>Ga0055483_10000013_pt1 | contig 47048 bp, 37 predicted proteins | sample RushMan_CattailN_5_FD_57938 | JGI IMG/M metagenome (GOLD analysis project Ga0055483, IMG submission 57938) | Wetland microbial communities from San Francisco Bay, California, USA, that impact long-term carbon sequestration - RushMan_CattailNLB_D2 | ecosystem: Environmental > Aquatic > Marine >... | reverse complement strand
CCTCCTCGGGGGTCCGCCCCTGCGCTCCGCATCTGCTTGAAGTCCGTTCGCGCCGTCCCGTGGTTGCGCGGCACCGCGAGATTTGATATCTTAAGTCCCGATTTTCCAAGGACGAATCCGGGAACGCATGGTCAAATTTCCAGTCGGCGGGTACCACGGCCGGGTCCTCGAGATCGACCTCTCCGCCGGCCGGGCGGCCAGGAAGCCGCTCGATCCCGAGTTGGCGACGGCCTATCTCGGCGGACGCGGGCTCGGCACGCGCATCCTCTATGACACGATCAACCCGGGATGTGACCCCCTCGGTCCGGAAAACGCCTTCGTCATCGCAGCCTCGCCCCTCATCGGCACCAACGCGCCGACGGCGGGTCGCGGCCACATGGTCTTCAAATCGCCTCTCACGGGCGTCATCGGGACATCCAATTCCGGCGGCACCTGGGGCGCCGCTTTCAAGGACTCGGGCTACGATGTCCTGGTCGTCAAGGGCGCTTCGGCCCGCCCCGTCATGATCGACGTCTCGCCGGAGAGGGTGGACATCCTGCCGGCCGACGATCTCTGGGGAAAGACGACCCACGAAACCAATGACATCCTGGCCGCGGCCTCGGGCCCCGGCAAACCGGCCCGGGTCTTGTGCATCGGGCCCGCGGGCGAGAACCTGGTCCGGCTGGCGGCCGTGGCCAACGACCGAAACCGCGTCTACGGCCGCTGCGGCCCGGGGGCCGTCTGGGGCAGCAAGAAGCTCAAGGCCGTCCGCGTCCGGGGACGGACGAGGACCGCGATCGCCGATCCGGAAAGATACCGGTCGGGCCTCGACCAGGCCCTCTACCTGATGAGGCAGGCGCCGATCACCAAGCGCCTCCTCCGCGAGCTGGGCACGGCCGGCCTGATAGAGCTGATCAACCTGATCGGTATGCTGCCCCACAGGAATTTCCGGGATTGCCTGCATCGCGAAGAGGACGTCGAGCGCATTTCCGGAGAGACTCTGGCCAAGACCCTCCTCGACAAGGCGGGCTCCTGCTACCTGTGCCCGATCGGCTGCCAACGCCACACCCGGGTTCCCGGACGCGATGGGAAGGCGGACAGCGGCGAAGGCCCCGAGTACGAGACCACGATCCTCATGGGACCGGTCTGCGACATTTACGACCTGCCGGCCGTCACCCGGGCCAATTACCGCTGCAACGAGTTCGGGATCGACACCATAAGCTACGGGGGGACCATGGCCTGCGCCATGGAGCTCTTCGAACTCGGGCTCATATCCGCCAAGGAAGCCGACGGGCTGGCCCTCACTTTCGGCAACGGGGACGCCCTGGAGCGTCTCGCCCCGATGACGGCCCGCCGCGAAGGGGTGGGCGCGCTCCTCGCCGAGGGCTCTTTCCGGCTGGCGGCGGCCCTCGGCCGGCCGGACCTTGCGATGACGGTCAAGAGGCTCGAGATCCCCGGCTATGACCCGCGCGCCTCCTACACCCAGGCCCTGGGCTACATGACTTCGCCGACCGGCGCCTGTCACCTCCGCGGCGGCTACGCCGTGTCGCTGGCCTTTTTCGGAGGCACGCGGGAGATCCCCCGCTTCAGCCTGCTTCAATCCCCGATCGCCATCAGGAACATGCAGAACACCGGAATCCTCCAGGACAGCCTGGGCATCTGCCGCTTCACCGGCTTCGCCTTTTCCTCGGACCCCTGGGCCAGGATGGTCTCCGGCGTCACTGGGCGCGATTTCTCCGTGGCCCGGCTGGAGGAGGTCGAGAACCGGGTGGCGACGCTTGAGCGGCTGTTCAACATCGAGGCGGGCGCGGCCGCGGCCGACGACACTCTTCCGGCGCGCTTCGCCGAACTGCCCGTCCCGGTCGAGGGAAAGGAGAGGACGGTGTCCGTCGAGGACCAGGACCGGATGAGGAAAGACTACTATCGGGTCCGCGGCTGGGATGAGGAAGGCCGCCCGGGTCCGGAGGTCCTCAGGCGCCTGGGGATCGAGGCCAGGCGGTCATGAGCGCCGCGAAATGGCAGGCGGGGGAGGGCCTCCTGAGGCTTTTCCAGGCCGTCGGGAGGGCCTCTCTTCTCTACGACATCCAGGACAGCCACAGCGGCAACATGGCCGTCCGCACGGCGGGGCAAGACGGCGTGGAGCAAATCGCCATAACGGCCACGGGCTCGCAGAAGGGGGACCTCGAGCCGAGCCAGATCTGTTTCCTGTCCGCGACGGAAACCGACTACGGCTACTACAAGGCCTCCTCGGAGACCGACATCCATGCCCGGATCCTGGCCCTTCCCGGGGCCCGGGCTTCCATGCACGCCCACGTCAAGGACCTGATCACGGTCACCCTGGACGACATCCCCAAACCGGCCCGGCCGCCGGACTTCCGCCCGGTCGACCCTCTGGCTTATCACCACTTGGGCGCCGCCGTGCCTGTGGACTGGTTCGCCGTGCCCAGCGGCTCCGCCGAGATGACCCGGGTGCTGCCCGAACGACTGGCCGGCCATCCCCTGACGATCATTTTCGGGCACGGCGCGGTGGCCAAGGGCCGGACCCTCAAGGAGGCCTTCTTCAGGCTCTGCGTGGCCAACGCGGCCGGAACGGTGGTGCAGGCGATGGGGCGCCTGGGCGTCGACGTCGAAGCGCTGAGAAGCCGGATCGCCGCCGACCCGGACGGCTCCTTCGCCTACGCGCCTCAGCCCTTCGAGGACGTCGAGGACGGCCGGTGCGACTTTCCGGAAGAGGAGGAAATCCTGAAGGAATTTGCGAAGGCGGGTCACAGGATTTTCGAGTCGCGGCTGTCGCCTTTTCACACGGGCTCCATGTCGGTCCGCGGAGTCGCCGACATGCTCCTCGCCCCCAAGGCGTCCATGCCCCGCGACCTGCCCGGGCCGCTCCTCCGGCGGCCGCTCGCCCCCGAGGACGGCGACCATCCCGAGATCCGCCTGCACAAGGACATTTATGCGGCCAGCGATTTCCAGACAGTCATGCACTGTTACCTCCCCGAAGCGGAGGCCGCCGCCCACTTCGTCTGTCCGGGCGAATCCGGGCCCGCCGAGCGGATCATTCCGGTGGACGCCGAAGGCGGCTTTCTCTATCTGGCCATCCCCATCCTGCCGCCCGCTTTCGAAACCGGCGATCTCCTCCGGCTCCTTCACGATTACAAGGTCGTGGTCGTCAGGGGCGGCGGAGTTTGGGCCGTCGGCGGCCAATCGCTTTCCGAGGTGCTCCATCACCCCTCGTCGCTGCGGGAGATCTGCCTCTACCGGATCGGCGCCTTCGAGCGGGGACTCGACCTCAAGGCCATGGAGCCCGCCAAGGCCCGGCGATGGTAAACAGGGGCCTCGCCGCCCGCTTCACCGCGGCCGCGGAGGCCGCCGGGGCCGAGGTCATCAGCGTCGCCCGGCAAAAGGACGCCTATGTCACCGTGGCCCGACTCCTCGACCGGGAGAAGGCCAAGAAGGTGGCCGCCTCGGCGTCCGTCCGGGAATCGGGCTGCGCCGGCCGGCTACTCTTCTCCAACCCCGGAAATCCCCTCGAATTCGCCCAGGCCCGGGTCGCGCTAGTCCGGGCCGATTACGGCGCCGCGGAAACCGGGACCCTGGTCCGGCTGGATTCCGACGATGACGAGAGGATGCTGTGGACCCTTCCCGCGACCTGCATCGCCCTCCTGGACGGGGAGCGGGTCGTTCCGGGCGTGGACAGCCTCGCCGCTGTCATCTCCGGACATCTCGAACGCCGGAAACCTCCGGCCTCCCAGGTGTCACTCATCACGGGCCCGAGCCGAACGGCCGACATCGAGTGCGCCCTGACGATCGGGGTCCAGGGTCCGGCCCGGCTGATCATCCTGCTCATCGACGAGCCGGAGGCGTGAACTCATGAAGGCCCAGCTTCTCGACCCCGCCCTCAAGGCCGTGCTCCAGGCTTTTCACGAGAGCTGGGCGGAGAAGAGGGCCGACTGTTTTCGGGGTCTCGACTTCGAGGCGCTCCGCGAAACCCTGGCCGGGGTAAAAGACCGCGCCGTCGCCGGCCAGGAGGGTTTACTGGCCCGATTCGAAGACGAGGCCGCCCGGCGCGGCAGCCGCGTCCTCCGGGCCTCCGACGGCGACGAGGCCAACCGGCTCGTCCTCGAGATCCTGAAAACGCACGGCGCCCGGACGGTCGTCAAGTCGAAGTCCATGGTCAGCGAAGAAACCGGCCTGAACGCCTACCTGGCCGGAAAGGGCGTCGACGCCAAGGAAACGGACCTCGGCGAATGGATCGTCCAGACCGCCCGGCAGGCGCCGACCCATATGGTGCTGCCGGCCATCCACCTCAGCCGGGGAGATGTGGCGGAGATCCTCGGCGGCCACCTGGGCCGTCCCGTCGCCGACGACATCCCTTCACTCGTCCGGACGGCCCGCGACGAGATCCGCAAGGACATCCTCGCCGCCGGGGCCGGGCTGACCGGGGCCAACGCCCTGGTCGCCGAAAACGGCGCCGTCATGCTGGTCACGAACGAAGGCAACGGGCGGCTCGTGTCGAGCGTCCCGCCCGTGCATATCGTGCTGGCCAGCCTGGAGAAGGTTCTCCCCGGCGTTGCCGACGCTCTGTCGCTGCTCAAGCTCCTGACCCGGAACGCCACCGGCCAGCGGATCACGAGCTATGTCTCGTTCATCGCCGGTCCGCAGCGCGCGGCTCAATACGTCATCCTGCTCGACAACCACCGGCGGGAGCTCGGGGCCGACCCCGTGTTTCGGGACGTCCTGCGGTGCGTCAAATGCTCGGCCTGCCTCAACGTCTGCCCGGTCTACCAAGTGGTCGGCGGCCGCCGGTTTTCCCACGTGTACATGGGCGGCATCGGCAGCCTGCTCACGGCCTGGATCCACGGCCTGGAAAAATCCCGCGACCTGGCGTCGCTCTGTCTCGGCTGTCACCGCTGCGAGACGGTCTGTGCAACAAAGATCCCCATCGCCGGGCTGGTCACCGCGCTCAAGGGCAGGCTGGCCGAGAAGTCGGGCGAAAAGCTCTGGAAGAGGATCGCCCTGGATGCCGTCATAGGCCGCCCCGCCGTCCAGCGGGCGGCCTTCGGGGCAGCCAGGGCGGCCCGCCCGGTCGTCCGGAGAAAGGGATATGCCAGGCCCCTGCCCCTTTGGATGAAGAGGTACGACAGGTTCCGGGCCCTTCCGGCGCCCGCTCCGAAACCCCTCTCGCGATTGATCGTCAAGGCCGCGCCTGACAGGAAGGCTGGGCCGGGCCAGGGCAAGGGACGAGTCACGCTTTTCGCCGGGTGTCTCGTCGAACACGTCTACCCGGAGGTCGGCCTAGCCGCGGCCCGCGTCCTTGCCGGGCTCGGCTACGAGGTCGTCCCCGGCCCGCCCGGCTGCTGCGGGTTTCCGGCCTGGAACGCGGGTCACGCGGCATCGGCGCGACGCGCTTTCCGGCACGTTTTCCGGAAGATTGAGGCCGAGGGGCCGGTGATCACGCTCTGCCCGACCTGCACGACCATGCTGGCCCGGGCCGGCCCGGACCTGCTCCTGGCCGAAGGGCAGGCGGCCCCCCCCGGCCGCAAGCGGGGCCGGGACGGCGTTCCGGACGCCCGCGGATTCGCGGCCCGGGTCATCGCCTTCAGCGTGTTCCTGGCCCGCAACGAGAGGGAGGGGCTCCAGCGCCTTTTGGCGCGCGGGGCGCCGGGACCGCCGGTCACGTACCATGATTCCTGCCACCACCAGCATGTCCTCGAGGCGGCGGAGGATTCCCGCGTCCTCCTCAGGCTGGCCTTGGGCCGCGAGGTCGTCGAGATGACTGGGCCTGCGTCGTGCTGCGGCTTCGCGGGCACATTTTCCGTCGAACATCCCGAGGTCGGGGAGGCGCTTCTCGCCGACAAGCTGGCCGCGGTCGACGCGGCCGGGGCCGAACTCGTGGCTCTGGACTGCCCGGGCTGCCTCCTCCAGATCCGGGGCGGCCTGGCCCGCCGGGGTCGGTCGACCCGCGTCAAGCACCTGGCGGAGGTCCTCGACGAACGTCTCCGGCGGCCTTCCCCCCCCCGGCGGTGATTTCTCACCCCTCGAATTCACCCTCAGAGAGCATTGAACCCAGCCCAGGCTCCTGTAATCTGGGAACGACAACGAACGGGCCTTGGTATACGGATGACTCGAAACACACTCGATAACATCACTTACCCGGTGGACCTCACGCTGAAGAAAGGCCTTGGCGCGACGGCCGGCCTCGGGGCCAGGATCGGCCCCAAGAAAGTCCGGACCAAGATCTTTCTTCTCTTCGCCGTCCTGATCATGTCCATTTCGGGCTTTTTCCTGTACTATTTTCCTCACCGGCTCGAGCGCCACCTGGAATGCGACATCGCCGACGGCATGAGCCGCATCACCCGAATGGCCGTCCTGGGCCTGGTCAACGAGACGGCGACCGGCGACCGCCGCGCCCAGGAGGAAATGCTCAGCGCCGCCTGCGCTCAGTCGGAACAGATCGTCTATGCCGTGCTCGAAGATCCGAACGGAAAGATTCTGGCGGCCGTGAACGTCGTGGCCGCTGCGGGCGCGTCCTACAGGGAATCCGACATTTTGAGACCCGGCCAGGCTCCCAGGCGGCTGTACCGGACGTCCGCCCCGATAGAAGCCGCCGGCCGGGCTCTGGGCAACCTCTACATCGGCTTCTCCTTCAAGGAACTGGTGGCCGAAGAGGCCCGGGAAAAGGCGGTCGTGGTCCTCGTCTGCGCGGCCATCACCGCCGTCAGCGCGCTCCTGGTGTTCCTGATTGCGGGCCTGATCACGCGCCCCCTGGGGCAGGTGACCAAGACGGCCGAACGGATCGCCAACGGCGACCTCAGGCAGCGGGTCAGGATCCACTCGCGCGACGAAGCCGGCCTCCTGGCCAGAACCTTCAACGCCATGGTGGACGGGCTGGAGAAAGCCTACCAGGACATGGCGGCCCTCAACCGCTCCCTCGAGGAGAGGGTGGCCAGCCGGTCCGTCGATCTCGAGAGGGAGATCACCGAGCGCCGGCGCGTCGAGAAGGAACTCCGCCTGGCCAAGGACGAGCTCGAAAACCGTGTCGAGAAGCGGACCGAACAACTGACCAAGGTGAACGACCAGCTTCACGACCGGGTTCTCGAAACGCGCCGGGCCGAGGACCAGCTCCAGAGCACCCTCGAGCGGCTGGAAAAAGCCCTGGAGGGGACGGTCCGGGCCATGTCGCTGACCATCGAAATGCGGGACCTCTATACCGCCGGTCACCAGCGGAGAGTCTCGAGCCTGGCCGTGGCGATCGGGCAGGAAATGCAGCTGCCGTGGGACAAGATCGAAGGCATCAGGCTGGCCGGGATCATCCATGACATCGGCAAAATCGCCATGCCCGCTGAGATCCTGGCCAAGCCCACCAGGCTGACGAAGACCGAGTTCCAGCTGATCAAGGACCATCCCCGGATCGGCTACGACATCCTGAAATCGATCGAGTTCCCCTGGCCGGTGGCCCATATCATCCTCCAGCACCACGAACGCATGGACGGGTCGGGCTATCCGGACAGTCTGCTCGGCGACGCCATCCTCCTCGAGGCCAGGATCCTGGCCGTGGCCGACGTGGTCGAGGCTCTGTCCTCGCATCGCCCCTACCGGCCCGCCCTGGGCCAGGCCAAAGCCCTGGAGGAGATCCGGAGGGGCCGGGGGATCCGCTATGACATGCGGGTCGTCGACGCCTGCCTCAAGCTGTTCAAGGAGGGCCGGTTCAGCTTCAAGACGGACGATACGGCCCGGATTTTCCAGTAAGCCGGCGGCGGGCCGCCAAATTGACTTGGGGGGTCGATTCCGCTAAAATCTTGTTCACCTTGCCGGCGTAGCTCAGTCGGTCAGAGCATGCGGCTCATATCCGCAGTGTCGGGGGTTCAAATCCCTCCGCCGGCATTTTCCGCGCTCCATGACAAAACGCCGAGAGACACGCGCTTTTCGGGCTTTTCGGGCCACGGTGCAAACCTATGGCATGTTCGAGGCGGGCGACCATGTCTTGGCGGCCTGCTCGGGCGGCCCGGACTCCATGGCGCTGCTGTGCCTCCTGGAGGAACTCCGCCGGGTGACCCCGATGGGAATCTCCGTGGCCCATTTCGATCACAGGCTGAGGCCCGCGTCCGGAGAGGACGCGGCCTTTGTCCGGGTGGAAGCCGGGCGGCGGGGGCTCCTCTTTGTCGGTGCCGCCCGCGACGTCAAGGCCTATGCTGCGAAAAAGAAAATTAACCTGGAGGAGGCGGCCAGGACCCTGCGCTACGAATTCCTGCGCCGAGCGGCCCGGAAAGTCGGAGCGACGAAAATCGCCACGGGTCATAACATGAACGATCAGGCCGAGACCCTCCTGATGCGCCTCCTCAGGGGGACCGGACCGGCAGGGCTGGCCGGAATCGAGGCCGTGCTGAGAGGAGAACCGTGCCCCGTCGTCCGCCCTCTGCTCGGGCTCACCAGGGGGGACGTCGAGGCCTACGTCGCGGAAAACGGGATTCCGTTCCGGGAAGACGAGTCCAACCTGGACCGGCGATTCCTTCGCAACCGCATCCGGCTGGAGCTGCTGCCTCTCCTCGAGCGCGAATACGAGCCGCGGGTCGTCGAGCACCTGGTCCGGCTCTCGCAGATCATCCGTGACGAGGAAGACGTGCTCTCCGGGCTGGCCAGGGAGCTTGGCGGGCAGTTTATTCTGGAACGCGGGGCAAGGCTTTCCCTCGATGCGAGGACCCTTCCGTTCGTTCCCCGGGCTTTGAGTCGCCACCTTATTCGGGAATTTCTCAGGCGGGTCAAGGGAAACCTCCGGGCTGTCTCGTTTGCCGACGTCGAAGCGATTCTGGCCCTCGGGGACGGGAAGGAGAAGGAGGTCACGAAGGGGCTCGTTCTGAGGAGGGAAAAGGGCCTTATCTCCCTAAAGCCGGCCATCCGGAAGAGGACGGCTTATGAGATTGTCTGGGACGGGGAGGGGGAAGTGGCGATCGGCCCGGCCGGGATGCGCTTCAGGGGCGGCATGGAGATGACGGGAACGGCCAGACCGGGAATGCGGCCTGCACCCGGCGTTCCGGGACGAAGACCAAGAGGGTCCACGGACAGCGGACCGGCGGGGAGGTACTGGAACGACGACCGATCGAGGGCCGTCTTCGACCCGGCAAAGCTCTGCTTCCCTCTCACCATCCGAAGCCGGCGGCCCGGCGACGCCTACCGTCCGCTGGGGGCGCCCGGCCGGAAGAAGCTCAAGGAAATCCTCCGCGCCAAGGGGATTCCGCGGCCGGACCGGGACCGCCTCCCGGTTTTCCTGTCCAGGGGAGAGATCATCTGGATGCCGGGGCTTCCCGTGGCCGAAAGATTCAAGATCGGCCCGTCGACGCGGCTCGTTTTTTCGATAGAGCGGCTTCCGGGGAAGTCCGGACGACCCGAACGGGGTTGACATATCCCCTGTGGATTTCGCACAATTGAGGTCCGGGGCTAGCCTCCAAAGAGGAGCCGTTTTCCCTGGGCAAATCCCCCCCCGCGAGGATTGACGCCGTGGAGGGGCGGTGGTGAAGTGGGCTGGGAGAACGAGAAGTGTCGAAAAGGCTTGCCAAACGCGCCGCAAATGCTTATAATCATGGGGTCCGCCAAGGGACGGTACTGATGGAACAAGGTTCCACAGACATGAACGGGAGAAGGATGCGAGAACGGGGCATTTCTCTAATTGAAGTCCTGATCACGATCTTCATCCTGGCCGTGGTCTGCATCACCCTGATCAGCGTCTTCATCTACGGGTTCAACCTCCTGGCCAAGACCAAGCAGACGGCCCTGGCGACGCAGGTGGCCCAGTTCGAGGTCGAGCGGTACCGGAACATGGATTTTGACGCCATCACGGCCGCGACGACGACGAGCCAGTTCGTCGACCTCTTCGGCGCTGACGAACAGAGCCCCTACTATTTCCTGTTCAAGAAAGACGGAGGCGAGTACATCCCCTATCTCCGCAATGGGGTGGAAACGGTTGTCATCCAGAACGGTCAGGACATCGGCATGGACGACAATATCAAGAAACTGACCGTCACCGTGGAGTGGGACTACCGGACCAGGACCTTCGCCAACACCGCGCCGATGCGGAAGGACGTCGTGACCTATTTCAGCCGGGACGGCATCAACAGAAGATAAGACATGAACCTAAAGAAGATTTTCGCAACATCGAGGACGAAGGTCCGGCGCAGGCCGGCCCGCGGCATGACCCTTATCGAGATGCTGATCGTCGTGGCCCTTTCGGCCGTCATCATGATCGCTCTTCTCTCGCTCTACATGGCCGGGCAGAAGTACTTCTTCAACCAGAATTCGCGGGCCGATACCATCGAGGAAAGCCGCATGCCCATGGCTTGGCTCTCCAGGGATATCCGGGATGCGAGCCAGGTCCATGAAGGAGCGGTGGTGGTCAACGGCCAGACCTTCGCGACAAGCGCCAACTGCCTTGTCCTGGACGTGCCGTCGATCGATGGGACGGGTCTCATCATAGCCGGCAGCGTGGACTATGTCGTGTATTCCTACAGCTCCGCGCTCCACCAGCTGCTCCGGATCGTGAGCCCCAACGGGGGTGTCCGGCCGAGCGCCAGGCGCGTCATGGCGGACAACCTGGTCAGCGACGGAGCGGGGGGACTGCCGTTCAAACTGAAATATTTCCGTTCGGATGGGACGACCGAAGTCACTTCCGGGTACGAGGACGCGACCAACGGGGCGTTCATCGTCGAGGTGGAGCTGACCTCCCAGGGTCGGTCCATCCAGAGGGGAAGCCAGCCGTTCACAGAGACCGTCCGGACCCAGGCGAAACTCCGCAACAAAAATATCGAATCATAAGAGGGGCAAAATCAAGGGGATCCGCAGCGCGGATTCAGGAGGGGCAATATGAGAAAGACGCTTTTCCCGGGCCAGAAAAAAAGCGGCCGTGAACAGGGCGGCATCCTGATCACGGCCATCCTCGTCATCGTGGTCATGCTGATCCTGGCCATTCCGTTTCTATTCAAGCTCTCGGCCGGGTACAGGTCGACCGAGCGCGGCGCCAAGGCGCTGGCGGCCCTCAACCTGGCCGAGGCCGGGGTGGACAAGGTCATGTGGTGGCTGAACCCCTACACTTACCCGTCCGGCTCGGACGCGGAAGCCATCCTGTGGACCGCCAGCGGGGATGATTTGGTCGGCGCAATCACCGGCCTGACGACAAGCGACAGCACGGTGATGGGTAACGTCGAGGTCCTGTTGACCGCACCGGCCGGGGTGGCGCCGGACCCTCAGATCCGGACCTTGGACTCCATGGGCCTTGTGCCGTTCATAGCCGGCAACACCGTGAACAGGACGGTCCGTGTCACCCTGCAGAGAGACTACAAGTCCATTTTCGACGTCGGGTTTTTCGTGGACGAGTACTTCTACATCAGGAACGGGTTCCTGCTCGATGCCTATGATTCGAGGAACGGCGGCTACGGCGCCTCGCTCCCCGGCGGGGGGACGAACTCGCTGCTGACCGACGTCTATTTTGGGTCCAATTCTTACATGTCGGACAACAATCCCAACAATCCCGGAGACGCGACCTGGGTCCTCAATCAGGGCGGCGGAAGCAACGATGTCTACGGCACGGTCATGGCCGGCGGCAATGCCGCCGAGGCCCACAACGAGGACCCGACGAGCCCTGCGCCCGACCCCGCCGTCCTCGACGACGTCATCAGTGTCCCGAAGGAGGACGTCTTCAAAGGGACGGAGGACAGGCTCGTCATGAAGCAGCAGTACGACCTGCCGCCGGTCGATGTCTTCAACCTGCCTCCCAAAGAGATGCTGGGGAGCATGCCGAACGTTGGGACATGGTTCGAAAACTACACCAGCGCCGACCCGAGTTCGGCCGGGTACTATGACTTTCGCTACGACCGGGCTCCTGTGGACGGCGAGATCATCAACTCCTATGAAAAAGGCGCATTCAGCGGCAGCGGGACAATGACGCCGGCCGACAGCGGTGTGTACACGTCGTTCATGATCGGCGGATACGGGAGCGCCGGGACACTGAACATCACTGGCGGGGACGTTGTGATCTATGTCACAGCCTATGGGGATGCCAACAAGGCGGGGAATTTTTACCTGGGCAAGGACGCGTGCATCAATATCGCAGAGGGGTCGAGTCTGACCCTGATCCTGGGCGACACTTCGTTCACGGCAGAGCAAGGCTACAACATCAATGCCCAGGGCGCTCCGCCCACCCCGGCCGACTGCGTCATCCTCGGCACCAACCAGTTCAATTACCCCCCGAACACCAATATGAACAAGATCAAGAAAGCCCCGGACGCCGACGCGGCCCGCATTCCGGGCCTGATGTTTTTCGAGCACGCGCAGTCGGAGGGCAATATCTATGCCGCCCTCTACGCGCCCAAGGCCCACATGGCCGACATCCAGGGCCAGAATCACATGAACTTCTTCGGCTCGGCGATCGTCAAGTCCATGGATTTCAAGGTCCAGGTGAATTTCCATTACGACAAGGCGTTGGCCGACCTCAAGATCATCAATGGAGGGTTTGACTACTGGCGGATCATCAACTGGACCGAAGTCGTCGGCGGCAACTGAGATCGTGGGCTTGGGGAGGCCGACACGCTTCGGTTTCCCTGAGCCGAGACCTTTTGGCCGGCTTTTCGAAGGTCCGGCCCGTCGACAAAACTTGACTCTTAGCTTCTGATCGCCATCCTGGTCGAGGCCGCTGGCCGGACGCCGGCGCGTTCCTTCTCTTCGATAGAAGACCGTCCATGAAGCCAACACATGCCTGACACCTTAAGTGTTGCTTTCGCGGGGCTAGCCGTTCGGGGTGATCGGCCCTCTGTGGCCGTCACCTCATGATTCACCCCCCGGGGCGATAGACTCGCCGGCCCTCCCCTTTTACACTGTAGTGGTTCAGAACATAGGGGATTTCCCCACGCTGTTAGGAGAACCGCGATGGTGAGAACGAAAAGAAAAATATTCAAGGGCGGCCGCCACGAGAGCGGCATGATCCTGGCCGTTGCGACGATGGTCATCGTGGTCATGCTGATCATGGCCGTGCCGTTTCTCTTCAAGTTGTCGGCCCAGTACCGCACGACGGAGAAAGGCCAGAAGTCCATGTCGGCCTTCAACCTGGCCGAAGCGGGCGTGGAAAAGGCGCTCTGGGAGCTCAACCAGCCCTGGGCCGTAGAGGGCGGACTGGATTGGGACGAAAGCCAGCAGGGGACTGAGGAGATCGCCGACCTCACCGCCGCCGACGGCACAGTCATCGGCGACGTAAACATCGTGGTTACCGCCCCCGCGGGCGGGACGCCCGACACGCGGGCCATCGAAGGCACGGGACTGGTTCCCTTCGTCGGGACGGCCACCGTCAACCGCACCGCCCGGGTCAACCTCGAGAAATACTTTAAGTCCATTTGGGATTTCGGCTTCTTCGCCGACACGGATGTTTACGTCAGAACGAATGTTTTGATCGACAGCTTTAATTCCAAGAATGGTCCATACGGAACGGACAATCGCGGCGCCCAGGGCCATATCGGGACCAACGGCTCCGAGGAAAACGCATTTGATATCAACCAGGGGACGAGCAGCTCGATCTACGGCAACGTCGCGTCCGGGGTGGGCTCGGACGCGACAAATCTCGACAACATCATCAATCTTCCGAGCGAAGACGTCTTCAAGACCTACGATGCCGATGCTGTGGCCGTCGGGGAGCGCCGCATCCTGACCGCTCCCTTCGAGATGCCTTCCGTCGACATGTTCGACCTGCCGCCCCGTCCGATGTTCAATACCACGTATGATTTTTCGGCGTGGTTCTCGTCCGAGCCAGATTCTACGGCCCCGGTTTCGGCGGGTCAGATCGCCGACGGGATGAACAAAGGAACCTATGCGCCCGGGCAGGGGACGTTTACCATGACCGCGGCCGACAGCGGGATCTACAGTGCGTTCAACCTGAACAAGAGCAACGTGACCATTTCGGGGAATGTGGCGATCTATGTCACAGGACTCGACGGCGCTACCGGATCGTTCAACATGGGCGTCAATTCCAGCATTACGATCGGCCCCAATTCCAGCCTGACCCTGATCCTGGGGAAGACGACCTATTACCAGGCCAACAACACCAGCATCAACAATACGACGGAGGCTTCGAACCTGATCATCCTGGGGACCGACGAGTTCACGGGAACCATGGATTACAAGTGCAACTCCTCCCATAAGGCCGCAATTTACGTGCCGCGGGCGGAGTTCAAGGTTTCCAACAGCAATGTGGACCTCTACGGTGCCGTTGTCTGCCGGCGCTTCAATTTTCCGGTCAACATCAACCTCCACTACGACGAAGCCCTGGCCGACCTGAACTACGTCAAGGGCGGCATCCCTTACTGGAAGATCACCAGCTGGCAGGAAAGGCTGGGCGGCGGGCAATAGGCCGGAAAGCCCGGCCGCTCGGCTAACCCTCAAAGGTCATCACCCTCCAAAAGCCCTCCCCGCAAAATTCCTCCCGGGCGGCGATAGACGAATCGCCTGGGCGGCATTAGATTCTTCTCGGGTGAAAGAAACTCGGCTCAAACCGACGCCCCCGCCGTTGGACGCCGGTGCCCTAACCGGGGAGGAGAGATCACCATGGGAAAATCCTGTACACGGGGCCCGAGGCCGGGCCGTCACGAAAGCGGCATGATCCTGGCCGTCGCTCTGATGGTCATCGTGGTCATGCTGATCATGACAGCGCCTTTCCTGTTCAAGCTCTCGGCGCAATTCCGGACGACCGAGAAGGGCTTCAAGAGCGGATCGGCCTTCAACCTGGCCGAGGCCGGGGTCGAACGGGCCCTTTGGGAGCTCAACCAGCCTTTCGCCGTGGATAACGGCCTCGTCTGGGACGCCCAGTTCCAGGGAACGGAAACCCTGGAGGACCTCAGGGCCGTGGACGGGCCGCTCGTCGGAGATATTCAGATTCTTGTCACGCCGCCGTCAAACGGCGAGCCGGCCACCAGACTCATTCAGTCCACCGGCCTGAGCCCCTTTATAGGCGCCGGCACCGTGAATCGCACGGTCCGGGTCAACCTCGAGCAATACTACAAATCCATTTGGGATTTCGGGTTCTTCGCCGACACGGGCGTCTATGTCCGGACCAACATCCTGATCGACAGCTACAACTCGAACCGAGGGCCCTACGGCACGGCCAATCGCGGCCATCAGGGGCACCTGGGGACGAACGCCACGGGAGAGAACGCGATCGACATCGACCAGGGCAGCAGCAGCGCCGTCTACGGCAACCTGGCCGCGGGCGTCGGCTCCGACGGGGACAACCTGACGAACATCATCAACCTGCCGACGGACACCGTGTTCAAGACCTATGACGCGACGATCCGGCCGGCCGGGGAGCGTTCGATCCTGATCTCGCCGTTCGACATGCCCTCGACCGACGTCTATGATCTGCCGCCCCGGGACATGTTCAACACCACCTACAACTTCTCTTCCTGGTTCACGGCGGCTCCGGAGCCGTCCGTTCCCCTGGCGTCCGACCTGATCGCTCCGGGCATGGACAAGGGAACCTATGGGCGCAGCAAGGGCAGTTACACTCTGACTCCGGCCGATAGTGGAGTCTACACCAGCTTCGATCTCGACAAAGCCGATGTCACGGTGTCTGGCAACGTGGCGATTTACGTGACCGGACTCGATGGCGCAACGGGCTCGTTCAACATGAGCAACAACTCGAGCCTGACCATCGGGCCGGACTCGAGCCTGACCCTGATTTTCGGAAAGACGACTTACTACCAGGCCAACAACACGTCCATCAACAACGAGACCTCGGCCAAGAACCTGGTGATCCTGGGGACCGACCAGTTCACAGGGACAATGGATTACAAATGCAACTCCTCCAACAAGGCCGCGATCTATATCCCGAGGGCGGAGTTCATGGTCACCAACAGCAACGTGGATATCTTCGGCGCCGTCGTCTGCAGCCACTTCAACTTCCCCGTCAACGTCAACCTTCATTACGATGAAGCGCTGAAGGACCTCGATGTGGTCAGGGGCGGAATCCCCTACTGGCGGATCACGTCCTGGCAGGAGAAGCCCGGCGGGTCCGGGGGGAATTGAGGGAAGCGAGCTCCTCCCCAAGGGGAGCGGGAACAGGCTTCTATCGTTTGTAGAGACTCAGGTAGGCCCGGATGATCCGCTCGCCCCACAGGGCCGAGACGAAGGCCGCCGGCGCCAGGAACGTGCCGAAGGGCATGGCGAACTGGAGGCCCTTCTTGCGCCTGAGGATGAAAAAAATCCCGACCAGGGCGCCGACGAACGATCCCAGGATCAGCGTCAGGAAAGTCCTCATCAGGCCGAGGTAGGCCCCGACCATCAGCATCATCGTGACGTCGCCCATGCCCAGGCCTTCCTTCTTGCGGATGAGCAGGTAGCCGCCGTAAACGAGGAGCAGGAACCCGGCCCCCGCCACGGCCCCGATGAGCGCGCCCCGGAAGCTCAGGTCGTCCCGGAAGAACGAATAGGCCAGGGCCAGCGCCAGCCCCGGCATGGTGATCGCGTCGGGCAGGATCTGGTGGAAGTAATCGATGAACCCCAGGGCGATGAGGGCTGCCGTGAAGAGGCAGCCGGCGAAGAACTCCAGGCTCAAGGCCCGCCCCGAGTTGAAATACACGAGCAGGAATCCTCCCGCCGTGAGGGCCTCGACCAGGGGATAGACGGCCGAGATCTTCCGGCCGCAGCTCCGGCACCGGCCGCGAAGGACGAAGTAGGACAGGACCGGGACATTGTCGTAGGGTTTGATCCGGACCCCGCAGCCCGGGCACGTGGAGGGCGGCCGGACGAGGCTCTGGTCCCGCGGCAGCCTGTAGATGACGACGTTGAGGAAACTGCCGAAGACGAGGCCGGCCACGGCGACGAGGACGATGGTCAGCGCTTCCATGGGCTGATCACCGTGGTCACGTTCCCGGTCCCGGGGTCATAGACATAGTCCTTCCCGTCGAGGTCCTTGGGGATGTCCTTGAGGAGCCCGGCCTGGACCAGCCGGCCGAGACTGTCGGGGAAGCGCCCGGTGCGGTCCCGGTAAGCCCGCAGGGCCTCCTTGAGCATGCCCGTGTCGATCGTCGCCTTGACGTTGTAGAGGTGGTTCTCGGCGATCTTCTTCGTCCTTTCGTCCGGCGCGGTTTTGTAGATCTGAAGCCAGGTGTCCCAGGACGTCTTGAGGTCGCCCTTCTTGTAGATGGCGTTGGCGTAGAGCCTCTGCACGAAGTCCGGGGCGCCGGGAATGGCCATGCAGATCTTGAAGTATTTCTCGGCCAGGGGATAGTCCTTCAGCTGCATCAAGGCGATGTGGCCGGCGTCGAAGGGGAAGACCCACTGGTCAGGGTTCTTCTCGAGGCCCAGGTCCAAGATTTTGAAGGCCGCCTCCGGGTCGTGGGCCTCCTGGATGGCGATCAGGGCCCCGACCTCGTAGGGGTCGACGTAGCGCGGGTCGAGCTCGGCGATGATCGAGAAGATATGGGCCAGGTGGTCGAAGCGGTCGTCGATGGTCGGCGTGCTGTAGTACTGGATCGACCAGAGGTAGATGAGGTCCGCGGCCAGGGCCGAGTACCCGAAAGTGGCGTACTTCAGGAATTTCCCCGAGGGGAGGTAGATGATCGAGGAGCCGGGGACCTTCCTGCGGACGATCTTGTCCGTCCTGACCTTGAGGGCCGCGAACGCGCCGGACGTGGCCACGAGAAAGGCGACCAGAAGCAGCGTCGCAACGCCCTTGGAGATCCTGATCTTCGGCTTCATGTCCTGTCCGTCCGCGGGGTCGTCATAGCGGCCGCTCAAATGAAATCCCTCCGTCTGAAAACGAGAACGGCCAGCCCCAGGATGAAGGCCGTATAGCAGAGGCCGTAGAGGAACGAGTAGAGGAAGATGCTCGAGGGGATGGGCAGGCCGTGAACGACCTCGGTCTTGAAATTGAAGTTCTCGAGGTCGGGCAGGAAGACGTAGAGAACCCGGGCCAGCGACTTTCCGAACCCGGCCCGCATCTTCCGGATCAGGAGCTCGAGGCCCCAGGAGAGGTGGCCGATGAGAACGAAGGAGAGGGAGAAGATCGAGCTCAGGATGGGCGTCGAGAAGGTCGAAAAGAAGACGGCCACGGCCGTGACGAGGACCATTTCCAGGAAAATGTAGCCTATGGCGACGAGCATCGGCCATTCGATGCGGAAGGTGTGGGCGTAGACGAGGGCGAGAAAGATCACGCTCATGAACAGGGTCATGATGAACAGCGTCAGGACCAGGCCCAGGAACTTGCCGAGGATGAACTGGGCCCGATGGAGGGGCTTGGAGAGGAGCGTGAAGATCGTCTTCTTGTCGATCTCCTTATAGACGAGGCTGGTGCCGATCAGGACGGCCATCAGGATGCCGAAGACGGAGATCGAGGCCAGCCCCACGTCCTTGATGATCTTGACCCTGTCGCCGACGGTCAGGATGGCCAGGACGCGGGCGGCGACGATGCAGACCGCCGCGAAGAAGAAGAGGAGGTAGAGGACGCGGTCGCGCTTGGCCTCCTTGAAGGTGATGCCGGCGATGGCTGCGATCTTCCTCATTGTTTTGATACGGTTTCGACGAAGATGTCCTCGAGGGTTTCGGTCCGGGGGCTGAGCGAAACCAATCGGCCCCGTCTGTCATGGACCAGAGACAGGATGGCCTCCACCCGGCCCTCCTCGTAGACTTTGAGCAGGACCTTGTCGCCCTGGACCGAGACGTTCTCGCCCAGGCCGTGAAAGGCCTCGGGCGGCAGGCCGGCGACCGTCATCTCGGTAAAGAGGACCTTCTCCGAGACGAGGTCCTGGAGAGCTCCCTGCCGGACGACCCGGCCGCCGACGATGATGGCGACGTGGTCGCAGATCATCTCGATGTCCTGGAGGATGTGCGAGGTGAAGAGCACGGTCTTGCCCTCCTGCCTGAAACGGACGATGATGTCGCGGATCTCCTTGCGGCCCAGGGGGTCCATGCCGCCCAGCGGCTCGTCGAGGATGACGAGCCGGGGGTCGTTGATGAGAGCCTGGGCCAGGCCGATCCGCTGGAGCATCCCCCGCGAGTATTTCCGGAGCTGGAGGCCGGCCGCCCGCTCCATGCCGACGAGCTTGAGCAGCCCGGCGATCCGGGCGGCTTTCTCCACCCGGCCCAGCCCGAAGAGGTCGGCGTAGAAAGCCAGGAACTCGGAGCCGGTGAGGTAGTCGTAGAAATACGGGTTCTCGGGCAGGAAGCCGAGACGTTCCCGCGCGTGGTAGGAGAAGTGGGGCTGCCCGAGGATGGAAATCTCCCCGGCGTCGGGATGGATCAGGCCGAGCAGGCACTTGATGGTCGTGGTCTTGCCCGCGCCGTTGGGCCCCAGGTAGCCGAAGATCTCCCCTTCCTTGACGGCGAAGGAGATGTCCTTGAGGATCTCCCTGGTCTTGGGGATGAACCCGAGACGGAAGGACTTCCTGAGGTTTTCGATGCGTACCGCGTCAGCCATGGCTCTAAAAGGATATTGTGGACCAAACGGCCGCCCGGCGTCAACCGACACGAAGCGGAGAGTTGCGTGCCGGCTTCGTGTCGTTGCGAAAAGGCGGTCCGTCCGGCCGCCGACGCTGCCGTCTCATCTTCCCTTACTTCAGCTCCCGCTCGAACAGCTTGAATATCCGCTTGTATTCGTCCGTCCAGGCCGAGGGGGTCGTGAAGGTGTGGTTCTCGACCGGATAGAAAGCCACGTCCCAGTTCTCCTTGCCGAGCTCGATCAGCCGCTGGGCGAGACGCACCGTGTCCTGGAAATGGACGTTGGTGTCGGCCATCCCGTGGCAGATGAGCAGGGCTCCCTTGAGCCCCTCGGCGAAATAGATGGGCGAGCTCTGCTTGAAGGCCTCCGGGTCGTTCTGAGGCAGGTTCAGGATGTCTTCGGTGTAACCGGCGTGATAGTGGGCCCAGTCGGTCACGGGCCGCAGCGCCGCCCCCGCTTTGAACACGTCCCCGGCCTTGAAGAGGGCCATCAGGGTCAGGAAGCCGCCGTAGCTCCCGCCGTAGCAGCCGACGCGGGCCGGGTCGACCGGCAGCTTATCGGCCATGTATTTCGCGGCGTCAACGACGTCTTCAAGGTCCTTGCCGCCCATGTGCCGGTAGATACTCGTCCGGAAGTCGCGTCCGTATCCCGAGCTGCCCCGGTAATCGACGTCCAAGACATAGTAGCCCTGTTCCATCAGGAAGTTGTGGAACATGTATTCGCGGAAATAGCTGCTCCAGCCGCGGTGGGCGTTCTGGAGGTAGCCCGCCCCATGGATGAAAATGACCGCCGGCCGCGACGGGGCCTGCTTGACGGGCTCGAAGAGGCGGGCGTGAACCGTAACCCCGTCCCTGGCCTTGAAGGTGATGACCTCGGGGTCATACCAGGGATAAGACCGAAACTGATCCGTGGTCGAGACGGTGACCTGTTTCGCCCGCGCGTCGGGAGAATTGGCCTGGAGATAGAGTTCGGCCGGCTTGTTGGAATAGGAGCGGATGAGTGCCAGCGAATTTTCATCGGGCGAGAGAACGGCCTCGTTCTGCCCCGGAAGGGAAGTGATCTTCGTCCGTTCGCCGCCGCCCGCGGGCATCCAGTAGAGATGCGTCTCGCCGGAGTGCTCCTCGTTGGTCGTCAGGTAGAGCCGCTTGCCGTCCTTGGCGAGCGACGCCTCCCGCACCTCGAATGGGCCCTTGGTGAGCTGCCGGAGGTCCTTCCCGTCGGGCCGGACTTTATAGAGATGAGCGTAGCCGTCCTTCTCCGAAATGAACGATACGGCCTGGCTGTCCGGCCACCAGAAAACGTTCGTCAGTCCGAGCGGACCGACCCAGGCGTCGTCGTGGACCCGGACGACGACCGACGTTTTGCCCGAAGCGGGATCCAGCGTGAGCAGCCAGCCGTCCTTGCGGTCTTCGGATTGAGCGGTCACCAGGCATCTCGTTCCGTCCGGAGACCAGATGAGCCCTCCCGGAAAGACCTTGCGGTCGCCCTGGCCATAGTCGAGCCAGCTGACCTCCCCGGTTTCGACAGACACGGCGCCCGCCCGGAAGTCTTGGCCCGTGTAGGCGGCTTTGGGGTGGGAATCGACCGTTTCCGTATAGCCGGAACGGGTGACATAATTCGGGACGACCGTGTTCCTCGTCCCGTCTTGCTCTCTGTAAACCACGAAGGTGACGTGTTTTTCGTCCGGGGAAAGCTCGAGGCCCGAGATTCTCTCCGATTCCTCGAGGAGGTGGGGCTTCCGGCGCGGGAACTGGTCGGCCGCCAGGCCGGCTCCGCCCCGCATCCCCGGGAACCGGCCGCCGCCCCGCCCGACCTCCTTGAAGAGATCCTTCTGCTGTTCGGCGTACATCTTGTCGACGGCGTCGGGCTTTTTCTCGGCCGGCGGCTCGGTCCTGGAAAAGGAGGTCATCTGGCGGACGGCCCCGTCCGTGAGGGACAGCACGAACAGGTTGTCCCCCTGCGTGTAGGCGACCTTTTTCCCGTCGAAGGTGAACCGGGCCGCCGATTCGCGTTCGTCCGTGGCGGTGAGCTGGCGTGTCGTCCCCGAGGCCAGGTCGAGCAGGAAGACATCCCCTGCCTGGAGGAACAGGGCCCGCTTTCCGGGCTTATCGAACTCGAGGTCGGCGCCCATCCTGCCGTAGCCCCGGTACATGCCGTAGGACCCGCCGGACGAGGAGCGGACGGGCGGCAGTTTGAGCAGGTCGGCGGGCCCGACCGGCTTGGGGACAGGGTCTGAGAGGGTCACGGCGTACTGCTGCGTTCGCGCGTCTCCGGGCCTCTTCCACCGGAAATACAGGGTCTTGCCGTCGACGGCCCAAACGGGGTCGGAAGGCTCCGTCCCGACAAACTCCTCGCCTGTCATGATGAGGTCGATCGACAGGGACGTCACCGCGGCCCGGGCGGCGGCCGGGGAGGGCTTGGCCGCCGGCTTGTCCTGGCCGCGGCCCGGAACCGCCGGCAGGACCAGCAGAACCGTCAGTATTAGGGATGCGATGGTTCGGGTTCTCATCGGTGTCCAGTCTCCTTCGATCAGGCGATGCCCGCGATGCGGCGGGCGTCCTCCAGCAGCTTCCCCTGGGTATAGACATGCTCGCGGGTCAGGGCCAGCTGCAGCTTGAGTTGGGTCAGGACCTCGCCCTCGGGGAAAAGAGCCGTCGCCGCTTCGTAGCGGCCGACCAGCCGGCGCTCGGCCGGCAGGAGATTTTCGAGAATCGTCAGCCGGTCGGTGCCGGGATACTCGACGGGCATCGGCCGCCGGCTGCGCTCGACCCCGGCGTCGTCCTTTTCGGCGTTTTCGATGGCGATGACGTCCCCGAGCTTGATGAGGAGGCCCGAGAGCTTGTCCCAGTGGCGCATGTGGTTGATCGAGTTCTTGAAGAGCCGCTGGGTCAGGTCCTGATGCTCGCTGAACATCAGGACCCCCGTGAGGTCGTTGTGCATGAGCGAGTTTTCCAGGCGGCAGAGCTCGTGGAGAGACTGGAGGTCTTCCCGGCCCTCCCGCTCCGGGTGCGGCTCGAAACAGGCGGCCCCGGCGTTTCCCGAGGCCTCCAGGGCTTGGATCATGGCCTGGAACTGGGCGATGTGCCGGACCTCGTCATAGGAGATGTTCCAAACCATGTTCTCGATCTTGGGGAAGGCCCCCGGCTTCATTTCGGCCGACTGGTAGAGGTCGGTGACCATTTCCTCGGTCATCTTGTCCCGCTTCAGGTTGTCGATGACGCGCGGATGGCGGGCCACCTCGTCGGTTTCGAAGCCCGGGGTCCGCCCCATCTGCTTGAGGATAATGCCGAGCTGGAGGGCGTGGTACATCTCGTCGATCCCGATCTGGATCGTCTGGCCCCGGATGTCGGTGCGCTGCTTCAGGATCGGATCCTCGTAAAGGTACTTTCCCTTGGGCATGGAATAGGCGTGCGTGACGTACTCGAAGCTGACGGCCCATTCGTGCCTCAAGGCGGCCGTCATCAGCCCCGCGGCGTCCTCCTCGGTCCTGACGGTTTTGATTTTTTCCATCGCAGCTCCTCAAGGTGTGTTTGTCAGATCACGGCCCGTTCGCCCGGGACGGGCATCCACGGCGGCGCCGAACGTCAGTGATCGAAACGAGACGCCATTATATTCCGGGCCTTCCCAAAAGGGAAGGCGGGGTGCGGGACCGGGGCGGCGAACTGGGCGCCTCGGGAATTTCCGGACGGGAACGGATTTCCCGGAATCCGAATCGCATCCCCCGCGGTTCCCGTTGCCCGGGCGGCTAGCCTCTGACGATGACCGGAAGCGCCGTTTCTCACCCCGCGAATGACCACGCCCGGTGATTGACCCGCCGAGCACCGCATGCGATTCTGGCCGTGAGATCGCAGCCTGACGGCTTAAGCGATCGCCTCGAAAGAGGCGGTGCCAAGGTTGTGAAAAGGGAGAGGGAGGAGGATCTCTCTCCCGCCTTTTTTTTATCCCCGCCTTTTTGGCCGCCCGACCTTTGCCCGGACCGGGCGGCTCTCGGTCCCGGTTTTTTGAGGCCTCCGGTTGGGGTATAATGCCAGGGCAAGAGACCCGACCCATGGCGACCGAAGGCAGAACAGCCCCCCGCATCCGGGAAGACCTCGAGATCACCAGTGTCCAACATGAGGACGGAAACGTCTGGCTCATCCGGGACGACCTGGGCCTGATCGAAAAACCCGTCGTCGTCCGGACAGAGGCCCTGGCCGTCCTCCGGCTTCTCGACGGCAATCATTCGGTCGAGGACATCCAGGAGGAACTCGTCCGGAGCCGGGGAGGCGTCTTCGTGAGCCGGGCCGAGATCGAAGCGTTTCTCAGGGAGCTCGACGCCCGGGGCGTGCTGGATACGGCCGGGTTCCGGCGCGCCCGCCGCAAGTTCATCCATGAATACCGACGCCTCGCCGTGAGGACGCCCTTCCTGGCCGGCCGGTCCTATCCCGCGGACAAGCGGGACCTGGAGCGCTATCTTGACGGCTTGCTCCTTTCGGCCGGGACGCAAGCGGCCGGGCCGGGGGATGTCTGCGGACTGGCCGCCCCGCACATCGAAATCGAAAACGGAAGGGGAGTCTATGCCCGGGCCTACGGCGCTCTGCGCGGCGTGTCGCCGCGGCGCGTCGTCCTGCTGGGAACCGGGCACACGCTCGCCGGCGGTTACTTTTCTGTCTCCGCCAAGGATTTCGAAACGCCGCTCGGGATCGTCGGCACCGACCGGGAAGCCGTGGAGAGACTCCGTCTCGCCGGCGGCGAGGGGGTGGCCGATTCGGATATCGCCCACCGGCGGGAACATTCGCTGGAGTTCCAGCTGATCTTCCTGCAGCGCCTCCTCGGCCCCACATTCTCCCTCGTCCCCGTGCTGTGCGGTTCGTTCCGGCCCGGGCTCGCGAGCGCCGCTCGTCCTTCGGAACTGCCGGGCGCGGCCGGTTTCGTCGGGGAGCTCCGGGACATGGTCGGGGACTGGGGCGATTCGGTTCTCTGCATCGCGGGCGTGGATTTTTCCCACATCGGGCCGAAATTCGGCGACAGCCGGGACGCCCGGGCTCTCCGCCCCGAGGCCGCCAGGCATGACGGGGCGCTGATCGATGCCGCCTGCCGGGCCGACGTCGAAGGCCTGTGGCGCGAATCGCGCAGAGTCGCCGATCGCTACAACGTCTGCGGTTTTTCGAGCCTGGCCTGTCTCCTGGAAATCATGCCGGAAGCCGAGGGTGTCTCCCTGGGCCACGAATTCTGGCATGAAGAGGAGACCCGGTCGGCCGTGAGCTTTGCCGCTATCGTCTTCCATCGGAAGCCCGATTCAGGGCACAGAGGAGGTTCTCGATGACGGATTTCGGGGGGGCCCTGAAGCCCCTGGCTGAGCATCCGGATTACCGGCTGGCCGTTCTCGGCGTTCCCTTCGACGAAAAGTCCAGCTATCTCAGGGGGGCTGCGGCGGGACCGGCCGCCATCCGGAAAGTCTCCACGGGAAAATGCTACTGCTCCTGCACGGAGCTCGGGGTCGACCTGGAGGAGGAAACCGTCATGGTCGACCTGGGTGACGTGGACATGTCCGGAGACCCGGACAAAACGTTCGCTCTCACGGAGAAAGCCGTGGCCGGCATTCTCGCCAAGGGGGCCGTCCCGTTCGTGCTCGGGGGCGATCATTCCATCACCTACCCCGTCGTCAAGGCCTTCGCCCGGAAGGGCGGCCTTCTCGACGTCCTTCACTTCGATGCGCACCCGGACCTGTACGAGGATCTCTACGGAGACAGGCTTTCCCATGCCTGTCCTTTCGCCAGGATCCTCGAGGACGGCCTGGCGGCGAACATCGTCCAGGTGGGTGTGCGCGCCATGACGCCGGCCCAGCGCGCCAAAGCCCGCAAGCACGGCGTCCGGATGATCGAGATGAAAGATATCCGTGAGCCCATCCGGCTCGAGTTCGCCAACCCCGTCTATATCTCCTTCGACCTGGACGCGCTCGACCCCGCGCATGCTCCCGGCGTTTCCCACCATGAACCCGGCGGGCTGAGCACGCGTCAGGCTATCCAGGTGATCCAGGACCTCAAGGCGAAGATTGTCGGCCTGGACGTCGTCGAACTCAATCCGACCAGGGACGTCTCCGGCATCACCGCCGCGGCCGCCTTCAAGATCCTCAAGGAAGTCGCGGGCAGAATCGTCCGTCCGTAGCGAGCGAAACCGGCACCCGGGACATCAGCGCCGCGTCCGGCGTCGGTTTCTTTCCTGGTGCGGCTCCGTTTCCCGTGGCCGACCCGGGCTAACTAAGGTCTTGAAACTAAGTCAATTGGGCGGATCCGGCCCCAAGAAAAGGCCATGGGGGAAAACCGGGGGGAGTGGCGAAAACGTTTCGTCACTTTCACGTGACCCTCCAAACAAACCGGCCGGGGGCCGTTTTGTAAGAGGTGCGGGCTGTTGTCAGCAAAAGGGGGGTTGATGATGGGAACCAAAAAGGTGGGGGCTTTCTCCAGCCCGCACAAGAAAGCCATTACCATAATGCCAGAAATAAAACAAAAGTCAAGCGAAATCTTTTTAATTCTATGAAAAAAATCAAAAAGCTCCAATCGCATTTGCATTTTCGCCTCGATTATGGGCAGAATAATGAAAGCCTGGGCCGTACGAGGAGGGACCATGACGGAAAAGAAAATGGAAATCAAGGTCGACGAGCCGACCGCGCTCGGCCACTACTCCAACCTGGCGGCGATCCGGCATTCGCGGGAGGAATTCATCTTCGATTTCGCGTTTCTGTTTCCCGACGGACCGCTGGGCAAACTCGTGGCCCGGACGATCCTGAGCCCCGCCCACGCCAAGCGCTTTCTCGAAGCCCTGCAAGCCAACATCAAGCGTTACGAGGACAATTTCGGAACCATCGTGCCGGCCGACATCCCGCCGTCCGTCGATTTCATCCAATGACGGCCGCGTCCTCTCCTGGTTGAAAACGGAGGTCCGGTCTTGACAGGGGACGGGTTTTTCTATAATAGTTGAACCAAGCCGATTAGGAGTTGACCCGAGCTCTCATTAGGCACTCAGCAATCACTCGAGGCTCAACAGTCAACGGGAGGTTTGCATGAGCGGACAGGGCAGCCCGGCTCCGGGCCCGACTATCCGTCCTCTCGAGGCTCCCGCGGCCCAGGAAAAAATCTTTATTCGGAGGTAAAACCGATGGCTTACGAATTCAAGAATTCACGAGGGGTCAGCTACTTTCTCCACGCCAAGGAGGTGAACCTCAAGGGCGGCCGCAAGCAGACAATCTACTTCTTCGCGCGCGACGTGCGCCCCGGGGCGCTGGCTGCCGTTCCCGCCGGCTACGTGGTCCAGGAAACGACCAAGACCGGCATGCCCATCCTGAAGAAGAAGCAATAAGGCCTTTTCTCCGGCTCTTTTCGGGGGCTCCCCGTTTTGGCCCCCGGTTCACAGGAAGGGGAACCGCCTCGAGACGCGGGTCCGGGGCCGTTCCCGCTTTTTTTCTTCGCGTTTTGACGGGCCGTTTCCTCCTGAAGTATACTTTGGCCATGAAACGCAACGCATTCGCCACAGCGGCCTGCCTCCTGGGGCTGGCCATGAACCTACCGGTCTGCTGCAACAAACCCTCGGCCCCCGCCGGGCCCCGGAAGCTCGAGATCGCCGTCATTCCCAAGGGCACCACCCATGAATTCTGGAAGTCCATCCACGCCGGCGCCGTCGAGGCGTCCCAGGAATTCGACGTGGATATCATCTGGAAGGGGCCCCAAAAGGAAGACGACAGGGCCCAGCAGATCACGGTGGTCGAAGACTTCATCAGCCGGGGCGTCGACGGCATTGTCCTGGCCCCCCTGGACGACAGGGCCCTGATGCGGCCCGTCCGTGACGCCTCCCGCGACGGCATCCCTGTCGTGATCATCGATTCGGCTCTCCAGGGCGAGGACTATGTCAGCTATGTCGCCACCGACAACTACCAGGGCGGCGTTCTGGCGGCCCGTCGGCTTGGTGAGCTTCTCGGCGGAGGGGGGAAGATCTTCCTTATCCGCTATCAGGAAGGGTCCGCCAGCACGATGCAGAGGGAAGCGGGTTTCTACGACACCGTGACCAAGGAATTCCCCGGCCTCGACCTGCTGGTTCAGGACCAGTACGCGGGCGCTACGACAGAAACCGCCTACCAGCTGGCCGAAAACCTGATCAGCCGCTTCCCCGGCGTCGAAGGCGTTTTCACGCCCAACGAGTCGAGCACGTTCGGCACTCTCAGGGCCCTGCAGGAGTCCGGCCTGGCCGGCAAGGTCAAGTTCGTCGGGTTCGACAGCTCCCCCAAGCTGGTGCAGGGACTCAGGGACGGGGACATCCAGGGCCTGGTCCTCCAGAATCCCATGAAGATGGGCTACCTGGGCGTCAAGACGATGGCCTCCCATCTCCGGGGAGAGAGCGTCCCCAAAATCATCGACACGGGGGTCACCCTGGCCACCGCCGAAAACATGGACACTCCGGACATCAAGTCGCTGCTGGAGCCCGATTTCTCCAAGTATCTCGACAAGTGATGTCCGCTTCCAGCCCCCCGCCCGTCCTTAAAATGGCCGGCATCTCGAAGTCCTTCGGGGCGACCCGGGCCCTGGACGACGTGGATTTCGCCATGGACCCGGGCGAAGTGCACGCCTTGCTCGGCGAAAACGGGGCCGGCAAGAGCACCATGATGAAGATCCTGAGCGGGGCGATCAGGCCCGATTCGGGCCGGATGGCCATCGACGGCAAGCCCTACGCTCCCGCCGGCCCGGTCGACGGGTTCCGCGGCGGGATCTCGATGATCTACCAGGAGTTGACCCTCGCGCCCCACATGACGGTGGCCGAAAACATTATGCTGGGCCGTGAACTCCATGCCTCGGGCTGGATCAACCGCCGGGCCACGAAGGCCAGGGTCGAGGAGGCGCTCGAACAGGTCCGTCACCCGGAAATCTCGCCCGAGGTCCCGGTCGGGAAGTTGAGCGTGGGCGCCAAGCAACTGGTCGAGATTGCCAGGGCGCTCCTGAACAGGTCCCGGATCGTGGTCATGGACGAGCCCACCAGCTCCCTGTCCCAGGAGGACAGCCTGCGGCTCTTCGAGATCATCCGGGCCCTCAAGTCGCAGGATGTCGGCGTCATCTACATCAGCCACTTTCTCGAGGAGGTCCAGCAGGTCGCCGACGCTTTCACGGTGCTTCGCGACGGGCGCGGTGTCGGCGGGGGGGCGATGGCCGGGACGAGCCTCGAGGACATCATCCAGCTCATGGTCGGCCAGAAAGTCACCGAGATGTTCCCTCGTGTCCCTCACCGGAGCGGGAAGGCCGTGATGGAGCTCGACGACCTGAAAGGCGCGAAGATGGCCGCTCCGGTCAGCCTGAGCCTGGCCGCGGGAGAAATCCTGGGCATCGCCGGGCTCATCGGGGCCGGCCGGACCGAAATGCTGCGGACCGTTTTCGGCCTCGACAGGCTGGAGAACGGGTGCGTGGTCGTCTCCGGCCTCGAAACCCGGTCCGGGACGCCCTGGGGCCGCATCCGTCAGGGCTTCGGGATGTTGAGCGAGGACCGGCAGGGCGAAGGGCTGGCTCTGTCTCAGTCGGTCGCCGACAACCTGACGCTGAGCGATTTTTCGCCCTACATCGACCACGGCTTTCTGCGGGTCGGGCGGCAGCGGCGGGCCGTCGCGGAATGGATCGGCAGGATGAAGATCAAGGCCCGCGGCCCTCTGCAAAGAGTCGGCAGCCTGTCCGGGGGGAATCAGCAGAAGGTGGCCCTGGCCCGCCTCCTCCATCAGAAGGCGGACATCCTCCTGCTCGACGAACCGACCCGCGGCGTCGACGTCGTCAGCAAGGCCCAGATCTACGAATGGATCGGGGACCTGGCCGCCGCGGGCAAGGCCGTCCTGTTCGTGAGTTCGTATTTCCCGGAACTCCTGGGCGTATGCGACAGGATCGCCGTCTTCCACCGCGGCGGCCTGGTCGAGACCCGGGCCGTTTCGGAATGGGATGCCCGGAGTCTTATGGCGGCCGCCACCATGGGTCGGGTGTCAGGTGGCTAGACCCCCGGCGGCGCCGGAACCTTTCATCGAAGGGAAAGCGGGATGAGCCTACAGCGCAAAGGCGGGATCCAAAAGGCCCTCAACGTCCTCGGGCCGTTCATCGGGCTGGTGTTCGTCATCGCCATCTTCGCCCTGATCCCCGAGGTCCGGGACCGCTTCGTGAGGGTCGCCAACTTCAAGAGCGTGGCCACCCAATCCGTCATCGTGGCCCTCGGGGCCCTGGGCATGACGCTGATCATCATCAGCGGCGGCATCGACCTCTCGGCCGCCTCCAACATCGCCCTGGCCAGCGTCATCGCGGCCTTCGCCATCAACGGCGGGGTTCCGCCGCTGGCCGCCGTCGGGCTGGGCATCCTGGCCGGAGGGCTCGTCGGCGCGGTCAACGGCGCGCTGGTCACGAGGCTCAGGCTGGTCCCGTTCATCGTCACCCTGGGCATGATGGGGGTGGCCCGGGGGGTGGCCAAGTGGATCGCGGGAAACCAGAAGATCGACGCCCCCATGACCTGGGTCAACGAGCTGATGGCCAAGAGCCCCAAACCCGCCTGGCTGCTGATGGCGCCCGGTTTGTGGGTGGTGATCATACTGGCCGTGGTCATGGCAGTCGTCCTGCGCTACACGGTCTTCGGGCGCCATGTCTTCGCCATCGGGTCGAACGAAGCCACGGCCCGGCTCTGCGGCATCCGCACGGACAGGGCCAAGGTGCTGATTTACGGTCTTTCGGGCCTTTTGTGCGGCCTGAGCGGGGTCATGGAATTCTCCCGGCTCACCGTCGGTGACCCCACGGTCGCCGTGGGCCTCGAACTGGACATCATCGCCGCGGTCGTCATCGGCGGCGGCAGCCTGAACGGCGGCGAGGGGAGCATTCTCGGCTCCATGATCGGCGTCCTGATCATGTCCTTCCTGAGAAACGGATGCACGATGATGGGATGGCCGAACTATATCCAGGAGATCATCATCGGTGCCATAATCGTCGTTGCCGTGACCCTGGACCGCCTCCGCCACGGCCGGGAATAGGGGAAGCGAAGTTTTTTCCCGCGTGATCGTCTAAACGTTGTAGACCGGCAGAAAGGAGTTTCGACCATGTCGAGATCGACAATCTACAAGGTTGCGGCGATTTGCGCCGCGGGGCTTCTGGTCGCGGCCCTCGGGTCGCAGGCGGTTCGGGCACAACAGGCCCAGGCCAAGCCCCAACCCCGGGAAAGGCCCATGATGGGTCGGCTGGCCCAGGGCTTGAATCTCACCGCCGAGCAGCAGAAAAAGCTGGAGGCCTTCCGGAAAGGCAGGCAGGAAGAGAGTCAGGCGTTCCGTGACGGGATGATGAAGGACAGGCAGGAGATGCGGCAGCTGATGCAGGATCCCGCGGCCAACCAGGCCAAGATCGACGCCCTGATCGATCAGATGTCCAAGGTCCGGGCCGACCGGGAAAAGAGCGCCATCCGGTCCCGGATCGAGCGGGACAAGATCTTCACGCCCGAACAGCTCGAAAAGATGAAGGCCTTCCGAGACGGTTTCATGAGAGGCAGGGGCCCCGGAGGCCGCGGACGCTCCGGCTTCTTCGGACCCGAACGCGGACGGTTCATGGGCCGCGGCGGCATGTCCTGGCGCAGGTCCCACCGCCTCTGGTGGTAATTCCCGGGCACAAGTCCGAATCCCCCCTTTCCGAAGGCTGATCGACGCCGTCCGTTCCACCCCTTAAGGTCATACCGTCGTTGAACGGTCGCGACTGAGGAACAGCCGACAACGGGAATACCGACCCTCCCGGGAGCCTTCCACGGAATCCTCGATTCGAGGCTCCAAACAGGCCGGAAGTTGTAGCCCGGACGCCGATCATGTCCTCCCGAGAGGACGCCGCTGGCTCCCGTCCAGGGGGAAGCCATTTGGCATGCAAGTTGCTATAATGGATACGTGGAAAGGAGAAAGACGATGAAGAAAGCGCTGATTTTAACGATCGCTCTCCTCATTTCCATCCCGCTCGCCCTGGCCGCCCAGTCGGAACCCCCCGCCGAGGGTTACTATTCGGAAAGTTACGCCCGGCTGAGCTTCGTCAAGGGCGATGTCTATGTCCAGAGGACATCCGACCTCGGTTACGAAACGGGCGAGGTGAATCTGGCCCTGATACAGGGCGACAAGCTTGGCACCGGGAACGGTCAGGCCGAGGTTCAGTTCGGCCGCCGGAACTATCTCCGGCTCGATGCCAACACCCAGGTCGAATTCGCCCTGCTGCCCCGCGAAGGGGACGAGCGGGTCGCGATCCACGTCCTCGAGGGAGGCGCCTATCTCAGGGTGAACGCCCTGCCCGCGGAAAAGGGCATCGAGATCGACACCCCGGACGCGTCCTATTATGTCCTCGAGGAAGGCCTTTTCAGGTTTGATGTCAAACCGGGCCAGGACACCCAGGTCTTCGTCCACGAAGGCAGCCTGGAGGCCGCGGGAGAGGGCGGGTCGGCCCTCGTCCGGAGCGGGGAATCCGAGGCCGCGTCGGGCGGCCGGCTTCTCGGCGATCCAGCCTATTTCAATGCCCGGAACGATGACTTCGATATGTGGAGCGAATCGCGCGACTCCCTGCTTCAGCAGAGCGCGAGCACCCGTTACCTGCCCTCGGAGATGGAGGACTACGAAAACGAGCTCGACCGGAACGGCAACTGGGTCTACGAACAACCCTACGGCTACGTTTGGGTCCCGGTGGGCGTGGCCACGGAGTGGCGGCCTTATTACTACGGCCGCTGGGTCTGGTATCCGGTCATCGGCTGGAACTGGGTCTCCTCCGAGTCCTGGGGCTGGCCCGTCTATCACTACGGCCGCTGGCACTGGAGAGGGGGTCTCGGCTGGTATTGGATCCCCCAACGGTACTGGGGTCCCGCCTGGGTCCACTGGTGGTGGGACAACGACTTCATCGGCTGGTGCCCCCTGAGCTGGTACAACCGGCCGGTCGTGATCGTGAACAACAGGTTCTACGATCGCTACAGGGACTCCCGTTTCCCCGTTCACAACCGGGCCATGACCGTCATCCATAGGAACCAGCTGCAGGCGGCGGGTGTCCAGCGCCACGCGCTGCGGTCGAACGAACTGGGCCGGATCCGGCAGGTCTCGCTCGCTTCCCGGCAGCCGTCTTTGCGCCCCGTTGCGGACAGGACCAGCCCGAGGGCGGTCGAAGCCAGGAGAATATTCTCTGGCGCGGCCTCGGCCAGGACCGGAGCCCGGGCGACGGCGCCGAAGGCCTCTCCTTCCGCCACCCCGTCCAGGCTGAGGAACCCCGAGGCGTCGCCCGCCGCGAAGGGCAGCCAGGCCCGGCCGTCGGTGCGGAGCATCCCTTCGCGGCGCGGGGAAACCGCCGCCGCCGCCGGAAACTCGGCGCAGAGGTCGGCCCCCGCCGGACGGGTCTCGTCGTCCGCCCGGACGATCAGGTCCTATCCGTCGCGACAGGGGGGTCAGCCGGCCGTCGGCTCTGGCCGCTCCGGCCGGGACGCGCCGACCCGGGTCTCGGGCGCCTCCAAGTCGGGAAGCGCACCGGCGGGGGAGACTCCCGCCCGGGCGGGTTCGTCTCGGAGGGACGGCACAGCCCCGGCGGCCGCGGCGAGCAAGAAGGCGACAGAGGCCCAAAAGAAGAAGGAAACCGGGCCCTCCGGAAAAACGGTCAAGTCGGGTGAACGCATCAAGAATTATCCCTCGACCCTGGCGGCTTCCTCCTCGGCCCTGAGACCGCGGGCGTCCACGAGCAATCTGTCCCGGGCCGCGTCTTCGAGCGCGGCCCGGTCCTATCCTTCACGAATCCAATCCGGCAGCCGTTCGAGCGCCGGCGGGTCCCGCACTTACCAGGCCCCGAGCCGGGTCTCCGGTTCCCGTTCTTCCAGTGGCGCGGCCCGGTCGTCCCGATTCACCGCGCCCAGCCGCTCTTCACGATCGGGCTCCTCCCCGTCCTTCCGTTCCAGCGCGCCGCGGAGTTCCGCTCCCTCCCGCTCCCGCAGCTCCTTTTCATCCGCCTCGCGGTCGAGCCGGCCTTCGGGCCGCTCGGTGACCTCTTCGAGCAGCGGGCGGTCGGGGAGCGGCCGTTCGTCCTCGGTCCGGTCCTCATCGTCGCGGTCCTCCTCCTCCTCTTCCTCACGGTCCTCATCGTCGCGGTCCTCTTCGTCCGGACGGTCGCGCAACACCCGGAAAAGGGGCTGACGCGGCCCGGGTCCCGGCCGGAAACGGGACGCTTACGGGGCCCTCCTCCCGCCTGATTTTCCGCTTTACTTTTCAAAGTCGCAATGGTATAAACTTATACTCGTCCCGGGGGCGCATTCCCCGGGGCCAAAGATCATTCTTCGCACGATGTTCGCTGTTCAGAGACTGACTCAATCATGGAGGTAAACGCAATGACTTCCGCGAAAAAGATCGGGACCTTCCTCTTGATCATGGCTGCAGCCGTCTTCCTGGCCGGGACGGCGGCCTGTTCGAAAAAAGCCGAGGAGCAAGCCAACCAGGCGGAAAGCCAGCCCTCGATGACCGAATTCGAGGGAAAAGTCCAGTCGGCCTACGGGAAATACCTCTATCTGCCCGCCGCCAGGGGATTCGATATCGTGACCGAGGGCTTTGACGCCGCGTCGCTGGCCGGCAAAGACGTCAGAGTCAAGGGGGAGATGATTCCCGACAAACCGTCGATTTTCGAAGCCGAATCGATCGAAGAGAAGGGACCCGCCGGAACATACACGAATGTCTATCAGAGAACCGAGCCCCTCACGCTCGAGGATTTCATCGACGTCAAGACGAGGGAAGCCTATACGCTCCTGACCATCACGAGCGCCAACAAGCCGGAGGAGTGGGAGGGCAAGGGACAGGTCAAGGTCTATGGAAAACTCGAGGAGACGCCGGCCAAGGAGGGGAGCCAGGAACCTCCCGCCGTCGCCATCGTCGTCTCGGACGACTCGGGCAAGGAAGTCGGCAGGATCCTCGTCGACAGCATCTCGAACTATGCCCGGTACTACATCCAGAAACTGAGGCTGTTCGACAAATTCTATTTCTACATCGACGTCAAGGACACGGTGGAGCGGAGAGACCGGACCCGTAACAAAAATCTGTTCCACGCCGACGTCAAGTTCGCCGGACTTTTCTGATACGCGAACCCGGGAGCACCAAGGACAGACCGAGGGGTCTGTCCTTTTTTATTGGGACAATTCCCGGCCGGGCCCCCTCACTCCCCCGGGGCCGTCAGGCTCGGGTGTTTCAGATGAAACTCCGTGGCGTCCTGGTAGGCCTTGGCCACGCGCAGGGCCGCGGCCTCCCCGAAGAGGCTCCCGATGAACGAGATGCTCACCGGATTGCCCCTGTCGTCGAATCCGTCGGGCACGACCACCGCCGGATGGCCCGTCAGGTTCGTCACGAGCAGCACCCCGCCCCCGAACGACGGAGTGACGAAGACGTCGACCGCCTCCATTTTTCCGGCCATCTCTTCCATCAGCCGCGTCCTGGCCCGGTTGGCCTGGATGTACTCGACGGCCGGGATGAAGCGGGCCCGGCGGAAGATATTCGGCCAGGCCCCGGGGCCCTGGCGGACCATGAGGCTGTCTTTCCCGCTCCGGGTCACCTCGTCGAAGGCCGCCGCGGCCTCGGCGTCGAGGATGAAGCCCAGGGCCTCGGCTTTCATCTCGGGCAGCTCGAAGGGGACGAGGGTGATCCCCAGCCCCCTCAGGACTTCGAGCGCGGCCAGGTCGAAGGTCTTTGTCCGGGATTCTCCCTCGAAGGCGCTCTTGAGATAGCCGATCCGGATTGAGGCCAGGTCGGCTTCCGGGTCCCAGTTGAAGGGGGCGTCGATGACGGTCGGGTCTTCCCCGTCCGGGCCCCGAATGGCCTCCAGGACCAGGGCGCAGTCTTCCACCGTGCGGCAGATGGGACCGATTTTGTCCATCGTCCAGCTCAGGGCCATGGCCCCGGACCGGCTGACGCGGCCGAACGTCGGCCGGAGTCCCGTAACGCCGCAGCGGGTCGAGGGGGACACGATGGAACCCAACGTTTCCGTTCCGATGGCGAAGCCCACCAGGCCGGCCGCGGTCGCCGCGGCCGAACCCGCCGAGGAGCCGCTCGATCCCCGGGCCGGGTTCCAGGGGTTCCTGGTCTGCCCCCCGAACCAGACGTCGCCCATGGCCAGGGCCCCCATCGAAAGCTTGGCGACGAGAACGGCGCCGGCCTCTTCGAGCCGCTTGACGACCGTGGCGTCGGCGTCGATGACCCGGTCCTCGTAGATCCGCGACCCCCAGGTCGTCCGGTACCCGGCCACGGCCAGGAGATCCTTGGCGCCCCAGGGGATGCCGTGGAGCGGTCCCCGGTACAAGCCGTCGGCGATCTCCTCGTCGGCGCGCCGGGCCTGTTCCAGGGCCAGATCCTCGGTCAGAGTCACGACGCATTGGAGGCCCGGGCCGTAGGCCTTGAGCCTGCGGAGGTACAGGTTCGTCAGGTCCACCGAGGTGATCCGTCTCGACCTGAGAAGTTCGGCCAGTTCGGTCACCGGGTAAAAGGCCAGGTCCTCGAAGTTCCGGGGCACGGCGACGTCCTCGGGCCGGGTGTAGGCGAAGGGACGGCTCTCCGTCGGGAGTCCGAAGCCGGGAAGGACCGGGCTGAACCGGATCGCCGGCAGGACCGGGTTGGGAAGGGGGACGGCGCGAAGCTCGCGATAGTCCCGGCGGGCCTCCTCGAGTCCCGGCCTCAGCATCCGCTCCTGACCCGAGGTGAAACGGAGCCCGGCGATTCTCTCGGCCCCGCGGATATCCGTGACCGTGATTCTTCTGAGGTCCCGGAAATAGTACAGGCCGAACGGCACTCCCAGGAAAGCGACCGTGACGAGCCCGACGGCGGCCGCCGCCAGCCGGCGGACCCACGGGCGGGACGACTTCTCCATATGCGAGCCTCCTTGTTCGCGGCGGATCGACTAGGCTGTTTTCGCCTGCTCCGCTAAACGAGATTGATAATAATCGAGGCCGCCGCGGGAATCATGACGGTTATAAGTGTTATTCCGATGCCGTAAAGTGTCAACCCCCTTTGCTTGACACCGGCGAGCCCCTGGGTTATTTTCCACTGAGCGGCCCGGAGCGGCCGGGCCGCGTCGCTTGCGTCCGGACTCCCGCGAAAGGACAGACGACCATGACCGCTGAAACCGCCGGCCCGATGGGTTTTTTCCACCCCACCCGCCCTCTCTACCGGTTCACGAACCTGGCCTTCATCGCCTCGCTCTCGTTCGGGAGCTACTTCGCCTACGACATCATCGGCGCCATCGCCCCCTCGCTCATCGCGGGGCTCCACGCCGGCCGGGCAACGGTCGGAACGTTCAACACCATGTACAGCGTCGCGGCGGTCCTCGTCGTCCTGTTCGGAGGTATGCTCATCGACCGGCTCGGGACCCGCAAGGCCAGCCTGATCTTCTCGCTCCTCGTCCTCTCGGGAGCCGTGATCGTCTGGCAGGCCCGGAGCATCCCCGTGATTTTCGTCGGCCGCTTCATCTTCGGGGCCGGGTCGGAACCGCTGATCGTCGCCCAGAGCGCCATGCTGGCCCGCTGGTTCAAGAGGAAGGAGCTGGCCATGGCCTTCGGCATCCAGCTCACGGTGAGCCGGCTGGGCTCGCTGTTCGCCTTCAACACGGGCGAGCTGTTCTCGACCTACTTCGGCAGCTTCCGCTACGCCCTCCTGGCCGCGGCCGGGGCCTGCGCCCTCTCGCTCATCGGAAACGTCTTCTACATCTTCCTGGACCGGCGGGCCGAAAAGGCCCTCAACCTGCGAGACGAGAGCGCGGCGGAAAAAATCGTCTTCCGGGACATCAAGGATTTCCGGGCGACTTTCTGGTACGTCACGTTCCTGTGCTTCACCTTCTATGCCGCGATCTTCCCGTTCCAGGCCCTGTCCACGGACTTTTTCGCGACCAAGTGGCACATCCCCCTGACGGCGGCCGCGGCCGGCGGGTTCCTGGCCCGGGTGTTCAACAATTTCCTGCACTTGTTCAACACGGCCGGAGGCATCACCAGCATCATCATCTTCGCGTCCATGGTCCTGGCCCCCTTCGCGGGCCGGCTGGTCGACCGTGTCGGCAAGCGGGCGACCCTGATGATCATCGGCTCCCTGATGCTGATCCCCTGCCACCTGGCCCTGGGTTTGACCAACATCTTCCCGGTCTACCCGATGATCCTCCTGGGCTTCTCCTTCGTCCTCGTCCCGGCCGCCCTGTGGCCGTCGGTCCCGCTCATCGTCCGGCCGGAGCGGGTCGGGACGGCCTTCGGGCTGATGACGGCCATCCAGAATGTCGGGCTGGGTCTCTTCCCTCTGCTCAACGGGCTCCTGCGCGACAAGACGGGGGGCTACGTGGCCAGCGAGATCATGTTCGCCAGCTTGGGGTTCGTGGGGCTGGCCTTCGCCCTTCTTCTGAAACGCGCCGACAGACGCGAGGGCACGGGCCTCGAGGTCCCTCAGAAGGTCGCGGCCGGCTGAGCCCCGGCCGGGCCGGGAATTTGCCCCCGGGCGCCGCTTTCTGCTATAAAGTCTTTCCGATTCGTGAAAGGAAACCCATTCGCCCATGATCCGCACAGTCATTTCCGACCTGGGGCGCGTCGTCCTTTGGTTCGACAACGCCATCTTCCTCCGCAAGCTGGCGGCGCTCGTCGGCATCCCCTTCGAGAAGGCCAAGGCCATCGCCCACGAGAACCTCGATCTCATCCCGCTTTTCGACAGCGGGGCGGTCTCCCCCCGGGAGTTCAAGGACCGGGTCTTCAAGGCCATCGGCGGGCACGTTGCCGTGGACGACGCGACATTTTGGCCCATTTACAGGGATATCTTCTGGCCTAACGAACCAGTCATCCGGATCCTTAAGAGGCTCAAGGCCGCCGGCTACGGGCTGGTCCTCCTGTCCAATACGGACCCCGAGCGGTTCGGCTTCGTCCGCGAGCGCTTCCCCGAGATCTTGATGTTCGACGCCTACGCCCTGTCCTTCGAGCTCCAGCTGATCAAGCCGGACCCGCTGATCTACCTCGACGCGGCCCGCCGGGCTGGCTCCGAGCCCGGCGAGTGCGTGTTCATCGATGACATGGAGGAAAACGTCACCGCGGCCCGGGCAACCGGCCTGCACGGCATCCACTACCGGCCCGACACGGACCTCGAGGCGGAGCTCAGGAAGCTGGGTGTTTCCTTCTGATTGAGAGAAAGCTCCAGAAGATCAGATGGCCGCGCCAAGAGGCCTGCAATCACGCGGCGTGACGATCTTACCCAATGATCTTGACCCAGACTTTCCGCGTCCGCGGGCCGTCGAACTCGCAGAGACAGATCCCCTGCCAGGTGCCGAGCTTCAGGCGCCCGTCCTCGACGATGACGGTCACGGAAGAGCCGACCAGGCTGGCCTTGACGTGGCCGGGGGAGTTTCCCTCGGAGTGAGCATACGGGAGGGACTCCGGCGCGAGCCTGCCCAATGTCATCAGGATGTCGGACTTGACGTCGGGGTCGGCGTTTTCGTTGATCGTCACCCCGGCCGTGGTATGGGGTACGCAGACGAGACAGAGCCCGTCGCTCACCCCGGACCCGGACACGACGCGCCCGATTTCCGCGGTCACGTCGATCAACTCTTCCTTCCTCCGGCTTCGGATTTCCAGGGTATCCATCGTCACCTCAAGCACTTAGAAAATTCCTAGAAAAGGGTCTTGACAAGGTCCTGCTTTGGGTATAGAGTTTACCAGGAAAATACAACATTTAGTATTTTCCTTCGGTTAGCCATACAACATATAGGTTCGCTCGGGAATGGGTTTTTTCGTCGGCAATCATGCTGATTCGATGAGATTTTAGCACGTTCGCCGGGCAAAATACAGGGATCCGGGCGCGGAAAGAAGGAGGTTTCGATGGTCAGCGCAATCGCCAGAATCAAGAAACGCGACGGCACGGTCGCGGACTTCAACCAGGACAAGATCACCAACGCCATCTTCAAGGCCATGGAGTCCCAGGGGATCAAGGACCGGGCCATCGCCAAGACGGCCTCCGACATCGTGACCTTCATGATCGAGGAGAAGTTCAGCGGCTACACCGTCCCCTCCGTCGAGCAGATCCAGGACATCGTGGAAATGGTCCTTATGAAGCAGGGCTACCACGAGGTCGCCAAGGCTTACATCCTCTACCGCGAGCGGCACAAGGGCATCCGGGAGGCCAAGCGAATCGGCATCAATCTGGAGCGCTTGATCAAGGACTACATCGACAACTCGGACTGGAAGGTCCGGGAGAATTCCAACGAAGGGGTGACGAGCTTCTCCGGCCTCAACGCCCGCGTTTCGGGCGAGGTCCTCTCGAACTTCGCCCTCAACCAGATCTACACCGACCGCGTCAAGAGGGCCCACGAGAACGGGGAGTTTCATATCCACGACCTGAGCTACCCGATCGTCGGCTACTGCGCCGGCTGGTCCCTCGAGACCCTCATCCGCCGCGGATTCGGCCACGTCCCGAACCAGGTCCACTCCAACCCGGCCAGACACCTCGACACGCTGACCCTGCACATGGTCAATTTCATCGGCACGATGCAGGCCGAGTTCGCCGGCGCCCAGGCCTTCTCGAGCGTCGACACCCTGCTGGCCCCGTTCGTCCGTCACGACAAGCTGACCTATGACGACGTCAAGCAGGACATCCAGAAACTCATCTTCGGCCTCAACGTGCCCTGCCGCTGGGGCTGGCAGACGCCCTTCTCCAACCTGACCTTCGACTGGACGATCCCCGACGACATGAAGAACAAGAAGGTCGTGGTCGCCGGCGAGGAGCTCGACTCCTGCTACGGCGACTACCAGAAGGAGGTCGACTGGATCAACCAGGCCTTCCTGGAGATCATGATCGACGGCGATATGAAGGGCCGGGTCTTCACCTTCCCCATTCCGACCTACAACCTGAGCCGCGAGTTCGACTGGGAATCCCCCAAGGCCCGCCTCCTGTTCGACGCCACGGCCAAGTACGGGATTCCCTACTTCCAGAATTATATCGGCACGAACATGAGTCCCGGCGACATCCGGGCCATGTGCTGCCGGCTGAACCTCGACCAGCGCGAGCTCATGCGCCGGCCCGGCAGCATCTGGGGCCCCGGCGACTCGACCGGATCGATCGGGGTCGTCACCCTCAACCTCAACCGGATCGGGTTCGAGGCGACCTCCAAGGCGGATTTCTTCTCCCGCCTCAAGGAGGTCATGGTCCTGGCCCGGGAGAGCCTGGAAACCAAGCGTGAGATCGTCAACAACATGCTGAACAAGGGTATGATGCCCTACACCAAGGTCTACCTCGGGCATTTCGACAACCATTTCTCGACGATCGGCATCTGCGGCATGCACGAGGCGGCCGTGAACTTTCTCAAGAAGGGCATCGGCACCCCCGAGGGCCGCGATTTCGCCTTCGAGACCCTGACTTTCATGCGGGAGGTCCTGCGCCAGTTCCAGGAGGACACGGGAAATCTCTACAACCTCGAGGCGACTCCGGCCGAGTCCACGTCCTACCGGCTGGCCAGGCTCGACAAGCAGAAATACCCGCGGATCCACACCTCGGGGACGGACAAGCATCCCTACCTGACCAACTCGACCCAGCTCAACGTGGACGCCACCCGCGACATCTTCGAGGCCATCCAGCACCAGGCCGAGATCCAGGCGCTCTATACCGGCGGGACCATCTTCCACGCCTTCCTCCCCGAGTCGATCGACGGCGACACGTGCCGCAAGCTCGTGCAGAGGATCGCCCAGACCAAGCTGCCCTATTTCTCGATCACGCCGACCTTCAGCGTCTGCATGAACCACGGGTACCTCAGCGGCCAGCATGCCGCCTGCCCGGATTGCGGGGAGGAGACCGAGGTCTACAGCCGGATCGTCGGGTACCTCCGCCCCGTCCGGACCTGGAACGACGGCAAGCAGCAGGAGTTCGGCGACCGGACCCCCTACACCAAGATCGCCTAGAGACGAGGAGCGATGGATTATTATCTCTTCACCTATCCCAACTGCTCGAAGTGTGACGCCCTCAAGAAAGCCCTCCGGGGCAAGGGCCTCGCCTACACCGAGTACAGCCTTGTCCAGCCGCAGGGCAAGGCCAAGATCCGCGAGTTCATCCGTCACGTCCGCCGAGACGAGACGGGCGGGATCATGCTGCCCACCCTCATCCTCAACGATCAGGGTATCGTCCGGGCTGTCATCACGTCCATTGAGGAGCTCGAGCAGTGGCTGACATCAAAGGGATAGAGAAATTCGCCAGCCGCGATTTTCCCGGCCACATTTCGGCGACGGTTTTCCTCGGCGGCTGCACCTTCCGCTGCCCCTACTGCCATAACGCCGACCTGGTCCTCCGGCCGGAGGCGATCCAGACGACGCCCGTCGATATCTTCCTGTCCTTCCTCGACGCCCGGAAGGATTGGCTCGAGGGCGTCTGCCTTTCGGGCGGAGAGCCGCTTCTCAACGACGACGTCGAGGACTTGGTCCGAATCATCCGGGACCGCGGGCTTCTCGTCAAGCTCGACACCAACGGCTCCTTTCCCGGACGTCTGGAGCATCTCCTGGGCGAGGGCCTGCTCGACTGGGTGGCCATGGACATCAAGGCACCCCTCGAGCGGTATCGCGAGGTGGCGCGGGTCAACGTGGAAATCGAGGACATCGTGCGGAGCGCCGACCTCGTCCGGAACTCGGGCCTTCGGACCACCTTCCGGACAACGGTCGTGCCCGGTCTGGTCGGCCGCGACGACATCATCAGAATTGGGGAGTGGCTCAAGGGCGCGGAGAGCTATGTCCTGCAGCAGTTCGTTCCCCACAACACGATCGACCCCGCCTTTCTCGAGAAGACGCCGTACGACCGGCGGGGGCTCGAGGCGATGGCCGAGGCGGCCGGGCCGTATTTCCGTGAGGTCCGGATCGAAGGGCCGTAGAGCCCGCGAGCGAGAGGTGACACCATGGAGCTCAAGGTCAAACGCATCCATCCCGCAGCCAGGCTTCCTGTTTTCGGGCATGCCGGCGACGCCGGAATGGATCTTTTCTCCATCGTCGACCACGACCTCGAGCCGGGGGCCGCGTTCGCCGTCCCGACGGGCATCCAGGTGGCCATCCCGCCCGGTTTCGTCGGACTCATCTGGGACAAGAGCGGGATCTCGCTCAAGGGCGTCCACCGCCTGGCCGGGGTCGTCGACGCGGGCTATCGCGGCGAGGTGCGGGTGGTCATGATCAACCTCGGCCGGGAGCCGTTCGCGGTCGGACAAGGAATGAAGATCGCCCAGATGCTCATCCAGCCCGTCGTCTCCGTCGAGATCGTCGAGTCGGAGGCGCTCGACGACACCTCGCGCGGCCCGGGCGGCTTCGGAAGCACGGGTCTTTACTGACGGTCCGGACGCGGAGAGTCCCTCCCGCCGCCGCTTATCCCCGGTCCCGGAATATGTTAAGATGTGCGGACGGTCCCGCTGCCCCGAAGGAAAGAAGACACGTCATGCTCCGATGGAAACACGTTTTGGCCCTGACCCTTCTGGCCGCTTTCGGCCCGGGTCCCTTGTTTGGCCAGGGCTCGCCTCCCCCCCGATTCACCCTGATCTTCGCCGAGCGGTCCCGGTTCGAAACCTGGGACAACGCCATCAGCCTCGATGACGACGTCCCCGACGGATTCGGCTACACGAGGAACAAGACGACCCTCGGACTCCGCTGGCTCCCCCGGCCCGGCCTCGAGGTCACGGGCAAGCTGACCAACGAGTTCCGGGTCTACTTCGCCCCGAAGGACCGCCCGTTCAACTGGTCCGAGGCGGTTTTCGACAACCTCTTCGTCAGATGGCGGATTCCGGGGCGGCTGCCCGTCACCCTTTCGGCCGGCCGCATGGACCTGTTTCTCGGCGAGGGTTTTGTCATTGCCGACGGCACGCCGCTTGACGGATCGCGGACCTTCTACTTCAACGTCGTGAGGGCCGACTGGGAGATCCGTCCCAAGCATGACCTGATGGTCTTCGCCCACGCCCAGGACCGGACCGACAGGTTCCTGCCCGTGATCCACAGCCAGGAGCAGCCCCTCGTCGAACAGCCCGAGCGGGCCCTGGCCGTGTATTATTCCGGGGAGTACCGGAAGGTCAAGGTCGACGGTTACATCATCCGCAAGTTCATCAACGCCCCCGACCCGGAAACGGTCAGGTCGCGGTTCAACACGTACGGGGCGAGGGTCCAGGCGCTCCCGGCCGCGCCCCTCTCCGTCACCGCGGAGGCGGCCGTCCAGACCGGCTCCTACGGAGATTTCCGACGCTTCGCCTTCGGGGGGCTGGCCCACGTCGATTACCTCCCCGCCTTGGAAATCCCCTGCCTCAAGGGGCTGGTCCTCGGGGGCATCTTCCTCAGCGGCGACCGTCCGGAGACCGACCGCATGGAAGGGTGGGACCCTCTGTTCAGCCGGTGGCCGAAGTGGAGCGAAGGCTATATCTACACCTTCATCCGCGAAAGCCGGGTGGCCTATTGGAGCAACATAACCTCGCTCTACGGTTCGCTGCTGGTCGATTTAGGGAGCAAGGCGGGCGGCATCCTGACGCTTCACCGGCTCGGCGCCGTTCACGCTCAGCCCGGCCCCTTCCCGGGCGGCACGGGCCTCCGCCGGGGGACGCTCCTCGTCGGCCGGCTGAACTGTGTCCTCAGCCGGCGGGTCTCGGGCCACATCGAATGGGACCACTTCGAGCCGGGGGATTTCTACTTCCCGGGCGCCGCCGGCTTTAACTGGCTTCGCGTCGAGGTGCTGCTCAAGCATTGACTCCGGTCGCGGAGCAGGCTCCGTTCCGCCAGGCTGAAGAGGGGATTCACGGCGAGCGAGACGGCCATGCCGATCGTCCCGGCCTCCTGCGGCGTCATCCGGGCCAAGAACAGCCCCAGACACGTCCCGAGTCCCAGAATCGCCGAGGCCAGGGCTCCGAGACGCGTCATCCGGCGGCTGAGAATTCCCCAGACAAATGGCCCAAGGAAAAACGAGCCGACGGCTCCCCAGGAAACGGAAAGGACGGCCACGATCGTGGCCGGCCTCAAATAGGCCAGGATGACGGAGAGCAACACGAAAACAGCGCCCAGAACCCGCATGAGCCGCGTCAGGCCGCGGTCCGACACGGCCGGGTTGAGGAAGCCGGCGTAGAGGTCCTTGGCCACCGACGAGCTCGAAACGAGGACCAGGGCGGCGAGAGTCGACATGGATGCCGAGAGGATGAGCAGCAGCATGACGACCGAGAGGGGCCCGGGCACGACCTTGGCCAGGAATTCGGGCATCAGGGCGTCGAACACCGGCCGGCCCGCCGAGAAGGCCTTGGGGGCGCTCTCCGGCGTCAGAAACACCCGGGCCGCGGCACCCGTGAAATAGGCGGTCCCCGCGATCAGGGCCGAGAAGAGGCCCGAGGCGATCATGCCGCGGCGGATGGCCCTCTCGTCCCTGATGGCGTAGAACTTCTGGACGAGCTGGGGCATGGCGAACGGAGCGACGCTCGTGAGGACGATCAGGCTCACGAGAGGCCAGAGGCCGCCGGGCCCGACCGGGGCCGTGAGTCTCGGGTCCGTCCGGGCCAGTTGGGCCGTAATGGCGGGCAGGCCGCCACCCTTGGCGAGCGTGCTGGCGACCAGCACAACCGCGCCCACGCTCATGATCATCCCGAACAGGACGTCGATCATGGTCATGGACCGGTAGCCCCCGAGGACGAGATAGAGAGCGGTGAAGAGGCCCATGACCAGCAGGGCCAGGCCGTAGGGCAGGCTGAAGTTGGCGTTGAAGAGGTAGGCCAGGCCGATGAAGACGGCGGCCGAGTACGGGATCAGGAACACGAAGATGGCCAGGGAGGAGAGAAATTTCAGGAGGCGGCTCCCGTAGCGCTTCTCCAGGAATTCCGGCATCGTGGCCACCTGGTAATCGAGGGACATCCGCCGGATCCGGGCTCCCATGAGTCCCCAGACGCCGAGGACGCCGACCAGGGCGTTGCCGGCCGCGATCCACAACCCGGACAGCCCGAACCCCCAGCCGACCTTGCCCGCGAAACCGATGAAAAGAACGGCCGAAAAATACGCCGCGGCGTAGGTGAAGGCGGTCATCCAGGGCCCGATGGTCCGGCCGCCGAGGAAGTAATCGGTGAAGGTCCGGGTCTTTTTCAGGCCGAGGTAGCCGATGATGAGCGTGACGGCCGCGTAGGCCGCGATGACGATGATCCTGGCCGGCATTGAGTGGGTTTCCTCCCTCCGCGGCCGGCGGGCTACTTGACCGTGAGCTCGGTCGAAGCGAACGACTCCACCCGCCCGTTCTTCTCCGCGGCGCTCACCGTGAGAGTATAAGACCCGGGCTTGAGACCGGCCGGGGTCAGCTCGAGGACATAGGTTCGCACGGCCCCGGTCTGCTTCTGGTCGAGGACGGCCACGGGGACATCGACCGCCTCCCTGGTCTGCGCATCCTCGAGGACGGCCGAGATTCCCAGCTCGAAATCCGGCGAGCCGAGGGTGCACCGGAGGGCGGCCTCGAGCCGGGACGACCCGGCCGAGACGTCGCCGACGAGCGGGGCATAGGACTCCCGGTCGTATCCGAAGACCGCGCTGATGGTCGCCTCGGGCGAGGCGCCGAGGTCTTCGCCCGACCGGGCGAGCTCGAGCAGGAGCGGCGGGTCGAGCCACAGGGCCGAACTCTCGGGCTGGGGGATGACGATCGAGGTGGTGCCGCGCGCCCCGAGTCCCGTGTCCAGGTTCTGGATGACGAACCGGCAGGTGTACCGGCCCGGGTTGATGGGCAGGATGAAGGCCGGGAAATACTCGGACCTTTCGCCCTCGGGCAGCTTCAGCCTGTAACTCTTGATGGCGGTCCTGTCCTGGGCTTCATCGAAGATCATGAGGTAGGCTTCGGCGTTTTTCCCGATGACCGCGACGGCCGCCTCCTTGGGCAGGCGCCCGTAGGCCGTGAGATGCATCCAGCCCCGGACCATGACCGGCATGGCGGCCACGGTCATCCGGGCGGGGATCTGGGTTTGGGGGCTCTCGCTCAGGGCCAGGTCGGTCATCTGGAGAAGCCTCTCGAATTTCGAGTACTCCTGGAACGGTTTCGGGTTGTAATAGCCGTTCTGGCTCGCGACCTTGCAGCCCTTCCTGGAGACCTTGACCTTGACCTTGTGGAACTCGCCGTCCCAACGGGCCGGGATGGAATAGCCGAGGACATAGTAGGCGCTGGTCATGTCCTGGATCGTCTGGAGGGCGTTCAGGTAGTCCATGGAGTTGGCGAAATACTTCCCGCCCGATTCGTTGGCCAGCTGGACCAGCGAGTCCTTGCCGGCCAGCTCGCGGGCCCCCGTGGACGAGGCGAAGGCGTTGGCGATGTCCACCTCGCCCTGGGGCACCGAGCAATCGATGGCGTAAATGGGGCTGTTGGCGTTCTTGATCTCCTTGAGGGCGGCCATGAACTGGCTGCGGACCTCGGTGTCCGAATGGGCATCGTCGTACTGCCGCATCGACTGCAGGGTCGCCTCCGGGTTGTTGGGGTCGATGGTCGGGGCGGTCAGGTTCCTGTTGCCGTAGAGGAGGGTCCGGGCGATCCCGCCGGAAAAGAGGATGATGTTCTTCCAGCCGGGGATGTAGCGCAGGGCCTGGCCCAGGCTGGCGAACATCTGGGAGTACTGGCGGGCCTGGTCGAGATAGCTCT
>Ga0055483_10000011_pt1 | contig 52001 bp, 43 predicted proteins | sample RushMan_CattailN_5_FD_57938 | JGI IMG/M metagenome (GOLD analysis project Ga0055483, IMG submission 57938) | Wetland microbial communities from San Francisco Bay, California, USA, that impact long-term carbon sequestration - RushMan_CattailNLB_D2 | ecosystem: Environmental > Aquatic > Marine >... | reverse complement strand
CCGCCGGTCCGGATTGGGGGGGATGAAACACTCCGGGCCTTCGCGCCGTTGAAATACTTTGACATCATCAGGCGAAAAACGAATAATTGAGGCAGCAAAAGCCGACAAAGGAGGTCGCTTTGGCCAGGAAAATAGCCACGGGTCTCGCCGTTCTCGCCGCGCTGCTCGTCCTCGTCCCGCCGTCGTTCGCGAGCGATCTGACTGGGGCGATCCGGGGACGAATCGCCGACAGGCAGGGCTTCGGGCTTCCCGGCGCCTATATCTACGTGACCTCCCCGTCCCTTCTCGGCATCGAAAACTACATCACCTCCGATACCGGACGCTACGGGTTCGTCAACCTGCCCCCGGGAACCTACAAGATCACCGTCGAAATGCCCGGGTTCAAAACGGTCAACGTCGACGGAGTCGTACTGGCCGCCGGAGCGACGGCCACCGTCAATGTCAGGATGGAGACCACGGAGATCGAGGAGGAGATCACCAGCCGCGAACCGACGCCGTCGGTGGACCGTCAATCCGCCCGCCTAGCCGTCGTCCTCGACCGGCAGCTCCTGACCCGGATACCGCTGGCGCGCGACTTCACGGCCGTGCTCGGTCTCGTCCCCGGCCTCGTTTTCGAAAACGGCACTCCGGGGGACCCCGCAGCCGTCTACGGCGCCCCCGTGACGGCCAACGCGTTCGTTCAGGACGGCGTGGACGTGACCGACCCCACGACCGGCGCCTCCCTCAGCCGGATCAACGTGGACCTCATCGACCAGGTCGTCGTCGAGACGGCGGCCCACCCCCTCGACGAGGTGCCCGTCCAGGGGGCCGTCATCAACGTCGTCAACCGGTCGGGCGGAAACACCCGGGACGGAAGCCTGCGCTTCACCTACACCGGCGCCGGCCTTGCCCAGCAGCTGTGGTCGGAGGCCCAGCTCGACGAAATGGGCCTCCCGGCGGCGCCGGCGGACCGGAGGAACCTGGACCTGTCCTTGACCACGGGCGGCCCTGTGATCAGGGATTTCGGCTGGTATTTCATGAATATCCGATACAGGAACCGGGCCAGAAACACGCTTTTTCCGCGGACCGTAAATCCTCTCGGCACGGTCGACCCAACCTACCAATTCAGCGACAAGGACCTGGCCTTCAGCCTCAAGCTCTCGGCCCGCGTTTCCCAGAAATACCAGGGCAGCCTGGAAGTCCTGTTCTCCGGAATCAACGAGCCGGTCTATGGAGCCGACGTCGCCGCAAACAGACCGCTCAGCGCGACCCGCAACCTGGACGGCGGGTCGGTCTTCCTGGCCAGGGGTGACTTGATTTACGGGCTGGGGCCGAACACGAGCGCCGACCTCTCTCTCGGCTATGTCTCCCGCTCGCAGCCCCTGCTTCTGAACGCCGCCGGAGCGGACCTGCCGCAGTACTACGACATGGGCACGAACCTCTACTTCGGCAGCGGGCCCTTCAACGACAGGGACACCCGAAAGCGCTTCAAGGCGGACGCCGTGCTCACCCGGCTCCAGGACCGGGCCTTCGGCGCGTCCCACATGATCCTCCTCGGCGGGGACTACCAGAGCGATTCGACCGTCTCGTCCGCATGGAAGGCCGACGACCTGATCATGACCTACCTCGACGGCAGCCCGTACCTCTACGGAGAGGCGGTCTCGCCGGTATCGGGAAACACGGTCGGCAAGGGGCTCGTCGGTTTTTCGATCGTCCCCAGGGACGAAAGCGCCATGATCGTCCGGCGGGAACTCCGGCAGCTCGGCGTTTTCCTCCAGGACACGATGAACATCGCCGGCCGGGTGGCCCTTTCGTTCGGACTCCGCTTCGACCATTCCAGCACCCGCTTCCCGCCCATGAGCAAGGGGCAGCCCGGGAATGAGGTCGCCCTGCTCCTGGGCTCCTCCCTGATCGAGCCCGAGTACGGCTTCAACCCCTTCAACCTCCTCGGCTTCGGCGAGTGGGACGGCGTCATCGTCTGGAATTCCCTCTATCCGCGGGCCGGTTTGAGCTTCGACCTCCTCGGGACGGGGCGGACGGTCGTCAAGGCTTCCTACGCCGTGGTCCCCCAGAACCTCAGGCTGGGCTACCAGCAGGCCCTCGACCCCCTCTCCATCAACCTGGTCCACAATTTTATCTGGTACGACGAAAACGGCGACGGGCTGGTCGACGCTCCGGACGTGGACAGCTACACGCTCGTCCCCTACAACTACAACCTGTACAGGTCCGAACTCTACAAGAGCCGCGTTTCGCCGGGGCTGGAGCCGCCCAAACTCGCCGAGTGGACGGCCGGCTTCGAGAGCGAGATCGCCAGGAACTTCACGCTGTCGGTGCGCTGGGTGCAACGGACCTGGCAAAACGTCATCGGGGAGGTCCTCTACGACCCAGAAACCGGACAGTCCTGGTACGACGCCAGGAACTCGCCCGAAGGCTGGTGGGTTCCCTTCACGACCACGGTTCCGGGGACCGGCGACTACGGGCCGACCCCGGTTACGGTCTACTTCCGGTCCACGACCGCGCCCGAACCTTTCGGCCGGATCCAGAACGTCCCCGAGCTGGAGCGCAAATTCCGGGGCCTGGAATTCACGTTCTCCAAGAGGATGGCCGACAACTGGCAGCTCTTCGCCTCGCTGGTCTGGGGACGTTCGACGGGCACGGCCGGGCTGACCCTGCCCTGGGCGGCGGGAATTTCGGCGTCGCCGCTGACGCCGAACTCATTCGTCAACGTCCGGGACACCTCGCGCACCGGGCTGGACCGGCCCTTCATGATCAACCTCATGGGAACGGTCAGGTTCAAGTGGGACATCTTCCTCAGCGCCTATTTCCAGGCCATGAGCGGCGCGCCGTGGGCCCGGACGGTGACCATCATCCCTCCCGAATCGTGGGTGGCCGAAAATCAGACCGACTCGACCCCGGTCACGGTTTACCTGGAGAGTCCGGACAGCCACCGCCACAGGTACCGGAAGAACCTCGACCTCAGGCTGGAAAAAGAATTCGTCAAGGCGGGGCGCACGCGTTTCAGCGTCTACCTCGACGTGTTCAATGTGCTCGGCGACAAGTACCGGATCCTGGACCTCAACGACGGCGGGCTGTGGGAGCCGGTCGCCGAAGGCACGGGAGCCGGGGAGAGGATCCTGAGCTCGACCTACGACGCGTACACATCCGCGCTCGGGGTGCGGGTTTTTGCGTTCAGCCTGAGCCTGGGCTTCTAGCCCGGGCGGCTCATAAAAACGCCGGAGGCCGGGTCAGGCGGACCCCCAGTTCCTTCTTCAGCTCTTCGTCCCCCGTCCCGTTCTTGACACGCACCAAGATGCGGATTCTCCGCTCCCCGGCCGGACCCTGTTGGGTGTCCGGGGTGAACGGGATCTCGATTCTGTAGTTCTTGCCCTGCGAGGCCTGGAGGCCTTCTTCGCTCATGTCCAGGGGGTACTCGCGACGGGTCTCCCAGATCCGTTCACCCGACTCGTCCTCGGCCTCGAGGGCGACGTCGAGCGAGGTCTCGAGCCGCTCGCCGACCGAAGTGAACCAGAGTCTTTCATACGGGACGTCGATGACGACCGTGCCGTCCGGGGCGCCTTCCGGGCCGTCGCCCGCCTCGAAGGACACGTTGTAGTCGAAAAATCTCTTGTCGCCCGTGATGGTCTTCTGAAAATTGCCCTGGGCGATGTTGAGGGCCTGGAGGTGCTCCAGGTTGATAGCCGTCAGGACATAGTGGCCCTGGCAGTACTCGTCGACGAAAATCACCGGGAAGGCCCCGTAATACCAGACTTCACGGCAGTCTCCGTTCGCCTCCATGGGATATGTCATCCTCTCCATGGGCGGGCCGAACAGGACGTAGATCCGGCCCCGGTCCGTGAGGTAACCCGCCCGGCCCTCGCCCAGGAACAGCGTGTCGGCCCTCGCGATGCGGTTCAGGTATTCCGTCTCGAACGCGTTGGTCAGGGTTCCGGGGTATGGATTGCGCCTCTCCCAGAACTCCTCGATGAACTTCCCCTTCTCGGCGTCGGGGAGCTCGAGAAAGATCTTGCGCTCTTGCCGGGTTATGATGTACCGGACCTTGGAATAGAAATCGGCGTAGGCGGGACTCAGGCCCCGCTCCATCCGGTACAGCCGGCAGGACGGCGCCGCGGCCGACGCCGCGAGCAGGGCGAGCGCGAGGCAGACGGCCGCCGGGGCCGGCCGGCTTCTGGACCCGGGGGTTCGCTTCATATTATCCGCTGTTCCGCATCTAAATTAGTCCTAACCCGCCGACAAATCAACCCGGGCGTCTCATAAATTTCTCACGGATTTGAGCCCGGGCTCTTCGACAGGCGGGAGATGGTGCGGAAGGTGGGACTCGAACCCACACAGCCTTGCGGCCATAAACTCCTGAGGCTTACGCGTCTGCCAATTCCGCCACTTCCGCACCGCGGACACCCTTCGCCTCAGGCGACAGGGGCGCTCTATTATACCCACAACGGCTTCGGGAGTAAAGCCCGGCCGCGGGGTCGCCGAGGCCTGCGTCGAGCTCCGGGGCGGGGGCTCCGCCGCGGCTTTCGGGAGCCTGCGGCGGGGGCTCGCGTCACTTGACAAAAGCCCCGCCGCCCCGTATGTTAATGGCGTCGGTGATGATTGCCATCAACCCGCCAAAGGACCCCCTGTTTCCCCCCGGAAATCTTACCTAGGAGGATTCATGAAACTTTCGGGTCGGTCTGACATCGAAACCCTCGCCAAGTTCGAGAGCCAAGGAGACCTCGTCACCTCCTTCTATCTGGACACGGACAAGGGCCGGCGGTCCAAGAAGGAAATCCAGGTGACCTTGAAGAACATGCTCAACGGGGCCGAATCCCAGGTCAAAGCGATGGACATCGCCAAGGAAAAGAAGGAGTCCCTTCTCCGGGACCTCGACTTCGCCTCGACGCGGGGGGCCCAGGTCCTCAACGGCGGAAACGCGGCGGGGCTGGCCGCGTTTGCCTGCTCCCTCCAGGACTTTCGCCTGCCGCTCGAGCTTCCCCATGGCCCGCGCGACAGGGTCGTCTTCGACAGCACGTTCTACGTGCGGCCGCTGGACGCCATCCTGGACAAGTACAAACGCATCTGCGTCCTGCTCCTGGGACGCCGGGAGGCCAAGTGGTACGAGGTGTTCATGGAGGACATCCGGCTGCTCAACGATCTCCTGAGCGACGTCCCCAAGCGGGTCAAGGAAGGCGGGTACGAAGGCTACGAATCCAAGCGCATCGAGCGGCACATCGACAGCCACGTCCAGGAACATTTCAAGAAGGCCGCCCAGATGACCTTCGACATGTTCAAGCGGAACGGTTTCGACTGGCTGTTCCTGAGCTGCGAGGAGAACCACCACGACATCGAATCCTTTCTGCACGCCTACCTCAGGGAGAGGGTCAGGGCGCGCATCAAGGCCCGCGTGAGCGATTCCCCCGCCAAGATCCTCAAGGACGCCCTGGAGATTGAAACCTCCCTCAACAAAGCCGAGGACGACGACACCGTTCAGCGGCTGGTCGCCGAGCTCGAACGCGGCGGTCTGGCCGTTTCGGGGCTCAGGGACACGCTCAGCCGGCTGAACGTGTTCGAGGTCCAGTCGCTCGTCGTGACGCACAACTTCGCCAAACCGGGACGGATCTGCCCGACACACAAGTATCTCTACGTCGAGGAACTCCAGTGCCCCGTCTGCGGCAAGAAAACGGATCCTCTGGCCGACGTCATCGACGAGGCCATCGAAACCGCGCTGAAGCGCAACATTCCCGTCCGCCACATCACCCCGCCGTCCAAGCTCGACAGGTACGGCGGCCTGGGAGCGTTCCTGAAGTACAAGGTTTGAGCCGGCGTCAAGGGAGCTGGCGCCCGGTGTAACGGAAGGCAGGCTTTCGCCTGCTTGAGTTGCAGGAAAAGTGGCGTCCCCGAGCCTGTCCCGTTTTCGGAAGGCCGGCGTTCTTTATGAACAATTCAGGTCAGGCCCGGGCCTTCTTCTCCGAGAACCGGATCCTGTTGACCAGGCTGTAGATGGTCGGGATGATGAACAGGGTTAGGAACGTCGTCGCCGTCAGCCCGCCGGCGATGGCCACCCCCAGCGGCGCCCGGAACTCCGACCCCGCCGACTTGGAAAAGGCCATGGGCAGAGCCGCCAGGATGGTCGTCAGGGCGGTCAGCAAGACCGGCCTAAGCCGCGTCGTGGCGCCCAGCAGGACGGCCTCGCGCCGGTCCATCCCCCTCCGGATGAGCTGATTCATGTAGTCGATCATCACGATGCCGTTATTGACGGCGATCCCGGCCAGCATGATGACTCCGATCAGGGCCGGCAGGTTGACGGGCCGCCCGGCCAGGAGCAGCCCGAACATGACCCCGATGATGCCGAGGGGGATGGTGAACATGATGATGAACGGATGCACGAAGTGCTCGAACTGCGAGGCCATGACCATGTAGACGAGCAGGAAGGCCAGGGCGAAGGCCGCGGCCAGGATGATGAAGGCGTCCGTCATCTGTTCGTAGGACCCGCCGTACTCGATGAAATAGCCGGCCGGCAGCTGCCTTTCGAAGCCGCCCAGCTCCTTCTTGATGTCGGCCACCACGCTTCCCAGGTCGCGGTCGACGTAGTTGGCGGTGATCGAGACGCGGCGGGACTGGTTTTCCCGGCTGATCTGGATAGGGCCCTCGCCCCGCTCGATCGAGGCCACCTGTCCGAGATAGACGGTCCGGCCGAGAGCATTCACGAGAGGGATGGTCCGGATCTCGTCCAGGCTGTTCCGGTACCTTTCCTGGAACCTGAGCCTGAGGTCGACCTCCTCGTTGGCTTCACGGTAGCGCGTGGCGACCTTGCCGAGGGTCGCCGTCTGGACGGCGTTCGTGACCTGATAGACCGACAGGCCGAGCCGGTAGGTCTTTTCCCGGTCGACGCGGATGTGGTACTCGGGCTTGCCCTCGGCCAGCGTGTGCGTGACGTCCCGCAGGCCGGGAATGCGCCGCATCCTCTCGGCGGCGGCGTCGGCCGTTTTCCTGAGCGTTACCAGGTCCTTGCCGAAGATCTTGACTTCGATCGGGGTCAGGGCCCCTCCCATGAGGGACTGGGAGATGTCGATGGCCTCGAAATCGACGTTCTGCAGCTTGGGCAGCTGCCTCCGGATGCGCTCGAGGACGACCTTGTCGGACACCGTCCTCTCCCCGAGCGGGCGGAGGCCCACCCAGAGCGTGGCCTCGTGCGTCCCCGTGTTCGACATGCCCGAGGCCGAGTCGGAGGCATCCTGTTCGGCCTGGGAGCCGATCTGGGCGGACAGGATGGTGACTTCGGGGTCCTTCATCAGGATGTTTTCGGCAATGGTCACCACCCGGTCCGTCTCGTCGAGCGATGTGCCGACCGGCATGCGGACTTTCAGGAAGAGCATGTCCTGGTCCTGGGCGGGCATGAATTCGGTCCCCAGGAAAGGCACCAGGGCAATGGACAAAACGAACAGGCCGAGGGCCGCGGTCACGACCCGGCCGCGCCTCTTGAGGGCGGATTCGAGGAGGCGGCGGTACAGGGCCCTGGTCTTGGCAAACTGGCGCTCCTCGGGGGCTCTGGCGATCGTGGCGATACTCTTCTTGGTGCGGTACAGGAGCGATGAGGTCAGGGGCACGACGGTCAAGGCCACGAAGAGGGACGAGACGAGCGACACGGCGATGGCCAGGCCCATGGCCTGGGTCATCTTGCCGGTGATCCCGGTCGCGAAGACCATTGGGAAGAAGACGGCGAGCGTCGTCAGCGTCGAGGCGGTGATGGCCATGCCGACCTCCGAGGTCCCCGCGATCGCGGCCTCGTCGGTTCCCTCGCCCTCTTCGATGTGCCGGAAGATGTTCTCGATGACCACGATCGAGTTGTCGACCAGCATGCCCACCCCCAGGGCCAGTCCGCCGAGGGTCAGGAGGTTGAGGGTGTAGCCGGCGGCGTAGAAGGCGATGAACGTGGTGATGATCGAAAGCGGGATGGCCAGCCCGATGACAAATGTCGGCCGCCAGTTGCGCAGGAACAGAAAAATCAGCATGATGGCCAGAAGGCCGCCGATCAGGGCGTTGTTGAAGGTGTTCGAGGTCACCCTGCGGATCATCAGGGACTGGTCCATGGCCGAGAAGAACTCGATGTCGGAGGGCAGCTCGGCGCTCATCTCGGCCAGCTGTTTCTTGACCGCGTCCCCCGTGATCTGGGTGTTGGCTCCGGAGCGCTTGTTTACGATCAGGTAGACGCCCTTTTGGCGCTGGATGCGGGCCAGGAATCGGGTCTCCTTGAGGGTGTCCTTGACCTCGGCCACGTCCTTGACGTAGACGGGCGAGCCCGACGCCGAGGCTCCGACGACCGTGTTCCTGACGTCGTCCAGCGTCCGGAACTCGCCGAGGGTCCTGACGAGGAATTCGGAATGCCTCTCGACGAGGTTGCCCGCCGGGAGGTTCAGGTTTTCCGCTCTCAGGGCGGCCAGGACGCTGTCGACGGAAAGGTTCCTGGCTTCGAGAGCCGCCTTGTCGAGGTCGACGAGGATCTCCCGCTCGTCCGTCGCGAAGACGCGGGCCGCGGCGACGCCGTCGATGCGCTCCAGCCGGGGGGCCACCTCCTCCTCGATCATCTTCTTGAGCTTCATGGGCGGCATCTTCGAGGTGATGCCGTAGAAGATGACCGGGAACTGGTTCAGGTTGAACTTGACCACCAGGGGCTCGGCCGCGCCCTCCGGAAGGAATTGCTCGGAGAGCCCGATCTGGTCCCGCACGTCCTGCGCGGCGAAGTCGAGGTTCGTGCCCCACTCGAACTCCATCTGGATGACGGAGACGCCTTCCGATGTCTGGGAGGTCACCTTTTTAACCCGGTTGACCGAGCTGACGACCTGCTCCAGCGGCCTGGTCAGGGTCGTTTCGATATCCTCCGAGGAAGCCCCGGAATAGGTCGTGATGACCGACACGGTCGGAAACTCCAGGTCCGGGAAAAAGTCCAGCCCGAGTCTGGAAAACGAGATCGCCCCCACGACGACCAGGATCATGGCCATCATGGAGGTGGTGACTTTCCGCTTGACGGAGAATTCCGGGAGCTTCATGGCCGGCCCCCCTCCTCGACGGTGACCGGAGAGCCGTCCTCGAGGCCGAAGTTGCCGTCCGTGATGACCCGGTCCCCGTCCTGCAGCCCGGACAGGATCTCCACGAGGGTCGTGTTCTGGAGTCCGGTGGTCACCTCGCGCCGATAGGCCTTGCCGTCGCTGACCACGAAAACGTAGGCATTTTCCAGGATCGCCCGCTGGGGCACGACGATGGCGTTCGCGTGGCTCGAGACCTCGAAGAAAACGTCGCCGAACGTGCCGGGGCGCAGGACGAGGCCGGGATTCGAGACCTGGACCTCGACCCCGAATTTCTTGGTGGCCGGGTCCGCGGCCAGGTTGACGACGGTCACCGCGCCGCTGAATTCCCGGCCGGGGGCGTAGGCCACCTTGAGCAAGGCCGGCTGGCCCCTCTTGATCCGGGCCACGTCGTCCTGGGCGGCCTCGACCGTGATCTTGACCCGGGAGAAGTCGACCAGCGACAGGACGCCCGAAGCCGTCGAAAACGAACCCATCATCGGGTTGATCACGTCGCCGACCTCGGCGTTGCGGGAGGCGATGACGCCGGCAAACGGGGCCTTCATGATCGAGACGTCGAGCGCGTGGCGGGCCAGGTTGAGGGCCGCCTGAGCCTGGTCGAGCTGGGCCGACGCCGCTTCATAACCGAGCTGCACCTTTTCCCTCTGCATCTCCGAGATCGCGTTTTCCCGGATCAGCCGGTCCATCCGCTCCTTGTTCCGCTTCGCGTCCTCGAGGTTGGCCCGGGCGACGGCCAGGCCGGCCTCGGCCTGCTTCAGCTGGAGCCGGGCGGACTCGGTCTCGAGCTCGGCCAGGAGCTGGCCCTCGGCCACCGTCTGCCCTTCGTCGACCAGGATGCGGGCGATTTTCCCCCCGATTTCGGGGGTGATGTTGATCGCCCGCCAGGCTTCGAGGGTTCCGGTATACGAGATTTTTTCCGAAATCGTCTGCCGGACGGCCTTCATGACTTTGACGGGCGCGGCCCCGGCCGTTTCGGCGGATGCGGTCTCCTGGGTTCCGGAGGACTTGCAGCCGGCCGCGGCCAGTAACCCGGCGGCCAGGGCGGCGACGACGATAACACGCGGTGATAATCCCATCCGTTTCATGAGCTTTTCCTTTCGTTTGAGCGGCCCCGGCCGACGGCCTTTTCGAGCTGGGCCTGCGATATGACGCAATCGTAGAGAGCCTGGGCGTGATTCGTCCGGGCCTGGCTCAGGGCCACCCGGGCGGTGCTGACATCCAGGCTCGTGGCCAGGCCCTCGTTGTAGTTGAGTTCGGCGATCCGGACCGCCTCCAGGGCCTGCTCCACGTTTTTTTCCTGGGAGAGGAGGGACTCGCGGGCCTGGCCGTAGTTCAGGACCGCCTGGCGCACCTCGAACTTGATTGTCTCCTCCAGCCCCTTCTGGGTCCAGTCGAGCTCGCGCATCGCGGCCTTGGCCTGCGCCGCCCGGGCCTGGGAATCGAAACCGTTGAACAGCGACCACGACAGGACCAGGTTCACGGCATAGTAGTTCTGCCACGGCTGGGCCCCGAACCGGAAATTGTCGCCCCAGAGGTTGTAATTGCCGGCGATCGCCACCGTCGGCCAATAGGCCGACCGGGCGATCTTCAACATTTCGCCGGCCATGTTCCGCTGGAAGTCGACCTCGCGCAGCTCCGGCCGCTCGGCCAGGGCGGTCTCAACCGAGGCCTCGACGTCGGCTTCGAGCGGAATGATCTTGAATTCGCCCTGAACGACGAGAGGGGTTTCGAGTTCGATCCCCAGGACGGTCTTCAGGCCGAGCTCGGAAACCCGGAGGGTGTTGCGGGCCCTGATGAGCTGGGGCTTGAGGTTGGCGACCTGGACCTCGGCCCTCAGAAGGTCGAACTTCGAGGCCATGCCGACCTCGTACTGGCTGAGGACATTCTTGTAGTGGCTTTCGGCCAGGTTCAGCGACTCCTCCGCAACCTCGGCAAAGGTGCGGGCCAGCAGGGCGCCATAGAAGGCCTGTTTGGCGCCGAACACCGTGTCCTGCTCGGACCGCCGGACGGTCTCCCGGGTCGCCTTGAGGTTGTAGCCGGCCTGCCTGTAGCCGGAGCGGAGCCTTCCGCCCGTGAAGATGGGCAGGCTGAAGCCGAGCGCCATCTGGTAGTCCCTGGTGAAGTCCATCTCGATTTCCTGGGGCGGCTCGCCGGGGATGAGAGACGGGAACTCCAGGACGAAGTTCTTCTCCTTCAAGGTGTTCGTGCCCTGCAGGCTGAGCGACGGATAGAAGCCCGCCAGGGCCTGCCTGAGGAGGGCCTGGGCCTGGTCTTCCCTCTGCTGGGTCGCCAGGTAGTAGGGATTTTGCTCGAGGGCCAGGCCGATGGCCTTTTCGAGGGTCAGAACGACCTGGCCCGGTTTTTCCTGGGCCGCGGCCGCGGCAGGTGCGGCGACGAGGGCGGCCGCCAGAATCGCAAACAGGAGCCTTGGTCTTCTCATGTCATGTCTCCTTTGGGCTCTCCGGCCCGGGCCCGAGGCCCTCGAGGATGAAGCCGAAGAGCATGTCCGCCGCCTCCCCCGGGTCCCGGTCGCCGTCGAGCCAGGCCCGGTTGTGAACGAATCCCTGCAGCGCGGCGTCGATGAAGGTCAGGGCGGAGGGGATGTCCACGGGACGGAATTCGCCCAGGGCGATGCCTTCCCTGATGATATCGGCGGCCGTGACGAAAACCTCCCGGCGCTTGGCCCGGAGAACGCCCACCAGCCGCTGCTCGGCGGCCGGCCCGGAGGCGCCCCGGCCCGACACGAAGATCCGGAAGACGTCGACAACGGCCGTGTCCATCATGAGGACCCGCGAGATGTTCTCCTTTTCCTCGTGGAAATCGAGGACCATGCGCACCGAGCGTCGGAGTTTCTCGCGCGCCCCCCCGGGCCCGGCCTGGATCTCGGCCAGCCGGCTCCGGATGTCCTCGAAGAAATGGATCAGGATCTCGAACACGAGCTCGCTCTTGCTCGGGAAGTACTTGTAGAGGGTGGCCTTCGAAAAGGCCGATTCCCTGGCGATGTCGTCCATCGTGGCGGCGGCGCAACCTTTGCGGATGATGACCTCCTCGGCCGCGTGGAGGATGGATTCCCTGTTCTCCTCCCGGCGCTGGCGCTCCCGTTCGATACGGAGCGGACTGTCTTTCATCGCTTTTACCTCTTGCTAAACCTTTCAGTCTATCGATTAGACCAAAGGGTATGCCGATTAAACGTTAAAGTTTGCATACTCTAAACCATGCCGGGGAGGTTTGTCAAGCCCCGCCGAGGCCAAAGTTCCGCATTTTTCGGGAGCCGGTTCGAAGCCTCCCGTATGTGTCGGCAAAATAAAAGGTCGGCTAAAATCAGGGCCGATATCGGAGGCGGGAGGGGTCAAGCCCGAGGGTGGAAACGGTCGTAAACCGAGCGGAGCCGCTCCCGGCTGACGTGCGTGTAGATCTGGGTCGTCGTGATCTGGCTGTGGCCGAGCATCAGCTGGACCGACCTCAGGTCCGCCCCCCTTTCGAGAAGGTGGGTGGCGAAGGAATGCCGCAGGACATGAGGGCTGATCCTGTCCGAGAGCCCCGCCTTGGCGGCATAGCTCCGGAGAAGTTTCCAGAATCCCTGCCGGGTAAAACCCTTGCCCCTTCGGGTGAGGAATAGGGCGCGGCTGCCTCCGGCTTCGCGCAGCGGCCGGACCCTGTCGAGGTAACGCCTGACCCACAGGCAGGCCGACCTCCCCAGCGGAACGACGCGTTCCTTGCCGCCCTTGCCGCGGGAGATGAGAAACCCGTCATCGAGGTTGACGTCGGGGGGCTCGAGGCCGACGAGTTCCGAGACGCGCAGGCCGGCCCCGTAGAGCACCTCGAGCATGGCCCGGTCGCGAACGCCCTGGGGCTCGCGTTCGTCCGGTGCGCCCAGGAGGCCCTCCACCTCCCTGACGGTCAGGACCTTGGGCAGGGACAGCCAGGTGGAGGGCGAAGTCAGGTCGGAGGCCGGGTCTTTTTTGAAGAAGCCGCTCAAGACCAGGAACCTGAAAAAGGACCGCAGGGCCGATATCGTCCGGGCCAGGGAGCGGGCCGAGATGCCGGAGGAGCTCTCCCGGTGGATGAACAGGACCAGGACGTTCTCGTCCGCGCCCCACAGGTCGAACTTCCGGGAATTGAGAAAGCCCAGGAATCTTTCGAGGTCCCGGCGGTAGGCCAGGATCGTGTTCGCCGCCAGGCCCTTCTCCACCGCGAGGTATTCGAGGAAGAGCCGTACCGCGGCTCCGGGGGCCGGCGAGGAAGGCGTCATGTCAGGAGCGGGTTCGAGAGTCTTTCCTGCTCCACGGTCGTCCACGGTCCGTGACCGGGGAGAACGATGGTCTCGCCGGGCAGCGTCATGATCTTCTCCAGGATGGATATCTCGAGGTCCTTCCGCGAGCCGCCGGGGAGATCCGTCCGTCCGACGCCTTCCAGGAAGAGCGTGTCGCCCGAAAAGAGGACGCGGCCGGACAGGAATCCCACGCTCCCGGGGCTATGGCCCGGCAGATGGATCACCCGGAGCGCGAACCGGCCCACCGCGATGTCCTCTCCATCCGCAAGCAGCCGGTCCGCCGGCGGCGAGGTTTTGGCTCCCAGGAGGAGGCTGAGTTCGATGTTGTCGGCGGCTTCGAGCCTGGCCGCGTCGGCCGGGTGGATGGCAAGCGGGACGCCGTACTTCTCTTTGATGTCGAGGTTGGCCCCGGTGTGGTCGATATGGCCGTGAGTGTTGAGGATCAGGACGGGTTTGATTTCCAGTTCGGCGACGGCCGCGATGATCTTCTCGGGCTCGGCCCCGGGGTCGATGACGGCGCAGGCCCGGGTTTCTTCGCAATAGACCAGATAGCAGTTGGTTTCGAGAGGGCCCACCACCACGATCTCGTATTTCATTCCGAACCCGCCGGCCACATGATAAATTGAAGTCCGGCCGCGAGTCAAGCCGTGCTATAATTCCGGCGTGGATGTCCTGATCACCCGGGAAGCGGCAGCGGACCTCGAGGCCTGGGCCGTCCTGCACCCGGAGCGGCCCGCCTGGGGCCTGCTCCTCGGTCACGCGCGGGGTTTCCGGTTCATCGTCGAGCGCGCTGTTCCGTCGGGAGGCGGGACTTCGCTTCCGTCCGCGGAGCGCCTCGAGTCGCTGGCCGGCCTCGAGGGAAGACAGCTGGTCGGGCTGTTCGCCGCCCGACCGAACGCCGCCCTCAGGCGGGCCGCGCGCACTCCGTTTTTCTGCGGCCGGATCTTTCTGGACATCCGCCGCAGCCGGGATGGGCGGGATCTGACGCCCTATCTCGTCGAGTTCGACCGGCGGTTCTTTTTCACGCCGATCGCCTTGTCGCCCGCCCGCACGGAGGGGAAAGCATGAGCCAACGCCTGACCCGGGAACAGGAACAGTTTCTTCTCAAGCTGGCCCGAAAGTCCATCGAGCATCATTTCAAGGAGGAGCCCCCCCTCGAAACCCACGTTCACGACCCGCTTCTCGAGGAAAAAAGGGGCGCGTTCGTGACCCTGAAGGTTGACGGCAAGCTCCGGGGCTGCATCGGCTATCCTCTGCCCCACAAGCCGCTGTACGAGGCCGTTATCGAGATGGCGGTGGCCGCGGCCAGCCAGGATTTCCGCTTCAAGCCCCTGGCGCCCGAAGAGCTGGACCGGCTGAAAATCGAGATCTCGGTCCTCAGCGTTCCCGCGCCGGTGGGCCGCCGCGAGGACATCGAGGTGGGGTCGCACGGGATCGTCGTCTCCAAGGGCTTCAACCGCGGCCTTCTGTTGCCTCAGGTGGCGGTCGAATACGGCTGGGACAGGGACACCTTTCTCCGCCAGGGATGCCTGAAAGCGGGGCTCGCGCCCGACGAATGGAAGAAGGGCGCGAAGATCGAAACCTTCACCGCCCAGGTTTTTTCGGAATGAGTCCGGCAGCCGCGCGGCCCGCCGAAACGGCTCTCTAGTTCTTCCCCTTGATGGCCGCCAGCTCGGTTTCGGCCTCGCCTTTCAACATCTCATCTTTCGACGTGGTGACCGGCAGCTCCAGGCATTTCTCGAATTCCGCCCGGGCCAGGTCATATTTCTTCAGCGAAACATAGGTCTTACCGAGTTCCAGATGGTGGTTGATGTAGGTCGGGTTCAGCTCGACGGCTTTCTGGAGGGCTTTCTCCGACTCCTCGAAGGAGCCCTTGGGGATCGACCCGTAAAGGATGCTGCCGAAGACCCGTTTCGCCCCGCCGATCTCGGCCATGCGGCGCTGCCAGCGGCCCAGGGCATGCCAGGCGAGGTCGTTATTGGGGTCGAGCTCGATGGCCTTGTCGATCTCGGCCTTGACGGTCTTGGAGCCGGCGATCTGCTCCTTCTTGCCCTGGAGGAGGAGCCTTTTCCCCATCGCGGCCGAGATATAGAAGTGTCCCCAGGTGTCGTTGGGGTCGGCGGCCGCGGCCTTCCTGGCGCAGGTCACGGCATCCGCGTACATCTGCATCTGCCGATTCTTTTCGTCCTTGGTATTCGGCTTGATGAGGTCCGCAACATCGATATAGGCCCGGGAGGCTTTCCAGAGCGCCTGGTAGTTGTCGGGTTCGAGCTTGAGGGCCTCGAGATAATCGTTCAGGGCTTTCTGATCATCGAACTGCGCGTAGGCCTCATCGCCCATCGTGACATATTCGGCCGCCGTCTGACCGTAGCTCAGGACCGCGCACGCAGCCATGATAACGATCGCCATCAGGTTTTTCTTCATTATTCCCTCCACGGTTCTCTAGCATTCACCTATTTCCGGCCAAAAGTCAAGCGCCCCTCCGCCTCCCGGCCCTTTGCCCGGGCGACAAGCCGGTCGCCGAGGAACCCCAGGCCGAATCCGCCGGCGCTAAGCGCCAGGCCGGCCGGAAGCGACCAGGGCCAGGGGCGGACCGGGACGAAGGCGAGCGGCCCGGCTTCCGCCAGGAAGCAGACGAGGGCATAACCCCCGCCTGCCCCGAGGCTCACCAACCCGGCCAGGGGGGCTCTCCGCTTCATGAGGAGGGCCGCCATCCCGGGGACGAAAAGGCCCTCGGCCATGATCTTGGAGGCCAGCCCGAGCGTCTTCAGGATGTCCTGGAACCGCACTGCGACCAGGAAGGCGCCGGCGCCCACGGCGAGGGTGGCGGCCCGCGCCAGGGCCATCTGACCTCGTCCGCCCGGGTCCCGCCTCAGGCGGACCGCAAGGTCCCCCGCCAGGGAAAACCCGCCCGCGTTAACGGCGGCGTCCATGGTCGAAAAAACGGCGGCCAGAACGGCCACGAAAACCAGCCCGGAGACGGGAGACCCGGCCCGCAGGTTAACGTACTCGGACACGAGAGGTCCCGAAACCGGCCTCCCGAAAAAGACGGGAAGGAAGAGCATCCCCGCGGCGACGATCCCCGCATAGAAGACGGCCAGCGACACGGCGCCGCCGGCCAGGCCGCCCCGGGCCGCCCCGACCGTTCGGGCGGCCTGGATCCTTTGCCAGGCGATGGGCGATATGGTCCAGGCCAGGACGAAGGACAAGGCCACAAGGGCGTTCCGATCGGCCCCGGCGAAGAAGGCGAAGTAGCCGCTCTTTCCCGCCCGCGCGGCGGTGGCGCTCACGGCGCCCCATGACGATCGAAGCCCGAGCGAAAAAGCCAAGGCGGCCGCCCCCGCCAGGAGCAGGAAAAACTGCAGAGCATGGGTCCGGACCACCGAAACGAACCCTCCGGCCGCCGAGTAGGCCAGGACGATCCCGGCCGCGACGCCCAGGCCGGCCAGGTAGGACGTCCCCAGCACGGTCTTCAGGAACTCCCCGGCCGCGACCATCTGGGAACCGGCCAGCACCACCATATACCAGACGATGAGGAGCGTCGCCGCCGGACGGGCGGCCCGGCCGTAGCAGGCCTCCATCCGGTCGGATATCGTCCGCCCGCCGAGGGCCCTGATCGGCCCCGCGAGCGGCAGGAAGACCAACAGGGTGGCCACGGCCGGAAGGCCGATGATCCAGTAGGCCCCGACCCCGCCGCGAAAGGCCTCGTCGGTCGACACGAGCAGAGATGCGGCGCCTATCCACGAGGCGAAGAGGGAGAAGCCCACCCGGGCCGGGCCGAGGTTCCGGGAGCCGAGAAAGAAGGCGTCGAGGTCCGTGAATTTCCTCGGGAACCAGAGCCCGACGGCGGCCACAACGCCCCCGTAGATGAGGACCGCGGCGAGCAGCTCGACATTCATGGCTCGGTCATCCTTGTCTGCGACCCGGGGTTTCGGCCCGCCGGGTTCGAAAGGTTCAGGGTATACCAAAAGCCGCGGCCTGGCAATTCCGCCAGAGGAGCCCGGCCGCCGGATACAAACGCCTGTTGGTCAGATGGTAACCGGTGTGACGGAATGCCGGCTCTCGCGTTTGCGGGACGCTTCTCCGCGAGAATCGGCAATGCGCGGACCCGGTGCCGTTTTAGCCTCCTTTTCGGCCCGGCCCCGAAATTTTGATATAATGGATGACTATGAAGCACCTGCCGGCGGTCTTATTCTTCGCTTGCGCCCTGGCGGCCCCCGCCGCGGCCCAGCCCGTCACCGCGGCCCAGGCGGCGGCGAACCTGGAACGCGCCCTGGCGACCCTCCGGACGCTCGAGGCCAGGTTCGAACAGCTGTATTACTCGGCGTCGGTGTCCCTGCCCCTCGACGAGCGCGGCGAAGTCTACTTCCGGAAGCCCGACGAGATGCGCTGGGAATACCGCGACCCCCAAAAGAAAGTCTTCCTGTACAAGGCCGGCCTCTGCCAGATGTATCTGGCCGAAGACAACCAGCTGACCAGGAGCCGGGTTTCACCGGAGGCCTACGATGCGGATATCCTCGGCATCTTTCTCGGGACAAGGTCCTTCGCCGAAACCTACCGAATCGAGGACGCCCAATTTCCGACCGGGACGGGAGGGGCGAAACAGGTCAAACTCACGCCTCTCGAGGAAGGGGACTATTCCCATATCCTGATCGAGATCGACCTGAAGACCTGGCTCCTCCGCCGGGCCGTTTTCTTCGAGTGGACCGGGAACAAGCGCGAGTATCTCTTCAGCCGCATCAGGGTCGACGCCTCCCTCCCCGCCCGGGTCTTCGAGCTTGACGTGCCCGCCGACTGCGAGATCATCGACGAGGACGGGACGATCAGGCGCTGAACCTTTCCCGGCCGAATCCGTATAACCCGCCGAGGGCCGAGGACCTCGATGAATGACGACCAACAGCTCGTGGGCCTGGCCCTCGCAGGAGACCGGAAGGCTTTCGAGATGATCATTCACAAGTACCAAGGACCGCTCGTCGGCTACCTGGCCCGGACCCTCGGCGACAGGGAGATGGCTCTCGACTTCGCCCAGGACGTCTTCCTCAAGGCCTACGGCTCGCTCGCCTCCTACCGGCGGGCCTACAAGTTCAGTACCTGGCTGTTCAAGATCGCCTCGAATCACGTGATCGACCACTGGCGGAAAAAGCGAATCCCGGCCCTTTCTCTGGACCAGCCGTGGGGCGGCGAGGAGGGCCCGACTCCGCAGGTGGAGGACAAGGGACCTTCCGTCGCCCGGTCCTACGAGCTCGCGGAGCTCCGCGCCAGGATCGAGAGAGCCCTGGCCAAAGTCCCGGGAACGCTGCGGGAGCTCTTTGTCCTGAGGCACGTCGGGGGGTTCTCTTACGAGGAGATCGCGGAGATAAAGGGCCTGCCCGTGGGGACCGTCAAGAACCGCGTGTTCCAGGCCAAGGAACTCGTCCGCGGCCAACTGGAGGGCACGGCATGAACTGTCCGGGGTTGGAACGTCTCGACTTGTATCTCGAGGGCGAACTCGGGCGGGCTGAGCGGCGCCGCGTCGAGGCCCACCTCGCCGGATGCCCGGGCTGCCGCGACCGGCTCGAGGAACGCCGGGCCCTGCTCGGGGCGTTTTCGAGCCTGCCCGCGGTCGCTATCCCGGCCGGCTTCGCGGAGGCGGTCATGCACCGGCTTCCGGAGGCGGTCCCCGCCGCTGTTGAGCGGCGGCGTTTCCGGAGGCTGGCGGCCGTTCTCGCTTCCGGGGGAGCGGTGTTTCTGGGCGTCCTTCTCGCCTACTACCTGGCCACCGGCCGGAGCCTGGTCGAATTCATGGTTGCGCTGGGCCGGGCCGTTATCGACGTCTTCAGCCTGGCCGTGCCCCTGCTGGCGAGGACGGCAAGCCTTGTCCGCATCACGGTCAGGGTTGGCGGCGAGCTGGCTTCGGCCTTCATCCACGGCTTGGGCATCCTGTCGTCTTTCCTGACCCCCGAGGTCCTGGCGCTCTCGCTGGCGGTTTGCGCCCTTCTGTCTCTTCTCTTGCTCTTCGGAGTGAAGAGGATCCTGTCTTTGGGAGAAAAACCATGACCACCAAACGGATTATTTCGGGCCTGTTCGGGGCCTTTCTCGTCATCGCTCTCGGAGCGCTTCCCGCGGCGGCCCAGAGTTTCACGGTGGAAGACGACGTCACGGTGGCCTCCGGCGAGGCCCAGGATCATGTGTTCACGCTGGGGGGCAACATCGTCGTGGACGGAAGGGTCAGGCAGAGCGTGGCGGCCGTCGGCGGGAGCATCACGGTCAGCGGGGAAGTGGGGGACGCCGTGGTCGGCATCGGGTCCCGGATTATCCTCAAGTCCACGGCCGTGGTCAAGGGCGACGTCGTCGCCCTCGGCGGAACCCTGGAAAAGGAGCCAGGCTGCTCGATCCGCGGCGACACCGTGTATTTCCGGGGCGCGGAACTGAGGGAGAAGATCTTCAAGAACGGAGTTTTCGAAGGCCTGGTCTCGCTGTCCGTTGTTCCCGTCGTCATCATCGTCGAGCTCGTCTTCCTCTCCCTCTGGCTGGTCGCGGCCCTCATCGGCGCGGCCCTCTTCCCGAAGCCCATCGCCCTGGCCGCCGGCGAGATTCGGAGGTCCTTCTGGGCGTCCTTCGGCATCGGCTTGCTGGCCCACGTCGCCTTTGGGGCCCTGATCCTCCTGGCCGTCCTGCTCAGCCTGATCCTGATCGGGATCCCGCTTTTCCTGGCTCTCCTCACGGCCGGGTTCGTGATCTGGGTTTTCGCCCGCTTGGCCCTCTTCTATTTCTTCGGCGACAGCCTCCTCCGGGCCTTCGGCTCCAGCCGGAATTCGGCCATCGGAGCTGTCCTGCTCGGGCTGCTCATCGTGGGCCTGGTGGGCCTCGTGCCGATCCTGGGCCTCGTGGCGGTCGGCTTCCTGAACGTAGTCGGCTGGGGGGCGGTCATCCGGACGAGGTTCGGCACCCGGTCGAAGTGGCCGCGAAACTCCCCTCCCGCCCCGACGACGCCGGCCCCCTGAACAGGACAGGGCCGGTGTGTAATGGAGCGCTAGTTCAAAGCGACAGGGCCGGCGACAGGCACCGCCCGAGGGACGGCCCTCCTGAATATTTCAGCCTTCGAGGATTTCCTTTTCCTTTGCGGAGGCCAGCTCGTCGACCTTGGCGATGGCTTCGTCCACGACTTTCTGGAGCTGCTCCAGGCCGTTGAACTTCTCGTCCTCGGTGATCTCTTTCTCTTTCTCGAGATCCTCGATGAACTCCTTGGTCTCCCGGCGCATGTTCCGGATGGCGGTCTTCTCCTCCTCGAGCATCCTGCCGATCCGCTTGGCCAGCTCCCGCCGCCTCTCCTCGTCGAGGGGAGGGATGGGGACCCGCAGGACCTTGCCGTCGTTGAGCGGGTTAAAGCCGAACTCCGCGCCCCGGATGGCCCTGTCCAGGGCCTCGAGCAGGCCCGGGTCGTAGGGCTGGATCACGATCATGGTTGGCTCCGGCACCTTCAGGGTGGCCACCTGGTTGACGGGCGTCGGCACGCCGTAGTACGGGACCTTGATCTCCTCGAAGATGGCGATGTTGGCCCGGCCGGTCCGCAGCATGCCGAGATCCTTCCGAAAATGCTCGACCGAGGCCTTGGTTTTCTTGTCCAGGTCCCGCAAAGCGTCTTTCAACATGACGTCCCTCTCCGATTCAATAGACTTTGGTTCCGATCGCTTCGCCCAGGACGGCCCGCATGATGTGGTCCCCGCCGGCGAGGCTGAAGACGATGATGGGCAGGTCGTTGTCCTTGCAGAGCGAAACGGCCGTCGCGTCCATGACCCTCAGCCCCTTCTTGAGCACGTCGAGATAGCGGATCGTCTTGAACTTCCGGGCCGTCTTGTCGAGCAGCGGGTCGGCCGTGTAGACCCCGTCGACCTTGGTCGCCTTCAGGATGACCTCGGCGTTGATCTCGAGGGCCCGCTGGGCTGCAGCCGTGTCGGTCGTGAAGAACGGGCAGCCCAGGCCGGCGGAAAAAATGATGATGCGGCCTTTCTCGAGGTGCCGGATGACCCGCCGCCTGATGAACGGCTCGGCCAGGGAGCGAATTTCGATGGCGGAGACATGACGGGTGACGGCCCCCTCCTTCTCCAGGGCCGCCTGGAGGGCGATGCCGTTGATGACCGTCGCCAGCATCCCCATCTGGTCGGCGGCCGCCTGGTCGATTCCGGCCTTGGCGCCCCGGATGCCGCGGAAGATGTTCCCCCCTCCGATCATGATGGCGATCTCGACTCCGAGCTCGGCCACCTCGCGGATTTCCCGGCCGATGGCCAGGGCCCGGTCGAAGTCGATGCCGTAATCACCGTCGCCGAGCAGGGATTCTCCCGAAAGTTTCAGCAGAATTCTTTTGTACGCGGGTTTCGGCATCGGCCTTGGACCCTATTGTACAATGAAACGGGCGCGGACGGGAAGCTATTCCTGCCCGACTTCGTAGCGGACGAAGCGGCGGATCTTGATGTTCTCGCCGATCTTGGCTATGGCCTGGGTGATGAGGTCCCGGACCTTGAGCTTGTCCTCCCGGATGTACGGCTGGTCGAGGAGGCAGACTTCCTCGAAAAACTTGCCGAGCTTGCCGGTGACGATCCGGTCCATGATCTCCGGCGGCTTTTTCATGTCGCCCATCTGGGCCCGGATGATCTCCTTCTCGGCCTCGAGGACGTCGAGCGGCACGTCGTCGGACGAGAGATAGCGGGGCTTGGCCGCCGCGATCTGCATGGCGATCTCCTTGACCAGGGTCTGGAACTCCTCGTTCCTGGCCACGAAGTCCGACTCGCAATTGACCTCGACGAGGACGCCGATCCGGCCGTTCATGTGGATATAGGCTCCGACCAAGCCCTGGGAGGCTTCTCGGCTGGCCTTGGCCTGGGCCCGGGCGTGGCCCTTCTTTCTCAGGATCTCGATGGCCTTCTCCGGGTCGCCGCCGCTCTCCTGGAGGGCCTTCTTGCACTCCATCATGCCGATCCCGGTTCTCTCCCGGAGCTCCTTGACCTTGTCTGCTGTGATATCCATGATCGACTCCTCGACGCCCGGTCCGCTCAGGCGGGCTCCTGCTCGTCCCCGTCCGCGGCGGGTTTCTCCGTCGATCCGGCCGGGGTCTCGGCCTCCTCCGGAGGAGGCGCCTCCTGCTGCTTCTGAGCGAGCAGCTCCTTGCTGATCTTGTTCTTCTTGCCCTCGACGATCGATTCCGCCGCCTTCGACGCGAACAGCTCGATGGCCCGAACGGCGTCGTCGTTGCCGGGAATCGGATAGTTGATGGGCTCGGGGTCGCCGTTGGTGTCGACGATGGCGACGATCGGGATGTGCATCTTCCGGCCTTCCTGGATGGCGATCTCCTCCTTCGAGGAGTCGATCACGAACATGGCTCCGGGCAGGCCGTCCATCGACTTGATCCCGCCGAGGTTCTTCTGCAGCTTCCGGAAAACCTTCTCCAGCTTGGACTGTTCCTTTTTCGACAGGAGGTCCCAGCGGCCGTCTTCCTTCATCTCCTCGAGCTCCTTGAGCTTCTCGACGCTGCCCCGGACGACGCCGAAGTTCGTCAGCAGCCCCCCCAGCCAGCGCTGGTTGACGTAGCTCGACTCGCACCTCGTCGCGTAGTCCCGGACGATGTCCTGGGCCTGCTTCTTCGTCCCGACGAACAGGACGGTCTTGCCGTCCTCGGCCAGCGTCCTCAGGAAATTCAGGGCTTCCTTGAAATTCTTGATGGTCTTCTGCAGGTCGACGATGTAGATCCCGTTTCGCTGCCCGAAGATGTACTCTTTCATTTTCGGGTTCCACCGCTTGGTCTGGTGGCCGAAATGGACGCCCGCCTCCAACAGTTCCTTCATTGTCACTGAAACCAACTCGAGCCTCCCTCTTCCGTTACCGCTTGTGATACTGCGGAGCTTTGCGCGCGCCCAGCAGCCCGTATTTCTTCCGTTCCTTGACCCGGGCATCCCGGGTCAGCAGGCTGGCCTGCTTGAGAACCGGCTTCAGTTCACGATTGAAGTCGACCAAGGCCCGGGCGATGCCCAGCCGGATGGCTTCGGCCTGCCCCTTCTGCCCGCCGCCGTTGACCCGCATGAAAATGTCGAACTTGCTCTCGGTTTCCGTGATCTGGAGAGGCTGGCGGATGATGTACCGGTACGCGTCCAGCCGAAAGTATTCGTTGAAGGGCCGCGGCCGCTTGTTGACGTACAGCGTGATATCGCCCTTGCCGGACCGGAGAAAGACCCGGGCGATAGAGGATTTCCGTTTTCCCGTCCCGTAGTACTGGATAAGACTCAAGGGGCCTCCTAAAACTGGTATTCCTGGGGATTCTGGGCTTCGTGGGGGTGATGGGGGCCGCGGTAGACCTTGAGCTTCTTGTAGACCGCGCGGCCGAGCTTGTTTTTCGGGATCATTCCCCAGACCGCCTTCTTGATGACGTCTTCAGGCTTCTTCTCGAGGAGATCCTTCAGACGGTCCTCCCTGAGCCCGCCGGGGTACTGGGAGTGGGAGTAGTAGACCTTCTGGTCGATCTTCTTCCCGGTGACCTTGATTTTTTCGGCGTTGACCACGACCACGAAATCCCCGGTGTCCAGATGGCTCGTAAACATGGGCTTCTTCTTGCCTCTGATCAAGTCCGCGACCTCGGTGGCTAGGCGCCCCAGGACCCTGCCGTCGGCGTCGATCAGCCACCATTTCTTTTCGATATCCTCATTTTTTGGAATAAAAGTCCTCATGAGTTCTACCCTTCAGAGCAGAGATTAAGTGATGCATTAAAATACTCGATCCCGGGCCAATTGTCAACCTGCCCTCAAGGGGCGCCTCCGGCGGACCGCCAGAATCATGCCGATCCCGGCCAGGAAGCCCCCGACGTGGGCGAACCAGGCCACCCCCCCGCCGAAGCCCACGCTCAGGAGCTGCATCACGAACCAGAACCCCAGAAGCAGCCCGGCGGGAACGGGAATGATGGTGACATAAATGAACAGGAAGACGAGCGTCTTCACCCTGGCCCTCGGAAACAGGATCATGTAGGCGCCGAGAACCCCGGCGATGGCCCCGCTGGCGCCGATCATCGGCGTGCGCGACGACGGCATGGCCATGACCTGGGTCAGGGCGGCGGCCAGGCCCGCCGCGAGGTAGAAGAAACCGAAGCGCAGAGGCCCCAGGACGTCCTCGATGTTGTTCCCGAAGATCCAGAGATAGAGCATGTTGCCCAGGATGTGCAACACGCTCCCGTGCATGAACAGGCTGGTCACGAGCGACAGCAGGGGGGGAACCCGGACGGCTGCGGCCAGGGAGCGGAAATGGGTGATTTCGTACGGCACGGCCCCGAACTTCAGCGCGGCCAGCTCGAGGCCGTGGGGCGCCGCGGCTTGGACGGCAAAGACGGCCGCATTGAGGCCGATGACCAGGACGGTGACGTAGGGGAAGCGCGTCGTCGGGTTTTCGTCGCGAAGCGGCAGAAACATCCAGCCTCACATTCCGAAAAACGCGGCCTCAATAAAATTGCGCCCTGCCCGGCGGCGGACAGGGCGCAAGGTGTGTTCCGGAGGCCGGCGGTCAGCCGGTTTTCTTCAGCTCTTCTTCGAGCTTCTTGCGCTCGGCGGCCCGCTTCCTCAGGTCCTGGAACTTGTTCATGGCCTGGTCCGCCTCGGCGTTGTACCGGGAGGCTTTTTCCGGCTCCAGGCCGGAAAGGGTGCTGCGGTACAGGACGCTCAGCCACGAATAAGGTTCGGGATAGTTCGGGTCGAGTTCGATGGCCTTGTTCAGGGCTTTTTCGCTCTCCTGGGCCTCGTTAAGCCTGGCCGCTTTGGTTTGGAACTGGAAGCGGTAGGCTCGCGACCAGAGGTTGATCCCGAGCGCCAGCCAGGCCTCGGCCGACTCGGGCTCGAGGTCGATGATGCGGTTCCTGTACTCGGCCCCCCGCTCGTAGAGGGCCAGCTGGGCCTGCGGCTCCGTCGCCGTCAATCCCTCGAGGTAGGAGGCCATGTAGGCGTAGCCCTGGGGATTGTCGGGGTCGGTCTCGATTCGGCGCAGATACATGGATTCGGCCTTCTGGGCGATCTCCCTGTTGTCTCCGGCATAGCGCCTGTAGAACTCGGCCACGACATAGTAGTTGTCCATGTTGGCCGGCTCCAGTTCGAGGATGCGGAGATAGAGCTCCTCGGCCCGGTCGAAACTCCTCAGCTTATCGTACATATCGCCCAGCGAATAGATGATGTCCTTGTTGTTGGGCTCGATCTCGTAGGCCTTGTTGAGAGCGTCGAGGGCGTTGGCCTCGATCTCCTTGTTCATCGCCGTCTCGACGGCCGGCTTGTACAGCTGTTTATAGCTCTCGCCCAGGAACCGGTACGCCTGGACGAGGTTGGGGTTCGCTTTGAGGGCGAGCTCATACTCGGCGATCGCTTTGCGGTACTGGTTTTCCATGAAGAACTTGTTGGCTTTGGAGAAATGGTAGTTCGCGGTGAGCCTGGGAACGTTCAGCTTTTCGCAGGCGGTGAAGGCGAAAACAACGGCGAGAGCGAGGACAGCTAGGAGAAGAACGTTGGTCCTGTTTCGAAACATCCTGACCTCCTTATGTTATCAGGCCTCTCCTGAGGGGAAAGGCAAGAAGTCATATATAAACTAAGCCCCCGTCAAAGTCAAGGATATCCGGAGCGCCGTAGTCCCCGGACCGCGGAACCCCTCGCTGATGCCGCGCCGCCGGGAGACCGTCGCGCCCGAAGAGGGGTTCGCGACGGCCCATGGCGAATTCTTATATTTCACCCGGAGCGGATGATCAATCTCAAGGGCGTGCCTTGGAACCCGAAGGCTTCGCGCAGGGCCTCGACCAGGAACTTTTCGTAGGCCGGGGTAAGGACCGCCTTCGAGCCCTTGAAGGCGGCAAAGGTTGGCGGCCTGACACCTATCTGCGTGATATAGCGGAGTTTGCCCCTCGCCCCCGTCTTCAGCCGGGGCGGGTGAGCGGCCGTGAAGGTCTCCAGGAACTGGTTGAGGCGGGAGGTTTCGATGTGCCTCGAGGCGTGCGCCTGGACGCGCTCGGCCATGTCCAGGATTTTGACCACCCGCTGACCGCTGAGCGCCGAAACCAGGAGGATGGGGGCGTAACTCACGAAGCCCAGCTTGCGGGTGACCGCATCCCGGACCGCCTGCGGCGAAACCGTCCCGGCATCGACCAGGTCCCACTTGTTCAGGGCGATGACCAAAGGCTTCCCGGACTCGAGGGCCAGCTGGGCGATACGGGCGTCCTGCCGGGTGGGGAATTCCTGGACGTCCAGCACCAGACAGACGACGTCCGCGTCTTTCATGTTGGCCTTGGAGCGAATGATCCCGGCCTTCTCCCGGCTGTCCCGGGTCCCGCCGAGCCTGCGGATGCCGGCCGTGTCCACCAAGCAGAAGGGCTTCCCGTCGCGGAGGATGATGGTGTCGGTGGAGTCGCGGGTGGTCCCCGGAACCTCGCTGACGAGCAGGCGGTCGGCCCCCGCCAGACGGTTGACGAGGGAGGACTTGCCGACGTTGATCCGGCCGACGACGGCGATCCGGAGCGGCTCCTCCCCGGCCTCGGCCGCCGAGGTCTCGGGCAGGGCGGCCGCCAGAGCCTCCTCGAGGACGCCCAGGTTGAGCTTGTGTTCCGCCGAGATGAAAACCGGATCCCTTTCCCCGAGGCGGTAGTACTCCGCCGTCATCGATTCCTGCTGGGCCGGGGAGTCGAACTTGTTGACCACGACGATCAGGGGCCGGCCGAGCTTCTTCAGGGAAACGTAGAGCTCCTCCTCGGACGGGGAGATGTCGCGCTTGCCGTCGAGGACGAAAAGGATGACGTCGGCCGCCCGCGCCTCGAGCCAGGCCTTCTCGCGGACGCGCTCGCTCAGGGGCTCGTCACCGACTCCGAACAGCCCGCCCGTGTCGACCAGGACGAACCGGCGTCCCGCGACCAAGGCGGGGGTCGCGACGCTGTCCCGTGTCATCCCCGGCCGGGAATGGACCAGGGCTTTCTTGCGGCCCAGGATCCGGTTGAAGAGGGTGGACTTGCCCACGTTCGGGAATCCGACGATGACGACGCGGGGGAGCTTTTTCACGGCCGCTCCGGGGTCACTTGGCGACGAGGGAATAATTGGGGAGGAAGGCCCGGGCCAGGTCCACGTGGCCGCCCAGCGTCTCCCGCTCCACCCCCTCGACCAGGATGGACACCCTCTTGATTTCCTTGAAGTTGAAGGCCAGGGTATCGACGACGGCGTAGACGGCCGCGAGCTCCGATGACGACCCCCAGGAGGCCTTTTCGGTGATCTCCTTGCCGAAGTCCACGTGGGCGATGCCGTCCTTCGTAACGAACACCTGCCGGACCTGGGCCTCGGGAGGGAGCGGGGAGACGAGCAGCCTGGCCGACCCATTTATGAGCTCGGCCAACGCCCGCTCCGCCTCCTCGGAAGCCGAGGGGCCGACGGGGATTTCCCTTTTCTCGCCATGGAGGAGATCGTCGCCGTCCGACAGGAAGAACAGGGTCACGGTCCGCGTCGGGGCGGGTTCGACGTCCGCGGCCTTGGCCCTGACCGGGCTCTTGTCGGAGGCGTGGCGGATGTCTTCACGCTCCCCGCCGGTGAAAAAAACGATGACCAGGCCCAGAAGGACGAGGCCCAGGGCCGCCAGGAGGACCGCCGTTTTGCGGGAAATGTCCATCTTCGCCATGGGCCCGTCAGGAATAAACCCGCAGATATCGGGACAGGCCCCGGTAGACGGCGTCCGCCACTCCGTTCTGGAAATCCTCGGAAGCCAACTTCCTTTCTTCGGCGGGATTGGAGATGAAGGCGGCCTCGATCAGGACCGCCGGGCAGGCCACTCCCGAAAGGAGCTTGAACGGGGCCTGCTTGATGCCCCGGTTCCGCGTTCCGAGGAGGGTGTTCAGCTCGTTCTGGATCATTTCCGCCAGCAGGCTGCTCTGTTTGATGTAGGCGGTCTGGGCCATGTCCCACAGGATCATCTTGATGTCGTCCTGGCCGGTCGATTCCATGTGGCTTTCCAGCTGGGAGGCGTTGTTCTCGAGGTAGGCCAAGCGGCGTGTCTCCTCGTCGCTCGCGTCCAGGCTCAGAAAGAACGTCTCCGACCCGTTGGCGGTCTTCTGGCGGGAACCGTTGGCGTGGATGCTGATGAACACGTCGGCTTTCTGGTTGTTGGCGATGGCGGCCCGGTTCTCGACGGACACGTCCACGTCCTTGTCCCGGGTCAGGACGACCCGGAAGGCCATGTTGCGTTCGATCAGGGCCTTGAGCTTGAGGCCGATGGCCAGCGTGACGTCCTTTTCGACCGTCCCGAACTTGCCCTTGGCGCCGGTTTCCATGCCGCCGTGCCCGCAGTCGATGACGACCGTCCTGATTCTCTTGTCCCCGGAGGCCTGGCCGCTCAGGCTGGCGGCCAGAAGCGGAAGCGCCGCCAAAACCAGGCCGGGGAAGAGAAGAAAAAGGAGGCGGCGGCCGGGCCCGGCGCCGGACCGTCTGCGGATCTTATGTCTTACAAACACATTCACAATCTGGTGGAGGCGGCGGGAATCGAACCCGCGTCCGAAGGCATTCGCCAGCGAGTATCTACATGCTTATCCTCTTCCCGAATCTCGTCTCACGGCGCTCGAAGAGGAAAAGCGCCGCGAAACCAGCCCCGAGTTTGTTTCGCTCGCCGGCTTCAGGGCCGGGCCGGGTCGCTATCCCGCTGGGTCGGCGCTCCTGAAACCCCGCGGGAGAGGGCCCCAGGAACGGCGTGCCTTTCTATCAGGCCGCGACTGCTAAAGGTTCTGCAGTTAATTTTTTCCACCGGTTTTACGAGGTGGGTGGGACCTCGGCATGCCACTCGTGTCTCATTACCTCCGTCGAAACCAGTTCGCCCCCATACTCCTTTCGGATCAAGGGTGATCTTAATTATTATAAAATCGGCGCCCCGGTGTGTCAACCGGCCCCGCAATTGTCGGCGGACCCCGGGCGGCCCCGCGGACCGCAAATTCCAGGAACATTGAAGAATCTGGTAAAATAGAAGCTTGAGGGTTCGATGCGGAGTATCCTGTTGCACGCAACGCTTGTGGGGTTTCTGAGCGCGGCTGTCTGGCCGGTTTCCGCCTCGGCGGCCGCCTCTTCGGCTTCCGACGGGCGCCAGCTGCTTCAGGACGCCCTGGACCGACAGATCCACCTGAATGTCGCCAGCCTTTACGACCGTCCGGACGAGAGACCGTCCCGGGGCCTGATCCAAACCAAGCTGGTCGAATTCTACCACGCCCGGGACATGGAGCCCCTCTGGACGGGTTCCGGCGGGCCGAACCCGAACGCGGGGATCCTCAGGAGCACCCTGGACGCCGCGGACACCCAGGGCCTGAACCCGGCCGACTACTCCGTCGCGCAGATCGCCCGGTACTGGGAGGCCGGGGACCCGGCCACGCTGGCCCGCCTCGAACTGCTCCTCACGCTGAGCCTCGCCGACTACATCGCCGACCTGGCCGAGGGAAGGCTGCGGCCCCGGCGGATCGACCCCGAACTTTTCCCCACCGCCCGGGACAACGAGTTCGACCCCGCCGTCCTGCTCAAGACCTGCCTGGCCTGCCGGGACCTGCGGGAATTCCTGGAGGAGCAGGCCCCTCCGTTCGCGCAGTATCGCGAGCTTCGGGCCAAGCTGGCCGAGTTCCGCGCCCTCGCCGCCAAGGGCGGCTGGCCGCGGGTTCCGGCCGGGCCGTCCCTCAAGCCCGGGGCCCACGACGCCCGCGTTCCAGCCCTTCGGCGGCGGCTCGACGTCACCGGAGAGCTAGCGGGAGGCGACGGCGCCGGAGACGACGGCGCATACGACGAGCCCCTCGTCGGGGCTGTCAGGACCTTTCAGCGGCGGCACGGCCTGACGATCGACGGCATCGCGGGCCGGGCGACCGTCGCCGCCATGAACGTCGCGGCTGAGCAGCGCGTCCGCCAAGTCATCATCAACATGGAGAGCTGGCGGTGGGTGTCCCGTGACCCCGGCGACTGGCTGATCACGGTCAATATCCCGGGCTTCGAGCTCCGGGCCTGGAGGGCGGGCAAGGAGGAGCTCGACATGCCTGTGATCGTCGGAGAGCAGTACCACATGACCCCCGTGTTCACCGACAAGATTCGGTACGTCGAGGTCAATCCCTACTGGGATATCCCGGAAAGCATCGCCGAGAAAGAAATGCTGCCCAAACTCAGGAAAGACCCGGCCGCCCTCGCCAAGGAACACATCCGCCTGTTCAGAGGGCCGGCAGCGGGACGGAACGAGGTCGACCCGGCGACGGTCGATTGGGGAGTCCTGAGGCCCGCGGACATGGCCGGCTACCGCCTTCGCCAGGACCCGGGTCCCGAGAACTCGCTCGGACGCCTGGCTTTCATCTTCCCCAACCAGTTCGCGGTCTATCTCCACGACACGCCCGCCAAGGCGCTCTTCGAACGCCCGAAACGCGCCTTCAGCCACGGCTGCATCCGCGTGGCCAGGCCCCGGGAGCTGGCCGCCTACCTGCTGGGCGGGGAGGCGGCCGGGTGGGATGACCAACGGCTCGGCCGGCTGATCGACGGAGGAAGAAACGAGATCGTCCACCTGGACCGGCCGCTCCCGATCTTCATTCTTTACAACACCGCATTTGCCGACCCGGAAACACATGAGGTATACTTTTATAATGACGTTTATGGACGTGATGCGCTTCTGGAAAAGGCGCTCTTTTAAGCCGGTCTTGGCCGGCCTGGCCGCCGCCGTGTGTCTGTTGGCGGCCGTCCCGGGGGCCTCCGCCGACTCCCCGGCGCCTACGGTCCGGCAGCGCACCCTGGCTTTTTACAACACCCACACCGACGAACACATCTCCGTCGTCTACCGCCGCGACGGCCAATACCTGCCGGAAGCGCTGGCCGAGATCAACCATTTCCTCCGTGACCACGTCGACGGCGAAGTGCACGCGATCGACCCCGGACTGCTCGATTTCCTCTACGACCTCGTGCAGAAGGTCGGTTGCCGGCAGGAGGTTTACATCATCTGCGGCTACCGGTCGGTAAAGACCAATACGACGATGCACAACCGCAGCAGCGGCGTCGTGCTCGGAAGCCAGCACACCAAGGGCCGGGCCATCGACATCCGGCTGCCCGGGATCGACACCCGGAAGCTCTACGAAGCCGCCCGGGCCATGAAACGCGGCGGGACCGGGTACTACAAGGCCTCGGACTTCATCCATATCGACACCGGCCATGTCCGGTGCTGGTAGGCGCGAAACAGGGCCCTCGCGCCGATCGCCGAACCCACAAAACCGGCGCAAGCCAAGCCTGAGCACCGAGCCGGGGCAACCCGGCCTTCCCTCGGGACTCTTCGGCCAGAGGTGGGAACGTCGCCCCGTTTTCCAGGGGGTGAGTGTTCCGCCTGGGCCTCGCTACCGGCGACCGTTCAGGAGTTCATCGGCGGCCAGCACCGTGAAGATGTAAGTGACCGCCCCGCCGATCACGTTTTCGGTCTGCTGCCAGAGAAAGGGGAAATCGTCCTTGAGCTCCGGAAAATCGGGCCGGATCAGCGCCGTGCCCGAAACGTTCATCCCGGGAATGTAGGACCAGTCGGCCCGGTTCAGCCCGTATCCGATCGTCAGCGAGCGGGCCCCGACCCCTGATACGAAAGAGACGTTCGAGCCGGGGTGGCAGCCAAGGACGAAGTTCAGGGCCCGGAAAACCGTTTCCGGCTCGAAGAGATCGGGAAAGGCCTTGATCAGGTAATACTGTCCGACGGCGAAGGACTGGATGTTCCAGCCCTCGCCCCAGATGCGCGGGTGCCAGGGCACCCCGTAGGGATTCGAGGCCAGGTCACCTTTTGTCTCCGCGGCGTAGCGCTCCGCGGCCGCCCTGAAGGCTTCGGCAAATGACGGATCCCTCAGTCCCGGGAGAACCCGGCTGACGGCCCAGCCGAGGTCCCCGAAATTCTTGTCGATGACGGGGAGCAGGGAAACGATCCGGGCCCGGAATCGATCCTCCCCTGTCGTCAACAGGAGCTCCACCGCGGCCGTGATTTCCTGAACTTCGGGGCGTCCGGGCACGTAGGCCGCCCTCCCGACGACCGGGGCCCGGCTGTGTTCCCTCTCCCAGACGCCGAGGGCCGTCTCCAGGCACTCCTTGGCCAGGGCCGGCTTGGTCGCGCCCAGGGTCCGGCTCGCGGCGGCCAGGGCGGCCGCCACCGTGTATTCGAGCGAAGTGTCGGGGTCCGTGAAGGCCCAGCGGTCATCCCGGCGTCCCGAGCGGCCCCCGCCGGCCTCCTCCGGGCCGAGAGCGGGGCCATGGACCAGGTTGTCGGTCATCGAAGCCGTGTCGCCCACCAGGGCATACTGGTCGATGGAGCCCGCGATGATCCCGCCGAAGCTGTGGCCGGCCGCCCTGTACCCCGAGAGGAGGTTCTCGGCCCCGTGCTCGACCTGCTGAACGATGTCGGCGATGCCGTCCGGGCGGTGGAGGACGACGCGGCGGCGGGCCTCGTCGACGGTCGTCTGGTCGCCGGCGACTCCGAAGGCCTCCCGGACGAGAGCCAGCATCTGCGTCGTGTAGGCCTGGGAGCCGGCGGCCAGGTCGAAGTCGCCGGCGTCGTGCCAACCGCCGCGGGCGAGATGCGGGATGTGCTCAAGGGCGGCGAAACGGTCCGGCAGCCGCGTGCCCTGGCGGTAGCCGTCGAAATGAACGGTGTCCGGCGGCGCCTGGACGGCGTCGTCCAGGTGGCAGGCTCCATGCCAAATTCGGCACACGTCGCGGACCTCGACGTGACACATCTGGACCGGGAGATAGGTCTCGAGGGTGGGCTGCCAGACGCTGTCCCGGTAAACGTCCTCGGCGATCCTGAAAGGCGGCGTCTCCGCCGCCCCATACCTGACGACATACATCCCCGGTTCCCGGACCTCCGTGAAGTCGAAGTACGCATAGCCGTAGCGGAGGAACTCTCCCTCCCAGGAAGTCGGCGCGGCGCCCAGGACCTCGCGCAGGCCGCCGTCCGGACTGACCCGCAGCAGGATCGCCCGGCCGGGAGGCCCTGAGCGACGGTCAAGTTCGATGACGGCCCGTTTGGCCTGGCCGGGATGGTAGCCGACCTGGGAAATCCCGATCACGGGGGCCCGTCTCCAGCCCCGGACCCGGTGCGGCGTGACGATCCATTCGGCGGCCCCGCGGGTCCGGTCCGGCGCCAGAGCGGAGCGGACGACGAACCACCCGTTGTCGGCCGTGTCGCGGCCATCGAAGAGCTCCAGGTCCGAGCCGAGGGATTCGATGGTCAACATCCGCAGCGGGTCCTCGGGCGCGGCCACGAGCCGGGGCCCGGACGCCAGCGCGACAGGCTGGGCGGGGCCGCGGCCCTCGGCCTTCATCGGCCCGTTGGCCTGCCTGGGGAACACCCCCGACCTCGCCCCGAGATAGAAGGCTTTCCCGAAAAAGGCGGACGGAAAGAGCTCCAGGTTGAAGCTGGCCTTTCCAACCAGGGCCGCGGCCAGCGGTCCTTCGAGGTCGACCGACACCCGGAGGGACTCGCCCTCGGGCCTGACCCGGACCGTGTAGGCGAGCTTGGGGCGGGCGAAGGAGGCCCGGACCCGGACCTCGAGCGTCGAGGGATCGGACCGGCGCGGGCCGACCTCCGGTAGCGCGGCCCACTGGCCCGGCGTGACCTCGAGGCGCACGTCGCCGTCGGCCGCCACCCGTTCGCCGTGCTGGATGATCTCGATGCCTCCCTGCTTGCCTTCCGGATAAGCGTCATGGTAGACCAGCACCGAGACGGCCGGCGAATCGAGGTATTGTTCCGGGGTCAACGTCCAGAGCCGGCCCGGACCCCCGTCCGGCCGGCAGGCCAGGAACACCGGTCCCGCGATAATGAACAGAGCCAGGCCGACCATGGCCGCGTGTCGTGTCATGGCTTTCCCTCCTCGATCGTAATTTTCGTCGAAAGACGTCCGCCGCCGGGGCCGGCGGTTGCCCTCAACCGGGCCCCGTCCGCCATGATGATAACAAAAAAGCGGGGCTCGAAAAAACCCGACGCCCCTCGGACGCGGCGGGATCCGGGCCGACCGCTGGGAGGAAGGCCGTTGCCGGGGGTTTGACCGCAGGGCCGTCATGCTTTAAGATGAACGAAAAGGGCCAACGCAATAGCCCCGAGCAAGCAGGAAGGACAGAGGATGGCTTTCAGCGCGCCCGGACGGGCGGAGGGACGGGCCGACAGCGGCGGACTTTTCGCCCTGTCCGTGCTTTTCGTGTCGATCGCCCTCGTCGCGGGCCCGGGAGGGATCAAGGCCGACGGCCTGAATGTTCGCAACCTTTACAGCCCCCTGAACGCCAAGCGCCCCGTCCGGCCCGAAACCCGGTACATCATCCTCCACACCACGGAGGGCCGTGAGGAAGGCTCCCTGCGCAAGGTGCGGCGCTATGGGGAAGCTCACTATTTCGTCAGCACGTCCGGAACGGTCTACCGCATCATCGACCGGCGGAGGATCGCCGCCCACGCCGGCCGCAGCATGTGGGACGGCCGAAGCAGCCTCGATGAACTTTCGATCGGCATCGAGGTCGTCGGCTCTTACGACCACGACATCACGGCCGCCCAGTATGACGCTCTCCGGGAACTCCTGCGCCAGCTCCAGGCCCTTTACGGTATCAGCGACAGGAACGTCCTCACTCACTCGATGGTGGCCTACGGACGCCCCAACCAGTTCCACCGCGCCAATCACCGGGGGCGGAAGCGGTGCGGGGCGATTTTCGCGAAGGCCGAAGTTCGAAGCCGCCTGGGCCTGACTGACCAGCCCGCGCAGGATCCCGACGTCCGGGCGGGCCGGCTCAGGGTCGGCGACCCCGAACTCCAACGCATGCTTTACGCTTCGGCCCCGCAGTCGGTCATCGCCGCGCCGCCCGCCCCGGCCGTCCCCGACGGTGCGGGACCCTCCCCGTCGCCGCCGCCCAGCCAGGAGGCCGGCGTCGAGACGAACGTCATCGGGCGGGGGGCCAACGCTTGGAACATCGCCCGGGAAAGCTACAACCACTCCGGAACGACTTACGTTTTCCCCGACGGAAGGCGGCTCCGCGGCGACCAGATCACGGATTGGACGCGCATCCCTCAAGGGACCCGGGTCGTTCTTTCCGAAGACGAGCCGGAGCAGGAATTCGAGGGCTTCCTGGAAATCGGCAAGGACGGCGATGCGGTCCGCGACCTGGCGGGAGAGGCGGCGGTCGACAGCTCCACGGTCTACTTTTTCCCCAGCGGCCTGATCCGGACCGGAGCCGAGCTCGTCCGCAGGGCCTCATTGAAAAAATACCTGGACGCGCCCCCCAAGGGGACCCGTATCCTGGTCGGGTACACCTACGGCGGCTACGTCAGCGGCCGCCGCTCGGCCTACTCGGTGGCCCGAAGGAAATGGAACTACCCTTCGACTTTCTACAGGCTGCCCGACGGCAGCATCCTGAGCGGCGACGGCGTGGACGAGAAGAGCATTCCCGCCCGCACCCTTATTTTCTTCCAGAATTGAGCGGGGGGCGTCCGCCCGGCCGCCCTCAGCCTCCGGTCTTCGCGACGTCGCCCGTTTGGAAGGGACCGCCTTCCACGGCCTCCGCCGACGAGGCCGACGGCCCGACCGAAGTCAGGCGGATCTTCCCGATCATCTCCTCGCCCACGGTCAGGACTTCGTTTCCGACTTTCGCGGTCTTGGGCCGGAAGACGCTGAGGACGTCGCCGACTTTCAATCCGGCGGCGGTTCCCGCCTTGATCACGAGGGCCCCGCCTTCCGCCACAAAGAGGCTCCCTGACCAGGCGGCTTGCGGAGCCGGCGCCTCCTCGCCTCCGAAATCGGCCGTCATCTTGTCCACGACCTTCTCGATCGCTTTGCGGGTGGCTTCGCCGAGCGGGGTCTTCTGGAAGGCGCCCAGGTCGGCTCCGAAATCGGAGCCGGAGTACCCGACCTTGAAGCCGGCCCGCGACGCGTCCGCCGTCGACCGTGTGGAAAAGAGGATTTCGCCGGTCACGGCGTCGACGATCCGCACGTCCATCCCGATGTGCGCCTTGGCTTCGCTCGCACCCAAACGGATGCCCTTGATCCGGATGCCGCCGCCCTCCCCGCTTTTCGCGTATTCGAATTCGTTGACGGTGCCGTAAACGAGATACCGGGCCCCGAGGATCTTGCCGATGCTGGCCGCCGTGCCGGGGTCGACCCGGCCGCCGGCCCCGAGGTCCTGTTCTCCGAGCACGTCATTGATCTGCTGCCTCTCCAAAACCCGGTACTTGCCGCTCTCGACGAGGGCCGTCGTGAGCATCTCCGCCATTCCCTCGCCCAGGTCCCAGCTCGCGTTGTACCAGTAGCTGCGACCTCCCCCGGCGGTCGTCGTGAACTTCATGACCGCCACTCTCTTCAGGTCCGCGGCGGCCGCCGCGGCGACAAAGACAACAAGGGTTGCCGCCGCGCAAAATCCGAGGCCTACCCCTGTCATTCGTACCTTCACATCGCCCTTCCTTCAGCCGATTTTCGGCGCGCAGTCGCGACGACGGACAAACCCGGCCCTTCGCCGCAAGTCCTGCCTGGATATCAAGGGGACAGCCGCGGTCTGAGGCCCGCGGCTGTCCCCGGCTGCCTCGATTCCGCTAGTTGACGACCGTCAGCGCCAGCACCGTGTAGGCGTGCCAGGTGAAGGTGCCGTCCTCCTCTTTCATTGGCCGCACCCAGACCCTGACCGCGGCCAAGCTGGGCGTCAGAAGCATATCCCAGAGCGACGAATCGATGGGGATGGTGGTCGAGAGAAGCTGGGTCGTGGTGTTCCACTTGATCGACCCCACGACCGTCTGGAGGTCACCCGTCGCGTCGAGGAAGACGGTCGTGACCTTGGACCGGGTCAGGTCGTCCCAGTCGAACGTCGTGACGATCATCGAGCCGGCCAGCGCCGTGTAGCCCGTTGTCACCACCGCCGGGTCGGGCAGCCTGTCGGGGGCCAGGACCAGGGATTCCGCGACCCACTGGTTGGCCCAGTAAAGCTCCGCTCGTCCGAAGACCCTGAGTCCGGCGTTCCGCACCGCGGCCACTGTGTCCGGGAAGTCAGCCGAGGTCGAACTGGCGAAGGGCTGTCCGAAATACCACCAGGAGAAGCTGTGATCCTGGACCGTGCTGTAAGGCACCGTGAGGTGCCGACGGTAGTCGAACCCGAAAGTGAAATCCGCCCCCGAGGCGGCCGTGACGGCCCCCTCGTAGTGGGCGCTGTGGACGTTGATCGTCTTGGCAACCCGGTTGTAGTAGTGGTCATTGGGATTCTGGAACTCCACGTCCACCCGGAAGCCGCGCGCGATGTACTGGAGCACGGAGGTCCCGCTGCCCATGGGGACCGTCTCGTGGAAGGTCCACTGGGTCGCGCTGTTCACGTAGACGGTGACGTAATTCCATTCCCAGCAGTGATGGCTCGTCGTGCCGGTGTTCTTTTGGAGAACCTTGATATAATTCGACCCCACCCGCCGGACCAGGCCTTCGGGCGTATAGCTGGGCAGGGTGTCGACGTCGGCCGCATACCAGACCCGACGGGCGAACAGGCTGCCGTCGGAATTCATGTTGGAGGCCACGAGGACGCCCGTGCCCTCGGCCAGGCCGGCCAGGCTTCCGGCCTCTCCGGTATCCGCATCGACCCAGATCGTGTTTTCGTCGACGCCGTACGTCAGGCTCTCGCCGCGCAGGGTGTCCATGGTGAAGCCGGTATCCGTGACGGCCGTCACCGTCCCGATGTTCCGGGCGAACTGGAGGTCCCTAATATCATACGGCAAGGCCTTGTGGCGGAGTTGCAGGTTCAGGATGATCTTGCCGAGCTCGTCGACGATCGACAGTGGATGGGCCAGCTCGAAGTCGACCTGAAGGTTCGCGGTTTCACCCTCGACGACATCGATCGCCGGGGTCAGGTCGACGCTGATCTCGCCCTTCTTGCCGGGGTCCACCACCACGATATTGGCCGGGTCGACGGCCTCTTCGGTGTCTCTGACAAGGGTCATGGTGGTCGGGTCGGCGTCGATGGTCAGCTTCAGCCTATTGTAGGTGCCGACGGGAATGGTGGCGCTGGTCAGGATTTCCGCGACGCCGCTCAGGTCGACGAGATTCACCGTGCCCGCGAGAGGATTGGCCGGGTCGGCCGTCCAGACCTCGACCCAGGTCCGGGTCGACGCGTTGCGGAGGCTGATGGACTTGAGGACGACCGTGACTTGCTCCCAGTCGTCCGTCGGCGAATCCGTCACGAGCACGTTCAGTCGGCCCGTGGCGTTCGACGTGGCTTCGGGGCTGAGACTGCAGGCGGAAGCCAGCCAGAGGCCGGCCAGACCCGCGGCAGCCAGGACAAAAAGGCTCCAAAAACGGAAGGTACGGCGCATGGGTCCTCCTTATTAATAAAATTCTCCCCTCGCCAGGATGATACACCCCCCCAAAAACGTTGTCAATTCAACCGACGCAAGGACCCGGAGGCTCCTTCCCCACGGCCTCGAGCATCGTATGATCGGCCGGGTCGAATCGGCCGGCCGCGGGGCAAGGCGGAAGCGTCCCCCGTCAGACCTTGCCGGCCACGACCTGGTTCCGGCCCTGTCCCTTGGCCACGAAGAGCAGTTCCTCGGCCCTCCGGGCCAGCTCGTCGGGCGTGCGCTGGTGGGTGGGAACGATCGAGGCCACTCCCACGCTGATCGTGACCCGGCCCATCACCGGCGAGCCCGGCTGGGAGATGCGAAGGTTGAGGACCGTCTGGCAAAGGGTCTCCGCGACATGGATCGCGCCCTCGAGCGGGGTATCCAGGAGGAGGAGGGCGAACTCGTCGGCCCCGTAGCGGGCGGCGAAGTCGGCCGGCCGGCGGGCCGCCGCCGCCATGGCCTGGCCGACCTTGACGAGGCACTGATCGCCCGCGCGGTGGCCGTTGGATTCGTTGTATTCCCTGAATTCGTCGATGTCGCACACCAGGATCGAGAGGGGCCGTCCTTCGCGGACCATGCGCTTCCAGCCCAGGCTCAGGTCCCAGTCGAACACCCGGCGGTTGGGGATCTTCGTGAGGTCGTCGATCTGGGCCAGCCGCTTGAGCTCCTCGTTGGCGGCCTCCAGGGCCTGGACGGTCTGCTGGACCTTTTCCTGCTCCTCGAACAGGAGCCGGTTCATCAGGAAGTCCATCCGGGCGTATCGTTCGATGGAGTAGCAGGCCAGCATGCCCAGGATGTTCGAGCCGATGAAAAAGAAGTTGTGGATCAGGACGGTGTGCGAGGGCATGTGCAGGAATCCGACGGTCAGGATTTCGTAGGCCAGGACGATCACCCAGCCGGCGGCCGTGGCCCAGACGAAGCGAACGCGGGTCCAGGTATACAGGACGATGAAGACCATGATCAGCCCGGCGTAGTAGGAGCTGCGCGCCTCGCCCTGGACGATACCGATCATGGCCACGATCCCCAGGCCGGCCACGAGTCCCCAGACCGACACGGCCCACTGCCAGATCCGGTGGAAAAAGCGGAAATATGTCAGCGCGAACAGGATCATGCTCCCCGGCAGGAACACCCCGAACCGGATCAGCCAGAGCGCCCTGGTGGCTCCGGGCGCGACGGCCCGGTCGAGGATTCCGAAGCCCGTGTAAAAGAGGGCGCTGACGAGAAGCGTCAGCCGGATCAGGGGAAGGGACTTCACCGTGTAGTCTTCCATGAACCGGCGTTCGAGTTCCGGCTCGAAAGCCAGGGAGAAGGGCCGCATCTCGGCCCTCATGACCGCCTTGAACCGCGGGTCGCGACGCATGGCCTAGGCCTCCTTCACCGACTCCCTCGATTGCGGCTGTCCGGCACGCCCTGGAACCGCCGCCGTGCAGACGCGCTGCCGTCTTTGCCGGTCCGTCATGCCGGAATCCCCGGTTGTGCTTGAAAAATTCATGACCTGCGTCTGTATTTCCAACGCTTTAGTCGTATGGCGGGGCCCAACTTGCGGATTTTCAGCCTGAAAGGGGTCGCCCGGGAGGCGCGGGCCGGCCGGGACGTCCTCTCCCCGAGGAATTTGGCATCGGGCTTGCACTGATGGCGGGCTGAGAGCCCTTCCCGAGGCTCTCTCGGAGAATTCCCCAGGGGAATGGTCGGAAATGCCCGAAGGACGCCGCGGCCGCAGGAAAGATCCTTTACGAATTCCCCTCCTCATTTTCGTCTCCACCACTCCCCGGCGGACCCGGAGAGTCCGAAGTTCAGGGAAAACTAAATATTTAGTTGACAAACTAATAAATTAGTTTTATATTAAGAGCGCCATGAAAGAACTCACCCGCGCCGAAGAACAAATCATGCATGTCCTGTGGTTCCTCAAGAAGGCCTACGTCAAGGATATCGTCGAACGCCTGCCGGACCCGAAGCCCGCCTACAACACGGTTTCGACCATCGTCCGCATCCTGGAGAAGAAGGGCTTCGTCGGCCACGAGGCCTTCGGGAAGACCTATCTGTACCATCCGCTCGTCGCCAAGGAAGACTACACGCAGGCTTTCCTCAAGAGCTTCGTCAGGAACTATTTCGACGACTCCTACCAGGAGCTCGTTTCCTTTTTCGCCCGGGACAAGGACCTGACGGTCGCCGAGCTCGAGCACATCCTGGCCGCCTTGCGCGAGGAGATCCGGAGGCAAAAGGCGGAAAAAAATGAGTGATTTCTTCGTCTATCTCCTCAGGTCGGGGGCGTACCTCGCCCTTTTCTATGCCTTTTACAGGGTCGCCCTGAGCCGGGACACGTTTTTCGCCCTCAACCGGGCCTTCCTCCTGGGCTCGGCGGCTCTCTCGCTCGTCCTTCCTCTCTTCCGCGTCCCGTCGCCCTTTTTCAAGACGGTGATCTACGCTTCCGGAAGCGGCCTCGCGGCCGATGCGTCCCCGATCCTCGTCCCGTCGCGTGGGACGGGGCCTCTCAGCGTCCTCATCGCCGTTTATGCCGCCGGGGCCGGGCTGTTTCTGCTCCTGTTCATCGTCAGGGTCGCCCGGCTGGCCTTGATGGCGAGACGATGCGGCTGCCAGCGGCACGACGGGCTGCGGGTGGTCATTTGCGGCCACTCCGGAGAATCGTTCTCTTTTTTCAATTTCGTATTTCTCAACAAGACAATAATCGCGGACGGCGACCTCGACCGGATCCTGGCCCACGAGCTGGCCCATGTCCGGCAGCGCCATTCGTTCGATATCGTTTTCGCGGAATTCCTGACCGTCATCCAATGGTTCAATCCTTTTGTGTGGCCATACAAAAGATCGCTGCGCGAAACCCACGAATACCTGGCGGACCGAGCAGTCGTCGCGCAGGGCTGCGGTCTCGCCCGGTATCAGCTGCTCATCGTCGAGCAGCACGTGGGCGGAAGGCTGCTCGAGCTGGCGAGCAGCTTCCGGACATCCCAGATCAAAAGGAGAATCGTCATGTTATCCAGGCAGGAGACAAAAGGATTGGCGCGGTGGAAACCCCTTCTCATTCTGCCGCTGGCCGTGATTCTGGTACTGGCTTTCGCCGAGTCCCGGACCGTGGTCCAGGCCGGCCCGGCCGTGACTCAGGCCCCGGCCCAGGCCGCACAGGAAACGGCCGACAAGGGAGGCAAGGCGGCCACGCTGTCCGAGGAAGAGATGGCCAAGGCCCTCAAGCAAAAGGCGGTCCAGCTCGAGGAGATGAAGAAGCAGAACACGGAAAAGATGGCCAAGCTCAAGGCCAAGCTCGAGGCGGCCACCGACCCCGACGCGAAGGCCAAGATCAAGGCCGCCATGCAGGAGGAAAGGATCCTCTCTCTCGAGATCGGCGCGAAAGAGCGCACGCTCAAGATGAAGTCCGTGGAGATGGCGCTGGCCAAGCAGAGCGACCCGGCCAAGAAAGCCGAAATGGAGAAGAAGCTCCAGGCGCTCAAGACCGAGGCCGACCAGTACATGCAGAAACTCGAACAGGTCCGCAAGGCCGAGGAGAAGGCCAAGCAGGCGGAGGAGAAGAAGTAACCGGCAGACATCGCGCCCGGCGGGGAGGGGCCCGGAGACGCCCGAGACGGCCTCCGTGCCCCCCGCCCCCCGGCGCTTCGTGCCCTGTCGGGAGGCGCGGCCTTGGGGTTTCGAGAGTGGCTGGATAGTCCGGGTTTTCGGTTGCGCCTTCGCCCGAACGCGGTACCGGTTCCGGCGGCAGATGCTGAGGGAACGGGTCCCTAAGCCAGCCTTTGGATCACGGGTCGGCCGGCCCCCTCGGCCGTCGAGGCCGCAAGAAGAAACCCGCCGTCGGCGCTGAACCGGCAGGCCAGTACGCGACCTTCGATGGGGTATTCCCGGACCAGGCGGCCCGTATCGGTTTCCCGGACATTGACACCCCCGTCGCGGCTCCCGGAAAAATAGAATTTCCCGTCGGGAGAGAAGCCGACCGTATGGACGATGTCCCCGTGAGCCTTGTGCTCGTGAGTCGGGTGGTGTTCCGTGAGCTTCCAGAGTTTGACGTTGCCGAACTCGTCGCCCGTAAGAAGTCGCTCTCCATCGGGGGAAAACCGCATGGCCCGCGTCATGTCCCAATGCAGCCAACCGACATGCCTTCCCGACTCCACTTCATAAAGCTGAGGCGCCGTGTATCCGGACAGCGTCCAGCCGCCCGCAGCGACGAGTCGGCTGTCCGGCGAGAAGCAGACGGCCCACACGCCGCCGACATGGCGGCCGTCCGATAGGACCTCCCGGATATCGACGGGCCCTTCCCGCAGACTCCAGACCCGGAATGTCGTCCCCCCTTCCTCGAGAGCCCCCGTGGCCGCCCATCTTCGGTCCGGCGAAATATCCAAGGCGACGACGTCGCGATCATGGGCCCTCCAGCCGAAGCTCTCTCCCCCGCTCAGAGCGTTCCAAAGGACGGCCTCGCCGTTGGCCGCCCCGACGGCGAAAGCTGCGCCGTCGGGAGAAAAGCCGACCGAAAGAAGGGACGATCCCCGCATGCGCTCGCTCAGCCGCTCGAGCCGGAACGGGGCCTCGACCTCCCGGCCGTCTTCGATGCCCGCGACACGAGGCTTTTCATCCTCGAGTCCCTCGGGGTCCAGGAGGACGCGGCGTCTTTGACCCGTCTCCCCGTCCCATTCGGCCAGAGTCCCGCCCAGGCTGGCCGTGATCAGGGTTCTCCCGCCGGGCGAGAAGTCGGCCGCGAAAATGGAGGACGGCAGAGCGCCCCCGAAATCCTGTTCCTCGCGCATCGGGCCTCCTTGGCGACTATTTTCGCACGAAAAAGGGGTCCGTCTCAATCACAACACGCGGCCCGCTGAGCGCAGCTCTTTACGCCTTGTTTCGCGGAGCTAAAAAACACTACAATACCCCCATCGACCTTGCTCCGGAGCATAAGACAATATGGGTACGACTCTTCATCCTCTCAAGGACACCTTCCCGATACCGCACAAGACCAGGAAATCGCTCAAGAGACAGATGGCTCGCTGGCTGCGGCGCCGGGGCAAGACCCACCCGGGAGAGGGGCTCAGAACACGCCGTCACAAGGGCTGGTATTGGTAGGACCGGTCCGCCTGGGCGTCAGCCTTCGGACGGGAAGACGGCCAGCGCCCGCTGGTAATCCTCGATGAGCTCGTAGACCCCGCCGTAGAGCTTTCCGCCCGCCTCGCCCTCGGGAGCGTGGATGATTCCCGAATACGTGCACTTGGCCTCGAGAAACTCGAAGTCGGTGAGCGTCTCGTAGGCTTTCTCCCACAGCTTGCCGTGGACCTGCTGATAGGGCAACTCCGAGAGCTTGCGCAAGTTGGCGGTCTTCCGCCCCTCTTTTTCGGCGAAGAGAGGCTCGGCGGCAAAATAGTCCGCCAGCTTGGCATGCGTCCGGGCTCCGTCCTCCCCGGCCAGGTATTCCGCATCCACCACCTCTCCCATTTGGCGATGGAAGAAGCCGAGCAGGGAAGCGCCGTCGGCCCCGCGTTCGTTCAGGTACGGTTCCATGTCGAAAAAGAACCGGGACCAGACGACCACCGGCAACTTCCGCTCCGGAGGCCTGAAAAAGGCCCGCTTCTGAAAATCGCCCAGCACGTCGCCATCCGCGGAAAGAACGTCGATCATCTCGTCTTCGGAAAGGCCGTTTTTCGCGGCCCGAAGATAAGCCAGGGCCCGCGACACGAGGATCCTCCCGTGATGGGCCTCCGCGGACAGGCGGGCGAACAACCGCCGGGTAATTCCGTCCACTCCCGGCTCGAGGACGACGAGGTCCGCGTCCGATTTCCAGTTCCGGGCCTCCTCGAAGGCGAACTTGAGATAGAGGGGCAGGCCGGTTTTCGAGAACTTGTCCAGCAGCTCGTCGCGCTGAGGTTCTTGCAGGGTGCGTCGGGCGTTTTTCAGCCAGGCCTCAAGAATCCGGCCGCCTTCCGTCGCGGACATGGGCTGCAGTTCGAGTCGTCCCGAGCTTGGGATTTTTGTCTTCAGGACTTCCCAACAGTCGGCCGGCGCGGTGGACACCACGACCCGCACGTGATCGGGCAACGCCGCGGGCAGCCAGATCAGGTTGCGGCCGTTATGGCTTTCGGAGAGTTGATCGAGGGCGTCGATAAAAAGAAAGACCGGTTTCCCGGCGTCGGCCGCGGCCAACCGCTTCGGGAATTCCTCGACCAGGTCCCTGTATTCGCCGGGGATGGACGCCTCGTCGCCGCCGCAGGCGCGGGTAATCTGTCGGCACAGGCTTTCGAGAAGCGCGCGGATGTCGCTCGAGAAGGGGGTTGCGCCGCAAAAGCGGGCCACGATTTCCGCGTCAGCGTGGCTGTGTCGCGCGCGTTCGAGGGCCTGGGCCATCAGGGCGGACTTGCCCGAACCGGAAGCGCCGAACAGGGCCAGGGGCGTCTTGGCGTCATCGTTCAGGTAACTCTCGATGCGGTCGAGAGCGGTTTCCCGGCCGAAAAAGAACTTGGCCCTTTCCCGGCCGAAGGCCTCGTGATCGGAGTTCTCCTTCTCCACCGGGTCCATCTCCGCCAATTCGGTCATTTGACCCAGGATGACCTCGGAAAGCGAGCGCCAGACATCCTCACACAGACTGTCCAGATGGCCCGCGGAAACCGACCCTTCCAGCCACTCGGGATGGTAGTCTTCGTGGACGTTGGCCTTGAGACGGGAGCGCAGCCTGGCCTTCAAATCTGTCAGGCGGTCTTGAGCTTCGACGTCCACGGCCCCCGCTTCGTCGAGGTCGAGATAGGCGCCCGCGCCGCCGTCCCGGGGCAACCCGGCGACGGAGCGGAAGAAGCAAAAGACGTGCTTTTCGGCGTCGGGCACCGTCAGGGCCCCGGCTTCGATTTCCTGCTCCGTGGCGGAAGCGAGGTATTTAAAGCTTTGGGGGCCCGGCAGACGCGCCCGAGCGGCGGCCGCGGCAAGGGCCCGGCGCAGCCGGTTCTCAATGCGGCTCCAGATTCGCGCCTCCTCGCCGGCGGCCCGGCGCCGCTCCTCGTCGCCGGCCTTTTCCGGAACCGCAAGCTTCCTCGGCTGAAGGCAATAGACCGGCGGCACGGCGTTATCGTCGAGGCGGTAATATTTTTCGAGCAGCGCTTGTTCCTCGACGCCGGACACGGCCTTTTTCAGGAGCTCGAATTCCTCCGCCGGAATGTCCGGCGGCAGGGGGCGCCAGCCGTAACGATCTCCCAGCAGGACGATGAAATTTGGCCGCGGCGTGATCCGCTGGCAGCGCTCGATCTCGCCCAGGCAGATCTTCATGGTCTGCTGGTCGAGCCCCGCCTCCTCGCGCACTCCCCAGCGCAGGTCGATGGCCTGGAAGCGGCAACCGTATCTCTGACAGAGTTCCCTCAGCCTGGGAAACACCTTCTCCTGGAGGACGTTGCGTTCCTCGATCAGGTCGCTGAAGGTCGAGGAAACAAAAATGCGAAAAGTTTTCCCCAACGTCAACATGGTCCGCCCTCCCCCTGGGAAGGCCCGCCCCCGGGCGGCCTGTTCCGCCGGGAAGGAAGAATCGGCTCCCGGCCCAGGTGAATGCGCATTCCCTGACAGGCCGAGCTTACCTCTGCCTATCGTGAGAAACCATAACGTACGGGAGAAAGGAAGTCAAGACCGCCGGCCGACAAATGCGCTTGCTTTCTGCGCGTGAAGTGCCTATTTATTAAGGAAGAAGGGAGAACCCGATGGAAGAAGAGAAATGGCCCGATCCCAATGCCATGGAGCAGGTTTTCGACATGTTCAAAAGGAGCGAGGAGCCAGGGCTTATCCAGTACCTTTACGCGCCTGAAGCCAGGGACATCAGCCCCGAGGCGATGGCCAAAGCGACCATGGTCATCCTCGAAGCGCAAATTGCGGTAGCCGTGGACGTGTTCAATGGAGTCCTGTTTGTCCACAGCGTTCTCTTGGACGGGGCTGAGAAGATGGGCGGGGGGGAAGAACTCAGGAAGCGTTTCCGGACGATTTTCTATGCCCTGAGGAAGGCCGGAGTCAACGCCAAAGTCATCAAGATCAAGAAGAGCGGGGACATTCAGTTCATTGAGTAGGCGCGGACATCATGGGCCCCCGCTCCCATCAGGCGACTGGCTTAGCTGATCGGCGGTTTGCTCTCGAGGTCCTCCTAAAGACCCTGCGCCTCGAGGTTCACAACCTGGCCGAAAACCCGTCCTTGCTCTGGCAACAGCTCTACAACCGGCTTCAATGGACGGAAGCCCCGGAGGACAGCGGCGGCTTGTCCCCCGACTTTCAGGCCATCCTCCACCGCCGGAATGAGCCCGGCGACCGACGATGGCTGCGCATGGTGAACAGGTTTCAGGAATCCGGCTCGCTTCTAACCACGTTAAAGGGACACGGGAGGAATGTCACGATCTGTGACTTTTCGCCCGATGGAAGGTCGATCGTATCGGCGAGTCTCGATGTCACCATGAAACTCTGGGAGACGGCGAACGGACGGGAAATCGCGACACTCCGGGGACACGGAGCTCCCATAAGCGCGTGCCGGTTCTCCCCAAACGGCGAATATCTCGTTTCGGCAAGTTTGGACAAGACCCTCAAAATCTGGGACGCCAGGTCGGGACGGGAAGCGGGGACGCTCGACGGACATGACGATCTCGTCACTTGCTGTGCCTTCTCTCCGGACGGAAAGAGCATCGTTTCAGGCAGCGTCGACAGGACTCTGATCCTCTGGGACGTCACCGGCCGGCGCCGGCGCGCCACCCTCAGGGGCCATGAGGGGGCCGTCAATTCGTGCGGTTTCTCGCCCGGCGGGGAGTTCATCTGCTCGGCGGGCCGCGACGCGACGACGAAGCTGTGGGATCAACGGACCGGAAAAGAGCTGCGGTCTCTGGCCGGCCACAAAGGCTCCGTAAACAAGTGCGCGTTCTCCGTGAACGGCCGTCTCATTATCTCCGCCGGCGACGACGGCACGCTCAGGCTCTGGGACATTCCATCCGGCCGCGGGCTGGCCGTGCTTGTCGGGCATGAAGACTCGGTTCTCGATTTTGAGGTTTCTGCCGACGCCCGGCGCATCGCCTCCGTCGGCGAAGACTGCACCCTGAGACTCTGGGATGTCGCACGACGGCGGCTGATAGGAACCCTGGAAACGGGGGGAAGCTTGATAAACGCATGCGCGTTCTCGCCGGATGGCGGGACAGTCGTTTCGGGGAGCGTCGACGGGACCGTCACTCTCTGGGATGTGGGCACAAGGAAAATGCTGGCCGCCCTGAGAGGGCACACGGGTTCCATAGGCCAATGCCGGTTTTCCCCCGACGGCGGCATGATCCTCTCGGCCGGCGACGATGCCACGCTCAGGGTTTGGGAGGTCCAAGCGGCCAGGAAGGCCGCCGTTTCAGAGGCTCATTCGAGCTGGGTGACGTCGTGCGCCTTTTCTCCCGACGGAAGGATCATTGCCTCGGGGAGCCGGGACAAAACGATTAAGCTGTGGGACGTCGCGTCCGGCCGTGCGGTGAGAACCTTCGAGACTCAGCAGGGAGGCTGCGACAGCTGCGCGTTCAGCCCGGATGGGACGCTCATCGCCTCGGGAGGCGACGATAAGACCGTCCGCCTGTGGACCACCCTGACGGGCCTCGAGGTCGCTCGATTCAGCGAGCATAAGGGCGTGGTGCACTCGTGCGTGTTCTCGCCCAAAGGAAGAGTTCTCGCGTCGGCGGGCAGCGATGCCACCGTGATCTTTTGGGACATTGAAAAAAGACGGGGCATCGGCGTTTTGCTGGGCCACACGGGCGCGGTGAACTCCTGTGCCTTCCGGCCCGACGGACGGATCATGGTCACGGCCAGTGAAGATGAAACTCTTAAGGTCTGGGATCTGGGCACGGGACAGGCCACCCGGACCCTGAAGGGCCATGCCTATTGGGTGAACGGATGTGCGTTTTCGCCGGACGGCCTGACCGTCGCCTCGGCCGGGGAGGATAAGGCTCTCAAGCTTTGGGACGCGACGACGTGGAAGGAAATCGCGACCCTCAAAGGGCATTCGCTCGGTCTGACCTCCTGCGCCTTCAGCCCCGACGGCGCGTTGCTCATATCCGGGAGCCGGGACAAGACCATAAAGATCTGGGACGTGGCCACGGGAGAAAACATCGGTTCTTTCCCGGCCCTGGGCTGGGTTCATTGCGTTGCCTCGAGTCCATCCGGCCGCGAGATCTGCGGCGGTGACGCCGGCGGCAGCCTTTACATTCTTCGTCCTGCCGGGTTTGAGCTGAAACGGAGCCCGGGGTCGGCCGCGAAGGGAACCTAGCCGTTTTGGAACGCCGGGGGGCAACCGGCGCAATGACCGACGGGGGTAACGATTGACTTTTGCCCCGGGCCCCTTTATGTTAAAGCCGGAATGGGTTATCGGGGAAAACCCTCACATTCCGAGTTGGACCTTACGGCCGGCCTGAACGAGGGGCTAACATGACCATCAGCAACCTTGGGGAATCGGGCAAACTCACGTTATCCTACGCCGAGCGGATCTGCAAGCAATCCGGTCAGAACCGCATCGGTACGGAACATCTCTTCCTGGGGGTGGCCGAACTCGAGGACGTGAATATCCGGCGTCAGTTCCAGAAAGCGGGCATCGACGTCGACGAAATCTCCAAGACCGTCAAGAAGGACATGGGCGCGGCGGGAGGGCCGGCGGGGCGTCAAGTCCTGCTCACCGAGTCCGCTAAAAAGGCCGTGGAGGTCGCCCAAAGAGAGGCCGCCAGACTCGGGCAGCCCGCGGTCGAGGCCCCGCATATTCTGCTGGGCCTTTTGGAAGACGAGGCGGGCCCGGTCGTCCGCGCCCTGAGGAATTCCGGCGCCGAACCGGCAAAAGTGGCCCAGAATCTGCGGGAGATGATGAGCAAGGGGGAGTGGCCGGCCGCGTTCTATGACGGCCGGAAGGCGGTCGAACAGCCCGGGATCGATAAGACCTCGGGCATCATGAAGGACCTCGGCCGCGACCTGACCGCCGACGCCGAGCAGGGAAAGTTCGACCCCATCATCGGACGCGAGGACGAGATCCTGGCCATGATGAAGATCCTCACGGGCCGGCGCAAGAACAACCCCATCCTGGTCGGCGACGCGGGCGTCGGCAAGACGGCCGTCGTGGAAGGCCTGGCCCAGGTCATCGTTTCCGAAGGGGTCCTCCCGGAGCTGAAGGGCAAGAGGATCCGGAGCGTCGAGATGGTGGCGGTGGTCGCCGGCGCCAAGTTCGTGGGCGAGTTCGAGCAGAAGCTGCAGGCTCTCATCAAGGAGGCGGAAACCGACCCCAACCTCATCGTCTTCATCGACGAGATCCACACCCTCATGGCGGCTCGGGGCGCGGGGCTGGGCGCCGCCGATATCCTGAAACCGGCCCTGTCCCGCGGGCTCATGAAGTGCATCGGGGCGACGACGCAGGAGGAATACAGGAGGTATTTCGAGAAGGACAAGGCCCTGGCCCGCCGCTTTCAGCCGGTCTTCATCGGAGAGCCGACAACGGACGAAACCCTGGAGATCCTGGCCGGCCTCCGACCCAAGTACGAGGAGTTTCACGGGGCCAAGATCCTGGATGAAGCCTTGAAGGGGGCCGTCGACCTCTCGACGCGGTACATCGGAGACCGGCACTTGCCAGATAAAGCCATCGATGTCATCGACCAGGCCTGTTCTCAAAAGAAGCTGCGGCAGTATTACGGCGTGAGCGACTTCGGCGAGCTCACCCGGGAGGAAAGGCGGGATCTGTTCTCGGGCAAGAGGGCGGCGCCCCCGGCCGCGAAGGCCATGTTGATCGCGTTCGAGGACGTGGCCCGGGTCGTGGCCGAATGGACGGGCATCCCCATCGGCAAGCTCACCGAACGAGAGGCCGAGAAACTCCTCGCGCTGGAGTCCCTGATCGGCCGGAAGATCGTCGGGCAGGACGAGGCGGTGACGGCCATCGCCCAATCCATCAGGACGTCCCGGTCCGGGCTCGGCAATCCCAAGAGACCCCTCGGTTCGTTCCTCTTCCTCGGCCCGACCGGCGTGGGCAAGACGGAGCTGGCCAAAACCCTGGCCGGGATTCTCTTCGATGACGACGAGCGCCTGATCCAGATCGACATGTCCGAATTCTACGAAAAGCACATGATCTCCCGCCTGATCGGCTCGCCGCACGGCTACGTGGATTCGGACCTGGGAGGCCAGCTGACTGAGGCGGTCAGAAAGCAGCCCTATTCCGTGGTCCTCTTCGATGAGATCGAGAAGGCGCATCCCGAAGTCCTGCGCATCCTGCTCCAGGTCCTCGAGGACGGACGGCTGACGGACGGGCTCGGCAGAGCCGTGAATTTCAGAAACACGGTCGTCGTCATGACCTCGAACATCGGCTCGGCCCGGATCAGCGATTATCGCCCCCTGGGCGTGGACCTCCGTTCGGAGGAAGAGCGGGAGAAAGGGGTCTCCCCGCAGAACATCCGCGGCGAAATCGAAAAGGAATTGAGGAAGAGGCTCAGTCCGGAGTTCATGAACCGGATCGATGAAGTCGTCATTTTCAATCCCCTGAGCAAGGCGCATCTCCGGAACATTGCCCTGGTCATGCTGTCGAAGGTCCCCGTCAAGGTCGAGGCGGGCGAAGGAGTCCTGGAATTCCTGGTCAACGCCCGCTACGACCCGGCCATGGGAGCGCGCCCCTTGAGACGGACGATCGAAGACCTCGTCGTGGAGCCTCTGGCGAACGAAATCATCCGCGGCAATTTCTCCGAACACGACACGGTCAAGCTCGGGATTTCGGACGGCCGCATCGTCTTCGAGAGAATACCCGCCGAAACAACGAAAACGGGCAAATAGCGGCAGAAGACCAGGTCGTCTGCCGGATGGCCCGCGGATACGGCCTCAGAGGCCGGGCGGGCGGGAAGCGCCGACAGGAGGCTGAACAATGAGCAAACCCTTGGGGGTGGCCGGAAAGGCGGTCATCCGGAAGGCGGGCCAAATCCTTCTGCTTCAGCGTTCGCAGAAGAGCAAGTTTGACCCCGGGCTGTGGGAGTTGCCGGGGGGAAAAATCGACTACGGAGAGAACCTCGTGGACGCCTTGAAGAGGGAGGTCCGGGAAGAGGTCGGATTGGTGGTCACGGTCGGCCGACCCTTCAAGACCTGGCATTTCACCAAAGAGCCGTTCTGGGTGACCGGCGTGACGTTCCTTTGCGACTACGTCAGCGGCGACGTGAGGCTCAGCTCGGAGCATGCCGATCATGTCTGGATCGAGCCGGCCGAGTACAGGAATTACCCGCTGAGCACTTCCATGGAAGGGCAGATCGCATCCTATCTGGAGCTGGTCAAGACTCCCCAACCATGAAACGAAATATCGCGGTCGCCGCGCCCGACGGGCTTTCCGGAAGGCCGGAGGCGGATAATGGCGG
>Ga0055483_10000010_pt1 | contig 52793 bp, 44 predicted proteins | sample RushMan_CattailN_5_FD_57938 | JGI IMG/M metagenome (GOLD analysis project Ga0055483, IMG submission 57938) | Wetland microbial communities from San Francisco Bay, California, USA, that impact long-term carbon sequestration - RushMan_CattailNLB_D2 | ecosystem: Environmental > Aquatic > Marine >... | reverse complement strand
GACGGCGTCGATCTCTACGCCCCCCACCACGCCTACGGCGGGCCGGAGGAGCTGAAGCGCCTCGTCGACGCCTGCCACCGCCGCGGGCTGGCGGTCATCCTCGACGTTGTCTACAACCATTTGGGCCCCGACGGGAATTACCTCGGGTTCTACGGCCCATACTTCACCGGCCGCTACGCGACACCATGGGGAGAGGCCATGAACCTGGACGGCGCGGGAAGCGATGAAGTGCGGCGGTATTTCGTCGACAACGCCCTCATGTGGATGCGCGACTACCATATGGACGGCCTGAGAATCGACGCCGTCCACGCCATCTTCGACATGTCGGCCGTTCATCTCCTGGAGCAGCTGGCCGGGGAAACGGCCGAGCTCGAGTCGCGCCTCGGCCGCCGCTTGGTCCTTGTCGCCGAAAGCGACCTCAATGCCCCGCGTCTGGTCAGGTCGCCGGATGCCGGCGGGTACGGGCTCCAAGCCATGTGGAACGAAGATTTCCACCACGCCCTCCACGCGGCCCTGACCGGAGAGCGGCAGGGCTACTACGCGGACTTCGGAGGTCTGGCCGACGTCGCGAAGGCTCTGACCAAAGGATTCGTCTACGACGGGAAGTACTCCGTCTATAGGCGGCGACGGCACGGGCGTCCGGCGGTAGGGCTTTCGGGCCACCACTTCGTGGGCTTCCTTCAGAATCACGACCAGGTCGGAAACCGGGTCGAGGGGGACCGGATGGGCCGCCTTGTCGGGGCCGGACTCCTCAAGGCGGGGGCCGCCCTGTTCCTGACCTCGCCGTTCGTGCCGATGCTTTTCCAGGGTGAGGAGTGGGGGGCGGCAACGCCGTTTCTCTATTTCACGGGCTACGAGGACCCTCAATTGGGCCATGCCGTCAGCGAGGGGCGCCGCCGGGAGTTCGCCGCCTTCGGCTGGGACCAGGGCCTCGTCCCGGACCCCCAGGCGGAAGATACCTTCAGGCGCTCCAAGCTGGACTGGACGGAGCCGGAACGGGAGCCGCACGCGGACCTTCTGCGCTGGCACCGGGGGCTCGTCCGGCTTCGCCGCGAGGCGCCCGAGCTGACCGACGGCCGTCTGGAGGACGTCCGGGTCGAGTTCGACGAGCCGAACCGCTGGATCACGGTGAGCCGGGGCCGGATTCACGTCGTCTGCAGCCTCTCCGAGGGGCGGAGGCTCGTCCCGAGCCCCGGTCCCGCCGAGAGCGTGACCCTCCTGGCTTCGGCGGAAACGGCCTTGGCCGCGAGGGGAGGCGTCTCCTTCACCGGGCCGGGCGTTGTCGTCCTCGGGCCGCCGGATTACCGTTCGCGATAGCCCGGACCTGCCCGGGACCTCGGCCCCCAGCGGGCCGGGGCGATAATTAACCGTAACTTGCGGGGTCCTTTATCGTTTCTTAACTCTCCATCCCTATCATTAAGGCCGAGGTCGGAGGTTTGCTCCGGCCCGACGGCGCCAGGAGACACAAGGTGCACCGGCTCTTGGCGGTCGACACTCGCACGAAAGGAGACTTCGGCATGAGAAGAAGCCGCAAAACGACTCCCCTGATCGCGCTCGGGCTGCTTTTCGTTTTCCTTCCGACCCTGCGCGCTCAGCAGTCCTTCAACACCACGATTTACCTCGACTACCGCTATTTCCTGTCCAATTCCGGGCCCATCACTCTGAAGCCCTCGGACCCCCAGGCCGCCTACCTGAACAGCCAGTTCGTCTTCCGCCGGGCCTATTTCACCTACGAGAACAAGATCGGCGACAACCTGAAATTTCGGTTCCGGCTCGACGCCGACAACACGGCCAACGTCACGGGCGTCACCCTGGCCGGCGATTCGATGTCTACGAAAAAGGACGACAAGCTCAGACCCTTCATCAAGCACCTCTACGTCCAGTGGTCCGATTTCCTCGTTCCGGGCATGGCCCTCACCGTGGGCATGGAAGAGACAATGACCTTTAAGATCGCCGAGGACAAATGGGGTTACCGCAGCGTGGCCAAAACCCTCATCGACGGCTACAAGGACATCACCGGGGTCGACATCGGCGCCTCGAGTGCCGACATCGGCGCCAGTCTGATCGGCTCGGCCTCCAAGTACCTGAGGTACGGAGTCCAGGTCGTGAACGGCACGGGATACGCCCATGTCGAAAACAACCAGTTCAAGAAGCTCTCGGGCCGGCTCCAGGTCATCCCGATTCAGGGCTTCTCGCTCGTCGGCTATATCGATTATCAGCGAGAGCTCCCCAACCTCACGTCCTATCCCTCGCTCACCAACCCGGCCGCCGCTACCTACAAGATCGCCGGGTTCTTCGAGATGGTCAAGGACCTCGTCCTGGGCGGCGAGTGGTTCACCTATCGGAGGGACCTCAACCAGGTCGACGCCGAGAAGTACGGCGTTTCCGGATGGTCGGTCTTCGGGCACTATTCCCTGGCCGGGAACCTGAACGCCTTCGCCCGCTATGACGACTACCTGCCGAACAGACTGAACGACGCGAAGAACATCGGCCTGGTCATCGCCGGCCTCGACTGGTTTCCCGTGGGCAAGGCGCTGAGGCTCCAGCCGAACGTATGGTTTATCAGCTACAAAGACGCCACGGCGTACAACGCCAACGCCACATCCAACAGCGACGTCTATTTCAATCTGACGTTCTTCATGTCCTTCTAGGAAGGCGTGAGGGACGTATTTCATGGGAGGAATGATCATGAAAAAGGCACTGATCACGGCTCTGGTGGTCACAGGATTTGTTTCGGCCTTCGCCGCGGCCGCCCCGTCTCAGAAGAAGATGATCCAGATCAAGGGTTCCGACACCCTGGTCAACCTGGTGCAGATCCTTTCCGAGGAATACATGGCCAAGAACCCGGGCACGGCCATCGCGGTGCTCGGCGGCGGCTCGGGAACGGGCATCACCGGGCTCATCAACCAGACCTGCGACATCGCCGACCATTCGCGGGAGTGGAAGCAGAGCGAGATCGAACAGGCCCGGGAACAGGGCGTCAAGCCCCGGTTCTTCATCGTGGCCGTCGACGGCGTGAGCATCATCGTCAACGAGAAGAACCCGATCGCCAAGATGACCATGGCCGAGGTGGGCGCCCTCTACCGCGGCGAAATCAAGAGCTGGGATGCCGTGGGCGGACCGAACACCCCCGTCTCCCTTTACGGCCGCCAGTCCAACTCCGGCACCTACGTCTTCATGCAGGAGCATGTCCTGGGCAACAAGAACTACTCTCCCGATATGAAAGAGATGAACGGAAACGCCCAGATCGTCGAGGGCGTCATCCAGGACGAGGCCGGAATAGGTTACGTCGGCGTCGGCTACCTCTTCGACAGGGAAGGCAAGATCCGCAAGGGCCTCAAAATCCTCGACATCTCCAAGACCGCCGGCGGGCCGGCTTTCTCCCCGCTGGACAAGGCCGCCGTCGACAGCGGCGAGTACCCCGTCTCGCGTCCCTTGTTCCAGGCCACCAACGGCAAGCCCGGCCCGCAGACCGCCGCCTTCATCGCCTGGGAAACCGGCCCCGAGGGCCAGGCCATCGTGGCCCGCGAGGGCTTCTTCACGATCGGCGCTCCGGCCAAGGCCCAGAACGAAAAAAATATGAAGTGAGGCGCCGGACCGATCCAGGCGAAACGGACGCTTCGTCATGAGTGTTAAGACCCCCGGCGGCGCGATGGATAGCCCGAAAAACCACTCCGCCGGGGTCGTCTCCCTGGATTGGGAGGAGGCCCCCCGGTTCCGGAGAACGATGTCCTCGAAGCGCTGGGCGGCGCTCAAGGAATCAGCCATCCGGGCCTTCTTTCAGGCCAGCGGCATCCTGACCATCCTTGTCCTGCTCGGGATCTTCGCGACGCTCCTGGCGACCGCCGTGCCGGCCTTCCGGGAGATTCCGGTTTCCGAGTTCCTGACCAAAACGGCCTGGGACCCGACCTCGCCGGAAAAGGCGGAGTACGGCATCCTGTCGATGATCGTGAGCACCCTCATGGTGACCATCGGCGCCCTGCTCCTGGCCGTTCCCATCGGCGTCGGCGTCGCCGCCTATCTTTCCGACGTGGCCCACTGGCGGGTCCGGGAAATCGTCAAGCCGGTCATCGAGATCCTGGCCGGCATCCCGTCTGTCGTCGTGGGGTTCCTGGGCATCGTCCTGTTCGCTCCGACCCTGGCCAAGTTTTTCCACACGGGGAACGGCCTGAACGCCTTGAACGGGAGCCTCCTCCTGGCCATCATGGCTCTGCCGACGATCATCAGCATCTCCGAAGACTCGTTGAACTCCGTTCCCGCCGCATACAGCGAGGCGTCCCTGGCCCTCGGGGCGACGCGCTGGCAGACCCTGGCCCGGGTCAAGGTCCCGGCCGGCCTGTCCGGGATCATCGCCGCCTGCATGCTGGGCATGGGCCGGGCCATCGGCGAAACGATGACCGTCCTCATGGCCACGGGCAACGCCCGGGCTTTTCCTCACGGGCTCCTGAGTTCGGTCAGGACGATGACCGCCGACATCGCCATCGAGCTCGGCGAGGTGCCGTACTTCACGACGCACTATTATGCGCTCTTCGCCATCGGTCTGGTCCTGTTCATCATGACGTTCAGCGTCAATCTGGTCGCGGACGTCATTCTCCGCAAATACCAGGAGCGGGAGCCGTGAAGGAGCGAACCCGCAAGAGCCTCGTCCAGTTCCTGGGCTTCTTCATGCTTCGTGCGTTCCTCTTTCTCGTCCTGGCCGTGCTGGTTCTTTTCCTCTACGACATCGGCTCCAAGGGCGGTCCGGCCATCTCCTGGGAATTCCTGAGCCAGGCTCCGCGCCGGGGGATGACGGAGGGAGGCATCCTGCCGGCCATCGTGGGGACATTCCTGGTGACCGTCGTCACGGCGTTGCTGGCCGTGCCGCTCGGCATGTGCGCGGCCATCTACCTCAACGAGTACGCCCGGCAGTCGCGGCTGACGCGCCTGATCCGGCTTTCGATCCGGAACCTGTCCGGCGTCCCGTCCATCGTCTACGGCCTATTCGGAGTCATCCTGTTCGTCAACGTCATGCGGTTCGGGACCTCGATCCTCTCGGCCGGCCTGACGCTGGGCCTCATGACGCTGCCCTGGACGATCACGGCCAGCGAAGAGGCGCTGAAAGCCGTCCCCAACGCGTACCGGGAAGGGGCGCTGGCCCTGGGGGCCACAAAGTGGCAGTCCATCCGGACCAACGTCCTGCCTTATGCCGTCCCGGGCATGCTGACGGGGACCGTCCTGGGTTTGGCCAGGGCGGCCGGGGAGACGGCGCCGATTCTCTTCACCGGGGCCGCCTTCTACCTGCCGTTCCTTCCCCACTCGCTGAAGAGCCAGTTCATGGCCCTGCCGTATCACCTGTACATCATGGCCACCCAGCACCATGCCATCCTCCAGGTGCGGCCCCTGGCCTATGGGACCGCGCTCGTCCTGATCGCCCTGGTCCTGGGGATGAACCTGACCGCCGTGATCGTCCGCTACAGAATGAGGAGGAAGCACAAGTGACCGACCCCGCTCCCGCCGCCAAGATCGAGACCAGAAACCTCAATTTCTATTACGGAAAGTCGCAGGCCCTGAAGAACCTCAGCATCGCCTGTCCGCCCAATCGGGTGACCGCGGTCATCGGACCGTCGGGCTGCGGCAAGTCGACCTTCATCCGGACCCTCAACCGGATGAATGACGTCGTGGTCGGGACGCGTTTCGAAGGGCGGATTCTCCTGGACGGGAAGAATATCCACGACCCGGACGTCGACGTGGTCGAACTCCGCAGGAGAGTGGGCATGGTCTTCCAGAAGCCCAATCCTTTTCCCAAGTCCGTCTTCGACAACGTCGCCTACGGCCTGCGGATAAACGGCCTGGGGAAGAACAGGCGCAAGATCGAGGAGACCGTCGAACGCAGCCTCAGGGGCGCGGCCCTCTGGGACGAGGTCAAGGACCGGCTCGCGGACAACGCCTTCGCGCTCTCCGGCGGGCAGCAGCAGAGGCTGTGCATCGCCCGGGCCCTGGCCGTGAGGCCCGAGGTCATCCTCTTCGACGAGCCCTGCTCGGCCATCGACCCCATCGCCACGGCCAAGATCGAGGACTTGATTCACGCCCTCAAGAAAAGCTACACTGTGGTCATCGTGACTCACAACATGCAGCAGGCGGCCCGGGTATCCGACCACACCGCGTTCATGATGCTCGGGGAACTCATCGAGTTCGACGTCACGGACAGGATTTTCACCAACCCGGCCAACCGGATGACCGAAGATTACATCACGGGACGGTTCGGATGAGGATCACGGGCGGGGAGGAGGAGCCATGGCCAAAGTGGAACGCCCCTTCGACGAAGAGCTGAAGTCGCTCAAGGAGCAGCTCCTGGAAATGGCCTCCCGGGCGGAGGAGCAGATTGCCCAGGCCGTCCGGGGGCTCAAGGAGCGGAAACGGGAGATGGCCTGCGAGGTCCTGGAAAAGGAACAGGCCGTCAATCAGTTGGACATCACGATCGACGAGAACGCCATGCGTCTGCTGGCCCTGCGGCAGCCCATGGCCGCCGACCTGCGCTTCATCACTTCGGCCCTGAAAATCAGCAGCGACCTAGAACGCATCGGGGACCTGGCCGTAAACATCGCCGAGCGCACCATCGAACTGATCAAACACCCGCAGCTCAAGCCCCTGATCGACATCCCGCGGATGGCCGAGATCAGCCAGGGCATGGTCCGGGACGCGATTAGCGCCTTCATCGCCGGGGACGCCGACCTGGCCCGCCAGGTTTGCGAGCGCGACGACCAGGTCGACCAGCTCAACGACCAGGTCTTCCGGGAGCTCCTGACGTTCATGATCTCGGACCCTTCGACCATCACCCGGGCCGTGGACCTGATCCTCGTCGGTCGCCACCTCGAGCGCATCGCCGACCACGCGACCAACATCGGCGAGGACGTCATCTACATGGTCAGGGGCAGGACGATCAAGCACCACATCGAGGAGCAGGCCGTCGACATCGCCAAGGCCTGCGGCTGCAAGTAGGGCCCTCCGTCACTTCAAGTCGCGGACCCGAACCTCGATGGCCTTGTCCCCCGCGAGGAGGTCGACGAGTTTCGACACCCGCGTTTCCCCGTAGTGGTAAGGATAGAGGATCTTCGGCCTGATGGTCCGGGCGGCGTCGGCGACCATCTCGGGGGCCATGGTGTAGGGCAGGTTCATCGGCAGGAAGGCCACATCGATGTCCTTGAGAGCCTTCATTTCCGGAGTGTTCTCGGTGTCCCCGGCGACATAGACCCGCCTGTCGCCGAATGTGACGATGTATCCGTTGCCGTCGCCTCGCGGATGGAACGGCGCGCCGTCGGGCCTCTTGTGAAGGACGTTGTAGGCGGGAACGGCCGCGATGCTCAAACCCAGCGCGGTATGGGTTTCCCCGTTGGACATCACGACGGCGCCCTCGATCTTCCCCGAACACGACCTGGAGACGATGACCTCCGTCCCGGGCTTGACGATCTCCCCCAGGGCTTTGGGGTCGAGATGATCGTAGTGATCGTGGGTGATGAGCACTAGGTCCGCCTTGGGGAGCCGGCCGTAGTCGGCCTCCTGCCCGACGGGGTCGACATGGATGATCTTATCCGCGTAGCGCATCATCAGCGAGCTGTGCCCGAGGAACGTGATCGTCAGGTCCCCCTTGGAGGTGGGAATGACGTCTTCTTCGAATTTCGCCCGCACGGCGGCGAGCGCCGCCGCGCCTGCGCTGAGGGCCAGGCCCAACAGAAGCACCTTGATCATGGGTCGCCTCCCTTGTGGGTTTTGTTTCATTATATACCCTGGACGAGCCGGAAGAAAGGCGGCCCCGGCGGGGCTGAGCGGATGACCGGATGGAGGGTCTGGCAATGTTCAGCTCCGAAAAAAATGTTAGGTTCTCCGCGCCGTTTTTTCTTATAATAGCTGAGGCCCGAAAATGTCCCAGTTGATTGTCGCTCTTGACGACGAAGCCGACCTGCTCGAACTCCTGAGGGTCAATCTCCGCAAGGCGGGGTTCAGGTTCGAAGGGTTCGAGACCGCGGAGGACTTCTACAGGTTCCTTCGGAGGGAGAAACCCGACCTGGTCCTCCTCGACCTGATGCTGCCCGACATCGACGGGCTGGACGTCTGCCGGCACGTCCGGCGGCAGGAGGGCCCGGCCGACGTGCCGGTCATCATGCTGACCGCCCGGGGCGACGAGTCCGACAAGGTCCTGGGCCTCGAGCTCGGAGCGGACGACTACCTGACGAAGCCGTTTTCGGTGAAAGAGCTCGTGGCCCGAATCCATGCGGTCCTGAGGCGCCGCTCCCCGGCCGGGGAGTTCCGGTCCGTTTCCCTGGGGCCGCTCCGGATCGACCCGGACAAACACGAGGTCCGCGTCGACGGGCGGCCGGTGGATCTGACCGCGACCGAATTCAAAATCCTCCACCTGCTGGCGTCCCGCCGGGGCCGAGTGTTCACGCGCGATCAGATCCTCGATCACCTCTGGGGCCACGACAAGATCGTCGTGGACCGCACGGTCGATGTCCACATCCGGAACCTCCGGGAGAAGCTGGGTCCGGCCGCGGCTCTGATCAGGAACGTCCGGGGCGTGGGGTACAAGATCGAGGAATGAGAGATTCCCTTTTTCTAAGGGTTTTCGCGGGCCACGTGGCGGTCATCGTCCTGCTGGCCGTGGCCGTGGCCGTGTTTGCCCCCCCGCTGATGCGCCAGCAGTTCATCCGCGAGCAGGAGGCCGGGATGAGGCGTCTTGCCGTCCTGCTCGAGAGGCAGGTCCGGCCTTACCTCGAAGGTCTCGGCTCCGACGACCTCCAGCCTTACGTGACGGCCGTCGGCGCGAAGACGGGCATCCGGATCACCGTGATCGAGCCGGACGGGCATGTCCTCGCCGATTCCGAGGAACAGCCCGCGACCATGGAGAACCACCTCTACCGGCCGGAAATCCAGCAGGCCCTGCGCGGCCGCGAGCAGACGTCCATCATCCGGCGCAGCTCGACGCTCGGCCGCGAGATGATGTACGTGAGCTTTCCCCTGGAGGCACGGGGGACGACGATCGGCGTCCTGCGCCTCAGCCGCTTCATGGCCGAGCTGGACGCCCTTTTCAGCCGGTTGCGGTCCGGGCTTCTCAAGACCCTGGGACTGGTCGCCCTGGCGGCGTTCGTCCTGGCGGTTTTTTTCACCCAGGCCGTCTACCGGCCGGTCCGAGAGTTCACGCAATCGGCAGCCAGGGTCGCGGCCGGCGACTTTTCGGCCAAGGTCTCTCTGAGGCACCGCGGGACGTTCGGGGCTTTCGCCCGGAGCTTCAACGCCATGACGGACGAACTGGCCGGCCTTTTCGAGGAAACGCGGCTCAAGACCGAAGAGCTCGACAGCATCATCGCCTCCCTTCCCGACGGACTCTGCGTCGTCGGGGCGGACGACAGGATCACCCTTTGCAACGGGGCGTTCCGGAGCCTCGTCCAAGTCGACCGGCCCGAAGGCAAGTACTATTGGGAGATCGTCCGGAGTTCGAAGTTTGCCGAGATCATGAAGGCCGCCAGGGAAACGGGGCAGGGGGCCGCGGGCGAGATGGAGCTCGGCGGACGGGCCTATGCCTGCGCCGCGACCCGCACGGTCTCCCGGGGGCGGCTGGTCGTCATGCTGCACGACATCACGGGCTTCAGGGATCTCGAGAGGATCAAGAAAGACTTCGTCATGAACGTGTCCCACGAGCTCAAGACGCCCCTGGCCGCCATCAAGGGTTTCGTGGAAACCATGGGGCCTTCCGTAAGGGGAGAGAACCGGGCCTACCTCGACATCATCGAGCGTAACACCGACCGGCTGATCGCGATCGTCGAGGACCTTCTCGTCCTCTCGGAGCTCGAGGAGAAGGGCGCGAGAACGTTCAAGGAGGCCGTCGACGTCCGGGCTCTCGCGGAGTACGTCCTCAAGATATTCGAAAGGCCGGCCGCGGCCAAGGGCCTGGCGCTCGGGCTCGACGCGCCGCCGGGGGTGCCTCCGATCCAGGCCGATCCCTTCGAGATCGAACGGCTGCTCGTCAACCTGGTCGACAACGCCGTCAAGTACACGGAGAGGGGGCGGGTCGCCGTCAAGCTGGAGGTCCGCGGGACACGGCTGGCGATCGAGGTCTCGGACACCGGAATCGGCATCGACGCGGAACACGTGCCTCACGTCTTCGAGCGGTTCTACGTCGCCGATAAGTCGCGGTCCAAGAAACTGGGAGGGACGGGCCTCGGGCTGTCGATCGCCAAACACATCGTCCAGGCCCACCAGGGGACGATCTCGGTCAAGAGCCGCCCCGGCGAGGGGACGGCCTTCACGGTCGAACTGCCGGTTTCCTGACCCGCCCGGGTCCGGCCCCGGCTTTTGACAGGGACCGGGGCTCTGGTATAATGCCTTTTCCGGAAGGCTCCGGCGTTTCCACTGCGCCGCCGCGTCTCCGTAATGCCGAGCGACATCCCATGAGTCCCTTATTGAAGGTTCTTGAAAACGAAGTCCAGGTGGCGGCCCTTCTGTTCATGGCCGCGGTCTATGCGCTCCGCCTTGTCTGGATCTTCCGGTTCAGGCTGCCCAAGGCCCGGACCTTCCCGGCCGGCAGCGCCGCCCGGGGAATCGCCTACTCGCTCATGAACGTCGCCATGCCCTGGGCCATGGAGTCGACCAGGAAAAAACCGGGGTTTTACGTCCAATTCGTCATCTTCCATCTCGGGGTCGCGGCCGCGATCTCGGCGACGCTCATCATCCCCTACCGGCCGGCGCTGTTCGAAAACGAGGTCCTGGTCCGGGTGTTCCAAGCGGTCATCGCAGCGGCCTTCCTGATGGGCCTGCTGCGCCTCTACCGGAGGCTGGCCAACCCCGTCGTGCGGCTCGTCAGCTCGGCCGACGATTACCTGTCGCTGGTCCTCATGATCCTGTTTTTCGCCGCCGGCGTCATGGCCGTTCCCAATGACTACCGCCGGGCGGAGTGGCCGCTGGTCCTTTTCTTCGGGCTGACGGCCTTCTTCCTCGTCTATGTGCCGTTCTCCAAGATCGGGCACTATCTCTACTACCCGTTCGCGAGAATCTTCCTCGGCCGGGCGCTCGGGCGGCGCGGGGCCCTGCCCGCCGGCTCGATTCGCGGGCGCGGCGCGGAGCGCGAGGCGGGCCGATGACGGGGGAAGATTGAGGCGGCGCAAACCGGGGCCGTCGGGAATCGTTGCCGCCCCTCTGGAAACGAAAAGCCAGGACAACGCCAGGCGGGACAATATCGCCTCCGTCGCCCAGGGCCGGCTGAAGACCTACGAGACGGGCGCCCCGAACGCCCGCAGATTCCTGGACTTGCTGAGCCGCCGCATCACCCGATCCCTGGCCGTCTCCCTGACCGCCTGCGTGCACTGCGGGATGTGCGCCGAATCCTGTCATTATTTCCTGGCCCGGCCCGACGACCCGACGATGACTCCGGTCTACAAGGCCGACCAGATCCGGCGGGTCTTCAAAAGGCATCTGGATTGGACGGGGCGGGTCGTCCCCTGGTGGGTGAAGGCCTCGGCTCCGGAGAACGACGAGGACCTCAACCGCCTCAAGAATGTCGTTTTCGGGGCCTGCAGCGCCTGCCGGCGATGCACCCTGAACTGTCCGATGGGCGTCGACACCGCGCTTCTGGTCAGGTTCACCCGGGGCCTTCTGACCGAGCTCGGGATCGTCCCGGAAGGCGTTTTCAACGTCAGCCGCGACCAGTGGGAGACGGGAAACCAGATGGCCGTCAGCGAGGCGGATTACCTGGAAACGCTGGAGTGGATGCGGGACGAGGTCCGGGCCGAGCTGGCCGACCCCACAGTCGAGATCCCGGTGGACCGGCCGGACTGCGACGTGCTCTACACCATAAACCCCAGGGAAATCAAGTTCGACCCCCGCTCGATCGCCCATGCGGCCAAGATCTTCCATGTCGCCGGGGAGAAATGGACTCTCCCGAAATGGGGCTGGGACCAGACCAATTTCGGCCTGTTTTCGGGGGATGATAGGCTGGGGGCCTTCGTCGCCGGAAACGTCTACGAGGCGGCCGCCAGGCTTCGGGCCGGACGGATCGTCATTTCCGAGTGCGGCCACGGCTACCGGTCCACGCGGTGGGAGGGATATGACTGGGCGTCCCGGGACCAGACGGCGCCGACGGAATCGGTCGTGGTGACGCTCGGGCGCTACCTCGCGGAGGGCCGCATCCGCGTCGATGCCTCGCGGAACCCGGTCCCGGTGACCTTCCACGATTCCTGCAACATCGCCCGATCCGGGGACTTGGTCGAAGAGCCGCGACGCGTTCTCCGGCAGGTCTGCCTCGACTTTCGCGAGATGACGCCGAATGGGCGGGAAAACTTTTGCTGCACGGGGGGAGGGGGGCTTCTCTCCATGGCCGAGTACAGGCCCCTCAGGCTCGAAGTTGCCCGGATCAAGGCCGACCAGCTTCGGGCGACGGGGGCCGGGCAGGTTTGCACCATGTGCCACAACTGCGTCGACGGGCTGGCGGACGTCATCCGGCATTACAAAATCGACATGAAAGTCGTCCAGGTCCTGGATCTCGTCTCCAGGGCCCTGATGGCGCCGCGATAGATAATCTGGAGGACACGCGACATGCCGTTCATCGAACACGACGACAGCAAGATCGAAGTCAACGAGGAAGGTTTTCTGGCCCATCCCGAGGAATGGACCGAAGACGTGGCCCGGATCCTGGCCAAAGTCGAGGAAGGGCTGGATGAACTGACCCCCGAGCATTGGGTGGTCGTGAACTATATCCGTGATTACTACCGGGAGAAGGGGCTGGCCCCCATGGTTCGGAAAATGTGCCAGGCCTCCGGCTTCGCCCTCATGCGAATCTACGACCTGTTCCCGTCGGGCCCGGCCAAGGGCGCGTGCAAGGTCGCCGGGCTGCCTAAGCCCGACGGCTGCGTCTAGGGCTGTTCGTAAGAACGCCGGATGCTGAAAGATCCAAGACCGGCGTTCTTACCCTCCGGGCGAGCCGATCCGGCCGCATCTGCTTTGTTGCCAACGGTTCGCAGCACTGGGAACCCGCCAAGGCCCCTAGCGGCCGGCCGATCGCTTTTTCCGCATCTCCACGATCGCCCGGACGCCCTCGACGGCCGCCGCGATGTCCGCCTCGGTGTTGAAGGGGCCTATCCCGAACCGGACCGAGCCGTGGATCTTTTCTGTTCCGAGCTGCTCGTGGACGAGGGGCGCGCAGTGGAGCCCGGTGCGGCAGGCGATGTTGTGGTCGACGTCGAGGATCGTGCCCACGTCCCCGGCGTCCATGCCGTCCACGTTGAAGGCCAGGACGCCGATATGATCCGTCAGGTCGTCCTGGCAGTACAGGGTCACCCCCGGGATGTCTCCCAGCCCGTCCCGGAGTTTTCGGGCCAGGGCCATCTCGCCTTCATGGATGGCCCGGATTCCCTTGTCGAGGACCCATTTGACCCCGGCGTTCAGCCCGGCGATGCCGAGAACGTTGGGAGTCCCGTACTCGAGCCGGTAAGGGTACTCGTAGAGATGCGTCCGGACGGCCGACCGCACGCCCGTACCACCCGCCCGGGTGAGCTGAATCTCGATCCCTTCACGCACGCAGAGGCCGCCGATCCCCGTCGGTCCGAGCAGGGACTTGTGTCCCGTGAACGCGACGACGTCGATCGACTGCTCCTCCATATCGATCGGGACGGTTCCCGCCGACTGGGAGGCGTCGACGGCGAAGGGAATGCCGGCTTCGCGGCACAGCCGCCCGATTTCGCCGACCGGCTGAATGGTCCCGAGCACGTTCGAGGCGTGATTGACGATGACCAGGCGGGTCGTCGGCCTGAACTTCTTACGGATGTCGCCGGGGTCGACAAAGCCCGCCCCGTCGAAGGGGACATAGTCCACCTCGACCCCTTGGAGCGAGAGGTGATAGAGCGGCCTCAGCACCGAATTGTGCTCGATGGTGGTCGAGACCGCGTGATCCCCCGGTTTGAGCATGCCGAAAATGATGAGGTTGAGCGCATCGGTCGAGTTGTAGCCGAAGCAGAGACGGTTCGGGTCCGTGCCGTTGAAGAACGACGTCAGCATCCGCCGGGTGTCCTCGACCACCTGGCCGGCCTCCATGCAGAGGTCGTATCCCGAACGCCCGGGGTTGACGCCGAAGGTCCTGTAGAAGCGGTCCATGAATGCGTAGACTTCCTGTGGCTTCGGAAAGGACGTCGCCCCGCTGTCCAGATAGATGAGTTGGCTCATTACGACCTCCGGCCGGGCTCACGAATGACTCTCGATTCGTGGCGAAAGGATGCTTATACTAATCAAACGGGACGGGAAAATCAATCCCGGAGTCCTTCCCGGGCCGGAGAAGCTGTTGCATCGGGGCGGGAATCGGTTACAATGAGGGCGATGAACAAGGCGCGCATACGGGCACTGGTCGGGATACTGGGCGTCATGGCTCTCGGGACGGCCCTGGCAAGCTGCCGCCGCGACGGCGGCACGTTTGACTTGGTCGTCAAGGGCGGCCGGATCGTCGACGGCTCCGGCAATCCCTGGTACAAAGGCGACGTGGGCATTCGCGACGGGAGGATCGCGGCCGTCGCCCCGGTCATCGACGAGCGGGCCGCGGCCGTCGTCCTCCGGGCCGAAGGCCTGGTGGTCGCCCCCGGGTTCATCGACATTCACACTCACGCCGACCGCGGGCTCGTCGAAACCCCCTCCGCGGATAATTACATCAGCCAGGGAGTGACGACGGTCATCGGGGGCAACTGCGGGGATCACGAGTACCCGCTGGAGAAGTTTTACTCCGAGATCGCCCGCGGCGGGATCTCCATGAACCTGGGCATGTTGGCCGGCCACAACACCATCCGGAACGCCGTCATGGGTTTCAAGATGGCGCCGCCCTCCCGGGAAGACATGGAGCGCATGAAGGTCCTCCTCGAGGGCGAGATGAGAGCCGGGGCGCTCGGCTTATCGACCGGCCTGGCCTACCTGCCCGGCGTCTATTCCGGCACCGAGGAGATCGTCGAGCTCGCCTCGGCGGTCGCCCCTTACGGCGGGTTGTACGCTTCGCACATCCGCAACCAGGGGGAGAAGATCACCGAGGCCGTCGAGGAAGCGATCGCCGTCGGGGAAGCCAACGGCATTCCGGTCGAGGTGTCTCACGTCAAGCTGGCCGAAGAGGCCGTCTGGAACGATCCCGGGCGCATCACCGGTCCCGTGGAGGAGGCCAGGGCCCGGGGAGTCGAGGTCTATCTGGACCAGTATCCGTACACGGCGACGAGTTCGGGTTTCACGAGCAGCTTCCCTCAGGACGTCTTCGAGGGGGGACGGGACAAATTCCTGCAGCGGATGACCGACCCGTCGACGCGGCGGCGGGCCAGAGACTGGATCATCGGCCGCAGGCTGCGCTCGGAAAGGGGGATCGACAAGCTCAAGGCCATCTATGTCGCGTCGTGCCGTCAGAATCCCGAGTACGAAGGAAAGAACCTGGAGCAGATCCTGGCCCTCAAGGGCCTCGCGCCCAGCCCCGGGAACGGGGCCGACCTGATCATCTCGATCGTCGAGTCCGGGGACGCCTCGGCCGTCTTTTTCCAAATGGACGAGGCCGACGTGGCGACGCTGATGCGCCTCCCGTACCTCATGATCGGGTCCGACGGGGCGATCCAGGTTGCCGGGAAAGGCTTCCCGCATCCCCGCAGCTACGGCACTTTCACCAGGGTCCTCGGCCGTTATGCCCGGGAGGAAGGAGTGCTCGGGCTGGCCGACGCCGTCCGGAAGATGACCTCGCTCCCGGCTCAGGTTCTGAGGCTCGAGGGCAGGGGAGCCGTCAAGGAAGGGATGTGGGCCGACATCACCGTTTTTGACCCGGGGACCGTCATCGACACGGCGACGTTCGAGGCTCCGCATCAATACAGCCGGGGCATCGTCGCGGTTCTCGTCAACGGGGTGACCGTGTACTCCGACGGCCGCTGGACCGGACGGCTCCCGGGAAAGATCCTCAAAGGGCGCGGACGGAGCTCATGAGCGGGCCATCGGCGGAAGATTGCTGCGTCAGGGGAGAGCTGGCCTACTTCCTGGGCCTGGGAAGCAACCTCGGCGACCGGCGGAAGAACCTGTCCCGGGCCGTGCGCCTGCTCGAAAAGGCGGACGTCCGCGTGGTCCGGACCTCGTCGGTTTACGAAACCGAGCCCGTCGACGACCCGGCTCAGCCCTGGTACCTGAACCAGGTCCTCGAAGTCCGGACGGCCGCGGCTCCCCACGAAATGCTCCTGCTGGCCAAGGATGTCGAGGCCCGGCTGGGGCGGTCTCCCGGCCCGGCCGGAGCTCCCCGGACGATGGACATCGATATCCTCCTGGCGGAAGAAACCATCATCGACACTCCGGACCTCACGATTCCGCATCCCCGGCTGGCCCGCAGGAATTTCGTCCTGGTGCCCTTGAGCGAAATCGCGCCGAAGACGATGCACCCGGTCCTCCGCAAGAGCGTGAAGGAACTAGCCCGGGCCTCGAGCGACCGCTCGAGCGTCGTCAAGCTTCCGTGACGAGGCCGGGCGGGCCCGGACGGCGGCCTCCCGCGTGGAATCCGCTGCCCGGAGAGGCAGGCGGCCGGCCGCGATCCCGGACGGGGGCCGGGGTGGTGATCCCGCCCTCCGATCGGACTTGACAGATTGAATTGACGGAGTCGGCCGGGTCATTTAAAATCATCTGTCATGAAAAAGTCTTATGTCTTCATACTCCTTATGGGTCTTTTTTCCCTGAACGCTGCGGCCCTGGAGATCCGGGGCCTGGTCACCGACACCGCCGGGAATCCCCTGGCGGGAGCGGTGGTCCTCCATCGGGCCAGCGCGGCGAAGGCGGTGACCGGGGGGGACGGGGAGTTCAGCCTGACGGTTCCCGACGCCGACAAGGTCCGGCTCGAGATCATCCACGCCGACTATTACGAACGGGAATTCCTCGTGGCCAGGGAGGACTTTGGCCGCAGGCTCCACTTCACCCTGGCCGCCCTCGTCCGGCAGAAGGAGGACGTCGTGGTGACCGCCCTGCGGTATCCCGAACCGGTCATGAACGTGCCTGCGGCAGGGTCCGTCGTCCAAGCCGCGACGCTTGCGGAAACCCGGCCGGTCAACATCACCGACGGCCTCAGGTCCGTCCCCGGAGTGGCGGCCCTCGGTTCCGGCGGATTTTCGCTCGTTCCGTCGGTCCGCGGCCTGGCCAGGCGGCGGATTCTCTTCCTGATCGACGGGGCGCGGCTCGAGAGTGACCGGAGGACGGGACCGAACGCGTCTTTTGTCAGCCCGGAGGACATCGAGCGGATCGAAGTCCTCCGGAGCCCGTCGTCGGTCTTCTACGGCTCGGATGCCGTGGGCGGGGTCATTCACATGATGACGAAGCGGCCGCGGCTGGACGATGCTTTTTACGGCCGGGTCTCGACCCTGTTCGGAACCGCCAGTGACGAAAAAGGGGTGGGCCTGATCGTCGGCGGGGGAGGGGAATCCACCGCCTTCCAGCTCTCGCTTCAGGCCCTGGATGCGGGAGACTACCGGATGCCGGGAGGGGCGGAGGTCCTTCAGTCCCATTTCACCCAGGGCAGTCTGGTGGCCAAAGTCTCCCATCGGACCGAGAAGCGGGAGATCGACGTCAGCTTTCTCGCCGCGAGGGGAACCGACATCGGAAAGCCGAACAGCAACGCGGCGCTCAAGCCGACCTGGTACCCGCGGGAAAACCAGAACCTCTTCCAACTCCGCTGGACGGAGCGGGGCATCGGGGGCGGCGAAATCATGGCGCACGCTTTCGTCAATCCCAACTTCCTCGAGACCAGGACCGACACGTTCGACCCCTACAAGGTCCAGGAATCCTTCGGCCGGACCGAGAGCACGGAGTTCGGGTTCCAGGTTTCCTACGGCAAGAAATTCGGGGACGTGCTGCGGCTCCAGGGGGGCCTCGATTATTTCGGCCGGACCGGCGCCCGCGCCTACAATTCCTATACGTCTTTCGATGAGGCCGGGACAGTCACGGAACTCATGGAAGAGTCCCCGTTCCTCGGAGGGCGCCGCCTCGACCTGGGCTTTTTCGTATCCGCCGATTATACGGGCGTGAGCAACCTCGACGTCCTGGCCGGCGCGCGCTGCGATGTCCTAAGCATGCGGGCCGTGCCCTACGGGGAAACTCAGGCCGTCACGACCGAGGACGGCAAGACGACGGGCTTCCTGGCCCTGTCCTATCGGCTCTCGGACAGGGTCGCGATTTTCGCCAACGTCGCCCGGGCCTACCGGCTGCCGAGCCTCAGCGAGCGGTTCTACACCGGGATCAGCGGCCGCGGGTTCATCATCGGCCAGCCGGACCTGGTCCCCGAAACCAGCACCAACTGCGACGCCGGCGTCAAGTTCCTGGGCCGCCGTCTCTTCGCCGGTTTCTACGCGTTCAGTTACGGCATCAGGGACATGATCGAGAGGTACAGGGTCGACCCGACGACCTACACCTACGGGAATATCGAGGAGGGCAGGGTCAAGGGGTTGGAATTCGAACTGGAGTACTTCCTGCGGCCCGGCTGGAAGGTTTTCGGGAGCATGTTCACGATCCGCGGCCGCAGCCTCGTCACCGGGACCCCGCTGAACGATATCCCGCCGCTGCGCGTTGCGGCCGGGACCCGGGTCTGGCGGGGGAGGTTCTGGACCCAGCTCGAGGCCGCCGTCCTTTTTGCCAAGGACAATCCCGGCCCGGCCGAGATCGCCATCCCCGGCTGCAGCATCATCGACCTGAGGGCGGGCTACGCCTGGCGCGCGTTCGACTTCTTCGCGGTCCTGGCCAACGTCTTGAACCAGGAGTATGTGTCCCGCCCGGACTCCGAGGCGATGATCGAACCCGGCCGGAATCTGCGGCTCGGCCTGGCCTACGCCTTCTAACGCCAAAGATGGCGCCGGGCCTGCAAAATGCCGGTCCGGGAGCTCGCGAAAATGCCGGTCAGGAAATGAGGGCTCAGAAGGCGTTTCGGAAATGCTCGATTTCATAGCCGCCGTCGTCCGCGCGCCGGACGGCGATGACGTCGAAGCGGCAATCCGCGTCGCCCAGCCCGCGCGACATGAGGTAACCCTGGGCCAGCCTGCGGACCTGCCGCTGCTTGGCGGGGGTCACGGACTCCTCGGGTCGCCCGAAGGCCGCGCTGTTGCGCGTTTTGACCTCGATGAAGACAAGCGTTCCCCCGTCCCGGGCGATGATGTCGATCTCGCCGCGATGGATCCGGAAGCCCGTATCGATGATTCGGTAATTCTTCTTTTTGAGGTACTCGAGGGCCATGTCCTCGCCCAGGCGGCCCAGCTTCCGGGTTTCCGGCTCCGCTTTCGGCATCCGTCCCAACCGCGGCCCCGTCAGGGCTTGGCCGCTCTGGCCCTTTTCCACCTGACGCCGTCCTTGGTGTCCTCGATCACGATGCCCTGGGCGGCGAGTTCCTCGCGGATCCGGTCGGCGAGCGCGTAGTCTTTTTCGGCCCTGGCTTTTTCCCGGTCCCCGATCCTCGCGGCGAGGTCCTCGGGCAGACCCTGGCCGGCGCGCGGGGAGGCGGGCCCGTCTGCGTCGGCGCCTTCCCGGGCCCGAACGCCGGGCGCGGTACCCGCGGTCGGCGGCAGGATGGCCAGGACCTCGTCCAGCGACCTGACGAAGGCGGATACGGCCCCGGCGTCGGCTCGGGGGATTTTGCCGTCGGCCAGCAGGACGTTGACGTTCTTGACGAAGGTGAACAATGCGGCCAAGGATTCGGAGATGTTCAGGTCGTCCTCGAGGCCGGCCGCGAACCCCGACCGGGCCGCTGCGATCAGCCGGGGGGTTTCGGGGTTCGGCTCCGCTTCCAGGGCGACGTGGTCGAGCTCGTAGAGGAAGTCCAGCAGCCTCCGGCGCGCCGTCGCGGCCTGGGTCAAGGCGTCGAAGGTGAAGTTGAGCATCTTCCGGTAGTGGGAGGCGAGAAGAAGGTAGCGCAGGTCGAGCGGGTCCGCCCCCCTGGCCTCCAGCTCGGCCAGAGTGTAGACGTTGCCCTTGGACTTGGACATCTTCTCGCCGTCGACGACCAGGTGGTGGCAGTGGAGCCAGTAGTTCACGAACTTGACGCCGTTGGCCGCCTCGGACTGGGCGATCTCGTTCTCGTGGTGAGGGAAAATGTTGTCGACGCCGCCGCAATGGATGTCGAATGTCGGGCCCAGGTACTTGGAGCTCATGGCCGAGCACTCGATATGCCAGCCGGGCCGGCCGGGACCGAGGGACGTCTCCCATGAGGGCTCTCCTTCCTTGGCCCCCTTCCAGAGCGCGAAGTCGTGGACGCTCTCCTTCTCGTATTCGTCCGCCTCGCTCCTCTGGCCCGGCCGCAGGTCTTCCAGACGGATTTTCGAGAGCCGGCCGTAGCCCGGGAACTTGGCAATGCTGAAATAGACCGAGCCGTCCTTGCGGTAGGCAAAATCCTTGGCGAGCAGGGTTTCGATGAGGCCCACCATTTCGGGGATGTGCTCGGTGGCCCGGGGGTAGTGATCGGCCGGGCTGAGGTTCAGGGTTCGCGAGTCGCGGAAAAAGCCCTCGATGTACTTTAGGGTATAGTCGCGGAGGGGCACGCCGAGGGTCCGGGCGCCGCGGATCGTCTTGTCGTCGACGTCGGTGATGTTCATGACATGGGTGACCCGGAACCCCGAGAAGACGAGGAACCGCTTGAGCAGGTCCTCGAAAACGTAGGCCCTCCAGTTGCCGATATGAGGGAAATCGTAGACCGTGGGGCCGCAGGTGTACATCTTCACCCGCCCCGGGTCGATCGGGACGAAAGGCTCGACGGCGCCGCCCAGCGTGTTAAAGAATCTCACCATCAGCGTCCATTATGGGAATTTGTCCGGTCCGAGTCAACTGTTTCCGAAACGCGGGTTTGTTTGACCGCCCGTCGGCGTTTGTGACATAATAATTTCTCATCCCCCAATCCTGAAGGAATGTCATGAAGACCAAGATCGGAATCCGACGTGAAGACATCAACAAATGGGAGCGCCGCGTGCCCATCATCCCGTCCCATGCCCGGGAGCTGGCCCAGAAGCATCCGCTGGACATCCTCGTCCAGCCCTCCGAGATCCGGGTGTTCACCGACGAGGACTATCGGCTCCAGGGGGTTCCCGTCGTCGAGGACCTCAGCCCGTGCTCGGTCGTCTTCGCGATCAAGGAAGTTCCCGTCGAACGGCTGGAGAAGGACAAAACCTACGTCATTTTCTCCCACACGGCCAAGGGGCAGAAGTACAACATGCCCATGCTCAAGAGGATGATGGAGCTCGGCTGTTCCCTGATCGACTACGAAAAAATGGTCGACGACAAGGGCCGAAGGGTGCTGTACTTCGGCAATTTTGCCGGCCACGCCGGCATCATCGACACGCTCTGGACCCTGGGACGCCGGCTGGGCCACGAAGGGGTGGTCAACCCCTTCTCCCTACTGGAACCGACCCATCGCTACGCGAGCCTCGTGGACGCCCGCGAAGCCGTGGGCCGGGTGGCCTGGAAGATCATCCGCGAGGGACTGCCCCCCGATCTCGGGCCGGTTGTCTTCGCGTTCCTCGGCTACGGTCACGTTTCGCAAGGAGCCCAGGAGACCTTCAAGATCCTGCCCGTCGAAACCGTCGCGCCCCGGAACATTCCGAAGCTCTTCGCCGGCCGGCCGGACACGTCGCGGACGCTCTTCATGGCCGTGTTCAAGGAAGAGGACATGGTCGAGCCGCTGGATGCGGACAAGCCTTTCGACCTCCAGGATTATTATCACCATCCCAAGGACTACCGGTCGGTGGTCGACCGATATCTGCCCTACGTGACCGTCCTGCTCAACGGCATCTACTGGACCTCCGAGTTCCCGCACTTCGTCACCAAGGCGGCCCTGAAGGAACTCTACGGGGGCCCGGGACAGCCTCGGCTCAGGGTGATCGGCGACATCACCTGCGACGTCAACGGCTCGATCGAGAGCACGGTCCGGGCCACCGATTCGGACAACCCCGTCTACGTCTACGACCCGGCGACCGACCAGACGCATTTCGGGGTGGAGGGCCGGGGGCCCGTGGTCCTGGCCGTCTACAACCTGCCGGCCGAACTGCCGCTCGAGTCTTCGGCCTATTTCAGCGGCCGCCTCAAGGACTATGTCCCGGCCGTCGCCGCCGCCGATTTCAAGGGAACCTTCGCCGGCTGCGGCCTGCCGGGCGACGTCCGCCGGGGGGTCATCCTCTATCGCGGCGGGCTCACCCCGGATTATCTCTATCTCAGCCGTCACCTCGGCTGAATTCCCGGAACAGGGAGGTCCGCATGACAAGGATCCTCGTCATCGGGGCCGGCCTCGTCGCCGGGCCTCTGGTCAAGTATCTTCACGATCAGGCCGGGGCCGGCGTCGTCGTCGCGGATGCCGACGCCGCCCGGGCCGAGGCGCTGACGGCGGGGCGGGCCCGAGCCGAAGCCCTGACGCTGGCCGTCGAAGACCCGGCGGCGCTGAAGGCGGCCGTATCCGCGGCGGACCTGGTCGTCAGCATGGTGCCCAACACCCTTCACCCCGTGGTGGCCGCGGCGGCCATCGAGGCCGGGCGGTCCATGGTGACCGCCTCCTACGTCGGACCCTCCATGAAGGCCCTGGATGCCAAGGCCAGGGCCCGGGGCGTCCTCATCCTCAACGAACTCGGCCTCGACCCCGGCATCGACCACATGGAGGCCATGCGGGTCATCGACGGGATCAAGAGCGAAGGGGGGCGCGTCCTGGGCTTCGTTTCCTACTGCGGCGGGCTGCCCGCCCCGGAATCCAACACCAACCCGTTCGGCTACAAGTTCTCCTGGAGCCCCCGGGGCGTCCTTCTCGCCTCCAAGAGCTCGGCCAGGTACGTGAAGGACGGGAGCGTCCACGTCGTCCCGCCCGACCGGCTTTTCGCGGATCCGGAGACAGTCCGGATACCCGGCCTCGGGGAATTCGAAGGCTATCCCAACCGTGATTCGGCGGCCTACAAGGATATTTACGGGATACCGGACGCCCGGACCGTCCTCCGGGGGACTCTTCGATATCCCGGCTGGTGCCGGACGCTCAAGGCGATCGCCGACCTCGGCTGGCTTGACGAGACGGAACAGGAGTGGGACATTTGCACGTTCCGGGAACTCACGGCCCGGCTTCTCGGGGCCGGGCCGCGTGCGGACGCCGCGGAGGCCGCGGCGGCGCGGCTGGGGTTCACCCCCGATTCGGACGTCATGGGACGGCTGGCCTGGCTCGGACTTTTCGAGGACCGGCTGCTTCCCTTCCGGAAAGGTTCGGCCCTCGACATCCTCACCGCCTTGATGGTCGAACGCCTCAGGTACGACGCGGGGGAGAGGGATATGATCGTCCTCCGCCACGATTTCGAGACGGAAACGTCAGCGGGCCGAAAGGAACTCGTCCGGTCGACGCTCATCGATTTCGGGGAGCCCGGGGGCGACTCGTCCATGTCGCGGACGGTCGGACTGCCGGCGGGCATCGGGGCCCGCCTCATCGCCGAAGGCCGGATCAGCCTGACCGGGGTCCAGGTCCCTGTGTTTCCCGAGATCTACAATCCTATCCTCGAGGAGCTGGCGAGCCAGGGCATCCGGTTCGAGGAGACCCGCCGGGTCCTCTGACGGAGGGTGTAATGACGCGCAAGCCATATGTGGCCGGGAGCTTTTATCCAGCCCGGAAAGACGAGCTCCTGCACACGATCGAGGACCTGGTGGAGGCGGGCCCGGCCCGGGGCAAGGCTCCGGCGGTGGCGGTGGTGGCGCCCCACGCAGGATACATGTATTCGGGCCCGGTGGCCGGAGCGGTGTTCTCCTCGGTCGAAATCCCCGCGGTCTGCCTGATCATCGGTCCGGCTCACCGCGAGATCGCCCCTCTCTTTGCCGTGCAGACGGAGGGGTCCTGGCTTATCCCGCTCGGGGAAGTCCCCATCGCCACGCCGCTGGCCGAGCTGGTCATGGCGCGGTGCCGGGGCGTCGAAAACGACGAAGCCGCGCACCGGAGCGAGCACTCCCTGGAAGTCCAGGTGCCGTTTCTGCGGTACTTTCGGCCCGACGTGGCCATCGTGCCGGTCTGCGTTTCCCATGAGGCCGGATACGACGACCTGGAGGCCTTCGGCAAAGGAGCCGCGGCCGCCGTCCGGTCCTTCGGCGGACCGGTCCTGATCGTGGCCAGCACCGACATGAGTCACTACGTCAGCCAAGCTGCGGCGGAGAGGCTGGACCGCCTGGCCATCGGCCGCATCCTCGACCTGGATCCCCGTGGGCTTTTCGACACCGTGCGAGACCGGCGGATCACGATGTGCGGTTACCAGCCCGTGACGGCCGCCCTCGTGGCCTCCCGGGAGCTGGGGGCCGCCAAGGCCGACCTCGTCAAGTATGAGACCTCGGGAGAGAGGACTGGAGACTTCTCTCAAGTCGTTGGGTACGCTGGACTTACGATATCGACGAGGCTCGCTTCCTGACTCAGAGTCATTTGACAACAGCGCCCGTTTGATGCTATAAAAAAGTGGATCATTATGGCTGCAGTCGGAATTCGTGAGAGGGACAGGAGGATCCTTAACCTCATCGTGGAGGATTTCATCCGCCACGGCAGGCCCGTCAGTTCCGGGGCCATCGTCCAGACCGGGAAGATCGCGGTTTCCCCGGCGACGGTCCGGAACGCCATGGTCAGGCTCGAGGGACTGGGATACCTGTCCCAGCCCCACACGTCCGCGGGCCGGGTGCCCACGGACAAGGGCCTCAGGTCCTATGCGGAAGCGCTCCTCTCGGAAACCCGCTATACTTCCGAAGAGACTTCCTTCGTCCAGGACGACCCGGCCTCCAGGCCGGGCGACTTCGAAACGCTCCTCAGTCAGGCCTCCCGGGTCCTGGCCGACTCTTCCGACAATGTAGGCTTCGTGATCTCCCCGAACGTCTCCCGGGTGCAGTTCGAGCAGGTCCGGTTCGTCAGGATCGCGAACCAGAGGATCATGGTCATCCTGGTAACCCCCTTCCACATGGTCCTGACCGATACCCTGGACACCCTGGTGCCGATGACCCAGCTCGAGCTCGACAGGGCCACCCAGTACATCAACCAAAACTTCCGGGGCCGGACCCTTCTGGCCGTGCGCGAGATCCTTCTCCAGGATCTGCCCAGGCACAGGGCCCGGTACGAGGACACGATCAGCCGGCTGATCGACCTTGTCAAGGCCTCCATAGACCGGCAGGAGGACGAGAACCGGATTTTTATCCAGGGTACGGCCCAGCTCATCGACAAGTCCGACCTGTCCGAAATGTCCAGGCTGAAATCCCTGTTCAGGAACCTCGAGGAAAAGGCCAACCTGGTCAAGCTCCTCTCGGATTTCATAAGCCTCGGACAGGTCAAGGTCCTGATCGGGGCCGAGATCGATTTCCCCGGCGTCCAGGACTGCTCCCTGGTTCTGTCCCACTACGGCACCAGCCATCAGGTCCTGGGCTCCCTGGGGATCATCGGGCCCAGGAGGATTCCCTACGAGAAGATCATTCCCCTCGTTGATAGGGTCGCCAAGCGCTTGAGCCGGACCATCATGATTTACGGCAGGGAGGTGTCCTGATGAAGGACGACAAAGACAGGCGGGACGACGACATCGAGTACCTCCCGGAAGACGAAAGCGCCGAGGACCGCGGGCCTGAAGCGCAGACGGAGACCCCGGCGCCAGCTCCGGAGGCCGGCGGAACCGAGTCCAAAGAGAAGGACCGTGAGCCGGCCGGTCCGGAGACCCAAAGCGCCCTCAGGCCACTCAAAGACCGCCTCAGGAAACGCGAGGCGGAGGTCAAACATCTCAAGAAGGAGATGGAGGATCTCAGAGACCAGTGTCTTCGCAGGATGGCGGACACGGACAATCTGCGCAAGAGGCTCGAGCGGGAAAAAGCCGAGTATTACCAGTTCGCGACGAGCGAGTTGCTTCTCGAGTTGCTGTCGGTCCTGGACAACCTGGAAAGGGCCCTCCAGAACAGCGGGGAGGGCGACGGCAAGACGCTGAGAGACGGCGTGGAGCTCATCTACCGGATGACCTGGAGTCTCCTGCAGAGAAAGGGCGTCCAGCCGATCGAGATCAAGGACGCGAAGTTCGACCCGAATCTCCATCACGCCATGGCCATGGAGGAGTCCGAGGCGGTCGAGGAACCGGAGGTGACCGAGGTCCTTCAGAAGGGCTACATGCTGCACAACCGGCTCCTCCGGCCGTCGCTCGTCAAAGTGGTCGTGCCGAAAAAGAAGGACGCCTGAGATGGGGCGTGTCGTCGGGATCGACCTCGGGACGACCTATTCGTGCCTGGCCTGCCTGGAGGGAGAGGAATGCCTCGTCATCCCCAACCTCGAGGGCCTGGCCACGACGCCTTCCGTCGTGTCCTTCACGACGGCCGGGGAGCGGCTGATCGGGACCCTGGCCCTGCGTCAGGCGCTCACGAATCCGCAGAACACCATCTTCGCCGTCAAGAGGCTGATCGGCAGGAAATACGATTCGCCGGAAATCCAGGAGGCCAAGTCGCGGCTGCCCTACGGCCTCCGCGAGGCTCCCAACGGGGACGTCCTGGTCTCCCTGGGATCCAAAACGCTGACTCCCCAGGAAATCTCCGCCATGATCCTGGGCTACCTGAAAACCTGCGCCGAGGCCTACTTCGGCGAGAGCGTGTCCGATGTCGTCATAACGGTTCCCGCCCACTTCAACGACCACCAGCGGCAGGCCACCAAGGATGCCGCCCTGATCGCCGGGTTCAATGTCCAGCGGGTCATCAACGAGCCTACGGCCGCGGGGCTCGCCTACGGCCTGAACTCCAGGAAGAACGGCACGGCGGCCGTGTTCGACCTGGGCGGCGGGACATTCGACATCACCCTCCTCGAGCTCCAGGACGGCGTCTTCAACGTCCTGGCCACCAACGGGGACTCCTACCTGGGCGGCGAGGATTTCGACACCCGCATCGTGGAGTGGCTCGTGGACGGGTTCCGGGCCGAAACCGGGTTCGACCTGCTGGGCGACAACCTTGCCCTGCAGAGGATCAAGGAAGCCTCGGAGCGGGCCAAGCGCGAACTGTCCTTCACGTCCGAAACCGAGATCAACCTCCCCTTCATCTCGTCCGACCGGTCGAGCTCGAAACATATCCGCAGGGTGCTGAGCCGGAGCGCCCTGGAGGCGATGACCTCCGACCTCGTCGACAAGACCATTCCCCTGATCGAGCGGGCCCTCGCCGACGCCGGGCTCGAACCCGGCCGGATCGACGACGTCATCCTCGTCGGGGGCCAGACCCGCATGCCGCTGGTCCGGGCCAAGGTCGAGCAATTCTTCGGGAAGAAGCCGGCCGAACACGTCAATCCCGACGAGATCGTCGCCATGGGCGCGGCCATCCAGTCCGGGATCCTCCATGGGCAGTCCAGGGACTTGGTCCTGCTGCTCGATGTCACTCCGTTTTCGCTCGGGATCGAAACCGAAGGGGACGGCTTCGAGGTGATCATCGAAAGAAACACGACCATTCCGGCCCGCCGGACCAAGGCCTTCACCACCGTGGAGCACAACCAGCGGCGCGTCAAGCTCCACGTGCTGCAGGGGGAAAATGCCGGGGCCTCGATGAACAAGTCCCTGGCCGTTTTCGAGCTGGTCGGGATCGAGCCCGCGCCGGCGGGCGTCCCCCAGATCGATGTCACCTTCGAAATCGACGCCGACGGGCTGGTCAGGGTCTCTGCCAAGGATCTGGCGACCGGCCATCAGCAGAGGATCGAAGTCCGGCCGTCTTCGGGCCTCCTGCCTTCGGAACTCGAGGAACTCATCCAGAAACAGCAAGCGCCGGGAACGGGGCCCGCGACCGATGGCTAAGCGGGATTATTACGAGGTTCTCGGCGTCCGGCGTGACGCCGCTCCCGAGGAGATCAAGAAGGCCTACCGCCAGATGGCGTTGAGACACCACCCGGACCGCAACCCCGGGGATACCGAGGCCGAGGAGAGATTCAAGGAGGCGGCGGAAGCCTACAGTGTCCTGGCCGACGCTCAGAGGCGGTCCGTTTATGACCGCTACGGGCATGAGGGGCTCCGGGGTCAGGGGTTCCAGGGGTTTTCCGGGTTCGACCCCTCCGTCTTCGAGGACTTCGAGGACATCCTGGGGAATTTCTTCGGCTTCAGCTTCGGCGATTTCTTCGGCGCCGGCAGCCGTCGGCGCCGGCCCCAAAGGCATCGCGGCAGGGACCTGGGCCTCGAGGTCGAAATCAGCCTGGAGGAGGCCTACTCGGGGGTCGAAAAGGAGATCAAGCTGACCCGGGCCGAGCTCTGCCCGGAGTGCGGGGGCTCGAGGGCCAGGCCGGGCACCCAGCCCACGGCCTGTCCGTCCTGCGGCGGCCGCGGCCAGGTCCGCCACCAGCAGGGCTTCTTCACCCTGACCAGAACCTGCTCCCACTGTCAGGGCGCGGGCGAGATCATCCCGACGCCGTGCGACGCGTGCCGCGGCAAGGGCCAGGTCAGGCAAAAGAGGACCCTGAAGGTGCGGATCCCGGCCGGCATCGGGGACGGTTCGCGGCTGAGGTTGACCGGGGAAGGGGAGGCCGGCGACCAGGGCATGTCGTCGGGCGATCTTTATGTCGCGATCCATGTCGGCAAGCACCCCTTCTTCGAGAGGGACGGAAACGACCTGTCCTGCATCATCGCCGTCACGTTCAGTCAGGCCGCGCTCGGGGCGCGCATGGAGATCCCCACGCTCGACGGCAGCGAGCTCCTCAAGGTCCCCGCGGGCGTCCAGTCGGGCGAGATCCTCCGGCTGAAGGGGAAGGGAATCCAGGAAATCGGCGGCCGGCGGAAAGGCGACCTGTTCGTGCGGGTCCACGTCAAGACGCCGGAGAACCTGTCCAAGGATCAGAAGGCGTTGCTGGCCAAGCTGGCCGAACTCCGGGGCGAGGACATCGAGTCCGTCGACAAGAGCGTCATCCACAAAATCAGGAACATCCTCCAATAGGCCGGAAGAGCGTTGACCGCGAACCAGTTTTTCACCGCCCCGATCGGGGCGGACGTGACGCGGGTCCGGCTGGGCCGCGAAGAGCATCATCATCTGGCCAGGTCGGCCCGCAACCGGCCGGGTGATTGCGTCTGGCTCTTCGACGGGAGCGGGACCCGTTACTTTGCGCGCGTGGAAAAAGTGGGACGCGAGAGCACGGAACTCTGCATCATCCGCCGGGAGGAGGACCGGACGGCCAAGGCCGGCCTGGTCCTGGCCCAGGCCCTGGTGGCCGCCAAGAAAATGGAATTCATACTCCAGAAGGCCGCCGAGCTGGGCTTCACCGGATTTCAGCCTCTCGAAACGGCCAGGTCGCTGAGGGCCCCCGCCGAACGTTCCGACCGGAAGAGCGAACGCTGGGCGCGGATCGTCCGGGAGGCCGCCAAGCAGAGCAAGGGCGCGTCTACGATGGCGGTCCATCCTGCGCTGGGGTTGAAAGCGTTCCTCGCCGCGGCGGAAGGCGGGGCCGAGAAGATCCTGCTGAGCGAACACGGGGGTCGGCCGTTCCGCGATCTGCTGACGGAGCGGAGGGACGGCCCGGAGCGTCCGGTCGTCGTCTGCGTCGGCCCCGAGGGCGGCTGGACCAAGGGCGAAGACAGGCTGCTGCGCGAATCCGGCTTCACCGCGGTCAGCCTGGGGAGCCGCATCCTCAAAGTCGAGACGGCGGCCCTGGCGGCCGCGGCCATGGTCGTTCATTTCTGGGGCGCCTAACATGTTTCTTCAAGGCCAGAAAGTCGGCAAGTACGAGATCCTCCGGTCGCTTGGCAGCGGCGGGTTCGGGTCGGTGTACCTGGCCAAGGACACCTGGCTGGATATCAAGGTCGCGATCAAGGTTCCCCACAAGCAGTCGGCCGAGCTCTACAAGCTCCTGAAGGAGCCGCGCCTTCAGGCGGCGCTGAGCCATCCGAACATCGTCCGGATGCTGGCCGCGGAGAAGGAGAAGTCCGTCTTTTTCATGGTCATGGAATACATCAAGGGTCCGACCCTGGAGAGGATCCTGGAGAAGGAGAGGATTCTCGGCTGCGAGACGGCCATCGACTACATCAAGCAGATCGCCCACGGCATCGACCACGCCCACAAGAACAAGATCATCCACAGGGACCTCCGGCCCTCCAACATCATCATCTCCGAGGACGGGACGGCGAAAATCACGGATTTCGGGACCTCGGCCTGGCTGAACTCCGTCCCCTACGCCTCAACCCGGATCGGGTCGCCTCCCTATATGGCCCCGGAGCAGTTCATGGGCAAGGCGAGCTACCAGTCCGACGTGTACTCGATCGGCTGCATCTTCTATGAAATGCTCATCGGCCGGCCGCCCATCTTCGACCCCGACCCGTTCAAAATCCTGGAACGGGCCCAGCAGGGCAGGATCACGCCCCCCCGCATCTGCAACGGCAAAGTGCCCAAAGACATCGACATAATCATCATGAAGGCCCTGGCGGCCAAGGTGGAGGACCGCTACAGGACCGCCGCCGAGATCGCGCACGACCTCTCGTTGTACAAGGGCCGGACGCCCAAGACGTCCGAGATCGAGGATATCCGGCTGCGCATCAAGGCCAGGGAGCAGAAGACCTCGACCTTCTGCTGGAACTGCCGCCGGCCCCTGCCGCTCAAATCCCGCAATTGCCCCTACTGCGGGGAAAGCGTCTGAGCGGCCCCGTGCCCCCCCCCGGTTCGGTTGACTTCATTTCGCGGATTGATATAACATGAGGCCTCGATCAAGCCGTGAGGGTTGGCCTGAACAAAAGGAACCTCCGGGCTGAGAGGCGACGGAGGAATCGCACATGAGTCCGTTTCTCGAGAAGAGCGTGGTGTGGATGAACGGCGAACTCGTGCCCTGGACCGAGGCCAAAATCCACATCGCCTCCCACGTCATCCACTACGGCAGTTCGATCTTCGAAGGCTTCCGGACCTACGAAACGTCGAGGGGCGCGGCCGTTTTTCGGCTCGGGGATCACACACGCAGACTCTATAACTCCTGTAAAATCTACAGGATGGAGATTCCATACACGGAGGCCGAGTTCAACGCCGCCGTCGTCGCCACGATCAAGGCCAACCGGCTGAAAGCCTGCTACGTGCGGCCGATCGTCTACCGCGGCTATAAGGCCCTCGGGGTGGACCCGAGCCCGAATCCGGTCGACTGCGCGATCCTGGTGTGGGAATGGGGCAAGTACCTGGGCCCCGAGGCACTGCAGTGCGGCGTGGATGTTAGGATTTCGTCGTGGTGGCGGATGGCCCCGAACACGTTCCCCGCCCTGGCCAAGTCCGGGGCCAACTACATGAACTCCCAGCTCATTAAAATGGAGGCCATGCTCGACGGCTATGCCGAAGGTATCGCCCTCAACATCCGAGGCCACATCAGCGAGGGCAGCGGCGAGAACCTGTTCCTCGTCAGGGACGGGACGGTCTACACGCCGCCCCTCTCGTCCTCGGTTTTGCCGGGCATCACCAGGGATTCGGCCATGGTGCTCCTCAGGGAAATGGATATCAGGGTCGTCGAGGATACGATTCCCAGGGAGATGCTCTACATCTCCGACGAGGTGTTTTTCACCGGGTCCGCGGCCGAGATCACGCCGATCCGCTCCGTAGACAAGATCGTCATCGGGAGCGGCTCCTGCGGCTCCGTGACGCGGCGCCTGCAGGAGGCTTTCTTTGCCTACATCAACGGGGAGCGCGACGATACCTACGGCTGGCTCACCTATGTCGCCTGAATTCAATCGAGGAGGGTCCCATGGTCATTGATGAGTTCCTGAAAATCGCTATCGAGAGGGACGCGTCCGACCTGCACTTCAAGGCCGGCAATCACCCCATGGTCCGCGTCCATGGGACGCTCACTCCCCTGACGGGCTTTCCCCGCCTCACCTCGGCCGATTGCGAAGAGCTTTCCAACCAGATGATGACGGACTTCCAGAGGAAGAGGCTGCGCGAGGATTTCGACTTGGACCTCGCCTACAGCCTGCCCGGCTTCGGCCGCTTCCGAGGCAGCATCTACTACCAGCGCGGCTCCCTGGCCATCGCCCTGCGCATCATCCCCCTCGAAGTCCGGACCATCCGTCAGCTCCTCCTGCCCGAGATCCTGGAGAAGATCGCCTTCTACCAGCGGGGGCTCGTTCTCGTGACCGGGACGACGGGCAGCGGCAAGACGACCACTCTGGCCGCCATGGTCGATTACCTCAATACGTTCCGGCGGGAAAACGTCATCACCATCGAAGACCCCATCGAGTACCTGCACAAGGACAAGAAGAGCACCATCAGCCAGAGGGAAGTGGGGATGGACGTCACCAGTTTCTCCCGGGGACTGAGGGCCTGCCTGCGCGAGGACCCCGACGTTATCCTGGTCGGCGAAATGCGCGACCTGGACACGATCGAGACCGCCCTCCTGGCAGCCGAGACGGGCCACCTCGTCCTCAGCACCCTGCACACCCTGGACGCGCCGGAGAGCATCAACCGTATCGTTTCGGTGTTCGCCCCGCACCACCAGCGCCAGGTCCGGCTGCAGCTGTCCAGCATCCTCAAGGCCATCATCTCGATGCGCCTCATCCCCCGGATGGACGGTCAGGGACGGGTGCCGGCCGTCGAGGTCATGGTCGGCACGCCCTACATCCAGGAGTGCGTCGCGGAGAAGGACAAGACGGCCCTCATCAAGGATGCCATCACGGCCGGGGTCTCCCAGTACGGCATGCAGACGTTCGACCAGTCCATCTACCAGCTCTACAGGGATGGCTACATCTCGTTCGAGCAGGGCATGAAATACTCGTCCAACCCGGACAACTTCAAGCTGCGCGTGATGGGCATCCAGTCCACCCTGGACATGGCCATCGAGGAGATGGAAAAGGGCATGAGCCGGGTCGAGCGGGTCGAGGGAGGGCCGGAAGAAGAGCCCAAATGAGGTCGCAAGAGATCCGCGAGACCTTCCTGCGGTTCTTCGCGGACAGGGGACATCGGATCGTCAAGAGTTCCCCCCTCCTGCCCAAGGACGACCCGACCATCCTGTTCACGAACGCCGGCATGAACCAGTTCAAGAACGTCTTCCTGGGGCTGGAGAAGCGCGGCTACAAGAGGGCGGCCTCCGTCCAGAAGTGTATGCGGGTCTCCGGCAAGCACAACGACCTCGAGACCGTCGGCCGGACGGCCAAGCACCACACCTTCTTTGAGATGCTCGGCAATTTCTCCTTCGGCGATTATTTCAAGCGCGAGGCCGTCTCCTTCGCCTGGGAACTTGTCACCGGCGTCTTCCGGGTGCCCGCGGCGACCCTTTACGCCACCGTCTATCTCGAGGACGACGAGGCCGCCCGGATCTGGGCCGAGGAGGTCGGACTGCCCGCGGACCGGATATTCCGCTACGGCAAGAAGGACAACTTCTGGGCCATGGGCGACACGGGGCCCTGCGGGCCGTGTTCGGAGATCCACCTCGACCTGGGGGCCGACATCGAGGCCGGCGACCCCTACGCCCTGATCGAAAAGGGCAGCGACCGCTTCCTCGAGCTCTGGAACCTGGTCTTCATGGAATTCGACCAGGACGACAAGGGGGTGCTGCATCCTCTCCCGTCTCCCTCGATCGACACCGGGATGGGCCTGGAGCGCATGGCCGCCGTCCTCCAGGGGAAGAGGAGCAATTTCGACACCGACCTGTTCATGCCCCTGATCGAAACCGTGGGCGGGCTGGCCGGGCGCGAATACCCGGCCGGCGACGAGGGCGACGTCGCGATCCGGATCATCGCCGACCACATCCGGGCCGCCGTTTTTCTCATCGGCGACGGGGTCATGCCGGCCAACGACGGCCGGGGCTACGTCCTGAGGCGGCTCATCCGCCGGGCCTACCGGCAGGGGAACCTGCTGGGAATCGAGAAGCCGTTCCTGTTCGGCCTCGTGGGCCGGGTCGCCGACATCATGAAGGACGCCTATCCCGAGCTGTTGGCCTCGACGGCCTACATCGCCAAGGTCTGCCTGTCGGAGGAGGAGAGGTTCGCCTTCACGCTGTCCTCGGGGCTCAGGTCCTTCGAGCAGGCCGTCCGGGAGGCCCGCGAAAGAGGGCTGGCCGTCCTCGGCGGCGACACCCTCTTCAGGCTGTATGACACCTTCGGATTCCCGGTCGACCTCTCGCAGGAGATGGCCCGGGAAAAAGGCCTTGGCGTTGACGAGGAGGGATTCATCCGGGAGCTCGAGGCCCAGCGGGCCAGGGCCCGTCTCAGCTGGAAGGGCGACGCGAAAGAGAAGGAGAGGCGGCTCTATGAAGAGCTCAAGGACCTCAAGTCCGTCTCCCGGGTCCACGAGGCCGGGGAGCTTGCCGACGTTGAAGTCCTGGCCCTCCTTCGGGAAGGGCGGCGCGTGACATCCCTCCGGGCCGGCGAATCGGGAGAGGCGGTCCTGAGCCAGACGCCGTTCTACGCCGAGGCCGGCGGCCAGGTCGGGGACACCGGCTACCTGAAGGGGCCGGGGTTTTCGGCCCTGGTGGAAAACGTCCATTACCTCACGCCGCAACTCATCGGCCACACTATCAAGGTCGTTTCGGGCGAGATCAAGGAGGGCGATGCGGTCGACGCCGCGGCGGACCTCGAGCGCCGGCTGGCGATATCCAGAAACCATACGGCCACCCATCTCCTGCACGCGGCCCTGCGGCAGGTCCTCGGGGATCACGTCAAGCAATCGGGTTCGCTGGTTTCGCCCGTCAGGCTCCGCTTCGACTTCACCCATTTCGCCCCTCTCTCGAAGCAGGAGATCGACCGGGTCGAATCCCTGGTGAACGAGCGCATCCGGGCTGACTCGGTCGTGGAGACGCGGGTCACGACACTCGAGGAGGGCATCCGGGAAGGGGCCATGGCCATCTTCGAGGAGAAGTACGGCGACAAGGTCCGCCTGATCCGGATCGACGACTTCAGCAAGGAGCTATGCGGCGGCGTCCACGTCCGTTCGACGGGGCGGATCGGCCTGTTCAAGATCGTTTCGGAAACGAGCGTCGCCTCGGGCATGCGCCGCATCGAGGCCGTCACGGGGGAAGAGGCCCTTCGCTATTTCACGGACCTCGAAGACTTGGTGACGCGCGTGGAGGCCGGCCTGGGGGCCGCCAGGAAGGACATCCCGGCCAAGATCGACAAGATGCGGGACAGCCTGGACGCCCTGGAAAAGGAAAACAGGGCCCTGCGCAAGAGGCTGGCCGCGGCCGGCCCGGAGACGGGAGAGGCCCGGAGGCTGAGCATCAAAGGCATCGAGGTGCTGATTCGCAGGATGGAGGGCCTGACCATGTCCGAACTCAGGGACATGGCGGACTCCCTGAAGCAGAAAATGGGGAGCGGGATTGTGGTTCTGGGCGCGGTCGAAGCGGACAGGGCGCTCCTGGTCGTTTCCGTCACGAAGGACCTCACGGCCCGCATCCAGGCAGGGAGCCTGATCAGGGCCGCCGCCCCGCTCATCGGCGGGGGAGGGGGCGGCCGGGCCGATTTCGCTCAGGCCGGGGGTAGCCGCCCCGGGGAGCTCGACAAGGCCCTCGACGAGATCCCGGCGCTCATCGACGGCCTGGCCTCATAACCCCGCGATTCACCCCGGGGGAGGATTGCCGGGAGGCCGGCGAGGCGTCAAAATAGGGAGAGAAGTGACAATGAAGGCAGGATTCCGGGCCGCGGCCCTGACGGCAGGCGCGGTTCTCTGCGCGGGAAGCCTGCTGTCCGCCTCGGTCGGCGACCTGAAACGGCTGTACGACCCGGTCGTCGCCAGGATTTCGCAAAAGCATGCCGTCCCTGCGGCGCTGATCCATGCGGTCATCCAGGCCGAATCAAACTATGACAGGTTCGCCATATCCGACAAGGGGGCCATGGGGCTGATGCAGCTGATGCCGTCGACGGCCGCCCGCTACGGAGTCATGAACGTCTTCGACCCGGCCCAGAACATCGAGGGCGGCGCCAAGTACCTGAAGGACCTCATCAGGCTCTACGGACGGAGGACCGATTATGTGCTGGCGGCCTACAACGCCGGCCAGGAGGCGGTCCGGAGATACGACGGCATTCCGCCCTACCAGGAAACCAGGGACTACATCAGGCGTGTCCAGGCGGCCTACCCGAAGCCCCTGGTCCGAAAGCCCATCTACAAGTTCGTCGACGCCTCGGGACGAACGGTCCTGACCGACGACCCCGACTACGATTTGGGAAAAAAGACGCCCTCTTCGGGCCGCTGAGGCGCCGAGCCCCTCAGCGCGCGGCCCTGAGGAAACCCTTGATGGACAGGTTCCGGGGAAGGATCTCGAAGGTCGCGGGCAGGCGGCCGAGCTGTTCGCCGTCGAGCTCGAGCAGGACCGGGTCGCTCTCGACGGGGACGGCCTCGACCCGGCGGCCCCGGAGGAAGGCGATCTTGGGGTGGGACAAATGGCTGCCGTTCATGAGCCGCCAGCCGTGGAGGCAGAATTCCAGGAACTTCATGCTGCGGACGAGAATGCCGTCGAAGAGCCCGTCGTCCAACTCGGCCCGGGGGGCGATCTTCATTCCCTTGCCGAAAATCCTGCCGTTGGCGACGGCGCCGATGAGGTATTCGCCCTCCGGGATGGGCCGGCCGTCGACCCGGATGCGCACCTTCGGGCTCCGGTACTGGAGCATGGCTTCCACCAGGCAGCGGACATAGGAGGACGCCCTGCGCTCGAGCCGGCGCTGGTTGACGCGGCGGACAACCTCTCCGCCGACGCCGAAGTCCGCCACGTTGAGGAAGAACCTTTCGTCCTCGGCGTTGTCCCCCGTGGCGTAGCGCACCTTGCCGACATCCATCCTGACCGAGGGCGCCTCGATTATCACCTTCAGGGCGTTTTTCAGGCCCGGAGGAATACGCAGGCTCTTGGTCAGGTCGCAGCCCGTTCCGGCGGGAACCACCCCGAGCGTGGCCTCGGGGTTGATCATCAGGCGGTTCTCGAAGAAGCCGTTGGCGATCTCGTTCATCGTTCCGTCGCCCCCGACGCCGATGAGCAGGTCGCTGCCGTCCTTGATCGCCTGACGCGTGATCTCCGTGGCCTGGAACGGCTTCTCGGTGAACTCGTATTTGAATTCCCGGATGAAGGTCCCCAGGGCCTCCCGGATTTCCGCCCAGCGCTTCCGGGTCCGGCCCTGGTTCGAGGCGGGGTTGACGATGACTTGGGTCTTATGTCGCATCGGAGTGTCCTTGCGGCGGGGCGGGAGGCTGTTGGGAAGGCGGGGACGGCTTCTTGGCGCCGAAAACGGCGACGCCGATGACTCCCCCGAGGAGTCCCACGAGGGCCAGGACGGCGGCCAGCACGAACAGCCCGATCAGGAACCCCGCGACCGTGTAATTCGGCGGGGCGGCCAGCTGCTCCTTGAGCCTGTCCAGCTGGGGCAGCTGAGCCCCCGAGAACTCGGCCATACGGTCGGCCATGGTGCGCATGACGCTCCGGTTGATGCTTTGCAGGGGGGTCAGCCCGAGGAAGGCGTCGACCACGGCGGCGACGATTCCCGTCAGGGCCCCGACGACGGCCCCGTCTCCGGCCTTCAGGCCGGGCCCGGTCCTCGCGGCCAGCACCCAGGCCGCCAGAACGCCTCCGGGAATGAGCCAAAGGCAGCAGCACAGGTTTACGAAAGGCGTCATCAGCAGAACGCCGCTCGCCGCGCCGCCGATGAGCGCGGGGACAAGGTACTCGGGTTTGGCGTTGTCCATGGCTGCTCTTCGATTCGTCAAGAACAGTATTCTACCGTTTTATGCCGCCCATTGGCAAGACATGCCGGGCCGCCCGCCGCGAACGCACCCGGAGAACGAGTTCGGCCGCCCCCGGGACGAAGTAATAGGGGAGGGCGAGGCCCCAGACGAGCCCCGTCGCGATGCGCAGGCCCGGAGGCGAGGCCCAAAGGCCGGCGGCGCCGGCCAGGAAGTCCAGGCCCATCGGAAGCGACGACAGCACCACCAGCCGGGCCTTGGGCAGGGCCAGGCTGCCCCAGCCCCGGACAAAGGGATAGCCGGCCAGCCCGGCCAGGAACCCGGCGTAGATTCCGAGGCACCGGGCGCACACGGCCAGGGGGCAGCCATGAAAGACGAGGCACCGGTCCGGGATCTGGTGGCACAGGGGGGCGAAGACCGCGTACAGGAGGGCCGAAAGGGCTCCGGCGCCACGGCTCCTCAGGTAGGGAGCCAAAAAGATGGCCGCCAGCCAGGCCAGGATTCCGGGCACCGTCAGGGCGTAGACCAGGCCCACGGCGAGGCGAGCGCTTTTCGGCTGATTCGCTTTTTCCGGCTCGATCATGCCCTGTTCCCGGGAATGGGTATTTTAGGCTTTTCCGCCGCCCATGTCATTTTCGATTTGACACGGCGGAAAATCATTAGGTAAATTAGGCTCAAGGTGTTCGCATCGGAAAATCCTGAAACAGGGAGGATACGATGACCCTTTCCCGGAAAACAGTCCCGGCCCTGGCGGCGCTCCTGCTCCTGGTCACGGCCCCCGCCTTTTCCCAGACCGAAGAAGCCGGCAAGGTCCTGGCCGGCTCGGGCGGCGGCGTGCTGGGGCTCGTCATCTACGGGGCCGACAAGGCCGAGACGGCCAAGGCTTCGGCCCTGGCCCTGGCTGAAGATGTGGCCGCGGCGGCTTATCACGTGGTCAGTCAGGCCTATGACCTGGAGGCTTTCAACATCAAAGGCAAGAAGGTCAAGGTGGAGGGGGTGATCGGCGTCGATAAGGCGCACGACATCGTCCTGCTCAGGCTGAAGGGCAAGGCCGAGCCCCTGACGCTTCCCTCGTCGGACATCGCCGGGCTCAAGTCCGGGACGAGGCTGTTTGCCCTGGGCACGGACAGGAACGGGCAGATCGCAGTCTCCGAAGGGACGCTGAGGCGATTCCTGCAGGCCGGCCCCGGGCTGAAGGTCATCGACATGTCCCTGACCGCTCCCGACGAGTTTTCCGGAGGCCCGATCCTCGACCTGGACGGACAGCTCGTGGGAATGATGGTGGTTCTGGACCGCGGGATAAAGATCGGCCTGCCGGTCCAGCTTCTCGCCTCCGTACAGAGGTCGGCCAAGGCGACCGACTTCAAGTCCTTGGCACGGGAGAACTTTTTCGAAACCTTCGAGGGCGCCTCGCTGGCCGGCCGAACATCGGCGGCCATGGACGAGCTGACGTCGGCCCGGATGCACCTTGAAACCGCCGTCAAGCTGAACCCCTCGTTTCTCGAGGGATTCTGGCTCCTGGGGGCCGTTTATGACAGCCAGAGGGATTATGCCTCGGCGGTGAACGCCTATCGGAAGGTCACCGAGCTGGACGGGACGCGCGCCGACGCCTGGTACCGCCTGGGGTCGGTCCTGGCCAAGATGCAGAAGCAGCAGGAGGCCGCCGGAGCCCTGGAGAAGGCGGTGTCCATGGGCATCGAAAGCAAGGAAATCCATTTCGAGCTGGGCTCGGTCTATGAAGCCCTCGGCGATTTCGCCAAGGCGGCCTCGGCCTACGAGGCCTTCATCGCTTCGAAGCCCGAAGTCGCCTGGAACGGCTACCTTCGGCTCGGGCTCTGCCGGCTGGAACAGAAACAGTACGAGGAGGCGATCGCCGCTTTCCTGGAAGCCCGCAAAGCCCAGCCCAAGGACGTCAAGGTCAATTTCAGCCTGGCCGACGCCTATGAGAGGGCGGGCCGGCTGGACAAGGCCGAAGAGGTGTATTACGGCCTGGCCGAAATAAATCCCGCCGAAGCCAAGTCGTACTACGGACAGGCGCTGAGGATGTACAACACCGCGCAGGACTTCGCCAAGGCGATCGGTCCGGCCCGGAAAATTGTCGATCTCGAGCCGGACAACGTCGAGAACGTCTACAACCTGGGCCTGATGTATTTCCAGGTCCAGGACTACGCCCAGGCCGTGGAGGCCTTCAAGCAGTGCCTGGCGATCAGGCCGGAGCTGGCCAACGCCTGGTTCCAGATCGGCGCGGCCTATTACAACGAAAAGAAGTACAACGAGGCCATCGAGGCCTATACCAAGTTCACGGAGATGTCCCCGGATGAGTCCAACGGCTGGCTGAGCCTTGGGGTATGCTATATGCTCCTCAAGAAATTCGAGCAGGCGCTCGAACCGATGAAGAAAGCCGTGGATCTCAAGCCGGACAATCCCAATGCGCTCTACAACCTGGCCATCGTCTACCTGAACCTCAAGGACGCGTACAGCGCCAAGGACATCTACAACAAGCTCCTGAGCCTGGACCCGGCCACCGCGGAGAAACTCAAGAAGTATCTCCGCTGACCAGCTCCCGGGCGCGCGATCCCGAGACCGCCAAATTGACAGCCGGGAGCGTCTGTGCTAAAAATGACGCTTCGAGGCGCCATTTCCATATTCCTCTGCCGGCGGGCGCCTTATCCCGCCCGGCGGTCCGGCACGGACCTTAACGTGCTGAAAAACAAGCTCATCAGGCAGGACGGGCAGGTGGCGGAATGGCAGACGCGCTAGGCTTAGGACCTAGTTCCTGACGAAGGAGTGCGGGTTCGAGTCCCGCTCTGCCCATTCGCGAAGCACGCGGAACGGTCGGGTCCGGTTCCGCGTTCGCCGCGGCCATGAAAGAGAGATCAGCGATGGACGAAGAGAAAGCCACGGGCCGGCTCGCCGAGTTGAGCCCGAGCCGCCGGGAGATCGCCCTCGAGATCCCGGCTTCCCTGGTCGAGAAGGAATACGATAAGATCCTGGACGCGTATGCCGGACGGGTCAAGATTCCCGGTTTCCGGAAGGGACACGCCCCGCGGGCCATGGTCAAGAACCTCTTCGATCACGAGATCCGGCACGACGTTTACGATGCGGTCGTCCCCCGGTCCGTCGACGAGCAGCTCGAGATCCATCATCTTCATCCCGTGAACGTTCCCGAGATCCGGGATTTGAAGGACCAGCCGGGGCAGCCCCTGCGCTGTACGGTCGCCTTCGAAGTCATGCCCGCCTTCGAGCTTCCGGACACGCGCGACATCAGGATTCCCAGGCCGGAAGGGGCGGTCGGCGACGCCGAGGTGGAGAAAGCCCTGGACGACCTGAGAGCCCGGGCGGCGGAGTACCTGCCCGTCGAGGGCAGGGGAGTGGCCGACGGCGATTACGTGGTCGCCGAGATCCAGGGGCGGGACCTCGAAACCCGCCGCATGTTGCCCGCCGAGAAGGCCGTGGTCCTGGCGGGAAAGGCCGACAACGAGCCGACCCTGAACGAGAACCTCGCCGGGATGAAGGCCGGAGAGGAGCGCCGATTCCAGGTCTCTTATCCTCCGGACGCCCCCAATCGAAGGCTGGCCGGCAAGAATATCGAGTACAGGCTCAAGGTCACCGAGATCAAGGAAAAACGGCTGCCCGACCTGGGCGATGAATTCGCCAAGTCCCTGGGGGACTTCGCCGGGCTGGGGGACCTGAGGGGGAAGGTCCGGCGGGAGCTCGAAGAGGACCGGGAGAAATCCAACCGCAGCGCCGCCGCCTCGGAGGTCCTCAAGGAAATCGCCAGGCGCGTGAACCTGGAGCTTCCCGAGTCGCTGATCGAGAAGGAGAGTCTGGCCATCCTGAAGCGCCTGCTGGAGAGCGTCCGGACTCCCCGGCTCAGCGCCCAGGCTCTCGAGGAAATCAAGGCCCGGGCCAGGCAGCAGGCCGTGGAGCAGCTGACCAACCACCTGATCCTGGAAAAGATCGCGGCCCGGGAGGGGATCCAGGTCAGCGAACAGGACATCGAGCTCGAGATCCGGAGGCTGGCCCAGGCCAACAAGGTCCCCGTGACCTATGTGACTGACGCCGTCAACCGGGAGGGCCGGCGGGAGGAGTTGCGCGAGACCATCCTGCTCCGGAAAACAGTTGACTTTTTGGCCGGAAGCGCTATAATAAGTTAACCTAAGCACGTTCAGATGCTCATATTCCCCTTGAACCCGTCAGAAAAGCAATAAATCCCGGCTCAGAAGCCAAGGGCGTGAGCCGCGTCATCGACGATCAAAGGCCCCTACGGGCCTGGAGCTGAATCATGCAGGATTCCATGGAACATTCCGAGGTCCTCAGGAACATCCCGCTCATCCCCCTGAGGGACCTGGTGGTCTTTCCGGCCACTCTCGTGCCGTTCATCGTGGGCCGGTCCTCCTCCGTCCAGGCTCTGGAAAAGGCCGCGGAAAACGACAAGTTGATCTTTCTGGCCGCCCAAATGGATGCCTCGATCGACAATCCCACCCCCAAGGACATCTACTCCGTCGGGGTGACCGCCAAGATCATCCGGACCATCAAGTCGGATGAGAAGAACATGAAGGTCATCGTGGAGGGCAAGAGCCGGGCCCGGATCGTCGAGTATCTGAGCACTTTCCCGTATTACCAGATCCTGGCCAAGGTGATCAAAGAGGTGGACGACCGGGTCCCAGAATCGCGGGATCTGCTGAAGAGGGTCCTGGCTCTTTTCGAGGACTATCTGAAGCTCAACCAGAACGCCAACCTCGACTCGATCATCCCCGCCCTCCGGGAAAACACGACCGACCGGATCACCGACATCATCGCCTCGCACGTTTATATGCCCCTGGAAGAGAAACAGAACCTTCTCGAGACCGTCAACAGCCAGGAAAGGCTTCGCCGCCTGAATTATGTCCTGGAGAACGAGATCCTCAAGCTCCATTCCTCGTTCCAGAAGGAACCCCAGAGGACGGGGCGGCGGAGGCCGACCTACAAGGATTCCAGCCAGAAGATCTTCCCTCCGGGCTCGTCGGGTTTCCGGAAGGAAGACCAGCCCAACGAGGTCGAGGAGTTGCGGCAGAAGGTCGCCAAGGCCAAGATGCCCCAGGATGCCGAGGAGAAGGCCTACAAGGAGATCGAGCGGCTGGAGTCCATGCCGCCCATGTCGGCCGAGGCCACGGTCAGCCGCAACTACCTGGACTGGCTTCTCTCCCTGCCCTGGAACAAGAAAACGCGGGAGAAGAGGAGCCTCGAGGAGGCCGAGCGGATTCTCAACGAAGACCATCACGGCCTCGATAAGGTCAAGGAACGGATCCTCGAATACCTGTCGATCCGCCAGCTGGTCAGGAATCCCAGGGGCGTCATCCTCGGGTTCATCGGGCCGCCGGGCGTCGGCAAGAGCTCGCTCGGCAAGTCCATCGCCAGGGCCACCGGCCGGAAATTCGTCCGGCTGTCCCTGGGCGGCGTCCGCGACGAGGCCGAGATCCGGGGCCACCGCCGGACGTACATCGGCGCCTATCCCGGCCGGATCGTCCAGATGATCAAGCGAGCCGGGACGCGCAACCCGGTCTTTCTCCTGGACGAGGTCGACAAGATGAGCATGGACTTCCGGGGCGATCCCGCCTCGGCCCTGATGGAAGTCCTGGACCCGGAGCAGAACAACACCTTTCTGGACCACTACATCGACACCGACTTCGACCTCTCGCAGGTCATGTTCATCGTGACCGCGAACATGCTCGACCCGGTTCCCAAGCCCCTCATCGACCGGATGGAGGTCATCCGCCTTCCCGGCTATACGGAGGACGAAAAGCTCCAGATCGCCAAGCGGTTCCTCCTGCCCAAGCAGATGCAGGCCCACGGCCTGTCGGAAGCCAATATCCGGATCACCGACCAGGCCCTGGTCAAGCTCATCCAGGGCTACACCCGCGAGGCCGGCGTCCGGAACCTGGAGCGGGAGATCACGACGATCTGCCGGAAGGTGGTGAAGAAGGTCGTCCAGTCGACCCGGGACCACAAGGAAAAGGTCACACCCAAGAACCTGGAGGCCTTCCTCGGCATCCCCAAGTTCCGCCGCTCCGAGTTCGACACGAAGGACGAGGTCGGCGTGGCCACCGGGATGGCCTGGACCGAGTTCGGCGGCGAGCTCCTGAGGTTCGAGGCCACCAAGATCCATGGCAAGGGGAATTTCACCCTGACCGGCCACCTCGGCGAGATCATGCAGGAGTCCGCTCAGGCCGCGTTCAGCTTCGTCCGGGGTAAAATCTACGAGCTGGACATCGCCCGGGACCTCCATCGGAACTTCGACATCCATGTCCATGTCCCCGAGGGCGCGACCCCAAAGGAAGGGCCCTCGGCCGGGATCACGATCGCCACGGCCATCATCTCCCTCCTGACCGATATTCCCGTCAGGAAGAATGTGGCCGTGAGCGGGGAAATCACGCTCAAGGGCAAGGTCCTTCCGGTCGGCGGAATCAAGGAGAAGCTCCTGGCGGCCTACCGGGAGGGCATCCGGGAGGCCATCCTGCCGGTAGACAACAAACCGGACCTCAAGGATCTGCCCAAGGTCCTCAGGCAGAACATGAGCATCCACCTGGTCGAGACCATGGAAGAGGTGCTGACGCTGGCCCTGGCCCGCGAGCTGCCGAAAAAAGCCGCCGGCGGGGGCCGGGAGGCGCTCACCCTCGAGCCCGCGGGGACCAGGGGAGCGGAGGACGAGGCGGCGAAGGAGCCGCCCCTCACCAACTAGCCCTTATCGGCGCCCGGCCGCCTGCCGCCGAGACGGCATAAAATCGATTGACGCGGTCTTGGACAAATAAGTCACAGAGAGGTAAGCGATGAAAGAATACAACCTTGTGGACCTGGAAGAGAAGGACGTTGCCGGCCTGCGCAAGGTGGCGGTGGGCATGGGCATGGCCGAGGAGGAGGTCGAGGAATCGACCAAGCACAGCCTGCTCTTCAGGATCCTGGAGGCCCAGGCCAAGAAACAGGGACTGCTCTTTTCGGAGGGCGTCCTGGAGTGCCTGGACGACGGATTCGGCTTTCTCCGGGCTCCGGAGTTCAGCTACCTGCCGAGCCAGGACGACATCTATGTCTCGCCCTCCCAGATCCGGAAATTCCAGCTTCGCACGGGGGATACGATCTCGGGCGTCGTGAGGGCGCCCAAGAACGGCGAAAAGTACTTCGCCCTGATCAAGATCGAGGCCGTCAATTTCATGCACCCGGACGTGATCATCGAGGAACGCCGCAACGTTCACTTCGAGGGACTGACGCCTCTCTATCCCTTCGAGATGATCAAGCTCCAGGACGGCAACCAGAAGAACATGAACGCCCGGGTCATGGAGTTGCTGACGCCCATCGGCAAGGGCCAGCGCGGCCTGATCGTCTCGCCGCCCAGGGCCGGCAAGACGACCCTGCTCAAGACCGTCGCCAAGTCCATCGAGAAGAACCACCCCGAGATATTCCTGATCGTCCTCCTGATCGCCGAGCGGCCCGAGGAGGTCACGGATTTCAAGCGCAGCGTCAACGGCGAAGTCGTGGCCTCGACCTTCGACGAGCCGCCGACGCGCAACGCCCAGGTCGCCAACATCGTCCTGGAGAAGGCCAAGCGGTTGACCGAGATCAAGAGGGACGTCGTCATCCTGCTCGATTCGATCACCCGGCTGGCCCGGGCCCACAACTCGATCGTGCCGCCCTCGGGCAAGGTCCTGTCGGGCGGCATCGACGCCAACGCCCTGCACAAGCCGAAGAAGTTCTTCGGCTCGGCCCGCAAGGTCGAGGAAGGCGGCAGCCTGACCATCATGGCCACGGCCCTGGTCGACACGGGAAGCCGGATGGACGACGTCATCTTCGAGGAGTTCAAGGGGACGGGCAACATGGAGATCAACCTCGATCGCAGGCTCGTCGACAAGCGGGTCTTTCCGGCCATCGACATCAGCCGGTCCGGGACCCGGAAGGAGGAGCTGCTGATCGAGGAGCAGGAGCTGAACCGGATCTGGATCCTCAGGAAGGTGCTCAGCCAGATGAACGAGGTCGAGGCCATGGAGCTGTTGATCGACAAGCTGAGCAAGACCAAGACCAACCAGGATTTCATGAACGCCATGAGCAAGGGTCTGTGAGCCCGGGACCGTGAAAACGATAGGCCTCCTGGGCGGCATGACTTGGCATTCGACCGTCGACTACTACCGCCTGATCAACGACGGCGTCCAGGCCCGCCTGGGGGGAGCCCATTCCGCCTCGATCGTCATGTGGTCCGCGGATTTCGCGCCGATCGAGGCCATGCAGGAGGCCGGGCAGTGGGACGAGATGGCCCGGCTCCTGGCCGGGGCGGCGGAACGGGTCGAGGCGGCCGGGGCCGAGGTCCTGGTCCTCTGCACGAATACCATGCACCGCCTGGCGGAAGACATTTCGGCGGCCGTCCCGATCCCGCTTCTCCACATCGCCGACGCCGCGGCCGGGGCCGTCAAGGCGCGGGGTCTGGGCAAGGTCGCCCTCCTGGGCACGCGCTTCACGATGGAGCAGGATTTCTACAGGGGGCGTCTGGAGAAGAACCACGGTTTCGAGGTTATCGTGCCCGACGAGGCGGGACGCGCGACAGTCCACGACGTCATCTACCGGGAGCTCGCCGTGGGCGTCATCCGGGAGGAATCGCGGCGGGCCTACCAGGCCGTCATCGAGGGTCTGAAGCGGCGCGGCGCCCAGGGGGTCATCCTGGGCTGCACCGAGATCCCTCTCCTCATCACGCAGCGCGACACCGATATCCCGGTCTTCGATACGACGGCCCTCCATGCCACGGCCGCGGTGGATTTCGCCCTGGCGGCCTGAACCCGGGCCCGGACCGGGTTCCCCCGGCGCGGCGCCCGAAGGGCAAGAGCGCCGGTCTTGATTCTCGGTGATTTGGAGAGAAAACCGGCGTTCTTATGAACAGTTCAGGCTAAGGACCCCGGACCTCGTGGTCCCTGACGGCCTTGAGCGATTCGATCAGGTGCGAGGCGTCCTTCCGGGTCAGGTGATCCAGGTCGGCCCCCCTGTAGTACTTGCGAATGAAATTCCCGAGATGATCCCCGCTCCACCCGAGCTGCCTGGCCAGGGCCTTGATGAAGAGCTTTTGCTTCAAGGTCATGCCGTAGGGGTTGGCCCGGTAGTACCGGCTGCGAACGAAGTAGGACATAAGTCTCCGGAAGCCGGCCTCGTCCAGATCCCTGGCGCTCCGGGCCCCTGCGACCCGCTCCAGGATGCACCGGTAGTCCCGGTCGGCCAGGCCAAGCTCCTTCTTGACGATGTGAATGAGGGCCAGCTTCTTTCTGTCCATGCCGGGTCGTCCTCGGTCGTCCCCGGCCCTGGGGCCGGGACTCCCTATAGGGAAGACGCTCGCCTCCTTCTCCATTTCTCGAAACGGGCCAGGGCCTCGTTCAGGTCCAGCCGTTTCTCGAACAGGTCGGCCCACGGATCCCCCCGGTCGGCCAGGCGCTCCGGGACCGTGCGGATGTTGAAATCGAGAGGGTCCAGCCCGGGACCGACCTCCTTCCACGCGAGGGGCGTCGAGATGGGCGCCCCCTCCCTGGGCCGCAGGGCGTAGGGGGCCGCCATCGTCGCCTCCCGCCGGTTCTGGAGGTAGTCCAGGTAGACCCGGCCCTTTCGCTCGTCCGGGTTGCGCCGAAGGCTCGTCAGCCGGGGATGCCGGCGATGGACGAGGAGGCACACGAGATGGGCCAGCTCGCGGGCCTGCTCGTGGCTGAATCGCGGCAGGAGTGGAACATAGACGTGCATGCCCTTGCCCCCCGACGTCTTGCAGAAGGCCGGGAGGCCGAACTCGTCCAGGGATGTCCGGGCCGCGAGGACGGCCTCGACGACCGAGGCAAAGGGAGTTCCGACCGGGTCGAAATCGAGCACCGCGTAGTCCGGACTGTCGGGCTGCCGGAAGGTCGAGTTCCAGACGTTGATCTCAATGCAGCCCAGATTGGCCAGGTAGAGCAGGGTATCCCTGTCCTGGCAGACGAGGTACTCGAGCTCCCGGCCCCCCGAGGCGATCTTCACGGTCTCGACCCATGGCGGGGGAGGGGTCCGGGTGACATCCTTCTGGAAAAAGCTCTTTCCCGCGATGCCGTCGGGGTGCCGGTTGAGCGTTTCGGGCCGGTCCTTGAGGTACGGCAGTATCCAACGGGCCATCCGCGCGTAGTACTCGACCAGGTCGCCTTTGGTGAAGCCCGCCTCCGGCCAGAAGACCTTGTCGAGGTGCGTCAGGGAGGCCCTGGTCTCGACGTCGGGCCCTCTTTTCTCGACCGTCCCTGAGGCCGGCCGGGCCCGCTCGCGCCGGACGTCCCGGGCCTCCTTGTCGTCCCTGAGGCCGACGAAGACGGGCTGCCTCATGCGTCCTTCGGCGGTCCATTCCGCGAACTCGACCTCTCCGACCAGCCGGGGCTCGACCCAGGTCACGGGAAGGCCGATCCGGGGCCTCCGCGGGAACGGGCAGCGGTCCGTGACCAGCGTCCGCATCTTCCCATAAACGTCCTCGAGCCTCCCCTGGCCGAAGCCGGTCCCGACCCGCCCGATGTAGACCATCTCACCGTCCGTGTAGACTCCCAGGACCAGGGACCCGAAGAACTGGCGGGAGCCCCGGGGCGCGGTGAACCCGGCGATCACCGCTTCCTGCCTTTTCCGGGTCTTGATCTTCAGCCAGTCCAGGCTCCGGACGCCCGGGAGATAGGGGCTCGAAAGGTTCTTGGCCAGGACTCCTTCCAGCCCGCTTCTTTCGGCGGCGCGGAAGAAGGCCCGGCCGGCCCTCTCCACAGCCTCGCTCAAGCGCACGGACGGCGAGACCGGAAGCACCCGCTCCAGGATCGCCCGCCGGCGGCGGAGCGGCAGCCCCCGGAGGTCGTGGCCCGCCGCATAAAGGACGTCGAAGACATAGTAGACAATCGGGGCCTCGGACGGGCCCCGGGCGTTCTGGAGCTTCTGGAAATCGGGCCGTCCCCGGCTGTTCAGGGCCACGATTTCGCCGTCGAAAAGGGCATCCCGGGACGATCCGCGCAAGGCCTCGGCCACCGTAGGGAACCGCTCGTTCTGGTCGTTGCCGCGGCGCGAATAGAGGCGGACCCGGCCGTTCCGGATCTCCGCCAGCGTGCGGTAGCCGTCCCATTTCACCTCGAAGGCCCAGCCGCGCCTGTCGAACGGGCGGTCGACCAGCGTCGCCAGCATCGGCTTGACCCCGCGGGGCAGCGGGGCCCTGACGGCCCCCCTGAAATCTGGACGCCCAGGGTGAGCGGGGGGACCCGGCGCGGAGGAGGCGGCGGGTCCGCGGGGGAGGGGCCGATGCGGGCTCGGGCGTCCCATCGGATGGCTCCCGAAGCCGGCTAGTGCCGGGTCGCGGACAGGCTGTCCTTGAGCTTGGCCAGGATGTCCTCCACTTCGGTTTCCCGGGGTTCCGGCTCCTCGCGGACATGAGCGGGCTTGCCCTTCCTTTTGGCGGCGATGATATTCCGCAGCCGGGCGGCGTAGGTGTCCTTGAAGGCCTCCGGCTTGAAGGAGCCCTCGAATTTCCTGATGAGCTCCAGGGCCAGGTCCATCTGCTTCCCGGGGACGGAGGAGGCCCCGGCCGGCAGGTCGAGCTCCCGGGTGTCCCGCAGGGAGTCGACAAACCGCAGCAATATCAGCAGGATCACCCGGCCCTCGGGCTTCAGCATGACGACATGCTCGCGGTTCCTGAGGACGAAAGTCCCGATCCCGACCTTCTTCGACCTGGCCATGGCCTCCCGGAGCAGGGCGTAGGTCTTGTGAGCTTTTTTCTGGGGCTCCAGGTAATACGGCTTGTCCATGAGCTTGGGGGGGACATCCTTTTCGTCGACGAAGACCTCGAGCTCGATCGCGTACGATCGCTTGAGGTCGGCCTTTTTGAAGTCCTCCTCGTCGAGGACGACATAATCTCCGTCCTGGTACTCGTAGCCCTTGACGAGGTCTTCGTAGGGAACCTCCTCGCCCGTGACCCGGCAGACCTTCTTGTACTGGATGGGGCACAGGTCGTCCTTGCGCAGGTAGGTCATCTGATGGACCTCGGGCTTGACGGCGACGTAGAGATTGACGGGGACGTTGACCAGCCCGAAGCTGATCATTCCGGACCAAGCTGGACGCATGAGGACCTTCCTTCTCGCAGGGGGGCGGAGCGATATTACCCACCCTCTCCGACCTTCTCAAATCATAAGGCGGGGCCGCGGGGATGTCAAGACGGCCCCGGTCGAACGGGACGCCAACCTGAAGCGTATCGGGGGAGGGGCCGGGTCTTTCCACCAGAGATGCCTTACAGAAACCGACACCGAGTCCGGACAACCGTCCGTCGTCTTTATATTAAATGTATGACGCAGATGAAAGCACTGACTATCTATAAGATAATACTTAGGTTAAATTATATCCGGAGGCCTGTAGCCGTCATGAATTTAAGGATCGGCAAGCCAAAGCACTTTCCAGACCCCTTAATGGTTCCCAACGACTCGGCGGAGCACCGCTCGAGCCCCGGAGGTGGCCGTTTTTGGCGGACAGGGAATCGCCTCGAAAGGAGACGCGGAGCGTAGACCGATCCGAAAATCGGGCCGGCCGCGCGCCTATAAAGCCCCGGCCAGCCTCGGGGTTGGTCATTGGCCGTGGAACGGCGACCGCATGAACGGGATTAAGCCAAAGAACGATCCGGGCGGCCGGGGAAAAAGCCGACCACGTTGTGAAAGAGATGGACAGGCGCCGATTTCGAGGGCAAGAGGCCGCAAAAGGGCCCATGGCGGAGGGAGAGAAATGCCGCGCGTTTCCGGCGAGAAGGCTCATCGACCCCGCCCAAAAATACGTTGGGCGCGATAAAGCGGTTATTCACAGGTGCCCAAGGATTGTGCCAGGACATATCCACAGGGTGTGGAAACGGGGAGGCGCGGTGCAAACAAACAAGATAGCCGGGCCCCTTTAAATGAGTCGCATAAGATATATTATGTCAACTAACATCCTGGGGCAATCCCTGCCGGGGTTTCCCTATAAGCCAGGCCGGATCAAGTTGTTGCTATTGATTCCCGTTTGTCCGGAAGGGTTGATTGCCGTTTGCCCGAATACTTTCCCAGCCCTGCTGCCGATGGCCCCCGGGAGCGGTTTCAAACGTGCGCCTCAGATGCGGCGTCAGGATGCCGATTTGGACTTGAGGCGACTGATGATGTCTTCGAGAATGTCGATGATTTCGGCCCGGGACACGGTTTGTTTCTTGAACTCGAGCCGCATCCGGAACTTGTCGGTGTCGTCCGGCACGAAATTGAACACGAAATACTTGAGCTTCTTGGTCTTTCCTTTGAGGTACTTGGAAAAATCGCGCGTGTCCTCCCTGGTCAGGCGCCGTTGGGAGATCTCGCGGACGAGCTGCAGCATGTCGTCTTCGGTTTTTTGTTTGGCGATTTCGATGATCGTCGTGCGGCTGAAGCCGCCGGCTCCCTTGATCAGGTCACGGACATTGCCGGGAATGCGGGCCATGGACAGGATCTCGGTAATGGTGGACCGGGCCTTGCCGATCTTGTCGGAAACCTGTTGGTGGTTGTAGCTGTAGAGGTCGATGAGCGACTGGAGGCCGTCGGCCTCTTCAAAGATGTCGAGGTCTTTTCTTTGGAGGTTTTCGATGAGGGCGATTTCCATGGCCTCGTTTTCCTCGACCTGCATTTCGATACAGGGAATCTCGGCCAGCCCCAGGTTCTTGGAGGCCACGAAACGCCTCTCCCCGGCGATGATTTCGAAGCGGTCCCCCTTGGAGCGGACGAGGATCGGCTCCAGGACGCCTTTGGACTTGATGGAGTCCATAAGTTCCTGGATATTTCCCAACTCGCTTCGGGCCTGGTGAGGGTTCGGGTCGATGCGCTCCGTGCGGATCATCCTGATGCGCGGGCCGAGCGAGCGGTCGGAGATCAGGTCGACAAAATGGCCGTCGTGCCTCATCCCCACGGTTTCGGGCAGTCCAGACCTCTTAGCTTTTTGCACGTTCCAAAATCTCCTCGGCGACTTTCTTGTATTGCTCTGCCCCGATCGAACTCGGAGCGTATGTGAAAATGGATTCCTTATAGGCCGGGCTCTCCTCGAGCTTGACACTCTTGGAAATGCTGGTCTTGAAGAGCTTGGGCCCGAAGACGCCCCTAATGCGCTTCACGACATCGCGAGCCAGGTTGGTTCGCTTGTCGTAGAGGGTTATGAGGACGCCGAGGATCTTCAAGTTCGGGTTGGCGATGCGCCGAACCTTTTCGATGGTTTCCAGGAGGTCATCCGTACCCTCCAGGCAGAGATACGACGATTGGATGGGGATCAGGATCGCGGTCGCCGCTACGAGCGCGTTCAGAGTGATCAGCCCGAGAGTCGGCGGGGTGTCCATAAGGATGAATTGGTATTTGTGCTTGATCGGCTCGAGGGCGTCCTTGAGACGAAAATGACCGTCGATCTCGCCCAGAAGCGCGGGTTCGAGCTTGGCCATGGAGATGCGGGCGATGGCCAGGTCAAGCCCGGGAATGTTCGACTTGACGACGATGTTGTCGATCCGCGATTTTTTGTCGATAAGGACGTCATAAAGCGATTTCTCGTAGCGGGACGGATCGGCAACCGTGGAGATCGTGCTGTGGGCCTGAGGGTCCATATCGATGAGCAGGACTTTCTTTCCCAGCAAGGCCAGGGCTGCGGACAGGTTGATCGAAGTCGTGGTTTTGCCGACCCCGCCCTTTTGATTGGTGATAGCAATGATCAACGGCCTCTCCCTCCAAGACGCATTGCCCGCAAGGATTATTTATAATGAATGAGGGACGGAAAATCAAGGCTTTTTTCTGCGAACCGAAAATTGTCGGCATGCCGACAATGGATGTTAGTCCATGATAAATAACGAGTTACAGTGATTGGTGCAGGCTGACGCCAGTGGATATGGGATGGTGCCGGGGCGGCGCGGCGCCGGGGTCGAATAGAAGCGGAAGATAGGAAGGGGATACGGGTAGCTGCGGGGGGCCTGCTCCCCTCTCCCTTTTCAAACCGGGCTTGGGGGCGTTCGATGGTGTCTGGCGGCCGGGTGAATGACCGTCCATACTGAGGGTAAGAATGGCGCGGCCGGATCGCCTTTGGTGCCGGCGAGCTGTCCTTCCCGGCTGCTGAGAGGCTGTCGTCGGGCGTCGGTCTATTTATTCGGGAGGGGTATCTTAGTTCGGGACGACGATTCGTGGCCCGGAATTGAGCGCGGGACGAAAGCTTCCGGCGGGGCGGCAAAGCGCTGGGGGGGG
>Ga0055483_10000004_pt1 | contig 68734 bp, 59 predicted proteins | sample RushMan_CattailN_5_FD_57938 | JGI IMG/M metagenome (GOLD analysis project Ga0055483, IMG submission 57938) | Wetland microbial communities from San Francisco Bay, California, USA, that impact long-term carbon sequestration - RushMan_CattailNLB_D2 | ecosystem: Environmental > Aquatic > Marine >... | reverse complement strand
GGCCCGGGGAACCTGACCGGGGCGCTCCGGATCGGCCTCGGCCTGTACGGGACCGACCTGACACGAAAAGGCCCGCTGTACATCGCCGACGGGGGTGCGGGGAAATTCCCGGTCGCCAGGACCCCGAGGATCGGCGTGACGGCCGGCCGCGACAGGCTGTGGCGATTTACGATAGCAGACAGTCCGTTCGTCTCCAGAGGTTGACTCGGGCGACGGGACCGGCCCGGCGTTGCTTCCGGCCCGGGTGGCCGCGGCTTCGGGTTCCGCTTTCAAAGAGGCGTCTTTTAATGAAGGGCCAGGCCGCTTCCCGGCAGAAGCGGTCCGTGAACTTGACAGCCAAGGCCGATTGGCCCATAGTTAGAAAATCTTGGCAGGCGCAAATCCCCGATTGGAGGTCGTATGTGCGGAATAGTCGGGATCGCGTCGCGGACGCCGTTCTCCGCTTCGATGCTGCTCGGAAGGCTCAAGCGGTTGGAATACCGCGGCTACGACTCCTTCGGGTACTATGACGGCCGGGAGATCAAGAAGCACGTCGGCAACATCCGGGTCGAAGGCCGCGGCCTGACCCGCACCGGGATCTCCCACACCCGGTGGGCCACCCATGGCGGCGTGACGGAGCCGAACGCGCACCCCCATGCGGCCTGCGACCGGTCGGTGGTCGCCGTCCACAACGGCATCATCGAGAATTTCGAGGACCTCAAGCGGGTTCTCGTCCGGAAGGGCCACCGCTTCGCGAGCGAGACGGACTCGGAGGTCATCAGCCACTTCGTCGAGGAGGGGCTCAAGACCAAGCCGATCCGGTCCGTGCTGGCCGACCTCATGAAGAGCATCTCCGGGACCTTCGCCGCGCTCATCATGCTCGAGGGCAGGAACGAAATCTACGCCGTCAAGCGGGACTCGCCGCTCGTGCTGGGCGTCTCGAAGGACCTGACGGTCGTCGCGTCCGATATCTATGCCTTTTCGGACCTGACGACGGAGGCCGCGTTTTTCGAGAACGACGAGATTGCGGAAATCACGGCCGGCGGGTACGCGTTTTTCGACGGGCGGGGCCGCGCCGTCGCCAAGCCGCTCCGGAAATTCGACCTTCAGCCGGAGCCCGCCCTGCGCAGGGCCCACAAGCACTACATGCTCAAGGAAATCCTGGAGGAGCCGGCGGCGGTCGACCGCCTGCTGTTCTCCCTGGCCAATGACCAGAAGCCGGAGTTCGACGAACTCATCCGGCTCATGCGCCGGGCCAAGAAGATCATCTTCGCCTCCTGCGGCACGTCGTACCACGCCTCGCTCCTCGGGGCGTACTTCCTCCACCGGGTGGGCGTCGAGAACCAGACCCTGATCGCCTCCGAGTTCCGCCACTTCGCCAACGTCGACCGGGACACCCTCGTCCTCGCCCTCAGCCAGAGCGGCGAAACGATGGACGTGATCGACTCCCTGAACTACGCCCGGGAGTGCGGCGGCCGGCTGGTCAGCCTGGTCAACGTCCCGTATTCCACGATCCAGCGCATGAGCGGGCTCAGTTTGAACCTGCTGGCCGGACAGGAAGTCTGCGTCGCGAGCACCAAGGCCTTCGTCAGCCAGGCGGCGTTCATGCTCCGGATTGCCCAGGAGTTCGGGTTCCGGGTCAACTTGGCTAACCTGGCCGACAGGATCAGGGGCCTGTTGAGGAAAAGAGAGCAGATCCGGGGGATCGCTGAAACGTTTGCCCCGGCCCGGGACCTGTATGTTATCGGCCGCGGCCTGACCTATCCCGTGGCCCGCGAGATCGCCCTCAAGATCAAGGAGATCAGCTACATCCATGCCGAGGGGATGATGGGCGGGGAGCTCAAGCACGGCACCATCGCCCTGATCGAAAAGGGCACGCCGGTCATCAGCGTCATCAACACCAACGACCCGGACATCATCTCCAACACCAAGGAAGTCGAGGCCCGCGGGGCCGTGACGATCCCGATCACCAACAACCCGGCCGTCTGGAGGCGGCCGCGGGCTGTGGCCGTCCGGACCGACAACGACGGCAAGTTCGGGATCCTGGCGGCGGTAGCCGGACAGCTCATGGCCTACTACGCGGCCGATAAGCTCGGGCGTCCGATCGACAAGCCGCGCAACCTGGCCAAGTCGGTCACGGTCAAGTAGGGACCCGGGCGGGAATTCTTCCTTGGCAGCCCGGCCGGAGATAGGCTCGGCCCTCGTTCGGCTGGCGGATTGCCGCGGCGGGCCGGGTCCCCCTCCGTCCTGAGTGCGCGGCGTCGGGTGACGGCCCGCGCGTTTGACGGCGAAGGATTCATGAAGGAGGATTTGATGTTCTGTTACCAGTGCGAACAAACGGCCGGCGGGACCGGCTGCACCCGCGTGGGCGTATGCGGCAAGGAAGCCGGGACGGCCGACCTGCAGGACCTTCTGGTCCATGCCGCCAAGGGTGTGGCCATGTATTCCCGGAGAGCGCGCGGGCTCGGCGTTGCGGACAAGGACGCGGACGTCTTCGTTCTCGAGGCCCTGTTCGCTACCGTGACCAATGTGGATTTCGATCCCAGGAGGCTGGAGGCCATGCTGCGGCGCTCGGTCGCCGTCAGGGAGCGGGTGCGCGCGGCGTATGAAAAGGCCTCCCGGGCGGCCGGTCGCGAGCCGGAGCGGCTCGGCGGACCCGCCGCGTGGACGCCGGCGGGGGACCTCGAAGGTCTGGTCGGGCAGGGCAGAGGCGTGGCGTTGGACAAGACGATCGTAAAGCTGGGCGACGACTTGGGCGGACTCTACAGCCTCGTGCTCTACGGGTTGAAGGGGATGGCCGCCTACGCCGATCACGCTCAGATCCTGGGCGTCGAAGATGACGAGGTCTACGCCTTCTTCCACGAAACGCTGGATTTCCTGTCGGGAACGACTCTCTCGAGCGAGGGGCTGCTGGCCAAGGCGCTCGAGGTCGGGGGGATGAACCTCAAGGTCATGGAGCTCCTCGACCGGGCCAACACGTCCGCTTACGGCCATCCCGAGCCGGCCAGGGTCAGGATAACGCCGCGCAAGGGCAAGGCCATCCTCGTTTCGGGCCACGACCTCAAGGATCTCGAGGCGGTGCTGAAGCAGACCGAGGGGAAGGGCATCAATGTCTACACCCACGGGGAGATGCTCCCGGCCCACGGCTACCCCGGGTTGAGGAAATACCCGCACCTGGCGGGGAACTACGGCGGCGCCTGGCAGAACCAGAGGGAGGAATTCGAGGCCTTCCCGGGCGCCGTTCTCATGACCACCAACTGCATCCAGAAGCCCAAGGAATCCTACAAGGGCCGTATTTTCACGACCGGGCTCGTGGCCTGGCCGGGAGTCAGACATCTCGGCGACAAGGACTTCGCTCCGCTCGTCGAGGCGGCGCTCGGGGAGGAGGGGTTCGCCGAGGACGGCGAGGACCGCGGCATCTTGGTCGGCTTCGGGCACCAGGCTGTGCTTGCGGCGGCCGGCCGGGTCGTGGAGGCGGTAAGGAGCGGCCGGATTCGCCACTTCTTCCTGGTCGGCGGCTGCGACGGGGCCAAGCCGGGCCGCAACTATTACACGCGGCTGGCCGAGCTCGTCCCGCGCGACTGCGTCGTTCTCACCCTGGCCTGCGGCAAGTTCAGGTTCAACAAGATGGATTTCGGAGAGGTGGCCGGACTGCCGCGGCTGATGGATGTCGGCCAGTGCAACGACGCCTACTCGGTCATCAAGGTCGCCTCGGCGCTGGCCGAGGCCTTCGGCACCGACGTCAACGGGCTGCCTCTGTCCCTGATCCTGTCGTGGTACGAACAGAAGGCGGTGGTGATCCTGTTGACGCTTCTCCATCTCGGCCTCAGGAACATCCGCCTGGGCCCGAGCCTGCCGGCCTTCGTCACCCCGCCCGTTTACAGGGTTCTGCGGGAGAGCTTCGGCCTGCAGCCGGTGACGACGCCCGAGGAGGACCTCCGGGCCTGCCTCGCCCGGAGCTGAGACGGCCTGCCGCCCCGTGCGCCCGCCGCGTCCGGGAGGAAGGTACCAGGTTTGCACAATGCCGGTTTTTCCGGCAAAGCCCGAGTCCGGTGCCGGCGCTTGAGGCGGGCCGAGGGAATCCCTATAATAGATCTTTATGGCCTTTCAACCGATTCGCGTTTTCGCCGCCCTGTGCACCGGCTGCCGGGCCTGCGAGGCGGCCTGCGTTTTCCACCGCCAAGGAGTCCTCGGAACCGCGACGGCCAGAATTCGAATCCGCAAGGACGAAGCCGAGGGACTCGATGAGCCGCTCGTCTGCCGCTTGTGCGACGAGCCCGCCTGCATCCCGGCCTGTCCGGAAGGCGCGCTCGGCCGTGACGCCCGGTCCGGAGTCATCGTTGTCGACGACGGCCGGTGCGCGTCCTGCGGGCTGTGTTCCGAGGCCTGTCCGTACGGCTCCATCTCGAAAGACCCCGTAACCGGACGGCCGCTCGTCTGCGACCTCTGCGGCGGGGAGCCGGCCTGCGTCCCGCGCTGTTCGCCGGGGGCCCTGCGAGGCGGAAGCGACGGGACGGGAGAGTGACATGAAAGGCTATGCCGGCCGTGTCCTTAGGGTCGACCTGACCCGCGGGCGGGTTGGCGGGCATCCCCTGGAGCGGGACCTGGCCGGGCTTTACCTCGGCGGCCGCGGCCTCAACGTCAAGCGCCTGTGGGATGAGTTGCCGGCTCACACGGACGGGCTGTCGCCCGCCAACCTTCTCATTTTCGGCTCCGGTCCGTTCTCGGGCGCCCTGATCCCCGGCGGGGCCCGCTTCAACGTCAGCGCCATGTCGCCCCAGACCGGGATCCTGGGAGACTCGAACGCCGGCGGGTTCTTCGGCCCGGCCCTCAGGTTCGCCGGCTACGACCAGGTCGTCATCGCCGGACGGGCCGCCCATCCCGTTTATTTGTGGATCGACGACGACCGCGTCGAACTGCGCGACGCTCGTTCGTTTTGGGGGAAGGACACCTGGGAGACGGCGGCGGCGGTCCGCTCCGACCTCGGCGACCCGACCGTGGAGGTGGCGGCGGTGGGCCCCGGGGCCGAAAACGGGGTCCGCTTCGCAGGCATTTTCACCAGCCTGGTCCGGGCCGCGGCGCGAACGGGCATGGGAACTGTGATGGCGGCCAAGAACCTGAAGGCCGTGGCCGTCCGCGGCACGAGGCCGATCGTCCCCGCCGACCCCGTCCGCCTCCGGGAACTCCTGGCCCGGTTGGACGACCGGATCTACCGCCACCCCGACTACCCCTCCCGCTCCCGGCTCGGCACGACCCGGCTCATCAAGGCCCTGAACGAGATCGGCGGCCTGCCGACCCGCCACTTCCAGGACGGACACTTCGAGGCGGCCGACGCCGTGAGCGGCGAGGCCGTCGAGTCCCTGTTCAAGGTCAAGAGCAAGGCCTGCTTCGGCTGCACGGTGCACTGCAGCCGGTTCCTGAGAGTCGGCGACGACCGGTTCCCGGGGCTGCGGATGGAGGGGCCTGAGTACGAGCCGCTGGCCGGTTTCACGGCCAGGGTCGGAAACGGCGACCTGGCCCTGGGCCTGAAGTGCATCGACCTGGCCAACAGGTACGGCCTGGACGCGATCGCCCTGAGCGAGGTCATCGCCTGGGCCATGGAGTGCGCCGAGCGCGGCCTGCTCGGCCGGGAGGAGGCGGACGGGCTGGACCTCGCCTGGGGGAACGGGGACACGATCATCGCCCTGATCCACAAGGTCGCGCGGCGCGAGGGGTTTGGCGACATGCTCGCCGACGGGGTGAGGAAGGCCGCCCGGCGGCTGGGCCGCGGCTCCGAGGCGCTGGCCTTTCACGGCAAGGGGCTGGAGATCTTCCAGGCCGACATCCGCTCCATCAAGGCCTACGGGCTCGGGAATGCCGTGTCCAGCCGGGGGGCCGATCACCTCCGCTCCGAGCCCTGGTTCGAATTCTCGGGCGACGCGGCCGAGGGGATCCGACGCTACGGGCTGCCCGAAACGGCCTTCCGCCTCGAACACAAGGGCAAGGGGCTCGTGGTCAAGCACTACGAGGAGATGGCCGCGGTCAGCGACGCGCTGGGGGTCTGCAAGAACCTGTACAACAATATGGAGGTCCTGGACTGGGAGGAGACGGCCGAGTGGCTGCGGGCCCTGACGGGGTTCGACTTCGACGGAAGCGATGTCCGGCGGGCCGGAGAGCGAATCGTAAACCTGGAACGGCTGTTCAACGCCCGGGAAGGCATCGGGCGCAAGGATGACACCCTGCCGGCCAGGTTCCTGAGCGAGCCCCTCAACGCGTCGGGGAAGAGCCGGGGAGCCAGGCTCGAGCTCGAGCCCATGCTCGACGAGTATTACACGGCCCGGGGCTGGGACCTCGAAACGGGCCTGCCCACGGAGGGCAAGCTCAGGGAGTTGGGCCTGTGCGAGCGGTTTCGGGGGCAAAAGGAGGATCCAGGCTGCCATGAATAAGCTCACGGTTTCGGTCACCAAAATCCTGGGCGTCTGCACCTCCACGCCGCCCATGGAGAAAGGCGATTGGTTCAGCGTCGAGGACGGCGACATCCGTCTTCCCGACGGCCGGTCCTTCTGCGTCTGGGCCATGCAGAGCATCCTTCCGCTTCTGCCGGCCAAGGAGCGGCGGGTCAGCGAGAGCCGGGCGGAGGACTGGATGTGGCGCGTCCATCACGTCCAGTGCCCCGATCCCAACGGCCGCGTCGTGTTCAAAATTGAGAAGCGCCCGAGCCGGAAGACGGACTCGGACATTCGGAACGCGGCGGCGGTTCGAGCCGTCCAGCCTGCCGCCGCGGGGCCGCGGGCGCTCGAAGCGTCGCCCGCTCCCGGGTGTTCGGCGGCTTGTGTTTCGCCGGCTTCGGCGGGCGTGGACACGGCGAGCCCCGGCGTTTCTTCACCGATTCGGCCGATTCGCGTCGTGGTCGAGGAGGTCAGGGGCAAGTGCACGTCCGGGATGAGGACGGGGGATTTCTTCCGTCTCGACGGCGGCCGTTTCTCGATGCCCCCCGGCCGGCACTTCTGCCTTTACGCCCTTCAGGCCGTCCTGCCTTTCGTCGCGGCCAAGCAGCGTCGGCTCGACGCGGGAGACTGGCTCGAGAGCGAGGACAGTTTCATCTGCCCCGACCCGGCGGGCAACGTCATCCTGCGCATCGAGCCCGTCTGACCGGCCCCGCGCCGGCTCCCGGGGTTCGGCGGGACGGCAACAACCAGCAAGGCGGTACCGGATCCCCAAAGTGCTCGTTTTGCGGGAATCCCGCCGGCCGGCGCCCAACTTGCCGGCTTGAAACCGGCCCGGGGCGGGGAGAACGGGCGAGCCCATCCCCGCCGGTCGCGCTCGTCATCGGTTCGGGCGGCCGCCCGCGTCGCGCGGCGCGCCCCACTTCTTTCGCCTCAGGAAGTAAATCCCCGAGACGAAGATCACCCACGGGACCCCGGCATACCAGGCGATGGCCAGATCGATGAAGAAGCTGTCCACGAGGATGGCCGCCAGGACCGCGACACCCGCCCAGGCCAACCAGGGATAGAGGGGCATGCGGAGCTCGCCGGGCGGCAGGCCCGCCCGCCGCCTCTTGGCCCGGAAGGCGACAAGCGTCACCAGGATCAGGATCCAGACCAGGATGCCGCCGAAGATGGAGATCCCGAACATCCAGAGGTAGACGGAATCCGGGTACTTCAGCGACAGCGCCGCGGCCGCCGCCAGCCCGACGGTCGACAGCAAGATGGCGTTTCGGGGCGCGCCCTGTCCCGAAAGCCTGCCGAATACCCGCGGCGCGAAGCCGCTCCGCGACAGCGAAAAAAGCATCCGCGACCCGAGGTAGAGGTTGGTGTTCATGGAGGACAAGGCCGCGGTCAGGATGACGAAATTCATGACTCCCGCGGCGTACGGGATGCCCACCGACCGGAAAACCGTGACGAAGGGACTCTCGCCCAGCCCCGCCTTGGTCCAGGGCGTGACGGCCACGACCAGGGCGATCGACAGGATGTAGAAAAGGCTCAGCCTCAGCACGACCGACCGCATGGCCCGAGGCACCGCTTGCCGTGGGTTCTCGGCCTCCCCGGCCGTCACGGCGATGATCTCGATCCCGTAAAACGAGAAGATGACGATGAGCATGGCCTCGAGGACGCCGCCGAAGCCGCGGGGCAGGAATCCCCCCTGCGATGTCCACAACGCCAGCCCGGGCGCGGGCCCAGGCGCGCCGACGCCTCCGAAGATGTATCCGACGCCGAGGACGATGAAGAGCACGATGGCCGAGACCTTGATCATGGCGAACCAATACTCGAACTCGCCGAAGTTCTTGACCGAGGCCAGGTTGACCAGGATGAGGGCCGTCGAATAGAGAACGATCCAGATCCACAGCGGGGCCCGCGGGAACCAGAAACGGGTGTAGATGGCCGCCGCCGTCACCTCGCCGCCGATGGCCACGACCTGGGCCATCCAGTAGGTCGTCCGGACGACGAACCCCGCCCAGGGCGACAGGTACGTTTCCGCGTACACCCCGAAAGAGCCGGCGGTGGGGTGGACCACGGCCATCTCGGTCAGGGCGCTCATCATGACCAGGCAGACGACGACGCCGAGAACATGACACGATGACCCCCGGCCCGGCCAGGCCGATGGCCAGCCCGCTGCCCAGGAAGAGTCCCGTGCCGATGGCCCCGCCGACCGCGATCATGGTCAGCTGGCGCGGCGATAGCCGGCGCCGGAGTCCCGCCTCGCGCCTGAGAAGGACGTCGTCGACGTCTTGGGTCATGGCGTGTCAGCCTCGCGTTGCGGCATCATCCGGGGCGTACCATCTCCGGCCCTGGGAAGGCCGGCCAAGCGAGCAATTTTCAGGCCCGGAACCTGTCGTGCCCGTCCGGGCCCGGCCGAGAGCCGGAAGACCGGCATTTTGCGGACCCGCCGCCGTCCTTGCCGGACGGCGAGGGGCCGCCGGGGCCGCGGCGCCGGAGAGGCCGCGTCGAGGGTTCGTCACGGCCGGTCGGGCAGAGGCGGCCTGTGATACGGCCGGCCCGACTTGTATAGCTCGAGCAGGCGCCGCCGCATGGCGAAGGACGGGTCTTCGGCCCCGGTCATCTCTAGGGCCTTGGCGGCCGTCTCCGCGGCCGGCCCGAACTCGCCGGATTCCGCGTAGGCGGCGGCCAGGGCGTCGTAGGCCCTCGGGTTCGAGACCGGCCCCTGCCGGCCGAGGCGGCGGGCCAGCTCCAGGGCCCGGGCGCCGTTCCGGACCCCGGCCTCGGGACACGTCGCCAGGAGCCAGGCCAAGCTGATCAGGCCGTCGGTGTTCTCCGGCTCGAGCTCGAGGCCCCTTTCGTAATGGTCGCGTGCGCCCCCGTAATCCCCCTCCCGGGCCAGGATCATGGCCAGGTCGAAATGGGCCTGGGGGTAGCGCGAACTGGCCTCCAGGGCCCGCTCGAAGTGGGCCCTGGCTTCCTCCAGGTTGCCGCGCGTGAGCTCGACGACCCCGTAGTTTGTGAGGGCCTGGAAGTTGAAGGGGTTGGCGTCGATCGAGGCCTGGAAGTGGCGCAGCGCGTCCTCGTATCTTCCCAGGCGGAAGAGCGTGACGCCGTAGAAGTTGTGGGCCGGCCAGTGGCCGGGGTCGATGGCCAGCGCCTTCTCGAAAAACTCGATAGCCCTCGCCGTGTCGCCCTTGTTCCGGTAATAGAATCCGAAGGCGGCCAGCGTGTCCGGGAAGCCGGGCCTCATGCCGTCTGCGGTCTTCAGTTCGGCGAAGGCGTCCTCGAGCCGCCCGGCCCGCATGTGCTCGGCGGCCTTGACCAGGTGGCGGCGGTAGTCGACGGCCGGGGCGTCGATCGAGACCAAACCGCCGGGCCTGATATTGACGAACTCGGGCAGGTTGACGGCCCGGTTGGCCGCGGTCGAGTTGGGGACGAGCACGGCCGGGCTGTCGTTTCCGTCGCCGTCGATATGCGTGAGAAACATCTCCGTATAGGGAGTGTTGGCCTTGGAGGCGAAGACGAGCCAGCGGCTGTTGGGCGACCAGCTGTGCCAGGAGTTCATCAGCCGGAGGTTGCAGGTCATGCGGCGGGGCGTGCCGCCGGCCGCCGGCATGATGTAGAGTTCGCTGTCGGGCCGCATCAGCAGGCCGTTGCCGGCCCGGACCCAGACGATCCAGCGCCCGTCCGGGGAGACCTTGGGGAAGGAGTTGCTTCTGCCGTTCATCGAGGCCCCGGGGAGGGGCCGGGCCTCGCCGCCCCGGCCCCCGTTGAACGGGATCGTGAAGAGGTCGTAGCGGATCCGGACCTCGTTGGGATCGTTGGCCTTCTCGGGCGGGCGGCCGGACGGGCGGTTGGGGGCGGCATCGGCCCTGAGAAACACCAGCGTCTCGCCGTCGGGCGTCCAGACCGCATTGGTATGGACGTAGGCCGGGTCGTCGGCGCCGGGCAGGGTGGCGATCTTCTTCGTCTCCGTGTCGTAATAGGCGAGGATGCCCCGGGTCGGGTAGAAGGTCTGGAGGAACCGAAAGTCCATGTAGTTCGCGACGAAGACGCTCTCGTCGACCGAGGAAACGACGAAGCGGCCGTCGGGGGAGACGCGGGAGAACATGCCGAAGGTCGGCACCTTGGGGTGGAAGGCGTTCCAGGAGAAGACCTTGTCCCGGCCGATGGCCATCCGCGGCTCGACCGGCGCCACGGCGTAGCTGCCCTTGTCGCCGGCGGGCCCGTCCATGTCCATGCCCAGGACCTTCCCGTCGAGGGAGAACGAGTGGCAATTGGCGCAGGTCGGCATGTCCCTCAGGACGACGGTGCCGGACGGACGGGAAAGGTCCCTGATCCGCCATTCGATGAGGGGCAGGGCGCCCTCGGCCAGGGGCATGACGACGCCTTGTTCATTGCTCGTCGGCATGAGCGGGACGTCCCGGTAAAAGACCGGGGCGCCGACGGGGTCGGCCGAGACCCGGAACGTGATCGAGCCTCGGGACAGGGCGGCCGGGCTCTTGTAATCAGGGCGGAGATCGGGCAGGCCGAAGAAGACGGCGGTGACGTCCTTGTCGGGATGTCCGGCCAGATCGGCCCAGAGGCCGGGGGAGGGAGTCCAGTTCCCGGCCGACTTCTGTGACTCGGTCTCCTCGAATCCGCCGGGAGCTTCGCCGCAGCGCGGGTCCTTTTCGCGGAGAGCCCGGCGGCCGTCGGTCAGGGCCAGCATGCGCCCGGGCTCGCCCGCCACGGTGATTTCCACGAGCCAGAGACGGGCGGCCTCGCGCGCATCGTGGAAGACGAAGGTCGGAGCGACCATGTCGGGTGGGAAGAGCGAGCCCGGATAGGGATAGTCGACGGTCAGCCCGCCGGCGGGCTTCGGGCCGGACGGAACCTTGCCGAGTGTCCGGAAAAGGGCGGTCGCGTCGGCCTCGTTCAGGGCATGGCCCTGCGCCAAGTCGATGAAGATCCTGTCGCCGGCCTGTCCGAGGGAGGAGCTCCGGGCGGGGATGTCGCCGCGAACCTCGGAGGGGGGCGGCGGAGCTTCGGCCGGGGCGGACAAGGCGTCGCCGCAGCCGGCGGGGGCGGGTCGGCTCGCCGTGAGCCGGGCCCGGCCCGCGGGAAGGGAGGAGGCGAGGAGAAGCCATGCCGCCGCGGCCAGACAGCCGGCCGGCAGGAGGCGGCGAGCGAGCTCTCCGGGTTCGCGCATGATTGAGATTATAGCACCTTTATCTTAAGAGAAGATGGGGTTGCCGCGTCGGCCCGCAAGCGCGGGCCTCCTCGCAAGGAAACATGAGGAAGGCTGCCGCATCGATTTGTTCCTGACCCGACACCATGTGCAAACGCGATGTTCCATTGTGCCCCTTCCGTCGAACCAGTGTTCTGAGCGCATTCACGGGCGTCTCCGCCGCCCGGCCGACCGGATGGCGTTGTATTCGCCGACCATGAGGGCCAAGTCCTCGGGCCGCAGCCGGGCGCCTTCGGCCGTCGGCTCGCGCAACAGCCTCGGAGGCAGCGTGTCGTCGTCGGCCGTCAAACCCTCGCGGGCGTTGAAGGAGCGGGTCTGCTGGGTGATTTCGTTGGCCAGGACCTCCAATTCCTCCCGGGTGAAGGACAGGCCGGTCGCGGCGGCGATGATCGCGGCCAGCTCGTCCCACAGGATGAGGTCCCTGAAGAAGCGGCAGAGGATGAGGCTGTCGAAGAGCGCCGCCCGGTCCTCGTAGTCGATGAGGTGGGCCGCCTTGCCCGGGATCCGGTCCTTGTCCTCGAGCCCGGACAGCTCGGCCTTGTAGAATGTCCCGCGCAGGTGGCAGGCGCCGCGCGCGGCCGTCGCGTAGGAGAGGGCCATGCCCTTGAGCGTTCGGGGCTCGAAACCGGCCGGCTCGAGACCCTTGACGTGGACGGCCAGGTCTTCGAGGCCCAGCTCCTCCGCGGCCCGCTTGACGCCCAGGCCGAGCAGCCGCCCGACTCCCTCGCCCGCCGCGACGAGACGGAAGAGTTCGGCCATGCGGTCGGGTTGATTGTAGTCGATGTCGAAGTCGATCCGGCCCCGCTTCCGGGCTTCGACCGTGAAGGCGGCGATGTTGCCGGCGCTCATCGTGTCCAGCCCGAGCTTATCGCAGAGGTCGTTGAGCCAGGCCACCTCCTCCAGCCCCTCCACCTCGTTGAGCCCCCCCAGCGCGTAAATCGTTTCGTACTCGGGACCTTCGAGCTCGAGCCCCGCGTGACGGCCGTGCCGCACCCGGCAGAATTTCGTGCATTGGAGAAAACAGTCGGGGCAGGGATGCGGAGTCACATCGAAGTTGGCGAGCAGGTATTCGGCCGAGAGGCTCTCCCACCGGCCGAAATGCCCCGACCGCCAGTACCGCGTCGGGAAGCAGTTCTGGGCGTTGGTGGCGGCAACCTGCATCGCCGTGCCGTATTTCCTGTAGAGGGCCGAAACGGGGTGCTCCCGGCCTTTCCGGGAAACGGCCCGGACTGTCCGGCGCATGAGCTCCGGGTCGGCGATATCGGTCCGCATCGTCCCGGCGAAGGAAAGCCCCTTGACGTTCTTGGCCCCCAGGACCGCGCCCAGCCCGCAGCGGCCCAGGCTCCGCCAGCGGTCGGACTTGACGCAGGCGAAGCGGACCATGTTTTCCCCGGCCGGTCCGATGGTCATGCCGGCGGCCCCGGCTGGGGAGAGGCGGAGGAGCGCCTCCTCGGCCCTGTCGGTCGTCCAGCCCGCGAATCCCGAGGCGTCCTCGAACCGGACGCCCTGTTCGCCTACGACGAGGAACGTCAGCCCCGGCGCCCGGCCCTCCAGAATGACGGCATCGACGCCGCAACCCTTGAGTTTGGGCGCGAGGGTTCCGCCGCAATAGGATTCGGCGTAGCCGCCGGTGGCCGGGCTCTTGGCGAAGGCTCCGAACCTGGACTGACCCCATAACCTGGTCCCGGTGACCGGGCCGACGGCCAGGATGAACTTGTTATCGGGGGATAAGGGATCGACGCCGGCCCGATTCTCGGTCGCGAGGAGGGCCGTGCCCAGCCCTTTGCCGCCCAGGGTCCCGGCCAGGAGATTGTCGGGCAGATCCTCTTGACGGCAAGTCCCGCGCGTCAGGTCGATACGAAGGAGCCTGTGAAAAACGCCTTTCACGTTCCCGATCGAAATCAGGCCAGGAGTTTTGCGAAGAAGTCGTTCCCCTTGTCGTCGACGATGATGAAGGCCGGGAAGTCCTTGACCGTGATCTTGAAGATGGCCTCCATCCCGAGTTCGGGGTAGGCCAGGACCTCCTGGCTGGTGATGCAGTCCTTGGCCAGCCGGGCGGCCGGGCCGCCGATCGAGCCGAGGTAGAATCCGCCGTAGGTCTTGCAGGACTCGGTCACGGTCTTGGAGCGGTTGCCCTTGGCCAGCATGACCAGCGACCCGCCCATCTTCTGGAAAACGGGCACGTACTGGTCCATGCGTCCCGCCGTCGTCGGGCCGAAGGAGCCCGACGCGTGACCCGGAGGGGTCTTGGCCGGCCCGGCGTAGTAGATGATATGGTTCTTGAAATAGTCCGGCAGGTCCTCGCCCTTGTCCACTTTTTCCTTGAGCCGGGCGTGGGCGATGTCCCGGGCGACCACGATCGGGCCGCTCAGGGACAGCCTCGTCGCGACGGGGTACTTGCCGAGCGTCGCCCGGATCTCGCTCATGGGCCGGTTGAGGTCGATGGGCACGGCCGGGGTGTCCGGCGCCGTCGGCTCCGGCAGGTATTTTGACGGGTCCTTCTCCAACCTCTCGAGGAAGATGCCGTCCCGGGTGATTTTGGCCTTGACGTTCCGGTCGGCGTTGCAGCTGACGCCCATGCCGATCGGGCAGGAGGCGCCGTGTCGCGGCAGGCGGATGACCCGCACGTCGAGGCAGAAGCTCGGGCCGCCGAACCCGGCCCCCAGGCCGAGTCCGCGCGAGGCTTCCAGGAGCCGGCGCTCGAGCTCGAGGTCGCGGAAGGCGTGACCGTCCGGACCGCCGGAGGTCGGCAGGCGGTCGAGATAGCGGGCCGAGGCCAGCTTGACGGTCTTGAGGACGAGCTCGGCCGAGGTGCCGCCGACCACGATGGCCAAGTGGTAGGGCGGGCAGGCCGCCGTGCCGATGGCCTTCATCTTGCCGACCAGGAACTTGGGCAGGGCCTCCGGGTTGAGGACGGCCTTGGTCTCCTGGAAAAGGTATGTCTTGTTGGCCGAGCCGCCGCCCTTGGCCACGAACAGGAAGCTGTATTCGTCGCCGTCGACGGCCGTGATGTCGACCTGGGCCGGGAGGTTCGTGCCCGAGTTCTTTTCGTCGTACATCGTGAGAGGGGCATTCTGAGAATACCGGAAGTAGTTCCCCGTGTAGGCGTTGAAAACGCCGCGCGAGAGGGCGGCCTCGTCGCCGCCGCCCGTCCAGACCTGCTGGCCCTTCTTGGCGTTGATGATGGCCGTTCCCGTGTCCTGGCACATGGGGAACACGCCCTCGGCGGAGATGACGGCGTTCTTCAGGAGCTCCAGAGCCACGTATTTGTCGTTGGCCGAGGCCTCGGGGTCGCGGAGGACGGCGGCCACCTGTTCCAGGTGGGAGGGCCGGAGCAGGAAGGCCACGTCGTGGAAGGCCCGCTCGGCGAGGAGCGTCAGCCCTTCGGACGATACCTTGACGATCGGCCGTCCTTCGAACACGGCTTCCGAGACGTGATCCCGGCCGACGAGCTCATACTCGGTCGTGTCCGGACCGAGGGAAAAGATGGGCGAATGGACGAATTCCGGCATGGGCGCTCCTCCTTGCGGGCGTTCGGCGGACGGGCTCAGGCCTGGAGCTTTTCCAGGCCGTACTCGTAGCCTTTTTCGAAAGCCATGAGGTTCAGGCCCTCGGTGCCCCTGGGCACCGACGTTTCGATGGCCTTCCGCATGGCGTCCTTGGATATCAGTTTCGTGACGGCCGTGAAGAATCCGGTCATGACCATGTTGAGAACGACCTTCCGGCCGAGATCCTCGGCGATCCGGGTGGCCGGAATCCCGAAGATCTTGACCGTCGGGGGCAGGCCCACGGCCTCCACCAGCTCCTCTTCTACGAGGATCATCCCGTCCGGGGCCAGCCCCGGGGAGAATTTGGTGAAGGCCTCCTGGCTCATGATGACCATGATCTGGGGCTTCTTGATGTAGGGGTTGAGGATGGTCCCCTCGGAGATGACGATCTGGGAGCTGCAGGCGCTGCCGCGGGCCTCGGGCCCGAACGACTGGGTCATGGTGGCGTTCTGGTTGTCGTAGAGGGAGGCCGCCTTGCCGATGACGTAGCCCGTCAAGATGACCCCCTGGCCGCCGAATCCGCCTATTCTGACTTCTGTTCTTGCCATCTTATCCCTCGTACGGCTTGTAGCGGTCGCCCAGCTTCTCTGTATAGTGGGCGTTCATGGACTGCAGGTAGGTCGGCCGCTCGATGTCGACGAACTTGCCCACCACGATCTTCTCGTTCAGCCGGATGTCGACGTCCTTGGTGCTGGCGCCGTTCCGGATGTCGCTGTTGTCGCAATACCAGCGCAGGCGGTCGAGCCCGTCGCCGAACTTCTGTTGGCGCTCGTAGATGGTCGGGCACGGGGCCAGGATCTCGATGAACGTGAAGCCCGGCTTCTTGATGGCCTCGACCATGGCGTTGGTCTGGTTGTAGATGTGAAGCGAGGTCCAGCGGGCGACGTAGACGGCGCCGGCCGACTCGGCCAGGAAGGGCAGATTGAAGGGCTCCTCGTAGCTCCCGAAGGGCGAGGTCGTCAGGATCGAGCCCTCGGGCGTCGTGGGCGCCAGCTGGCCGCCGGTCATGGCGTAGTTGAAATTGTTGATGCAGATGACCGTCAGGTCGATGTTGCGGCGGGCGGCGTTGAGGAAATGATTGCCGCCGATGGCCACCAGGTCGCCGTCGCCGCTGAACACCACGACCTTGAGTTTGGGATTTCCCAGCTTGAGCCCCGTGGCGAAGGGGATGGCCCGGCCGTGGGTCGTGTGGAAGGAGTCGACCTTGACGTAGCCGGCCACCCGGCCCGTGCAGCCGATTCCAGAGACCACGGCCAGCTCGTCGAGCGGGACCTGGCACTTTTCCAGAGCCTTGGCGAAGCAGTTGACGCTGACCCCGATGCCGCAGGTGGGGCACCAGATATGGGGCATCCGGTCCATCCGCATGAAGTTGTCCATGGGATGGCTCTCCGGACTGGTCTCACCCGCGCTCGGACTGAGGGATGCTTTTTCGAGTTCGTTCAGGACCGACACCGATATGCCTCCACGATTTTTTCCGCGATATCTTCCACGCGATGGACCGCCCCGCCGCCGTGTCCGGCCAGGAGGACCGGGGCCTTGCCCCGGGCGCAGCGGTCGACTTCGAAGAACACCTGGCCGTAGTTGAGCTCGGCCATGACCAGGGCCTTCCCCTGGGCCGCGAGCTCCTCGATCCGGCGCTCCGGAAAGGGCCAAACGACGATCAGCCGGAGCATGCCGACTTTGATGCCTTCCTTCCGGGCCAGGGCCACGGCGTCGATCGCCAGGCGGGAGGTGATCCCGTAGGCGAGCACGACGACGTCCGCGTCCTCGACGTCGATTTCCTCGTAGCGCCAGATCTTGGGCGCGTTGAGGCGGATCTTGTTGACCAGCCGGTGGACGAGCTGCTCCTGCGTCTCCGGGCTCATGTTCGGATAGCCCCGGAAGTCGTGGGTCAGGCCCGTCACGTGCAGCCGATGGCCGTCGCCCGCCTTGAACATGTCGGGCACCATGTCCGCGCCCGGCTTGAAGGGCAGGTACTCGCCCGGCGGCAGCTTCGTGAAGCGCCGCGGCGTGATCTCGATCCGGTCGGCCGGCGGGATGACCACCCGCTCCATCATGTGGCCGACGCTCTCGTCCATCATGAACATGACCGGCACCCGGTACTGTTCCGAGAGGTTGAAGGCGTCGATGGTCATGTCGAAGGATTCCTGGGGCGAGTTGGGGCAGAGGGCGATGATCTCGTAGTCGCCGTGGGACCCCCAGCGGGCCTGCATCATGTCGGCCTGGCCGGGCAGCGTGGGCAGGCCCGTCGAGGGGCCGCCGCGCTGGACGTTGACGAAGACGCACGGCGTCTCGGTCATGGCGGCCAGCCCGATATGCTCCATCATCAGCGAGAAGCCGGGACCGCTGGTCACGGTCATGGCCTTCTTGCCGGCCCAGACGGCGCCCTGGAGCGCGATCGAGGCGGCCAACTCGTCCTCCATCTGGATGAAGAGGGCGCCCTCGATCAGCGGGGCGCGGCGGGCGAACCGCTCGACGACTTCCGTCGAAGGCGTGATCGGGTACCCGGCGGCGAACCGGCAACCGGCCGCCAGGGCCCCCTCGCAGCAGGCGAAGTCTCCGTCGATGTAATGGGACCCTGTGAGAACTCCTTTGGGATCGGCTTTCATGGTTTCTCCCCGGTCTTGGGCTCGAACGTGTAGATTGCGAACTCCGGGCAGATCATGCGGCAGAAGCCGCAATTGACGCACAGCGCGGCCTTGGCGACCTCCGGAGGGTGATAGCCCTTGGCGTTGTACCTGGCGGCGACGATGAGCACCTGATGGGGGCAGTACTCGACGCAGAAGCCGCAACCCTTGCAGCGCTCCTCGTTGACGACGATTTCGCCGTGAGGCGTCTCCGGCCTGGGGAGCCCGAACGGTTTTTCTCTTTGCCTTACCGGCATGGCTGAACCTCGTTCATGGATTACCGCAACGTTCCGACGTATTTCGTGGTCAGCTGCTTCTTTCGGACGTCGGGGTTGGAATAGTCGGGAAGAATCATGGGCGCGACGCGGCTGTCCACGGGCACGTGGGCCGTCTCGAGCGCCTTGTTGTAGGCCCGGACGTGGTCCAGGCTGAGCGCGCCGTCGGCCGGGGCCGACTTCGCGTAGACGGCCGCCGAGCAGCCGGCGATGCGCCCGAAGACCATGACGTCAAGCAGCGAGTTGCCCATCAGGCGGTTCTCGCCGTGGACGCCGCCGCTCGCCTCCCCGGCGACAAAGAGCCCCGGGACGACGGTTTCGGTCCGGCTGTTGATGGACAGGCCGCCGTTCTGATAGTGCAGCGTGGGGTAGACGAGCATCGGCTCCTTGGTGATGTCGATCCCGTAGCGGTGGAAGAGGATCCACTTGCCCGGGAACTCCTTGCGGACCGTGCCCTCGCCCTTGAGGATGTCGATCATGGGCGAGTCGAGCCAGACGCCGAACTTCCCCGTCGGGGTGGGCACGCCCTTGCCCCGCTCCAGGCACTCCCGGATGAAGGCGGACGATTCGACGTCCCGCGGCTCCCGCTCGTAGACGAACTGCTCGCCGTCGATGTTGAGGACGTTGGCCCCGGCGCCGCGGAACTTCTCGGTGATGAGGAGGCCTTCGGCCTGCTCGGGGAACACCGCCCCGGTCGGGTGGTACTGGACCGTGTGGAGGAACCGCAGCGGCACGCCGGCCCGGTAGCCCAGGATGAGCCCGTCGCCGGTGGCGCCGTAGTGGTTGGTGGTCATGAAATCCTGGATGTGGAGCCGGCCGGAGCCCCCGGTGGCCAGGATGATGGACTTGGCCCTGACGACGAGGTACTCCTCGGTCTCCAGGTTGTAAAGGACGGCGCCGGCGCAGGCCCCGCTCGCGTTGAGGATGAGCTCGACGGCCGGCGTGAACTCCAGAATCTTGATGTCGTCGGGGTGGTTCTTGACCTCGTCGCGGACCGTGCGCATGATCTCGGCGCCCGTGATGTCGCCGGCGTAATGCATGCGCTTGCGGGAGGTGCCGCCGCCGTGCATGGCCTTCAGGCGGCCGTCGTCGAACTTCGAGAACATGGCCCCCAGCTTCTCGAGCCAGGCCATGACCTTCGGGGCCTCGACGACGAGCGTCTTGACCAGGTCCGGGTCGTTCTTGAAGTGGCCGCCGCCCATGGCGTCCAGGTAATGGTAGTAGGGCGAGTCCTTCTCGGTTTTGGTGGCGGCCTGGATGCCGCCTTCGGCCATCATGGTGTTGGCGTCGCCCATCCGCAGCTTGGTGGCGATGAGGACCTTGGCCCCGTTCTCCCGCGCCAGAAGGGCGGCCGCCCCGCCCGCCCCGCCTCCGCCGACGATCAGAACATCGGTCTCGAAATCGGGCTTCGAGAGGTCGATCGCGTCGGGGTCGAGACGGCTCTTGGCGTGGAACAGCCTGACCATCTCCTTGGCGATCCGGTAGCCCTTGTTGGGCCCGACCAGGATCTCCGTCCGGCCTTCCTCCTTGAAGTCCGGATGGAACTTCAGGATGGCCTCGCGCTCCTGGAGGGTCATGGGCGCGAACTCTTCGCCGTTCCGCTTCTTCTCGACGCGGGCCGGCCGGGTCTTTTCGACCTTCTTGATCAGTTCTTTCAGTTCAGGCGTGTACGGCATGGCTTATTCTCCCACCAGAAAGACCCCGTCCCGCGGCTTCCAGGACTCGTCGGCCATGTCGGGCTCGATCTCGAGGGCCTTGTAGATTTTCTTGAGGTCGTCGACGCTGGTCTTCTTGAGCTCCTCGAGGGCCTTGTCGAACTTCCCCTTCTCGACCGCGTCGACGGCCCTGGCCAGGTGCCCGGCCTTCGGGGCGACGTGACGGGCGTAGAGCCGCCGGGCCAGGATGGCGATGTTGTACTGGACCTCCTCGGCCGGGCAACGGGCCGCGCAAAGCCCGCACATGACGCAGTCGAAGGACCCTTCGGCCACGGCCGTGAGGTCGCCCTGGATGGCCTTGGAGATGTAGCCCAGGACGTCGATGTCCATCGGGCAGCTCCGGGTGCAGGTGCCGCAGCCCACGCACTTGAAGATCTCCGGGTAGAGCGAGCCCAGAGTGGCGCCGACGGCCGGCAGCGTCTCGATGTCGTAGACGGCCTTGTTGGCGGGGAAGAAGGGGATCTGGGCGATGTACATGTCGGGCTGGACCACCGTCTGGCAGGCCAGGCCGACCTCGATCCGGTAGGAGCCCGGGTACCTGAAGACCGTGCCGCAGGCGCCGCAGATGCCGCCCCTGCAGCCGCAGCCCCGGACGAGCTGGTAGCCGGCGTACTCGAGCGCCTTCTGGATGGTCAGGGAGGCCGGCACCTCGTAGCGTTTCCCCATGACGAAGATGGGGACGAGGGCTTCCTCTGGAGCCTTCGCCTTGGCGGCCGTTTTCTTGGGTTTGGTTCCTGTTTTACTCATCTTTGATGACCTCACTGGCTAACGCCCTTTCGTTGAGTTGAAGCGGACCCAGGGCCCGGATCTGTTCGGCGAATTCGTCCATCGTCTCGGCGTATTTTTTCCCCTCGGCGGCCGAGATCCATTCCAGCCGGAGGCGCCGGGGGTCGACCCCGAGGTCCCCGAGCATCTTCTTGAAGAGGGTCACCCGGCGGAGGGTCTTGTAGTTTCCCTCGACGTAGTGGCAATCGCCGGGATGGCAGCCGCCGATGAACACCCCGTCCGCCCCCTCCTTGAAGGCGTAGAGGACATGCTGGGGGTCGACGCGGCTGGAGCACATCACCCGCATGTTGATGTTGTTCGGCGAGTATTGGAGGCGGGACGTGCCGGCCATGTCGGCGGCGGTGCTGGTGCACCACTTGCAGAGAAAGCACATGATTTGCGGTTCGAACATCGTCACTCCCTTAACATCGCTCGCAGCATGGAAAAGATCTGGTCGTCCGTCTGGTTGCGCTGCTGGGCGGCCCCGCTCGGGCAGGCGGCGGCGCAGGCCCCGCAGCCCTCGCAGAGGATCTCGTTCACCACGGCGACGCCCCGTTCAGGGTCGAGGCTCCGGGCGCCGTAGGGGCACATGGTGATGCAGATGCCGCAGCCCGAGCAGAGCTCGTCGTTCACGGGGACGACCGTGGGCTCGTGGACGAGCTCATTCTGGGCGAACAGGTCGCCGACCTTGGCCGCCGCCGCCGAAGCCTGGGCGACGGCTTCCGGGATGTCCTTGGGCCCGTGGGCGCAGCCGGCCAGGTAGAAGCCGGCGTTCAGGCTCTCGACGGGCCGCAGCTTGGGGTGGGCCTCGGCCACGAAACCGTGGATGTCGGTCGAGACCTTGAGCTTCTTGAGAAGATCCTGGACGCCGTCGGCCTTGACCATGGCCATCGCCAGGACGACCAAGTCGGCCTCAACCTCGACCTTCTTGCCGGTCAGGGTGTCGACGCCCCAGACGACGAGCTTGTCGCCCTCCTTGAAGATCTTCGAGACCTTGCCCCGGATGTAGAGGATCTTGTCCTCCTCGACAGCCCGCTGGTAAAACTCGTCGAAGCCCTTGCCGCCGGTCCGGACGTCGATGTAAAACACCGTGGCCTGGCCGTCCGGGACGCGGTGCTTGTAGAGCATGGCGTGCTTGGCGGTGTACATGCAGCAGATCTTCGAGCAGTAGGGGTTGTGCTTCTCCGTATCGCGGGACCCGCTACACTGGACGAACACCACGGACTTGGGAACCTTCCCGTCCGAGGGCCGCAGGACGACGCCCCCCGTCGGCCCCGAGGCCGAGAGGATGCGCTCGAATTCCAGGCCGTTGACGACGTCCTCGTACTTCTCGCCCCCGTACTCGCCGAGGGCCTGCATCGTGTAGAGGTCATAGCCGGTGGCCACGACGACTGCCCCGACCTCCTCCTCGAAGAACGTCTCCTTCATGTCGTAGTCGATGGCCATCTTGTCGCAGACGTCCTTGCACTTGCCGCAGCGGACCGGGGAGAGGCCGAGGCAGTGGGCCTCGTCCAGGGTGTAGGTCCCCGGAATCGCCTGCGGGAAAGGCAGGTAGACGGCCTTGCGGAACGACAGTCCCATGTTGAACTCGTCCGGCACGATCTGCGGGCAGACCTTCTCGCACTCGCCGCAGAGGTTGCACAGCGATTCGTCCACGTAGCGGGGCTTCTTCTTGATCCGCACCTTGAAGTTGCCGACGAAGCCCGAGATGGAATCGACCTCGTGGTAGGTGAGGAGCTTGATCCTCGGATGGCGCGAAACCTCGACCATCTTGGGGGTCAAGATGCACTGGGAGCAGTCGAGCGTGGGGAAGGTCTCGGAGAGCTGGATCATCTTTCCCCCGATGGAGGGGTTCTTCTCGACCAGGATGACCTCGTAGCCGTGCTCGGCGATGTCGAGGGCGGCCTGGAGCCCGCTGATACCCCCGCCGATGATCAGGGCCCGCTTCTTGACGTCGACCTTGATCGGCTCCAGGTTCTCGTTCCGCAGCGCCTTTTCGACATGGGACTTGACGATCCTGACGGCCTTCCTGGTGGCCTTCTCCCTGTCGGTGTGAACCCAGCTGTCCTGCTCGCGGATGTTGGCGATCTCGATCTGGTAGGGGTTCAGGCCGGCCAGCCGGGCCGCTTCCTGGAAGGTCTTCTCGTGAAGGGTGGGAGAGCAGGCGGCGACGATGATGCCGTCGAGGTGCTTCTCCTTGATGGTGTCGATGATCATCTGCTGCCCGGGGTCGGAACACATGTACACGTAGTCGGTGGAGAAGGTGACGCCCGGGTACTCCTTCAGGGCTTCGGCGACCTTTTCGACGTCGACGACGCTGGCGATGTTGACGCCGCAGTGGCAGACGAACAGCCCGATCCGCTTGTCCTTCTTCTTCGTGGTCTTGGCAGTCATGTCCTCACCTCAGCGCCCCGGCCCTCGTCGAACAGGCCGTCGGCCGGGACGGCGTGCTCTTTCAGTCCGAGGAGCTCCTTGTCCACTCCCAGCGCCCAGGCCAGGAGCTGCGTAAAAAACACCACCGGAATCCCCGGGAAATCCAGGAACGTTTCCTTGATGGCCTCCTGCCGGTGGTCCAAGTTGTAGAAACAGAGCGGGCAGGTCACGGCGATGGCCTTGGCGCCGGCCATCCGGGCCGACCGAAGGACGCGGTAGGACGCCTCGGTGGCCGCGGCCGGCAGCGAGACGGATACGTAGGAGCCGCAGCATTCCTGCTTGAAGGCGTAGTCGACGGCCGCGCAGCCCACGGTCTCGAGGAAGTCCTCGAAGATCCGGGGCGAGTCGGGTTCGTCGACGCCCATCTCCTTGTGGGGCCGGAGCAGCCGGCAGCCGTAATAGGGGGCCACGGCCAGGCCCTTGAGGTCGCGCTTCAGATGCTCCCGGATCCGCGGCGGGCCGACCCTGTCCCGGAGGTACTCCAGCAGGTGGAGCACCTTGACCTCGCCGTTGTAGTCCTCGAAGCCCGTCGTCTTCTCTTTCGTCAGGGGGTTGATCTGGATGTCGTCCCTCAAGTAGGCGTTGACCCGCTTGTGCTTCAGCGGGTCCTCCCGGACGGCCTTGTTGGCCCTCTTGAGGACCGCATAGCAGAAGGAGCAGGTCGTCACGACGACGTCCCCGCCCTCGTCCCGGACCTGGCGCAGCACCCGGACGGGTGCCGCCAGCCCGACGATCTTCTCCTCGGTGAGCGGGTATTCGGCCCCGCAACAGGTCCAGCCTTCCGGCTCGACGAGTTCGATGTCCAGCCGCCGCATCGCCTCGCGCGTCGAGACGTCCAGGGCGGTGGTCTTTTCCTTGAGCGTGCATCCCGGATAGTAGTGCAGTTTCATGGGCCTTCCTTATTTCGCGAACTTCCGGAAGAGCGCGACCATGACCTGCTGGGGCAGCTCCCGGGCCTGCTCCGGTGAGATCTCGTCCGGGCCGAAGGCGTCCTTGCCTTTGGGGTCCAGGATGTGGCGGACGGCCTCCATCACCCGGGCCAGGTCGATGCCCTTGGGGCACCGGGACTGGCAGGTGAAGCAGGAGGCGCAAAGGAAAAGGGTCTTGGAACGCAGGACGTCCTCCTCCAGTCCCATCTGGACGAGCCGGATGATCTGGTTGGGCAGGAGGTCCATTTCGGAGGCCATGGGACATCCGGCCGAGCACCGCCCGCACTGGTAGCAGGCGTAGACGTTCTCGCCCGAGAGATCCTCGATCCTCGCGATGAACTTGCGTTGTTCGGGACCGGCCTTGAGCTTGACTCTCATGCTCTCTCCTCGCGTGGAGTGGATTTACGTTTTATATGAAGTATATATCAGAGCTGATTGGCCCGCTCCAGCTTGCGGAGAGACGCTTCGGCAACCTCCCGGACATTCTTCCGCTCTCCCCGCCGGGCGAGGAGGGTCTTCAACGAGGAGGCCGCCTTCGGGTCTCCGATCTCTCCCAAAAGCCTCGCGGCGCGGAAACGCGTCGTCCACGAGGCGCTCTTCAAAGCCTCGATCAAGGGGTCCACGGCGTCCCGCCCGAAATTGAGGAGGGCCGTCTCGGCGCTCTCTCGGACGCTCCAGTGGGGGTCGGCCATGACCTTGAGGAGGGGCAGGATGGAGGCCCGGTCCTGGAAGCTCCCCAAAAGCCTGGCCGACTGAACCCGGACCTCGCGCGAAGCGTCCTTGAGGCCGCGCAAACCGGCCTCCAGGACCCCCGGCTGCCCCAGTCCGGCCGTCCTCAGGAGGCGGACCGCCTCGCGGCGGATGAAATCACACGGGTCCTTGCGGGCCATGCGGACGAGCTGCTTGACGGTGGCCGGCCCCCCCAGTTTGCCGAGAGCCCGGACGGCCTCGTAACGGACGTTGTCGGAGTCGTCCTGGAGCGAGGGCAGGATCTCCGGAACCGAGGACTGCTCGGCCACTTCGCCCAGAACCTTCAGGGCGCAGCACCGGCCCCAGGCGGCGCAGCCGATCTGGGCCAGGGCGTGCGAGGCCGCCTCCTGGATATCCGGGAGGCCCTGCTCCACGATTTCCTTGAGGAAGCCCACCGCCCGGTGATCCTCCAGCCCGCCGAGAGCCTTGAGGGCCCTGAGCTGGAGCTCCGGGTGTTCCTTGTTGCAGGCGTCTCTCTTGAGCTTTTCGATGTCGGACGTATTGAAGGACAGCGTCGCCAGCAGGTGCCTGGTGACGATCGGTCCGAAACGCGCCAGCGCGGACACCGCCGTCTGGCGGACGATGAAGTAGCTGCTCCGGAGATAGCCGATCAGCGCGGGAATGGACTTGGGATCGCCGATGAGGCCCAGGCACCTGAGGAAGGCGACTTGGGCGAACTTGTCCCGCTCCCGCGACAGGGCGTTCAACAGGGGAATCGTGGCCGGTTTGCCGAACCGGACTATGGCTGCGGCGGCCTGGTCCTGGACCTTTTCCACGTTGTCCTGGATCATCAGCACCAGGGGCTCGATGCTGACCCTGTCGCCGATCCTGCCCAGGGCCTCGCAGGCGCTGGCCCGGACCGCCGCGTCCTCGTCCTGGAGAAGCTCCAGAAGGTAAGGGGTCGAGGCGGACCCTCTCATGTGCCCCAGGGCCCGGGCGGCGTTGGCCCGGATGGTCGGGGAGGGGTTCTGCAGGGCTTCGCGCAGCCAGCGGAGGCACTCCGGGCCCATCTCCTGGAAACCCTCGACGGCCAGTCCTGTGATTTCCTCGTTGTCGAGCCGGAACATGTGGATGAGGATCCGGGACAGCCGATAGTCCTTGCGGGCAATGATCTCCTTGACCTTGGTCATGAGCTCCGCGACGGCCTCGGTGCGGACGATCCATTCCGGGTCTTCGACCGCCTTGAGAAGGTGGTCGATGATCCGGTAGTCCCCGAGACGCCCGACGGCCGTGACCGCCGCCCATCGGATCTGGCCGTGCGGGGAATGGAAGATCTTGGGCTTAACGAGCTCCTCGATGGCTTCGGCCCGGCCGTGACGTCCCAGGGAGATCACGGCGGCATGCTGGATGCTGGGATTCGGGTCGTTGAGCCGGTCGACGAGCAGGGCGTAGATCTCGGGGTGGTTCTCGTAACCGAGCTGCATGATCGCCGACCGGACCACGGCCGCGTCGTCGCTCTCGCGGGCGGCGCGGAGCAGGTCGGTGAGCGCGGAGGAAGCCGTTTTCAGCAACTCAAGTCCTCTCGATATAGCCCTTGCAGTCTCCGTCGATGTTGAACGACGTCACCTGGTATTCGCAGTCGATGTTGGCCAGGGCCTTGACCGCCGCCCTGAAGCATCCGATCCGGGCGCAGGTCAGGTCGCGGACGGAGAATCCCTCGTCGATCAGGGCCTGGCAGCTCTTGAGGTAAACGCAGTCATGGACGGTGATTTCCAGATGGAAGGGGTTGACCTCGGCCAGCTCGAAGAAACTGGCGTCACGGAACAACCCTCCGGCGACGCCGATCTGGATGTAGTTCTCGACGGCGTCGCGGATGGAGTTGGACTTCTTGATCTGCATCCCGTACTCGTCCCCGAGGAGGTGCAGGTAGTACTGGACGGAATGTTCGTAGGCTCGGGCGCTGAAGACGTAGGGCCGCGTGCCGTGAAAGTCCCTGGCGGTCTCCTCGAGGGCGCTCAGCCAGGCGAGGGCGACCAGCCAGCCCGCCTCTTCGCGATCGATCTTATCCATGGCGTTGTCCTTCTTCAATCCTTGCTTTCCAACTAGGTCGCCCGCCCCGGCTGGCGGCCAGAGGTCGTGAGGCTCAGCCTCTCGAGCTCGCGTTTCACGGCCCCCGGTTCGACGGCGCGGCCGATCTCCTGGCCCCATTTCCGGGCCAGGACGGCCGGGTCGGCCTTGGGGTTTCGGGCCCACAGGACGACCAGCTTGGCCACCTCCGGCGGCCCGAATCCGGCCGGCGGCGGGGCGGGAGCCGGGACGGGGAAGACCTCCTCCCTCCGCTCGGCGTCCTGCAGGATGCCCTGCGTGTCCCGGGCGATGGCCAGCTCTTCGTTGGTCGGAATGACCAGGAGCCTGACCTTCCCCGTGCTGATGGTCCGGGCGTTGGCTTCGTTCTTCTTGGCGTCGATGACGATGCCGAAGGCCCCCAGGCCCTCGCAGATCATGCGGCGCACGAGGCGCGAATTCTCCCCGATGCCCCCCGTGAAGACGATGGCGTCGACGCCGCCCATCTCCGCCATGAAGGCCCCGATGAACTTCTTCGCGTAGTGGCTGTAGATCTCCAGGGCGAGCTGATGGCGCTCGCTGCCGCGGCCGGCCTCCTGCTCGATCTCGCGCATGTCGTGCGAAGTCTCGGTCAGGCCCAGCATGCCGCTGTTCTTGTTCATGATCGCGTCGATTTCCCGGGTTCCGAGCTTCTCCCTCTCCATGATGTAGGACACCAGGGCCGGGTCGATGCTGCCGCAGCGGGTGCCCATGACCAGACCCTCCAGGGGCGTGAAGCCCATGGTCGTGTCGACGGACCGCCCTCCCTCCACGGCGGTGATGCTGGCGCCGTTGCCCAGGTGGCAGGTGATGAGCTTGAGGTCGGCGATCGGCCGGCCCAGGGCCTCGGCCGCGCGCTCGGCCACGTAGTTGTGCGAGGTGCCGTGGAAGCCGTAGCGGCGGACGCTCAGCTTGCGGTATAGGGCGTAGGGGAGCCCGTAGATGTAGGCCTTGGGCGGGATCGTCTGGTGGAAGGCGGTGTCGAACACGGCGACCTGCGGGACGCCCGGCAGCAGAGACTCGCAGGCCTCGATCCCCTTCAGGTTGTGCGGGTTGTGCAGCGGCGCGAACTGGATGCACTTGCGGATGGTGGCCTTGACCTTGTCCGTGACCAGCACCGACTCGGCGAAGTCCTCGCCGCCGTGGACCACCCGGTGGCCGATGCCGCCGATCTCCGCCTTCCCGCTGATGACGCCGTACTGGGGGTGGAGGAGGAGGTTCAGGACCATCTCGATGGCCACGGAGTGGTTGAGGACCTCCCGGATCTCGCGGATCCGGTTCCTTCCCTGAGGCTCGTAGGTGACGATGGCGTCGCTCGAGCCGATCTTCTCGACGATGCCCTTGGCCAGGAGGCCCTCGTCCTCCATGCGGATGAATTGGAACTTGACGGAAGAGCTGCCGCTGTTGAGAACGAGAACTTTCATGGCTTCCTCATCTCTTCAGATCACGGACCAGGGTCCCTCCATGATCGTAAACCCGGACGTGCATCGGAGCCTGGCCCGGCCAGGCGTGAGTGGCGCACCCGAAGCAGGGGTCGTAGGCCCGGAAGGCCATCTCGACGATGTTCAGGACCCCGTCGTTGACTTCGCCGTTCTTGATGAAATCGGTGGCCGCCTTCTTCACCGAAAGGTTGATGGCGCCGTTGTTGTTGGTCGTTCCGACAATCAGGTTCGCTTCCTGCACGATGCCGTTCTTGTCGGTCTTGTAGTGATGGAACAAGGTTCCCCGGGGGGCCTCGACGACGGCGACGCCTTCGTCCGGGGTCTTGTCCGGGACGACGCGGTGCTCGGGGCCGGTGATCTCCGGGTCTCCGGCCAACTCGATCCAGCGCTCGGCCGCGTAAAGGAGCTCGATGAGCCGGGCCCAATGCGTGGCCAGGGTTTGGTGAACGGGCTTGCCGCCCAGCGTCTTGTACATCCGGTCATGCTCTTCGTTGGCCAGCGGGGTCGCCATCCCGTCGGAGACGTTGAGCCTGGACAGGGGAGTGGCCTTGTAGATGCCGCTCTCGGGGCCGTCGACGAGCCCTTGCCATCCGATCTTGCGAAGGACCGGGAACTTGAGGTAGGACCAGGGCTCGACGTGCTCGACGATATACTCGAGGTAGTCGGCCGGCTTGAACTTGGCGTGCTCGGCCCCGTCGGGCCCGGTGACGCGCACGTCGCCGTCGTAGAAGTTGACGTGGTTGTGCTCATCCACCAGCCCCATGTTGTAGGTGCGGTGGGTGAAGCTGTCGCTCAGGATCAGGTCGACATAGGCCTTGTTCCCCAGAACGATCTGGTTGAAGAGGCCGATGCTGAACTTGCCGAACTCAACGGCCTCCTTGCCGACCTTGACGACCTCGTCGCGCTCCTCGCGGCTCAGGCCCTTGCTCATGCCGCCGGGCATGGCCCCGATCGGGTGGACCGCCTTGCCGCCCATCATCTTGATGAGCTCGTGGCAGGCGCCGCGCATCCCGATGACCTTGCGGCCGATCTCGACGCCGACCTTGTGGACGACGCCGAGAATGTTGCGCTGGGCCGCCGGCGCGTCCGGGCCCATGACGAAGTCCGGCCCTCCCAGGGCGTAGAAGTGGGTCGCGTGGTCGGTCACGTAAAAAATGACGTAGAGCAGCTCGCGCAGCATCCGGGCCGTTCGGGGCAGGTCGATGTGGTAGACGGCGTCGCAGGCCTTGGCCGAGGCCATCATGTGGGCCTCGGGGCAGACGCCGCAGATGCGGGTCGTGATCCGGGGCATTTCCTCGACCGGGCGGCCGACGCAGAACTGCTCGAAGCCGCGGAGCTCCGGGACCTGGAGGTAGGCGTTGGCGACGTTGCCCGCGTCGTCCAGGAAGATGGAAATCTTGCCGTGGCCCTCCAGCCGGGTGATGGGGTCTATGGTGATGGTTTTCATTTCAGGCGCCTCCCTACGAGCGAACCGGCCAGACCGAACCGGTAGAATGTCCCGACCGGGTCGACGATCTCGGCGACGATCTTTTCGATTTCGGCCGGGTCGTCGCTGTCGATGATCGAGCCGATGGCCCCGGCCAGCTTGGCCCCGACATCCTGGATGCCCTCGGCCGGGCCATAACACCCGCGGCAGCCCAGGTTGACCTGGGGGCAGAGGGCGCCGCAACCGGCGTGGATGGCCGGACCGTTGCATATGATCCCCTGCTCCAGCAGGCATTTCTGGGGGTCGATGGACCGAGGGTCGACCAGATGCGGACGGCGGAAGCTCTTGATCTTCTTCTCCTCCTTGGTCCGCTTGCACTCGTCGCAGACCGTCTTCGGGTTGACGCCGACCAGGGAGCCCTTGGGCGGGAGCTTCCCGGTCAGGGCCGCCTCGGCCACCGCCCAGATCTGTTCGGCGACCGGCGGGCAGCCGGTCATCCGGTAGTCCACGTCCACGACTTGGTCGAGGGGCTTGAGGACCTCGTGCATGGCGGGCAGGGTCAGCCGTCCCTCGGGGGTGTCCGTGACCATCTGGGGCACGACGTCGTTTCCCGGCTCGACGGACGGCGAGCGGTGGTAGACGTAGTCCAGGATCTCTTCCCGGGTCGTCAGGTTGGCCAGCCCGGGGATGCAGCCCTCGCTGGCGCAGGACCCGAAGGCCACCAGGGTCTTGGATTTCTGGCGAAGCAGCCGGGCGATGTGGAGGTTCTCCTCGTTGCGGATGCCTCCGTTGAAGAGCGTCACGTCGATCTCGCCGTCGGCCATCGCTTCGATGTCCTTGTACTTCGTGTCCATGATGCAGGGGCAGAAGACCAGGTCCGCCGCGGCATCGAAGTCCAGGATCTTCTCGCGGATGTCGAGAAAGGCGATCTCGCATCCGCCGCAGCTGGCCGCCCAGTAGACCGCGAATTTCGGCTTAGCCATGAATCATCCTCTCGGCTTGGGATAAAAGACGGGCTCCCGACGCTCCGGCTCGGGGGAGAGACGGCGCCCGGGGGACCGGTCCGGCGCTTCAGGCGCAGGAGACATAATCGTATAAGGGCTGGCGCCGCCGCGCGGGGACGGGGACGCAGGGATGCCCGAAGATTTACCTTCGGTATGTTTTGAAAACCTGTTCATGAAAAAACGCAGTCTGCAAAATAAGGTTTTTTACTATAATGCCTTTTGCCCGGAACTGTCAAGCCCAGGACTCGGGTTTGGCGGGTCTGATGCGAGAGGGGGGCGGGTTGAGCATGAATAGCGTGACATAACCTCCTCCTTCCATTCTACCAAAACATCCGCCGACGTCAAAAAGCGAAGACGAAACCCGGCGTTTTTACGAATAAGCCGGGCGTTTGACAGGCAGGGGATCCTTTGCTATATAGGAGGCGCCCTTGCGGGCGCAAATGCGGCGGAGGATGACAGGCCTCGCCCCGGACCCGGTCCGGCGGCCGGTTTTTTCCCGCAAACCCACATCTTATTAATAAGGATGGGCACCATGAAGATTCACGAGTTTCAAGCCAAGCAGATCCTGGCCCGTTACGGCGTCCGGATTCCGCGCGGCGAAGTCGCCGAAACCCCCGAAACGGCCCGGGCCGTTGCGGAGAGGCTCGGTTCCCGCGTGGTGGTCAAGGCCCAGATCCACGCGGGCGGCCGCGGCAAGGGGGGCGGGGTCAAGCTGGCCGCTTCTCCCGAAGAGGCCGAACGCCTGGCCCGGGACATGATCGGCATGACACTGGTCACTCACCAGACGGGGCCGGAGGGCAAGCGGGTCGAACGCCTTCTTGTCGAGGAGGCGCTCGACATCGGGCGCGAACTCTACCTCGGCATCGTCATCGACCGGGCCCGGGAGGCCGCGGTCGTCATGGCCTCGACCGAGGGGGGCGTCGAGATCGAGAAAGTCGCCGCCGAAAACCCGGAGGCGATCTTCAAGGAGCACGTCCATCCCGGGGCGGGCCTTCTGGCCTACCAGGCCCGGTCCCTGGCCTTCCGCCTCGGTCTCTCGGGCGACACGCTCAAGCAGGCCGTGACGTTCATCAGCCGCCTTTTCGCGGCTTTCGAGGGGACCGACGCTTCCCTCGCCGAGATCAACCCCCTCCTCATCACCAAGCAGGGCGACGTGCTGGCCCTCGACGCCAAGATGAACTTCGACGACAACGCCCTGGACCGGCACCCGGACGTCAAGGGCCTGCGGGACCTCGCCGAGGAATCCCCCCTCGAGGTCGAAGCCTCGAAGTTCAACCTGAACTACATCAAGCTCGACGGCAGCGTGGGGTGCATGGTGAACGGGGCAGGGCTGGCCATGGCCACCATGGATATCATCAAGTACTCGGGCGGCATGCCGGCCAACTTCCTGGACGTGGGCGGGGGCGTCACCGAGGAGGCGGTGACCAACGCCTTCCGGATTCTCGTCTCGGACCCCGACGTCAAGGGGGCCCTGATCAACATCTTCGGCGGCATCGTCCGCTGCGACCTGATCGCCAACGGCGTCGTCAAGGCCGCCCGCGAGCTTGGCACCACGATCCCGGTCGTCATCCGGCTGGAGGGCACGAACGTCGAGCAGGGCAAGGCCATCCTCAAGGAATCGGGCCTGGCGTTCCACGCCGCGGACGGGATGAAGGAGGCCGCGGAGAAGATCGTGGCCCTGGTCGGGAAAGGCTGAGGAGGAACAGATGAGCATTCTGATCGACGAAAAAACACGAGTGGCGGTCCAGGGAATCACCGGAAGCGAGGGGACGTTCCATGCTCAGCGCATGATGGAATACGGCACGCGGGTCGTGGCCGGGGTCACGCCCGGCAAAGGGGGAAGCACCCACCTGGGCGTCCCGGTCTTCAACACCATGGCCGAGGCCGTCAAGGCCGAGGGGGTCGAGGCATCGGCCGTCTTCGTCCGGCCGTTTTCGGCCGCGGACGCCGTCATGGAGGCCGCGGACGCGGGCCTGCGGCTCGTCGTCTGCATCACGGAGGGCATCCCGACGCTGGACATGATCAAAGTCAAGATGTTCCTCCGGGACAGGGACGCGGTCCTCATCGGGCCCAACACGCCCGGAGTCATCTCCCCCGGGAAGGCCAAGATGGGCATCATGCCCGGACACATCCACAAGCGGGGGTCGATCGGGATCATCTCCCGCTCCGGCACCCTGACGTACGAGGCGGTCCAGCAGGTCAGCCGCCAGGGCCTGGGCCAATCCACGGCCGTCGGCATCGGGGGCGACCCGGTCGTGGGCCTGAAATTCGTCGATCTGCTCGGGCTGTTCAAGGACGACCCCGAGACCGAGGCCGTGATCCTCATCGGGGAGATCGGCGGCTCGGCTGAGGAAGAGGCCGCGGCGTACATTCGGAAGGAATTCACGAAACCGGTCGTCGGCTTCATCGCCGGCCAGACGGCGCCCCCCGGACGGAGGATGGGGCATGCCGGGGCCATCATCGCCGGAGGGAAGGGGACGGCCGCGGAAAAGATGGAGGCGCTCTCGGCGGCGGGCGTTCATGTGGCCGTCAGCCCGGCCGAGATAGGGTCCACGCTGCGGGCGGCCTTATCCCGAGGCGCCTGACGGGCCGCCCCCGGCGGGCGGGGTTTCCAGGGCTTTCGCGACGAGGCTGCGGAGGTCGGCCGGCTGGAACGGCTTCGGCAGGAAATCGAAGGCCCCGATCTGCATGGCCTGCAGAGTGTTCTTCAGCGTCGGATAGCCCGTGATCATGATAACCTGGAGGGCAGGGTAGGCGGCCTTGACGGACTTGAGAAGGTCCAGGCCGCTCATGCCGGGCATCATCAGGTCGACGAGCATCACATCGTACCCCTTGCCTTCCTGCATCTTCAGGGCGTCCTCGCCGCTCAGGGCGATGTCGATATCGTAGCCTTCCCGCTCGAGAGCCTTCCGGATGCTCTTGCCGACCGTCGCCTCGTCGTCGACCACAAGGACTTTCTTCCGTCCGGAATCCGTCATGATGCGTCTCCCTCCCCTTCGATTTCCCCCGCCGGCTCTTCCAGCGGGATGCGGACCGTGAACGTCGACCCCCGTCCCGGCTCGCTCCGGACCGCGATCGTCCCGCCGCGCTGCCGGACGATTCCGTAGCTTACGGCCAAGCCCAGGCCCGTGCCCAGGGTCTTGGTCGTGAAAAAGGGGTCGAACAGCCGGGGCAGGTCTTCGTTCGAGATCCCTACTCCCGTGTCGGCGAACAGGATGTCGAGCCCCGTGCCGTCGCGGCTGAGGCGGCTGGTGATGGTCAAGGTCCCGCCTCCGGACATCGCCTCGCAGGCGTTGATGGTTAGGTTCGAAAAGACCTGCTGGATCTTGTTCTTGTCGAGGTCGATCATCGGCAGCGAACGGTCGAGGTCCCGGACGATCCGGATGTTCCGCACCGCCGCCTGCTTTTCGAGAAGGCTGACCGTACGCTCGATGATCTCGTTGACGTCGGACGGGGCGGACCGGGAGGGCGTCTGGCGCGAGAAGTCGAGCAGGCCCTTCACGATCTGGCTGCAGCGCGCCGTCTCGTCGACAATCATGGTCAGGGATTCCCGTTCCGGGTCGCCGTCGCCCGTGTCTTCGAGCAGCAGGTGGGCGTTGAGCAGGATCGAGGTCAGCGGGTTGTTGATCTCGTGAGCGACGCCGGCCGCCATCTTCCCCAGAGAGGCCAGCTTCTCGGACTGGATGAGCTGGTCCTGGGCTTCCCGCAGCTGGCGGGTCCGCTCCTCGACCCGTCGCTCGAGAGTGCGTCCCCACTGGGTCAGGTTTTCCCGGGCCTCGCGGAGGTCGCCGGTCATGCGGTTGAAGGCCGAGGCCAGCTGGCCGATCTCATCCCGGTCCCCGATGGCGACCCGGTGGTTGAGGTCGCCCCGGGCGATGGTGTCCGCGGCCTCGACCATGACTCCCAGCGGCCGGGTGATCCGGCGGGCGACGAAGGCCAGCAGCCCGAGCAGGAACAGCGCGCACAGCCCGGCGATTCCGGCGAAGGTGGCCATGACCCTGTTGCGCAAGTCGATGTAGGGGCGTTCCAGCATGCCGACGTAGAGCATGCCGACCGTCCGGCCCTCGACGTCGCGGATGGGCTCGTAGGCCGTGATGTACCAGGCGGTCACGACGAAGGCCCGGCCGAGGTAGGATTTTCCCTGGCGCAACACGGCTTCGTTGACCTCCCTCGAGACGCGCGTGCCGACGGCCCGCCTGCCCTCGGCGTCGAGGACGTTGGTGGCGATGCGCAGGTCGTCCTGGAACAGCGTGGCCGTGCCGATGTCGTGGCCCTTGTATTTCTCGCCCTTGAAGACGATGTCCTTGACCCTGTCGACGAGCTCGTAGTTCCGGCTGAAGAGCAGCCCGCCGTAGAGGACTCCGAGGACGGTTCCCGAGGAGTCGACGACCGGGGTCGCCGCCCTGAGCATCATGCCGTTCTCCTCGCGGTTTTCAGGCCTCTCGGCGGCCATGGGAGTCGGGACGAACGTGAAGTAGGCGCGTTCGGCCAGGTCGGGGCCTTCCTTGAGGAGCTCTCCGCGGGAGACGATCTGAGTGCCCTCGGCCGCCTGGCCGCCGAGCGCCCGGGCGACCAGAGGGTCGCCGGACTCGTCGTCCCCCGAGGAATCCGGCCGCCGGGCCCGGACGACCACCCGGCCGCGGGCGTCGGTGAGAGTCAGGATGTCCAGGCCGTATTCGCGGCGCACGGCGTCGAGACCGGCCGCGGAGCCGTCCGGATGCCCGGACCGCAGGGCGTCTTCGACGAACTGCTGGCTGGCGCTCAGCCGGACCACGTCGCGGATGCCGTTCAGCCGCTCGTGATAGACCATCCAGGCCGAGGCCAGGTCGTGACGCACCTTGGCCTGGGCCAGCGAAATGATGGTCCGGTGTTCGATCCGCCGGCCGATGAAGAGCGAGAGGATGCCGCCGATCGCGATGACGGCCAGGAAGCTCAGGACGAGCTTGCGCCGGAGCGAGAGGTCGAGAAATCGTCTGAAAAGCGCTCGCCCGGGCATCGTTCCACCAGGGTCCACAATAGCACTCGGGCGAGAGCCCTGTCAATCAGGCGGACCGGCTTGACAATCCCGGAAACGGTTCATATAGTGTAGTCGGAATTGCTGGCCAAAACTCACGAAAGAAGGATAGCTCGCGCATGGACAAAATCGAGAAACTGAAAGACGGCACGGAGGTGACGATCCGGAAGCTGACGGCCGACGACCTGGACGGGCTGATGGAATTCTACAAGGCCCTTCCGCTCGAAGACAGGAAGTACCTGAAATTCGACGTCACCGACCCCAGGGCCGTGGCCAAGCGGCTGCGCCGGGTCGAGACCGGCGACGATATCCGCGTCGCGGCTTTCCACGGCGGCGTGATCGTGGCCAGCGGCGCGCTCGAGCTCTCGGGCGAGGCCTGGAGCAAGCATCAGGGCGAAATCCGTCTGATCGTCGCCCGCCCCTTCCAGCAACGGGGGCTCGGGTCGATCATGATCCGGGAGCTCTATTTCATCGCCGTCCAGAACAAGCTGCAGACGATCGTGGCCCTGATGATGAGACCCCAGGTCGGGGCCCAGAAAATCTTCCGGCGCCTGGGCTTCCGGGAACAATCGATGCTGTCCGACTACGTCAGGGACATCGGGGGGGATTCCCAGGACCTGATCATCATGAGCTGCGACGTCAAGGAGCTGTGGAAACAGCTCGACCGGCTGTTCAGCGAGTCGGACTGGCAGCGCTGCCGTTAAAAGCCGGCACTTAAAAGACGGTACCGGGTCTACGGAACATCATTTCGTAAAGCTTAAGATGGCACCGGGTCTGCGAAACGCCGGCTTTCTTGCCGGTCAAGAAAGCGAAAGCCGGCTTTCCGTTACAACCGGTACCCTCTCTCTAACGGACATTCCGTTGGACCCGGCAGCATCCTTCTAAGCCTCACCCTTCGGCGTCCCGCATCCGGCGCCGCCTCGAATCGCGCCCTGCCTGGGCCTTCCCCGAGCTCAGGAGACGTCGATCTCTTTCGAGTTTTCCCAGAGTCCGTGGATGTTGCACAGGCTGGCGGCCAGAATCGTTCCCGGTTTGTCCGTCTTGAAGCTCAGCACGGCCTCGTGGTGCGTATAGACCGTGCTCGTGTCGGGTCCGTTGACTGACGCCCCGTGGGCCGCGAAGGTCGCCTTGCCGATCTGGTAAGGGTATTTTTCGCCCTTGGGGTGGAAATAGACGTTGATCCAGCAGATGTGGTGCTCCGTCTTGTTGGGGTGCGCCACCTCCTTGCCGATGGTCACCTTGAGCTGGAAAAATGCGCCCTTGTCGACCTTGTCCGGGGCTTCGATGACGGGCACGTGCTTTTCCTTCTTCCAGTCGGCCTCTTGATAGAGTTTCGCAAATTCCGCCATGATCTTCATACCCTCCTTTCAGGATATCTCTTCGAACTGTTCCTTGGAGGACCCGCACACGGGGCAGGCCCAATCGTCGGGCAGCTCGGCCAGCGCAGTCCCTTGCAGAACGGCGCTTTCGGGGTCTCCCTCATCCTCGTCGTAGATGTGGCCGCAGACGAGACATTCCCATTTTTCCATGGCCGTCCTCCTTAATCAAATCGCCGAACCCGGCCGCCGCCTTCCTCCACGGACGGGGGTCCGACTTTTCGGGCCCTTTCGCCGGAGGCTTTTCGCGAGGCGACGATCCTGAGAATCTCATCGTCCAGCGTCTTGACCAAGTCTTTGGGCGCCCTGGCCAGAATCCGGCCGAAATCGGCCTCCTTCGGCCAAGCGCCCTCGCCCTTCGTTTTTTCGTCCGCCATGATGGCCGCTTGCGCGGGGCCGGGATTTCCCCCTCTCCGCGCTTTCTGCAAAAGCAAAAAGCATGCCAAGGCTCACCCTCATCCGGCCTTAGGCGGGGCGGGCCGGCGGCGAGCCCCCGAGTCTTGCCCCGAAGGACTCAATCCTGAAAGGATAGACGGGAACGGCCGATTGTCCGCCCATCCCGACCCGGCCGGGGCCCGAAGGGAGGCCTTTTGCTGGCATGATTTTTGCAAAAGCGATAAGGGGATCTTCAGGGTATGAGTTATCCGCTCTCCTGAAACCGCATCAAGGAGTAAGGCCATGAAGCGAAAAGGACTGGCCCTGGGCCTCGGGCTGCTGGGCTTTTTCATCTTCGCGGAATCGCGGGCTTGGGCCATCCCGAGCTTCGCCCGCCAGACGAACCTGTCGTGCAATTCGTGCCATATCATCTTCCCCCGGCTGAATTCTTTCGGGCGGCTGTTCAAGCTGAACGGATACACGCTGACGGGGATCCGGGCCATCGAGTCCCAAGGGCAGAACAACCCGTCGCTCAAGTTGATATCGTTCATGCCCATATCGGCCATGGTCCAGGCCTCGGTGACGTCCATCCGGACGGCCGAACCCGGAGCCGACAGCTCCGCCGGCAGCCTCCCCCAGCAGCTGAGCTTCTTTCTGGCGGGGGAGATCACGCCCCACCTGGGGACCTTCATCCAGGTCACCTACGATGACCAGGACGCGCAATTCGGCATGGACAACACAGACATCCGCCTGGCCTTCAGCACGACAGTGGCCTCCAAAAGGACGATTCTCGGACTGACGCTGAACAACGGACCCACGGTCCAGGACGTCTGGAACTCCACCCCCATCTGGGGATTCCCGTTCGCCGCCTCGGGATGGGCGCCGGCGCCGGGAACCAACACCCTCGTCGACGGCCAGCTGGCCGGAGAGGTGGCGGGCCTGGGGGGCTACGCGTTCTTCGACAACCTAGCCTACGGCGAATTCTCCGTCTACGCGTCCACGCCCCAGGGAGGGCCGACACCGCCCGACGGGACCTCGACGAGCACCATCAAGGGAGTCAGCCCGTACTGGCGGTTCGTCCTCCAGCACGAGTGGGGGGGAGCACAATACCTGTCCGTGGGGACCTACGGGCTGTTCAGCCGGCTCTATCCTTCCGGCACCGCCGGGCCCTCGGACCGGTACACGGACGTGGCGGCCGACCTCCAGTTCGAGCGGACGATCGGGGAGGGGGGCGTCCAGGTCTACGGCACCTGGATCCACGAGAGCCGGAATCTCGAGGCCAGCTTTCTCAGCGGGGCGGCGGCGGCAGCGTCGGGCCATGTTCGGACGCTCAAGGCGAACGCCAGCTACCAGCTCAGTCACACCTACGTTTTTACCCTGGGCTTCTTCGACACGACCGGCAGCCCGGACATGTACCTGTATCCGCCGTCCAAGGAAAACGGGTACAGGGTGAACAGGCCGAACAGCTCGGGGTTCATCCTGGAGGCCTCGCTCTACGCCTGGCAGAACATGCTGCTGACGGCGCAGTACACGCTCTACACCAAGTTCAACGGGGCGGGCGACGATTATAACGGTTTCGGCCGGAACGCCGCGGACAACAACACGCTCTACTTGTTGCTGTGGATCGCGTTCTAGGCCTCCGAGGAGACGACCTGATCGGTTTTTCCCGAAAGGAGGGAATAATGAGGAAACATCTCGTGTTTGCTTTGGCGGCCGTGCTGCTGGTCTTTTCCTTCTGCCAGGGCCGCAGCGAGCGCGGCGGCGGGCCTGGAGCGATGGGGAGCGACCCCGTGGCCGGCCAGGCCAAGGATACGGGCGTCGGTCCCGTCAAGAGCCTGAAGCTCGGGCCGGTCGACCAATCCCTGGCCGACAAAGGCAAGGCCATCTTCGAGAACAAGTGCGTCATGTGCCACGGCCTCACCGAGGCCAAGACCGGGCCGGCCCTGGGGAACATCCTCAAGGAGGTCGCGCCCGAGTTCGTCATGAACATGCTCCTGAACACTTCCGAGATGGAACAGAACGACCCCAGGATCAAGAAGCTGATCGGGGAGTACGGCCTGTCGATGCCGGCCCTGGGGCTGGACAAGGACCAGGCGCGGGCCGTCCTCGAATATTTCAGGACCACCGAAAAGGCGCCGCTTCCGTAGCGGTTCAGTCCGGCTCGGTCCAGGAAGCCGGTTGGAGGAGCCCTATCGCCCAGGCCGTCAGCTCGTTGAGCGACGGATGGATGACCATCGACCGGTAGATGGGAGCGATCGACCCGGCCGCGGGGCAGGCCGACGAGTCCTTCCCCGCGGGCCCGGTCCGGGGCTCCGGCGAGGGGCAGGTATAGCCCGCGTTCATGAGGTAGACGAACGGCTGGACCAGGATGTCGGCTTCCGGGCCGACGATATGAGCGCCCAGGATCTTGCCCGATCGGTCGACGACCAGCTTGACGAATCCGTCGTCGGGGTCGCCCGGCCGGTATCCCATGGCGAAACCCCTGGCGATGTCCGAATAGTGCTGGACGGCGACCAGGATCTCGTGCCCGGCTTCCCGGGCCTGGCGCTGGGTCAAGCCGACGTGTCCCACCCGGGGGTCGGTGTAGACGGCCCAGGGCACCGTCGAGTTGTCGACGGCCGTCTTTCCCGCCTTGGCGTGGAACAGGTTTTCGATGAGAACGTCGGCGTCCGCGTTGGCCTTGTGGCGGAACTGGAGGAACCCCAGGGCGTCGCCCATGGCCCAGACCCCAGGCGCCGACGTCTCAAGGTGCGCGTCGGCCTCGATCCAGCCCCGCGGCCCCAGCCTGACGCCGGCCTTTTCAGGCTTGAGCAGGTCGGCGTTCGACCGCCGGCCGGCCGCGACCAGGATTTCGTCGGCTTCGACCTCGGCCGTCGAGCCCGTGACGGTGTTCTCGTACGCCACGACCTTCCGGCCCGAGTCCGCCCGGCCGGCCCTCACCGCGCGGCTGTTCACCCGGACCTCCAAGCGCGTCCGGAACACGCGCTCGACGAAATCGCCGACTTCCGGCTCCTCTTCGAGCAGAAGCCGGGGTTCCCTCTCCAGGATCGTCACCCGGGTGCCGAAGGCTGAGAAAAGATGCCCGAATTCGGCCGCGATGAGTCCCCCTCCGATGATCACCAGGCTTCCCCAGGGGCGGGAGGGGAATCCGTCGCCGAAGAAGGTTTCGCTGGTCAGGAAGCCCGTTTCCGCGAGGCCCTCGACTGGCGGGACCGTGCTTCGGGCCCCGGAAGCCAGGACGAATCTTCCGGCCTCGAACTCCTCCGAGTATCCGGAGCCGTCGTTGAGCCTGACGCGCATCCTCCTCGGGCCGGTGAACTCGCCGACCCCGCGGTAGAGTGTCAGGTTGGGGACGGAGGACAGGCCGCGCTCGATCTCGTCGCCCTCTCCGATTTTCTCCCACATCCGGGCGGCCAGGGTTTTCCAGTCCAGCTCCGGAGCGGCGAATCCGAGCCCGACGCGGCCCGCCCGCTGGGCTTCGCGGATGATGTCGGCCGGCCAGATGAGGATCTTCGACGGGATGCAGCCCCGGGTCAGGCAGGTTCCCCCGACCCTGCGGCTGCATTCGACGACGGCGCACGAAAGACCGGCTTCGAGGCCGTGTTCGAGGACGTTCAGGCCCGCCCCCGAGCCGACCACGACGAGGTCGTAGGTCCTCATGCGGGCGCCTCCCGCCGGACCGGCCGGAGGATTCCCGGGCGCGCATTCTCAGTCTCGAGATACACGGCGAAGAGCGCCAGGTAGAGCATGACCGGGATGTATTGCGGTTCGGGAGTCACGGTCACGAACAGGAAGGCGCAGCCGGCCGCCATCAGGGCCGAGGCCAGCCTCAGCCGCCGGGCCGCCAGGATCGAAGCGCCGAGCGCGGCCACGGCGGCGAGCGGATAGACCCGGCCGAGGCCGAGCCAGCTCAGCGGGCCCGAGACAACGTTCGGGAAGAAGGTCGTGAATACGGCCCTGTCCTTGAGGATGAGGTTGAAGAGGATGGTGTTCTTGAAGACCGGGACGAGGCCGAAGGGAAGGGCGATCAGGGCCGCCGTCCCCAGCGCGGCCCCGATGTCGGGGGCGACCCGGAGAAGCGAGGCCGGCTTCTTCGGGTCGACCCGCCGCCAGTAGTAGGCGGCCATGAACGGGATGATCAGGAACTTGGTCATCAGCCCGGCCCCGAAGAGGCCCGCGGTCAGGAATCGGCGGCCGGGCCGCGGGTCCGGCTCGTCGTTCTTTACGGCCAGCAGGATCAGGGCCGTGACGAGAAACGTCATGGCCACGTTGGTGATGATTTCCATGAACAGGAACAGGCCGCAGAACGGCAGAATGTACCGTCTCTTGACCCCGGGGAACGTGGCCATGAAGATCATGCAGACGAGTCCCTGGATGACCAGGAAGGCGGAGGTCATGACCGTGCTGTTCCACGTGCCCGCCAGCCGGTAAGCCAGGTAATAGGGGTAGATCTCGAGCGGCGGGTAATTGAAGTTGCCGTAAACGGGCCGCCAGTACTCCGCGTAGTGGAAGATCGTCCCGCTGGTGTAAGGGTTCAGGCCGTTCCGGATGGCCCGGAACACGGAATCATAGACCTGGACGATTTCGGAGTTGGGGTTGATGACCGAGATCTCGCCGATCGCCAGGCCCAGGGCGGCCAGGCCGACGACGATCAGGACCGTCTTTTTGAAAGCCCACTCCGGCTTGACAAAGGCGAGGAACCAGAACGCGCCCAGGGCCAGACTCAGCTTGACGGCCAAGTCGTACCGGTGGCCGTGAGGGATGGCCCGGGTGGCCGCCATGAGGACGGCGATAACGATGGCGGCGGCCAGCAGGCCGGGTGCGAGCGCCCGGCTCCATTTCACGGGCGGCTCCGCCGCTCGACGGCCCTGGTCTCGGGCTGAAAAGTCGGGGCCGGACGCAGCCCGTGGTGATGGCGCCACACGGCGGCCAGCCCGGCCGCCGCCTCCATCTTGACCCTCAGGGTCATCTTGGACCGGCCGGCGCGCCTGTCCGTGAAACAGATCGGCATCTCCGAAATGCGCAGGCCCAGCCGTTCGCAGATGTACGTCATCTCCACCTGGAAGAGATACCCGTTCGAATGTACGCGGCCGAGATCGATGGCTTCCAGAGTCTGACGCCGCCAGGCCTTGAAACCCGACGTTGCGTCCCGGGTTTCGAGGCCCAGAAGGCTCCGGGCCAGCAAGTTGGCCGACCGGCTCAGGGTCTTCCGCCCGAGTCCCCAGCCGTCCTCGACCCGCCCGCCGGGCACGTAACGCGAGCCGACGGCGACGTCGCACCGGCGGAGCCTGGCGATAAGCCGGGGCACGTCCCCCGGCGCGTGCGACAGATCGGCGTCCATCTGGACCACGATATCTGCCCCCCGGGCGAGAGATCTCCGGAAGCCGTCGACATAGGCTAGGCCCAGCCCCCGCTGACCGGCGCGGTGGAGGACCTCGACCCGGCCGGGCGTCCGAAGGGCCAGTTCTTCGGCCAGAGGTCCTGTCCCGTCGGGGGAATCGTCGTCGACGACCAGGACCTGCAGGCCGGCGATGAGCTGCCCGAAAAGCGCCTCGAGGAGCGCGGGAAGGTTGCGCGCCTCATTATACGTCGGAACGACCACAACGGTTTTCATATCAGAGCCCCCTCGCTGCTCCGGTGCTTTGCCGTGACCGAATCCATTTTACCTTATGGCCCGGCCCTGCGCAAGGGTCGGGGACCTCCGCTCCGGGAGCTTCCGCCACTCCCGTGAACTCGCCGAAACCCGCGGCGGATTCACCCGGGGATTGCCTGCGGAATCAAACCGATGCCGGAGTTCCGGGCGCCGGCGGACCCAGTCAGGGCTAGCCTCGGGAGTCAGGTGAGGGTGATTGACAGACGCGCTCCGGCGGCTCTATCATGCGGGACGTGGAGGGAGAGGAGAATATCGTGAAGAGACTCTTTGTCTGCCTCGCGGTTTTGGCCCTTTGTCCGTTCCCGGCGCGGGCCCAGTCGGTCGACATCGGGGCCTCGGTCGTGGACGGAAAGCTGGCGGGATTCAGCTTTGCGGTCAGCAGCCACTACGGAGTTCCCGAGCCCGAAGTCGTGCGCTTCAGACAGCGCTACCGCCTCCACGACGAGGACCTGCCGGTCCTCTTTTTCCTGGCGGCCCGGGCCCGCGTGGCGCCCTCGGCCGTCATGGAGCTCAGGGCCGGCGGCCTGTCATGGCTCGACATCACCTTCCATTACGGCCTGACCCCGGAAGTTTTCTATGTTCCGGTGACCGCGAAGCGGGTCGGACCTCCCTACGGCAACGCCTACGGCTATTACAGGAAGTACCGGGCGGGCCGGGAGTGGCGGAAGATCGCCCTGAGCGACCGGGAAGTCGTCGACCTGGTCAACCTGAGGTTCCTGTCCGAGTACCATCGCGTGCCTCCCGAGACGGTCATGGGGATGCGCGGCAAGGGCCTGGCCTTCACCGCCATCCATGACGACATGGGCAAGGGGAAGGGCGGGGCCAGGGGGAAGGACCAGGGGAAAGGCCGGCCCGGCAAGGCGGGGAAGGGGAAAACCAAAAAAAGCCCCTGAGCCCGACCGGGCCGAGAACATTCCGGAAGCGGGCGTTTCATAAATCCTCGCGGACCGGCGTCCCCGCGCCCGGGGCAGACCGAAATGGCCGTCACAAGCCGTCCCGGCGCGGGGGTCCCGTCCTATCAGCCGTCGGCGAGGCGTTTCCGACGGTCGGGCCGCATCCGCACCGGGGCAAAAGTCGCGCGAGTCGCCGTTGCCTCATGCCACGGGGATGGCAGGCGTAGCAGGCCGGGGACGGGAACGCGCAACCCAGGACCGAGGGCGGCCCCGAAATCCTCCCGGGCCTCACCCCTAGGGGTGATTGACGGCCCCGGGGCCGGTCCCCATAATGGGGGCGGGAGAAGGTCCGTGACCGCGTTCGGGGCGCGGCGGCCGCGGAGTTTCAGCCGGGAGGACCTGCGATGGTATAATCCTCCCGGCCGACAGGAAAGGAGATCTCGATGGCGAAAATCCTGCTGATCGACTTCGACGAGGCGGAGCGGGACCACCTGGCCTCGGAAAAATACGATGTCGAGCTGGCCCTGACGGGGTGGCGCTCGGACGGCCGGAAGGCCCTGGAGATCCCCGCCGAGACCGAAATCCTGTTCTACCGGACCGCGGCCTATGCGGGAGGCGGCAGCCCGGAGCTCCATGCCGGGCTCAGGGAGACCCTGGCCGGACTCGTGGAAAAGGGGCTCAGGGTCGTCTGCTTCGTCGGCGGGGGGAAAATCCACCAGCTCACGAACGTCATCGGAAACGAAGCCGGACTGAAGTCCCTGGAGTCCGCCCGGCCCGATTCGATCCTCTTCAACCCGCGGGCCCTCTTCCATGTTCCGTTCGAGAGGTTCAAGCCCTTCCTGTCCCAGGTTTATAAGGTCTTTCCCGAGGCGCCCGGCGAGGGCGTCTGGGAAGCCCGGGCTTCCGGCAACGGCAAGCTCGAGTTCCTGGCCAAGAGCGTCGACGGCTATCCCGTTTCCCTGCTGATGAAGAGGGGCCGGGGCTACGTCCTGCTCCTGCCCTCGTTCGGAGCCGGCGATGCCGAAATCATGGACTACATCCTGAGGGACAGATCAAGCTTCAGCGAGGACCCTTCCGAGCGGCCCGCGGCGGACTGGATCGACGACGAGGATTACGTTTTTCCGGAGATGAAAGCCCTCCTCGCCAAGAGGGAACAGGAGAGGCAGCGGCACGAGCTGGCCATGGCCGAGATCGACCGCCAGGTCCGGGAGATGCAGGCCGGCGGCCAGGAGACGTTTCACGGGCTGCTGACAGCCGAGGGACAGGACCTCAAGAAGGCCGTCTTCTCGGCGCTCCAGCACCTCGGCTGGGGACGGGTCGTGGATGTCGACGACTATTGGAAGAAGGTCATCCGCAACAAGGAGGAGGACATCTGGCTGATCGATTCCGTGGACCAGCCCGTCGAAGTCAGCATGCGCACGGAAAACCTCATCCTGGTCCTCGTCAGGGACGGCAAGAACTGGGCGACCGACGACGAGTGCGCGCTTCTCCAGAGATTCAAGGGGCGGCGGATGCAGGAGTTCGACAACACCAAGATGAAGGCCGTCCTGGTCGGCAACTATTTCTCCGAAACCGACCCCAAGCTCCGCGGCAACCCGTTTTCCGCCATCCAGATCGACGAGGCCCTGAAGGACGGGAACGGCCTCATGACGAGCCATGAACTGTTCGCCGCGGTCAAGACGGAAAAGGAAAAACGCACCACAAAGGCGGCCGTCAGGGCCCAGCTGAAGGACAAGGGCGGGCTCATCACCTTCGATTTCTGAGGCGGTCCGGTCCATATCGGACGGCATTCCTCGTTCCTGACCCGGCCAAGCCGGTTCCGTTCACCGTCGGGGCGGCCGATGGCGGCGCCGCGCTCCGGGACGCCGAGGGTTTGACGCGGGCCGGCGCCTCTGTCATAATTCCTCCAGAGGAGGAGGGATCCAATGGTCAAAGCCCTGGTCGGATATCACTCGCGGACCGGAAATACCAAGAAGATGGCGGCCCAGATCGCCCAGGTTCTCGAGGAGGAGGGACTCGAAGTGGACCTGAAGACCGCCGAGGACCTCGCCCCGGCCGACCTCCTGGGGTATCACTGCATCGTGTTCGGGTCGCCGACCTACTACGGCACGATGGCCTGGGAAATGAAGAAGCTCATCGACGAGAGCGTCAAGCATCACGGCAAGCTCCGCGGCAAGGTCGGCGGCGCCTTCACGTCGTCGGCCAACATCGGGGGCGGGAACGAAACGACGATAATGGATATCCTCAAGGCCTGGCTGATCCATGGCATGGTGGTCACCGGCGTCTACAGGGGCGATCACTACGGCCCCGTGGCCATCGGCCGGCCCGATAAGAGGGCTCTGGACTGCTGCGCGGACTACGCCAGGCACTTGGCCTCCGTGACGAAGAAACTCTTCCCCTAGAATGTGGCCCCCCGGGCCGCATCGGTCGAGACGGCACCGGGTTTGGCCATGCCGATTTTTTCGGCAGGAGGTCGGCGCTCTCAAACGCCACGGAACGAAAAGATGCAGCTCCCTGCCCCTCCTTGCCTGCGAACGTCGACGCGTTCTTGGCATTTCGGGGCGATTGTGCTAAAAAGGATGTCTGTCGCAAGCCTCACGCACCGGAGAGAGAGATGAAGAGAACGGAACGGCATCACCTCAAGGAAGACCAGATCGTCACGGGATTCCAGTGGTTCGCCCAGTTCTATAGAAAATGGCAGCGGGAGATCCTGATCTTCGCCGGGGCCCTGGTTTTCGCGGCCGCGGTTTTCGGAGCGCTCTTCATGATCCGGTCCCACGGCCGGACCGTCCAGAGCCGCCTTGTCGGGGAGGTCCTGAGCCTCAGCTCCGAGCTGAACACGAATCCCGAAAGCGTGGCCAAACTGGAGAAGCTGGCCGAAGGCGGCCGGACGGCCAGGCTGGCCAACCTCGAACTGGCCTCGTACTGGGCCGGTCGGGAGGACGTGGACAAGGCCGGGACCTTCCTGGGCCGGATCGGGCCGACGCCCAAGGACCTCCTCTACTACCAGGCGCGCGACCTCGAGGCCCAGGTCCTGATGCGGAAGAAGGAGTACGACAAGGCCGTCGCGATTTACAAGGCGATCCTGGACGAGAAGCCCGCAACATACCCCCTGGACGCGGCGCTCTACCACCTGGCCGAGGCCTACGAAGCCCAGGGCGACAAGACGGCCGCCCTGGACGCCTACCAGAAGCTCCAGGCGGACTATGCCCAGAGCTACTACGCCTACGAGGCCTCGCTCAAAGCCGGCCGCCTCGGGCTGAGCAAATAGCCGCAGCGCTCCCTGTCGAGTGCTGCGGCGAGCTGGACCGGGCGGGTCTTGTGCCCGGCGCCGGGAATGCGTTATAATGCTTTCTTATCTTTTTGAGGAGGACATCCATGGCGTACATGATCACCGAGGAATGCATCAACTGCGGCGCCTGCGAACCCGAGTGCCCCAACCAGGCCATCTCCGCGGGCGACGAGCGCTACTTGATTAATCCCGACAAGTGCACGGAATGCGTCGGCCATTTCGACGAATCCCAGTGCGCGGCGGTCTGCCCGGTTGACGCTTGCGTGCCCGATCCCGACCACAAGGAAACGCGCGACGAGCTCATGGCCAAGTTCCACAAGCTCCAGGGGTGACGGCGCGGAGCATTTCCTGATTCGAGACTCCGGGGAGTGAACGTTCGCTCCCCTTTTTTTTACCGCAACCATGGACACCGCCGCGGCGCCCCGGAAGATCTGGCTGAACGCCCTGCTGTTCGGGCTGACTCTTGTTTCGACGTTCGCCGTCGGGCTCTTTTGGGGAGTGAACTACGTGTTTGCGGGCGCCGAGGGCGAAACGGTCGGGGCGTCGGCCTTCCTGGACCCGGAGGTGGTGGCCCTGGCGGTGCTCTACGCGGCCGTCCTGATGATCATCCTCCTCGGGCACGAGCTCGGCCATTACCTCACCTGCCGCCGGTACCGGATTCAGGCCACTCTTCCGTATTTCATCCCGGCCCCCACCCTGGTCGGCACCCTGGGAGCGGTCATCAGGATCAAGTCGCCGATCACCCGCAAGCACCAGCTCTTCGACATCGGGGCGGCCGGACCGGTCACGGGCTTCCTCCTGGCCCTCCCGGCCGTGTTCGTGGGGCTGTCCTTCTCGAAAGTCGTCCACGGTCCTGGCGACGGGTCCCTGCTGCTGGGGGAACCTCTCCTGTTCCGGCTGGCCGACCTCGTCTTTTTCCGCGGCCTGCCGGCCGATTCGGGCGTCGCGCTCCATCCGGCCGCCTTTGCCGGCTGGGTGGGTCTCCTGGTCACCGCCTTCAACCTCTTCCCGCTCGGCCAGCTGGACGGCGGGCACATCGCCTACGCGTTGGCCGGACGGAAGAGCCGCCTGGTCTCCAAGGCCCTGCTGGCGGCCTTCGTCGTCATGAGCGTTTTTTTCTGGGCGGGCTGGCTCGTCTGGGCCGTGCTGGTAGTCGTCCTGGGCCTCAAGCATCCCCACGTCCTCGACGAGGACGCGCCGCTCAGCCGGGGGCGCAAAATCGTCTTCGTCCTGGTCGTGCTGATCTTCATCCTGGCGTTCGTTCCCGACCCCATCAAGGGCTACGGCCTGATCAGCCTTTTCTTCTAGTCGGACCCTGGTGTACAATAAGGCAAACCGGGTCCGGGGCCGGCCGAAATTTTCACATAAATTGTGGAAATATTGTGGAAAAGAAGGTCTTTACCGAGGCCAATGTCAAGACTTCCTTGAAGATATGGCGGATTGCACAAGAATTCGTCAACCCTCCCGGAGGAGGCCTGAGGAGTCGTTGTAACTGTTTTATTATAAATCAGTTATGAAATAGCGGGGCCACAGGGGCAAAGGCGGAGCACCATGAGCAACGAGTTTCGGGAAGCCGAAGAAGCCTTCGGACGGCTGAAGGAGCGCTACACCCAGGGGAAGATCTCCCAGCGGGAGTTCATCGACACCCTGAAACAGCTGCGAATCAAGGACGAGAGCGGTCGTTTCTGGATGATCGGGGCGCAAACGGGCCGCTGGTACTATTTCGACGGAAACGACTGGATCCAGGCCAAGCCGCCCTCCCTCCAGGACCGGAGGGCGATCTGCATCCACTGCGGATACGAAAACGACATCGAGGCCGAGGTTTGCATTCGCTGCGGCGGCCGGCCGGCTTCCGTCCACGCCGAGCCCGAATGCCCGCGTTGCGGAGCGAAGCTCGAGAATCCGTCCGCCCCCTGCCCGTCGTGCGCCGCGCAACCGGGCCCGTCCGGCGTCGCGGCGGCCGGGACGCGGGTCGGGCTTGATGCGGCGCTCCAAGAATCCACGGCCGTCATCCGGTCATTCCACCCCCCGGCCTTTTTCTGGTTCTTCGGGATCCTCGGGCTCTTCGCGGGCATCCTTTTCGGCATCCTGGTCGGGGCCACGAGTTTCTTCCCTTCGTTCGCCGCCGGCCTGCCGGGCTTTTTCCGGGATATCCAGGGCAAGCTTGCGGGCGGCATTGTCTATACCGCGGCCGGAGCGGTTCTCGGCTTCGGGCTCTTCGGCGTCGCGGGTTTCGCGGCCGCGACGTTTTCGAACGGGATCCTGGCTCTCGTGGGCGGCCTGAGGATCGACTTTTCGCTCGTCGAGAGCGTCCAAGGCGAGGAGCCCCGCCGGAGGCAAAATCCCCTCTCCTGATCCCGACGTCAGGGGCGGGAACGTGCCCCCCGAGGGATGGCGCGGTCTTGACCGAAGCGCCGGTTGGCCAGCCCCCAGGCTATCTGCCCCAGAGAGAGCGATTCATCGCTGGGGGAATACAGGACGGGCCGGACCACCGCGAATCCATGAGCCGAGAGGTTGCGTTCGGCCGTCTCCAGGAGCCGCTTGTTGAGAAAAACGCCGCCGCACAGGACCACCGTGTCGGTTCCCCTTTCTTTCCTGGCCGCCTCGGCCACGCGCAGGATGAGCCGGGCCAGGGTGCCGTGGAAACGGGCCGATACGCGGGAGGGGGCAGCGCCCCCGTCCAGGTCCCCGAGCACCGCCCTGACGAGCGGGCCGAAGGAGATTTCGTAGAGTCCGCCCGCTTCGGGCCGGCGCAGAGAAACGGGATAGGCCCTTCCCGGTCCGCCGGCCGCGGCGGCTTCGAAACGCATGGCCGCCTCGGCCTCGAATTCGAGCTTCGACGGGGCGATTCCGCAAAGGAAGGACACCGCGTCGAACAGACGGCCGCAACTCGAGGTCGGCGGGCTCTGAATGCCGCTCCGGATCATTTCCAGAACCGCCTTCTTCCGGGCCCTGCCGATGGGGCGCAGGGCGGCCGCCTCGGGAGGCGCCGCCCCGAAGGCCTCATGGAGATAGGACAGGGCCATGCGCCAAGGCTCCCGGGAGGCCAGGTCACCGCCGGGGAGAGCGACCGGCTCGAAGCGTGCGAAACGCTCGAATTCCCGGAAGTCGGCCAGAAGAAATTCGCCGCCCCAGGCGGAGCCGTCCGTGCCGTAGCCGTAGCCGTCCCAAGCCACTCCCAGGACCTTGCGGCCGGGCACGATGCCGTGCTCGAGAAGCGGGGCGAGAAGATGGGCGAAGTGATGCTGGACCTTGTGATGGGGGATCCCCATGCGCTCGGCGAAGCGCGTCGTCCGGAAATCCGGGTGGAGGTCCGTGACGACGGCCCGCGGCCGGACCTCGAACAGGCGCAGCAGGTGGTCCAGGGTCTCTTCGAAATAGGCCAGGTTGCGGTAGTCGTCCAGATCCCCGAGGAACTGGCTGGTGACGACGTAGCCGTTCTTGTAGACAGAGACGGTGTCCTTGAGCTCCCCGCCCAAGGCGACCAGGTCCCCGTCGGACTTCAGGGCGTCGGGGACCGCCTGGGGATAAGGGACATAGCCCCGGGCCCGGCGGACGAAAAGGGGGCGCCCCGAAACCACCTTGGCCACGGAATCGTCGGCTCGCATGGCGATCGGCCGGTCGTGCGTGAGCACGAAATCGGCGAGTTCGCGGATGCCTTCGGACTCGTCCGTGATGATGGGCGCGTCCTTGCTGTTCGAACTCGTGGCCACGACGAGCCCCAGGTCGTCGAGGAGGAGGCTGTGGAGGGGCGTGTAGGGAAGCATGAAGCCGATCTCGTCGAGGTGGGGCGCGATGAGCGGGACGTCGACCTTTTTCTTCAGCAGCACGATCGGGCGGCGCGGCGACTGGAGCAGCTCGCGCTCCTGCGGGGAGGCAACGGCGTACCGTTCGACGGTCCCCGGGTCGCGGGCCATCAGGGCCAGCGGCTTCGTCCGGCGGGCTTTGATCCTTCGCAGGCGGAGCACCGCCCGCCGGTTGAAGGGGTCGCAGACGAGGTGAAAGCCGCCCAGCCCCTTAACGGCCAGGATTCGCCCCTTCCGGATGAGGGCGGCAGCCTCCGGAATCCCGCCCGGCAGTTTTTCCCATGAGCGGGCGTCCCGCAGCGTCAGCTTCGGGCCGCACACCGGACAGGCGATCGGCTGGGCGTGGTATCTCCTGTCCAGCGGGTCGCCGTATTCCCTGCGGCAGTCGGGGCACATCGGGAAGCCGGCCATGGTCGTCTTGAGGCGGTCGTAGGGCAGGCCGCGGACGATGGTGTAGCGCGGGCCGCAATTGGTGCAGTTGGTGAACGGATAGCGATAACGCCGCTCGCCCGGTGTCCGTATCTCCGCCAGGCACTCGGGGCAGGTGGCGATGTCCGGCGAGATGAAAACGAATCCTCCCGCCTGCCGGGTTTTCCTGATTTCGAAATCCCGGCAAGAGCCGAACGGGGCGGCCGAAGCGTCGATCTTTTCTATCCGGGCCAGGGGCGGTGGCTCCCGGCGCAGGGCCTCCAGGAAGCGCTTCGGCCCGTCTTCGGATTCGGACTCGAGGTGGATCTCGACGCCGAAACCGGCGTTCTTGACCCAGCCCCTGAGATCCAGGCGCTTGGCCAGCCTGTAGACGAAAGGCCTGAATCCCACTCCCTGGACGACGCCGAAGACCACGATACGGACGGCCCGACCTCGTTCCGGTTTGCTCACGGTGTCGGCGGCCTCACCGGCTCCTTTCCCGCCGGGCTTCGAGGCTGTAAACGCAGCCGCAGTAATCCTGTCGGTAGAGACCGTGGCTCCGGCTGAGGTCCATGCTCTTCTTGAAACCGTCCCGTTTCTTGAAATCGGCTTCGAGGAAAGGCACCCGGCAGCGTGTCCCGAACTGACGGCCGATCCTGTTGATCACGGCGGCCTTCTTCCAGGGGCTCAGGGTGAGCACGGTGCCAAAAGCGTCGAAGCCGTCCGCCGCCGCGGCCCCGGCCGTCCTGCCCAGCCGGAGGGCGTAGCAGACATCGCAGCGGCGTCCCTTTTCCGGCTCGTCCTTGAACTTCCGGGTCAGGCGGAGCCAAGCGTCGGGGGCGTACCGGTCCTCGACGAGCGGCACGCCGAGCCTCCCGGCCACCTTCCGCGCCTCCTCGAGACGCCGCCCGTACTCTTCCGCCGGGTGGATGTTGGGGTTGGAGAAATAGCCGGTCACGTCGTATTCTTCGCGCAACAGCCCGAATACGTACAACGCGTCCGGGGCGCAGCACACGTGAAGGAGGATTTTCGGCTTGGCCACGGGACTATTGTAGCCGCCCGGCGGCGCAGCGTAAAGCCGGCGCTCCGCAGACCCGGTACCGTCTCAGGAATCCCGCCGTTTTTATGAATAATTCAGGTGAGGTGGTCGATCCGGGCCAGCAGGTCCTCGATCGTCCTGTCGACGTTGTCGATCTGGAAATACAGGACGTCCAGTTCGTCGTGCCGGATACGGTCCTCGTCCAGCGCCCGGCCCAGGCGTTCGAACAGCGGTTCCATGAGCCGCCTGATCTCGACGATCCGGTCCTGGACCCGCTGCTTGTTCTTCAGCCAGTCGGCCTGGGACTTCGCGTAGGCCCGCTCGACCGCCATGGCTTCCTCCTCGATCTGCCGGATCCTGCCGCCGTGCTCCGCGATCAGAGCCTCGACCTCCGCGATTTCGTTGTCCAGGCCCGCCCGCTCCTCCCGGAGGCGGCGGACCTCGCCTTCGTTCTCCGCCCCGGCCGCCGCGAGCGAGGACGGCATCCGCGTTTTGCGCTCGGTGAGGGACCGAAGCCGGTCTTCGGCGGATTTCCTGAGTTCCTCCTGTTTGCGGACCAGGTCCCGCCGGCGGCGGGCGGCCTCCTCGTGCTGACGGCCCATCGACTCGATCCTGGAGTAGACCTCGTGCCAGGTCCTCTGCTGGAGATGCATTTCGTTTTCGAGGCCGGCCAGCTTCTCGGCCTCGGCCGAGGCCGGACGGATGTTCTCGCTCCAGGCCTTCTCCCCGAGCTCCTTCCGGAAGCCGGCCTTCTTTCCCCTGGCCTTCTTCAACTTGGCCTGGAGCCTCAGCCGGAGCATCTTGCGCCTGGCCCCGGAGAAAAACAGGCTCATGCGGCGGCGGAGGTCCTTGTCCCTGAGGAAGATCACGGCCAGCAGAAGGAGAATCGTGGACAGGAGAAACCAGAACATCCAGTAGGGAAGGCTCTTCTGGGCCATCTCCCCGGAGGCCTGGAGAACGGCGGCGTTCGCGGCGAGGCCGATCATGGGCTTGCCTCGACCGGCCGGTTCGGCGTCATGTCAATCATCGGGGCTCTCGATCCTGATGACCTTCCCGGGAAATCGGGTCCGAGGCGAATCGGCGGGAAGGCGGCGGAGCTCCGGCTTCCGGATGACGCGGCGGAAGCCGGTCTGAGAGGCCGACCCGGCGAGATACATCATGGCCGGCAGGTTTTCGGCGAAGATCGCGGCGATGTCGGCTTCGGAGTTGAAAAACCCTCCGTGAAGGATGTCGACGGGAGGCAGCTCGATGGTGTAGGAGGGGATTCCGGACACGCCGTAGGTCCAGTCCGTGAGATCCCCGTTTGTCAGATAGAGGGCCGAGGCCGCCTGGCCCACCGCGTAGACCGTTCCGCCGACTCCGGCGATGAGGCCGGCCAACGTTTCGCCGATCGTCCGCAGCTCCGGTTCGGTGGGAGCCGGCGAGGAAATGTAGCCCCACGGATAGAGGATGGTCTGCGAGAAGCTGTGAAACGACACCAGGGCCCCCACGTCGCGGCCCGAGAACAGTTGCTCGACGGCCCGCGTTTCGGGTTCGGACGAAGGTCCGGGGCCCCGATAGTCCTCGGCGGACGGAACGGCGCTCGAGCCGAGGTCATCCGTGCCCCACGCGAAGGGGTAGTTTCTGTTGATGTCCACGCCGAAGGAACCGTCGGGGTTGGCCCGCCTGTTTTTCCTCCAATAGCGGTAGACATGGATCGAGTATTCGAGCCCGTCCGGGTTGACCACCGGTATGACCCAGATCTCTCTCGCATCGACCAGCTGGCGCACCGCGGGGTCGAGGTCGTAGTTTTCGAGCAGGTAACGACCGAAAAGAAACGGGACCTCGACCGAAATCCACTCCCGGGCGTGGTGGCAGCCGACGAACAGGACGGCCGGTTCGCCTTCGTCCTGGTCGGGATTGTCGCTGATCTTCAGCCCATAGACCCGGCGTCCCTCGAGGCTCTCGCCCAGCTCGTAGAGCCTGGCCAAGCCGGGATGGTCGCGTTCGAGGAGGCGCATCTCCGTCTCGATCTCCGGATAGGAATGATAGGCGCCGTTGATGTCTCCGGAGGGCGAAACCGGCCCGGGCCGAGCCGGGGCGAACCTATCGGGCTCGAGGGTGAAGCGGACGCCGGCCGCGGCCAGGGCGGCCGATTCGTCGGGCGTAACGACGGCGTAGATCCTGCCTTCCGTCTCGAGGAGCAGGTCCAGCCCGAGCCGGGACAGGCCTTTGGCGGTGAACTCCCTCTTGGCGATGCCGACCACCCGGCCCGGCTCCCGGTCGTTCCCGGCGGAGGCCGGAGCGGCAGCCAAGAGAAGAGCCAGGCCGGCGGCCAGCATCAGCCATCGGCGGGCGCTCACGGGAGCCTCTCCTCGGCGGCCCGGTCATCGCGGCCGAAACGGTAGGCCAGGGTCAGGGCCGCCTTGGCAGTGCCGAGCGAGTTTCCGGAGCCGGTTTCGCGGCCGAAAAGTCCGGCCGCGTCGGCCGAGAGGCGGCCGGACCGGAGCCCGACACCCGCGGACAGGCAGACGTAGGTCGATCGCGGCTCGGCCATCGGCTGGGGATCGAGGGCCAGGCCCACCCTGAGCGGGAGCCGTCCCGGGCGGCCGAAAAAGCGGCCCCGGAGCTCGTATTCCAGTCCGGCCGAGGCCCGGACGATGTCCCGGAATGGCCGTTTCAGGTTCTCCTCGAAGACAACGACCGAGTAGCGGGACCATCCGAAATAGGCCGCGTCCGCGAACCCGGAGAGGGGGCCGGAGATCCGCCAAGCCAGCCCCGCCCCGAGGACCCAGGGCTGCCGGTAGGTGTTTTCGGCTTCGGCGTCGATCCTGATGTCCGTGTCCCCGGCCGGGGCGAGGTATCTCAGGGCGCTCCGGGCCTCCGCCTTCTTGACGTAGGGCGATCGGCCGGCCAGGCCCAGGGTCAGCCGGGGCGAAATCTCGAGCGTCAGTCCCGCGTTCAGGAAGACGCCCCGATACCGCTCGGACTTGTCGTCGGTGATTGTGTAGCCTTCGGACGGCTGGCCGCTCTGCTCCAGGATGTTCCGGTTCAGGCTGCCCGAGACGACGTTCAGGCCGACACCCAGGGCCAGGCCGCCGCGGATGCGACGGGCGACGGCGAGGTGATAGTCGCGGAGAATGCCGATCTGGCGCATGGACAGTGAGAGCCCGCCCGTGACCGCCGCCGCGGGACGGCCGTAGTCTTCGAGGAGCCCGGCCGAAGCCGCCACGGCCCAGTTTCCCAGGCGGATGACGCCGCCGCCATATTCGAGGGCCGCCGACCCGGCCGTCAGGTTGCCGCGGCTGAACAGCACTCCGGTGTTCACCAGCGAATACCGGAACAGGGAGGCCCCGGAATAGGAGGCCGTCACTCCGATCGAACTTCCGGCGAGCGAGACGAGCAGGGCGGGGTTGGCCAGGGAGGCCGCGGCGTCCCAGGCCCGGGCGAACTGGGCGCCGCCCAACCCCAAAGCCGCCGCCGACGGAGCGCCGAGCGTATTCCACGAGCGCAGGGGAGCCTCGTCCTCGTATTGTCCGAGGACGAGCTGGGCGGAGGCGGGGCGGCCGAGCCCCGCGACAGCGACGGCCAGGAGAAAAAAGAGACCCCGGGGGGAGGAAAGACGAGAGAGGGAAAGGACGCCGCGTGTCTCCATAACCCGACCGGATTCTAGCATGTTCCCGCTTGGTTTTCCATGGGAAAACGTGTATGCTTGTACAATTCATCGGAGAGGCCATGAAGAAACGCGAACACAGGAGAATCCGTATCTCGGGCATCGGCGTCGAGGTGCCGGAAAAGGTCCTGACCAACGCCGACCTCGAGAAAATGGTGGATACGTCCGACGAGTGGATCGTGACCCGTTCGGGCATCCGGGAGCGCCACATCATCCCGGACGATCAGGCGACGTCGGACCTGGGGATTGCGGCGTCCCGGCGGGCCCTCGAGGATGCCGGCCTGGAGCCTCGGGATATCGACCTCATCCTCGTCGCCACCAACACCCCGGACACGATCTTCCCGTCGACGGCCTGCTGGATCCAAAAGGGCCTGGGGGCCCGGACCGTGCCCTCGTTCGACGTGTCGGCCGGCTGCACGGGCATGCTCTACGGGATGATCATGGCCGAGAGCCTGATCCTCAACGGGGCCGCGAAGAGGGTCCTCCTGGTTTCGCCGGAGGCCCTGAGCCGGATCACGAACTGGGAGGACCGCAGCACGTGCGTGCTGTTCGGCGACGCGGCCGGCGCCTTCGTTCTCGAGGAGAGCGGAGACGAATCGGGGATGCTCTCCCATTACTGGGGCGCGGAGGGGGCCTTGGCCGATATCCTGATGCTGCCGGGCGGAGGCTCGAGGCGGCCCACCAGCCAGGAGACCCTCGACGCCAAGCTCCAGTACCTCCAGATGAAGGGCAACGAAGTCTTCAAGCACGCCGTCAAGAGGATGGGGGAGGCCGCCGTCGAGGCCCTGGAGCTGGCCGGGCTTCGCAATGACGACGTGGATTGGCTGATCCCGCACCAGGCCAATATCCGGATCATCGAGGCCACCGGCAAACGCCTCAAGGTGCCGGCGGACAAGGTCTTCGTGAATATCCACAAGTTCGGGAACGTCTCGGTGGCCACCATCCCCCTGGCCCTCTACGAACTCGCCCACGACGGGAAGCTGCGGAGCGGAAACGTCATCGTCATGGACGCCTTCGGCGCCGGCCTGACCTGGGCCGCGATCGTCTACCGCTGGTGACAGACCGGACCGGCAAAGGCGGTGCCGGTTCCGCAAGCTGCGGGCACTACCCTTCGCCGCTCCGTTTTGAAACCCTCGCGAGAACAGGCGGGCAACTTCCAGACCCGGTTTCGGGCTTGGTCATAAAGGGGAAAAAACCAGCGCTCCGCGGACCCGACACTCTCTCCTTCGAAGGGACAGGCCCGGCCGTCCGGACCGGGCTATTTCGCGTAGGCCGCGAACAGCCGGGCGAGGGTGTCCTTGTCCATGACGCCCACGCTGCGGTAACGGATGCGGCCGTCGGGGTCGATGACGATCGTGGACGGGATATAGTCGCCCGGCTTGTAGTCGGCGACGATCTTCGCCGTGGCCCGGGCGACCGGATAATTGACCCCCGCGTCTTTAGCCCAAGCCTCGAGCTTGTCACGGGGAATGGTGTCGACCGAAACGCCGATGATCTCGAGACCCTTGTCCTTGAGCCGGCCGTAGGCGTCGATGAAGTCCGGGATCTCGGCCCGGCAGGGGGGACACCAAGTGGCCCAGAAATTCAGGACCAAGACCTTGCCCTTGTAGTCGGCCAGGGACAGGGCCGTGCCGCCGAGGTCTTTCAGGCTGAATTCGGGCGCCGGCGAATTTTCCTCCTGGGCGCGGAGGGACGGAATGCCGGTGACCAGCAGCAGGCCGGCAACGGCCAGAATCGCGAGCACGCTCCTCATCGTGAGCTCCTTTATCGCCGATCCGGCCCGGCCTGCGCCGCGGCCGGAAAGGCCGGGATGGATTCGATAAAAACGATATAAATTATAGACTAATGACGCTCCCGGCGCAACCCGCGCTTCGGACACTCTCGAAACGGATCGGCTCGCCCCGGCCCCGGCAGCCTGCGAGCGGTCGGCGGGATCACGGGATCCGCCGGACTCCGAAGGGCGGACTCAGTCCCCCGCCCGCTCGAGAAGCCGCAGCCAGCGGGCGTCCACCTCGGCCTGCATGGCGGCGATCTGGTCTTCGGTTAGGTGTCGGAAGCGTCCCTGCAGGCGCAGGTAGTCCTTGATCGGCTTCTTGTCCTTCAGCTTCATGTTCAGCGTGAGCTTCGTCCCGTCTTCGATCTCGAAGAGCGGGAACACGGCGTTCTGGACCGCCATCCGGGCCAGTTTCACGGAATCGTCGGGCCGGCTTTTCCAGCCCGTCGGGCAGGGCGCAAACACGTGGAAGAAGCGCGTCCCGCTAATGTCCTTGGCCTTCTTCATCTTCTTCACGAAGTCCTCGGGGTAGGCGATGCTGGCCGTCGCGATATAGGGGATGCCGTGGGCGGCCATGATGGCCGAGATGTCCTTCTTCGGCCTGTTCTTGAAATGCTTGACGGGGGTGGTCGTCGTCCAGGCGCCGTAGGGAGTCGCCGAACTCCTCTGGATGCCGGTGTTCATGTAGGCTTCGTTGTCGTAGCAGACGTAGATGATGTCCTCGTTCCGTTCGGCCGCTCCCGAGAGGGCCTGGAGGCCGATATCGAAGGTCCCGCCGTCGCCGGCCCAGGCCACGACGGTCGTCTCCGTGTCGCCCGTCATTTCGAGCCCGGCCTTGACCCCCGTCGCCGTGGAGGCCGCGGTTTCGAACGCGCAGTGGTAGATGGGGACGTCCAGGGAGGAGTAGGGATAGGCTCCGTCGATGACCGCCCAGCAGCAGGCCGGGATGCAGAGCGCGGTCTTCTGCCCCAGGGCCTTGAGCATGTCGCGCATGGCCAGCGTCGCGCCGCAGCCCTGACAGGCCAGGTGGCCGCAGCTCATCAGCTCTTCGACGGGGAGGGTCAGCGTCATCTTCTTGTCTTTTTTCATTTCTTGACTCCTATCCAGACGATCGCTTCGTCCGCCGCTTCATGACCGAGGGTGTGATCGACGACTTCCTTGAACGTGTCCACGGTGATGTCACGGCCCCCCAGACCGGCGATGAACCCGAAGACGGGCGGCATTCCGGGCCGCCCGTAAAGGGCCGACTTGACTTCCTGATAGAAGATCCCGTGGGCGCCGTAGGAGATGTTGCGGTCCACGACTGCCACCTTGGCGGCCTTGCGAAGAATCGCCCTGACGACCTCGAAGGGGAAGGGCCGAAGGACCTTGATGCGCAGGTTCCCGGCCTTGACTCCCGCCTGGCGAAGGGCATCCACGGCCACCCTGGCCGTCGAGCCCGCCGTTCCCGACGTGACCAGGATCAGGCCGGCGTCGTCGCACAGGTACGGGTCGACGAGGCCCAGCCGCCGCCCGAACAGCTTTTCGTATTCCCGGCCGGTCTCCTCGATCAGGGCCGGCGCCTTCTGCATGTCCATCTCGAGCTTGTAGCGAAGCTCGAAATAGTGCTCGGGAGAGGTCAGCCCCCCGAAGGCGTGGGGGTCTTTGGGTGTCAGCCGGATCTCCGGGTCGAACGGCGGGAGGAACTTGTCGACCTCGGCCTGATCCGGAAGCTCCACCACCTCATAGGTGTGCGAAAGGGAGAAAGCGTCCAGAATGACCATGGCCGGGATCATCAGGGCCTCGGAAACCTTGAAGGCCTGGATGACCGTGTCCAGCACTTCCTGGTTGGACGAGCAATAGTACTGCATCCATCCCGTGTCGCGCTCCGACAGGCTGTCGTTCTGGTCGGTCCAGATGCTCCAACCGGGAGCCATGGAGCGGTTGATGTTGCCCATGACGACGGGGTGCCGGCCTCCGGACGCCCAGTGCAGCATCTCGTGCATGAGCGCCAGACCCTGGGCGGAGGTCGCCGTGAAGGTCCGGGCCCCGGCCACCGACGCCCCGATGCAGGAGGCCATGGCCGAATGCTCGGACTCGACCTTGATGAAGCGGGCGTCCAGGCTCCCGTCGGCGCACATCTCCGACAGGAGCTCCACGACCTGGGTCTGAGGCGTGATCGGGTAGGCCGAGATGACCCTGGCCCGGGACAGCATCGCGCCGTAGGAGAGGGCGTGGTTGCCCATCATGACTTTCTTCATCTCTTCTCCTCCACCATAACGATGCACTTGGCCGGGCATTCCTCGGCGCAGATGCCGCAGCCCTTGCAGTAGTCGTAGTCCACGACGGGCCACTCGTCCACGATCTCGATGCTGGGCTCGGGGCAGAACTTCCAGCAGATGCCGCACTTGAGGCACCTGCCGAGGTCGATCTCGGGCCGGATGTTTCGCCAGGCCCCGGTCTTGTTGTGGGTCTGCGAGCCGATGGAGATCACCATGGTCGGCATGTCATCGGCCGACCGGAAAACGATTTTCTTGGCTTTTTTGTCCTTCATGGCCGGTCCTCTCTCAAGCCCTTTCGTAAGCCTGGCGGGCCGCCGTGACGTTGTCCTCGGGCTTGATGGCGATGCCCTCCCGGATGGCCTGGGCCAGGGATTCGAACGCCGTCAGGCCCAGGATCTTGACGACCGCCCCGGCGATTGCGGTGTTGACGATCGGGGCGGCCAGGGTGCCGAGCCTGTTCGCGACGGCGATCTCGGTGGCGTTGATCGTCCGGACCGAGTAGGCGTTGCCGAACGCAAAGTCTCCGGGGGCGCGGTCGCTGTTGATGATGATCGTCCCGCCCGGCTTGAGGCCTTCAGTAACGTCGATGGCTTCGACGAGCGTCGGGTCGACGACGACCACATTATCGGGGGAGTAGACCCGGCTCTTGTCGTAGATGGGCTTGCTGTCGATACGGATGAATGCGATGACGGGGGCGCCGCGCCGTTCCACCCCGAATTCGGGGTAGGCCTGGACGTAGTTGCCCTCCTTGGCGAGCGCGTCGGCCAGGATCTTGGAAGCCACGACGGTGCCCTGACCGCCACGGCCGTGAAAACGGATTTCGACCATCTCTCGCTCCTTAGGTTGAATCAAAGACAACATACTATTATATGCTTCGGACGGGCGCAAGAAAAGATTGCGGGAGATGGCTTGGAGGGTGCGGGGCGGCGCGGAGAGCGCCCTTTAGGGGCGGGCTCGGGGGTTCAGCGTGGGCCGGGCTTCCGGGCCCGGTACAGGCGCTTCAGCATCAGGGCGTCGGCCTCGAGGTTGGGGCTCTCGCAGATGACCATCCCCTCGACGCCGAGGTCCCGGAGCGCCCCGAGCCACTCGTCGTACCGGAAGTCCGCTTCGTCGAGGTCCAGATGCTTGATCTCCCCCCTCCCGCCGTAATGGATTCCGGCGATGTGGATGTGGATGTTTTTCAGCGCCCCCGGACCGAGCTTCCGGCCGACCTTGGTCAGAACCCGGTGGAATTCCGGATAGGAATTGACCCTCCCCTCGCGGGCGTGGATGTGGGAAAAATCCAGGCAGGGCTGGAGGCCCCGAACGTCCCGGCAGAGGGCCAGGACCTCGTCCAGGCTCCCGAACTGGGACCGCTTGCCCATGGTTTCGATGCGGAGCGTGACGGGCAGCCTCTCGGTCCGGACGATGGACATCACGGAGCCGAGCTCCCTCTTGATCGTCATGTAGGCCCTTTCGGGATTCCCATCCGGCCCGTAGAAGCCGGCATGGAAAACGATGCCGACTGCCCCGCAGGCGGCCCCGAGACGGGCGGTGTGGAGCAGCCTTTCCTGGCTCTGGAGCCGTTTGCCGGGGTCGTCGGAATTGAGGTTGATGAAATAGGGCGCGTGGGCGCTGAGCCTGACGCCGAGGGCCGCGGCCCTCTCCCTGACGGCCCGGGCGGTCTCATAGCCCATCTTGACGCCTTTGACGAACTCGACCTCGAGGCAGTCCAGGCCCAGGTTCCGGATATGGTCGACGGCGGAGAGAGTGGACGGGCCCGAGGCGGAAAGGGGGACCCCGGCCGTGCCGAAGAGAAGGCGCCTAGGAGCAACCGGCATCGGCCCCTCCGCCGGTCTTGAGGAACTGGCTGACGATCCGCATGGCGCAGAACTCGCCGCACATGGAGCAGGCCTCGGTCTTGGATTTTCGGGTCTTCCGCACGGCGCTGAACTTCCGGGGGTCGAGGGCCAGCGCCTTTTGGGCGCTCCAGTCCAGATCCTTGCGGGCTTTGGACAGGGCCCGATCCCTCTCCAGGGCGCCCGGGATCTTCTTGACGATGTCGGCCGCGTGGGCGGCGATCCTGGACGCGACGAGCCCCTCGCGCACGTCGTCGAGGCTCGGCAGGCCGAGATGCTCGGCCGGCGTCACGTAGCAGAGGAAATCGGCCCCGGCGGCGGCGGCGATGGCCCCGCCGATCGCCGCGACGATGTGATCATAGCCCGCGGCGATATCGGTGACGAGCGGCCCCAGGACATAGAACGGCGCCTCGCGGCAGACCCGTTTCTGGAGCCGGATGTTCATCTCCACTTGATCGAGAGGGACGTGGCCGGGTCCCTCGACCATGACCTGGACGCCCGCGTCCCAGGCCGCCTGCACGAGCTCGCCCAGGGTCAATAGCTCCTCGATCTGGGGCCGGTCCGTGGCGTCGACGATCGACCCCGGCCGCAGACCGTCCCCCAGGCTGAGGGTGATGTCGCGTCGGCGGGCGAGTTCGAGGAGGCGGTCGAAGCCGGCATAGAACGGGTTTTCCTTGCCCTGGTGAAGCATCCAGGCCAGGTGAAAGGCGCCCCCACGCGAGACGATATCGGCGACCCGGCCCTGCTTCCTCAGCCGGTCGACCGCCTTGAGGGTCAGCCCGCAGTGGACGGTCATGAAGTCCACGCCTTCTTCGGCCTGGGATTCGATGGCACCGAAAAGGTCGTCCTCCGTCATGTCGACGATGCTTCCCCGGCGGTCGATGGCCCTGATGGCGGCTCCGTAAATGGGTACGGTCCCCAGGGGGACGGGGGAGCGGGAGAGAATCGTCTTGCGGATCTTCGTGAGGTCGCCGCCCGTGCTGAGGTCCATAACCGCGTCCGTCCCGTAGTCCAGGCTGACCCGCAGCTTCCTGAGTTCGTCAGACAGGAGCGGGAAATCCCTGGAAGTGCCGAGATTGACGTTGACCTTGGTCCTGAGCCCCGAGCCGATGGCGGCGGGTCGGTTGGGGGAATGGACGGGGTTCCAGGGGATGACGGCCTTCCCCCGGGCCACCAGGTCGGCCAGCGCCTCGGGGGCGATCCCCTCTGCGGCGGCGGCCTTTTTCAGCGCGCGGGAAAAGACACCTTTCCTCGCTTGGTCGAGCTGCGTCATGGTTTTGTCGCCTTCGAAAACGCTATCCTGGATTAAACCCAAGTATAGATGAGGTCCCGGGGACTGTCAAGAAAGCGTCGGCCGGTCCTGTCATCACGAGGCTTCCCCTTTCCGGAAGCCGTGGTGATCCCGTGCACATGACGTTGGTGAGGAAAACGGGGCGGGCTTGGGGTGGTCCCTCCGCCGGGTCGCGGGTTTGGCCCGGCGAGCCAAACCCGCTCGGTCCGGGCCTCGCTCTGAGCGATGGGGTCGGGAACCGGATGTCCGTCCCGCCGATTCCTTGCCCATTTGGCTCCCGACCAGATAATCTGCGGCCCCGACCCAGCTCGCTCATCCCTGCCCGCTCGGCCCTTCCGACGCCCTCCTCCGGGATCCCCCGCTGCGCCCGCATTTACCTGAACCCCCTTCGCGCCGTCCCCTCCGCGCGGGGGAATAAGGAATGGGCTTCTCTCGAAAGCCTCGAGGGCGGTCACCTGCGGACGGGGATGCGGAGGGTGGTCCAATAGTCCGTGAGGCCTTCCTCGCTGACGATGCGCGTCAGCTGTTCGGGAGTCGAGTTTTTCACCACATAGTCGAGGAAGGTCGAAGCGCTCGCGCCCTGTTTCAGCTGGACCAGGCAGAGGCCCGTGTAGAGGGAGATCTTCAGGCCCATGTCCCTGCCGGGCGGGGGCTCGGCGCCGGGCCGGGACAGATCCCGGAGTTTTTCCAGGGCCGTGCGGCAGTCCTTCAGGAAAAAGGCGGCCTTGGCGAGCAGGAACTCGGCATGCGTTTCCCGCGGCCGGGCGGCCGTCAGGGCTTCCAGGATGTTCCGGGCCTCCTTGTAGCCGCCCCGGCGGAAATAGGCCGAAGCGAGTTCGTAAACCGGGCCGGGTTCGCCGGGGTTCCTTCGCACCTCCGCCTCGAGCCTGCCGAGGTCCGGTTCGGCGACTGGCCGGGCGGCCGGACGCTCCGCCGGCTGCCGCGCCGGCTGTCGTTCGGCGGGTCGCCGTGTTTCGGGCTTGGCCGCGGCCTCGGCCGCCCGCTTTCCGGCGGCCGCATCCCTGGTGACCTTGGAGACGGCGGGTTTTCCGTCCGGCTTGGCCGGCTCCGAGGCCGCTTTTCGAGCCGGCGGCTTGCTTCCGGGTTTGTCGGAGGCCGTTTTTTGAGGCGGGGCTTCGGCCTTTTTCGGCGGCGCCTGCTCGGGCGGTTTGGCCCGGGTTTTCTCAGTCACCTTTTGGACAGGGGGTTTGGCCTCGGATTCCCGCGGAGCATCCGCCGCCTTCTCCTTGGCCGGCGGGTTCGTACCCGGGGGGGCTGTCTTCTTGGGGGGGAGGGCGGTCTCGGACCCGGGCTTTTTCGTCCCGCTTTCGACGGCGGCGGCCTTAAGACCGCTGCCCGGCCCCACGGCCGGGGGAGACGGCGCGGGGAGACCGACGTCGATCCCGGCCGACCGGCTCAGCTTCCCGAGTTCGGCCAGGGTGGCCTCGTCCAGGCCCAGACTCCCGGCTCCTTCGGGACCCATGAGCGCGGCGGCCCGGGCCAGCGCCTGCCGGCTTTTGTCTCTTTCCTGGATGGCCTCCCGGCACAGAGCCAGGTAAACATAGGCCTTGGCCGCGAGTTTCGGGTCACGGGCCAATCCGAAAACCGCGATTTCCAGATCCCGCACGGCCGAGGCCCGGTTTCCGGCCAGGAAGGCCTTTTCGCCGCCGGCGAAGAGCTTGAGGTAGAACGGGTCGACGTCCTGGCGGGAGGGCCAGGCGGCCCGGCCGGCGGGTCCGAGGCCCGGAACCGCGGCCGGCAGGGAGAGAACCGCCGCAGCCAGGCCGAGCCAGGCCGCCAGGACGAAACTTTCCCTGCTGCGGCCTGCGGCTCTCTTCGGGCGACGGAAATCCAGACCCTTCATGACGGCTGAACCAATTGTACCCCGATATCGGGGGCGCTTGTCAAAGAGCGGCGCCGGGAACGGGCGAGAAATCTCCGCCTCCCGGCCGGGGCAAAGGCTGAGATGACTCTGGGCCGCGGGATGCCGGGAACGCGTCCCTCTCGAGGCTCCCCCCGAACTCAAAGAGGCCTGGACCAGATAACAGGGCTTCGGGCGGGGTGAGAAGGCGTCTTTTTCCTCACCCCCAAAGGTGAGGGAAGAGGGGTGTTTTTCACCCCGGGATTCATCCGGTTCGACGATTGCCCGAATGGTTCCCGGGGCCTATCATGGGCCCGAGATGCGTGCGAGATTTCGGCCTTTCGTTTTGCCGGCCTGTGCGGTTATAATGAGGCAGGACTTCATTCGCAATAGCCGCTGATCATTCGAAACCATTTTTGAGTGTGAGGGGCCGCGTTTCGTCCATCGGCGGTAGCCTGCAAAAAGTTCCCCGCATGAATCCACCCGAAACGACGAATGTTCCGTCCCGAACCGGTCCGGACCAGCCCGGGCCCGCCTTCGAGATCAAGGCCGGACTGCTGGCCCGGAACACGATCCTGAACCTGCTCGGGCTCGGCCTGCCCATGCTGGTCGGCATCCTGGCCATGCCGTTTACCATCAGGCTGCTGGGCACGGAGAGGTTCGGCATCCTCTCCCTCGTCTGGGTCGTGGTCGGCTACCTGGCCTTTTTCGACCTTGGACTGGGCCGGGCGACGACCAAGTTCATCGCCGAATCCCTCGGGAGGGGAGACGCGGGCGAGGTGTCCCGAATCCTCTGGACCACGGTCTTTTTCCAGACGGTGCTCGGCCTGGCCGGAACTGCCGTCCTGGCCTTGGGGACGCCCCTTCTCGTCGACCGCATCCTGCGCATCGACCCTCGCTACGTGGCCGAGGCCAGGGTGTCGTTCATCCTGATCGGCGTCTCGCTCCCGGTCGTCCTGGCGTCGGCCTCTTTTCGCGGCGCCCTAGAGGCCCGGCAGAGGTTCGACCTCGTCAACATCGTCAAAGGCACGTCGAGCACGTTGAATTATCTCCTTCCCCTGGCCGGGGTGGCGGTCGGCTTCGATCTCCGCGGCATCGTCGGGATGCTCGTGGGCTCGCGCCTCGTGATCCTGGCGGCCTGGATCATCCTTTGTCTGCGGACGTTTCCCGGCCTGCGCCGCGGGGTCCGGGTCAGGAAGGAGAACGTTCCCAGGCTGCTCAAGTTCGGAGGCTGGATCACCGTCTCCAACGTCGTCCGTCCGGCTCTGAATTACCTCGACAGATTCCTCATCGGCTCGATCGTGAACATGACCGCCGTCGGCTACTATGTCGCGCCGTACGAAATCGTCACCAAAGCCGGGATCCTGCCCGGGAGCCTGGTGCTGACACTGTTCCCTTCCTTCAGCCACTTGCAAGGGCGGGAGGACAAGGGCCGGGCCAAAACGCTATTCAGCTATGCCGTCAAGTACCTGATCATCGGCATCGGCCCCGTCTCGGTCGTGCTGGTCGTCCTGGCGCGCCCGATCCTGTCGGTCTGGCTCGGGCCCGAGTTCGCCCGGGCCAGCACGCCCGTCTTCCAGATCATGGCGGCCGGCTTTCTCCTGACGGCCCTGGCCGACGTCGGGCTGGCGTTGATCCAGGGGATCGGGCGTCCGGACCTCACGGCCAAGCTCCACACCGCCGAGTTCATCCTCTTTGTCCCCCTGGCCTGGCTCTTTATCAGGAGGTGGGGAATCACGGGAGCCGCCGCGGCCTGGGCCGCCCGGGTGGCCTTTGACGTGCTGGCTCTCTACGCGATGGCCTGGAAGGTCGGCGATATGAAATTCGGCCGGCGCGAGCTCCTGGAGCGCGGCATTCCCCAGGGCGCCGCGGCCCTCGGGCTCCTGGCCTTCGGCGGCTGGCTCATCCAGAGTCTCCACATGACGCCGTTTTCCATCGCCGCGCCGCTGGCCGGTTTCGCCGTCGTGTGCGCAGTATTCGTGCTCACGAAGCAGGAAATCTCCTGGGTCCGCTCGGGGCTCGCCCAGCTCCTGGCGGGAGTCCAGAGACGGAGGCAGGGAGCCTGATGGAAAACCCGGCCATGGCCGTCGTGCATCCCCGCATCGCCGAGGGCGGCGGGTCGGAGGCCAGCGCGCTCTGGATGCTCGAGGCCCTGCAGGACGAAGGACGACTGACCCTCATCACGATGGGCCGGCCCGACTTCGGGGCCCTGAACCGGGCCTACGGCACCGGCGTCGACGGCCGCAAGGTCGCCTGCCGCCCGCTGCCCGTTCCGGCCGGCATGGGCCGCCGGTTCGACGCCCTCCGGGGCTGGCGGCTGGCCAGGTACTGCCGCCGCCACGCTTCCGAATTCGACGTCATGATCTCCGCCTACAACGTCATGGACTTCGGCCGGCCGGGAATCCAAAGGATCGGGGATTTCTCGTTCGACGACAGGCTGCGGCGAATGCTGTATCCGAGCCGGGGCGCGGAAGGCCGGCTCATCTATCAACGCTCGCCCTGGCGGTCCGCCTACCTGGCCTTCGGCCGCGTCCTTTCGGGAACCAGGGCATCGGGTTGGAAGCGGAACCTGACCATCGCCAACTCGCGATGGACCCGCGACCTCCTGCGGCGGCGCTTCGGTCTCGATTCGGTGGTGGTCTATCCGCCGGCCCTGTCCGTCGCGTCGCAGATCCCATGGGAGGAGCGCGAGAACGGCTTCGTGGTCATGGGCCGGGTCGTTCCCGAGAAGGGCATCGATGCGGTCATCGCCGTTCTCGACGAGGTCCGCAGGCACAACGACGTTCACCTGCACATCATCGGCAAGGCCGGCGATCAGGCCTATGCCCGGCGAATCGAGGCGCTCGCCGGCGGCCGCCGGGAGTGGGTCTTTCTCGAGGGCGGCGTTTACGGTCCGGCCAAGGACGCTCTTCTCGGCAGCCACAAGTACGGCCTCTCCGGCTGCCGGCACGAGGCCTTCGGCATCGCCGTTGCCGAGATGGTCAAGGCCGGCTGCCTCGTATGGGTGCCCGAAGGCGGGGGACAGGTGGAGATCGTCGACCATCCGGACCTCGTCTTCGCGGACCGGGCCGGGGCCGTCTCGGGCATCGTCGACGTTCTCGCCGACCCGGAGAAGCAGGCGGCTCTCAGACGCCATCTCGCTGGGCGAGCCGATGCCTTCTCGCCGGCCGGATTCGGCCGCGAGATCCGTCGTCTCGTCCGCGGCTTTCTCGACGGTTCGGGAGGCTGCCATGCCTGAGCTGACCTTCGTCGTCGCCACGAAAGACAGGCCAGCCGAGCTGGCCCGGATGTGGCGCAGCCTGAACTCCCAGACCCGGCTTCCCCGCGAGGTCGTGATCGTCGACGCCGGAAGCGGCGCCGTTCCGGATGGTAAAATGTCCCAGGCCCGCATCCCGCTCAGGCACGTCAGGTCCTCCGTCGCGTCGGCCACCCGGCAGCGCAACCTGGGGATCGGGCTCGCCGACCCGAAGGCCGAGCTCATCGGCTTTCTGGACGACGACATCGTTCTCGAATCCACGGCGGTCGAGGAAATGCTCCGGTTCTGGGAGCAGGCCGGAGCGCGGGTGGGGGGCGCGGCCTTCAACATGCTCAACCATCCCCCGCTGGCCTGGCGTTC
>Ga0055483_10000001_pt1 | contig 87616 bp, 73 predicted proteins | sample RushMan_CattailN_5_FD_57938 | JGI IMG/M metagenome (GOLD analysis project Ga0055483, IMG submission 57938) | Wetland microbial communities from San Francisco Bay, California, USA, that impact long-term carbon sequestration - RushMan_CattailNLB_D2 | ecosystem: Environmental > Aquatic > Marine >... | reverse complement strand
GAGCCGATGAGACCGGCGTCGTTGCCCAGGGAAGCCCGGGCGATCCGGCAGCAGGCGAACGAAACGCGGTGGGACCGGCGCCGGGCCTCCTGAACGGCCGGCGCGATCAGGTATCTCCCGGCTCCGACCACCCCTCCGCCGAGCAGAATGCGCTCCGGGTTCAGGAAATTGATCACGATGCCCAGCCCGATCCCGAGGAAATGGGCGGCCCGGTCGAAGCTCGCCAGGGCGGCCTTGTCCCCGGCCTTGGCGCGCTGGAAGACGTCCTTCGGGGTCAGGGCTTCCTGCGAGTGGGAGAAATTCTGGTAGTTCCTGACGATCCTGGGGCCGGCCGATTCGGTTTCGAGGCAGCCCCGGTTGCCGCAGTTGCAGAGATCCCCGTCGGGGTTGACGGTGATGTGTCCGAGCTCGCCGGCGAAGCCGCACTTGCCGTGCCAGAGCTCACCGTCGAAAATGATTCCGGAGCCGATGCCTGTACCGATCGTGAGGAGGACGAGGCTCTGCGAGCCGCGGCCGGCGCCGTGCTCGAACTCGCCGAAGGCGGCCATGTTGGCGTCGTTATCGATCCGGAACGGGACGTCGATGAACTTGCTCAGGGCGGGGACGAGAGGGACGTTGTTGAGGCTCGGGTAGTTCGGGGAGGAGAGGATCTTCTGTTCCTTCAAGCTGAAGAAACCGGCGAACCCGAAGCCGCAGGCCTTGATCGGTCCCGGGCTGTCGGCTTTGAGCTGCCCCCAGAGCTTCTCCAGCGCGGCCAGGAGCTCCGCCATGGAGTCCGGGCTCGCGACCTTCCCTTTCCGTATGATTTGCCCTTCGGAATCGACGACCCCGTACTTGAGCTGTGTCCCGCCGAGGTCGAAACCCGCGTAGCAGGAAGTTTTCTTGGCTGCCATGGGGCTGTCCGAGGACGGCGCCGGGCCGGGTCCGCCGGCCGGGGGCTCAGTTGGCGGGGGGCTCGGTCTTCTTTCCGGGCTTGTCTTTGTCGCCCTCTTCGCCTGTATTGATGGACTTCTTGAAGTTCTTGATTCCTTCCCCGATGGACCTGCCGAGATCCGGGAGTTTCCGGGCGCCGAAGATGATGATCACGATGAGCAGGATCAGTATCAGTTCAGTCGGTCCGAGCGATCCTAACATGTAAACCTCCTTGAGGTTTCAGTCTCGAAAAAACGCCGCTCCCGAGACAAAAGAACTCACCTCAAAGATACGCGTCTGCCCCTGAAAAGTCAAACAATCCCTCCGCCCGCAACAGGCTCCGGCCAACGGCCCCCGGAAGGCCCGATTGACCGATTCCGGCGAATCTGCGATGATAGTTGATTCCATGGACAACATCCGGAACTTCTCCATCATCGCCCACATCGACCACGGCAAGTCCACCCTGGCCGACCGTTTCATCGAGATGACCGGGGCCCTGTCAGCCAGGGAGCTCAAGGAGCAGGTTCTGGACACCATGGACCTCGAGCGTGAGCGGGGAATCACCATCAAGGCCCAGACGGTCCGGCTGGCCTACAAGAGCCGGGACGGCCGCGAGTTCGTCCTCAACCTGATCGACACGCCCGGCCACGTGGACTTTTCCTATGAGGTGTCCCGCAGCCTGTCGGCCTGCGAGGGGGCGTTGCTCGTCATCGACGCCTCGCAGGGTGTCGAGGCCCAGACCCTGGCCAACGCCTACCTCGCTCTCCAGAACGACCTTGTCCTCATCCCGGTCATCAACAAGATGGACCTGCCGCAGTCCGACTTCGGCCAGACCGTCGAGCAGATGGAACGCATCATCGGGATCAGCGGGGACGAGGCCCTGCCCGTGAGCGCCAAGAAGGGGACCGGCGTGGAAGAGGTGTTCGAGGCCATCGTCAAGCGCATTCCGCCGCCCCGGGGCCGTCCGGACGGTCCCCTCAAGGCGCTCGTTTTCGACTCCTGGTTCGACTCCTACCGCGGCGTCGTGGTGCTGGTCAGGGTCGTTGACGGGGAGCTCGGGACCGGAGACCGGATCGTGTTGATGGCCTCGGGCGCCGAGCAGGAGGTGGAGGAGGTCGGCCATCTCACTCCCAAACCGGTCAAGACCGGGCGGCTGCGGACGGGAGAGGTCGGTTACGTCATCGCCGGCATCAAGAAACTGAGGAATGCCCGGATCGGGGATACGATCACGCTCAAGAGCCGTCCCGCGGAGAGGCCGCTGCCCGGATTCCAGGAGGCCAAGTCCATGGTCTTTTGCGGGATGTTTCCGGCCGGGGACAGCCGCGTCGAGGACCTGCGCGAAGCGCTCGAGAAGCTGCGGCTGAACGACTCCTCTTTCCGGTACGAGCCGGAGAATTCGCCCGCCCTGGGGCTGGGATTCAGGGCCGGCTTCCTGGGCCTGCTCCACCGGGAGATCGTCCAGGAGCGCCTGGAGAGGGAATTCGGCCTCAGCCTGATCACGACTGCGCCGAGCGTGAGCTACCGCGTCGTGACCACCCGCGGGGAGGTCGAGGACGTCCACAACCCGTCCCAGCTTCCCGACCCGGCCGAGATCGCCTCGGTCGAGGAGCCCGTGATCGAAGCCATGATCCTGACTCCCGACCGCTATCTCGGCGCGGCCCTGGCCCTCCTCGAGGGCAGGCGGGGCGTCCAGAAGAAACTCGAGTACATCACCCCGCAGCGGGTCCTGCTGACCTACGAGCTGCCCCTGAACGAGATCGTCCTGGATTTCTACAACCAGCTCAAATCCGCGACGCAGGGCTATGCCTCGATGGACTACGAGCTGAAGGGCTACCGGGAAGCCCCGCTCGTCAAGCTCGACATCCTCATCAACGGCGAGGAGGTGGACGCCCTGTCGCTCATCGTGCACAAGGACAGCGCCTACGCCATGGGCCGGGCCCTGGTCGGGCGGATGAGGAAATTCATCCCGCGCCAGCAGTACGAGGTCGCCCTGCAGGCCGCGATCGGCAAGCGCATTATCGCCAGGGAGACGGTCAAGGCCTTCCGCAAGGACGTCCTGGCCAAGCTCTACGGCGGGGACTACACGCGCAAGATGAAGGTGCTCGAGAAGCAGAAGGCGGGCAAGAAGCGGATGCGCCGGGTCGGCAAGGTCGAAATCCCCCAGGAGGCCTTCCTGGCCATTCTCGACCTAAAGTAGCGGTTCGGCACGGCCTGTCATCACGAGGCTTCCCGTTTCCGGGAAGCCGTGGCGACCCCGTGCGCGCGGCGTGGACAAGGAAGCGGAGCTCGGGGTGCTCCCTGCCGCGGACGGGTCCTTTCCCGGCGCGTCCTCGCGCCCGCCCGGGCAACGTTCCTCCGGCATTGCGAGGAGGTGTCTCTTGACACCGGCGCGGCAACCTCATCTTCTCGAGCGCGCTGCGGGCGCGGAGGGCCTGGCACCGGCCATCCGTCCCCTCCGGGATCCACCCCTGCGCCCGCGTCTCCTTCCATCCTCTCAGCGCCGTCCCCGAGGCCTTACTTTTTGGCCGGCTGGGCCTGCGTCATGTCGAGCAGGATGCCGGAGACGTCGGCCGCGAGCCACTTCGTTTCGCCTTCGGCGGCGGCCGGCAGATAGACGATGGTGCCGTCCTTGCGGGTGAAGACGGTGCGGTATTCGAGAACGTCGGCGTCTCCGGGACGACCCGAGAACGCGTAGGCGCCCTCGTGCGGCAGCCGCCTCATGTCGACCGCGTTCCTGACCGCGAGGTCGAGTTCCTTGGTGTAGACATATCCCTGGAAGCGCAGGACGGCCAGGCCGCTCGAGTAATCCGCCCACTGGCTGATCTCGGCCGGAGCGACCGGCACCTGGATAATCTCGGAGCTGCCGATGAACTGGTAGCAGAGGGAGCGAAGGAAGCTGAACATGATATCCGGGTCAATCCCGCCCGCGGCGTCCGGAGAGCGGAACGGACCCACCATGTCCGCGGCCAGGGAGGCGGAGAGCGTTTGATACCTGCCCGCGTCCATGAGGGCCTTGAGCCCGGGCGAGGAATCGGCCTTGACCGTGGCCGTCACTGCGCCGCTCATGCCGTTCTGCTGGTCGAACGAGGAAGCCGAACCGATGCCCGCCAGCTCGGCCGCGGCGCCGTCGAGCCAGACGTCACGGGCTTGGCGCCCTTCCCCTTCCCCGACAAACCTGATGCCGCCCACCGATACCGGTTCCAGCCCGTAGTTGTCCAGCACGACTTCGTAGCCTCCTGTGGCCGCGTCGAAGGACTTGAGCGAGGCCGAAACGGGGCCGCCCAAGGTCCGGAGGAGGTCCCCCGTCAGCCGGAAAGTCGTTTTTTCGGCCATTCCGGAGGCGGCCCCGGTCATAATTCCGAAGTCCCAGGTGCCGAGGTCGCCCATCTTCATGAACAGGGTGAAGGTGGCCCAGTCGTCGACAGGGATGTCGACGGTCATCCGGAACCAGGCGTCGTCGGCGCGAACCGGGCTGAGCTTGGTCAGGCTGACGGCCTTTTCCGCCGCCAGGTTTTGCATGGCGGGACCGGCCGAGGCGAGCAAGATCCGATTGGCGTCGATCAGGTCCGGAAACGGAAGGAGGTCGACCGCCTCCCCCGTTCTTTTTTTCAGGGACTCGACGGCTGCCTGCAGTTCACGGCTCGAGAAATCCGGGTACAGGTCGTAGGTGATATGGCCGGTCATCCTCCCCTGGCCGTCGGTGGTCATCGAAAACCGGCAGGAGGGTCTCAGTCCCGACTCCACCTCCCACCGCAGCTTGAGTTCCCGCGGGGCGGGCCAAACGAGCCGCCGGCCGAACGAGTGGCTCTCATACCAGGGGCCGGTGAATCCTTCAGGCGGCTCGGCCCGCTGGGGCCGGGCGGGGGCATCCGACGGCTCGAAGTAGGGGCCCCCGAACCGCCCGGAATCGCTGAGGAAGTAATAGTCGTAGTCCGGGGTTTTATCCTTCGGATAGCTTATGGGAATCCTGGCCACAACCTCGCGGGTATCGGCATAGACATAGTCGATGTCCTCGCGAGGCCGGAGCTCGCCGAAGACCCGGACCACGTCGGGACGAAGGACGGCCTTGACTGTGGGCCCGGCTTTGAGGGGGATGGACCTCTGCGGCGAGGTTCCAGCCGGCTTGGACTGAGCCGCGGGCGTGGGAGCGCGTTTGGCAACGGCCGCGCTTCGCCGCACCGGCGAAATGGTCCGAATGGCCGGAGTCGTTGTCTTCGCCGCGGCCGGCCGAGGGGGCGTCGCGGAGGGGGACTTGTTCATCCGCTGCGAGGGTATGATGGGCTTGAAGGCGGCCAGGCTCCGGGCGATCGGCGAGGCCCCTGCCCATCCCGGATACACGGCCCGGACCACGAGCACCGGCCGGAACGAAGGCATGTCGCCCAGATCTGACGTTATCAGGGATGCGAAGTCCTTGGCTTTGGCTTCGTTCAGGGCGTTGTTATCCTCGTCCGTCAGCAGGTCGGGAGGCAGGGGGCGTGTGTTCGTCGAGAGGAGGAACCAGCGGGAATCGCTTTCACCGCCCGTCGGCCCGGCCTCCGAAAAAGTGACAGCCCGGGGGGGATACGGCAAGGTCATCCTCGTCCCGGTGGAGGCGTTGATCTTCAGCGGAAGCGGGACGAGGCGGGTGACACCCCTCCACTTGGCCTGGACGGCCTCCAGGGTTGCCTGCTCGGGCTTTTCGAGAGCCACCACCACCTGGATGTCGGCCCACTTCGGGTTTCCCCCGGACTCGAACTTGTAGTACTGGAATCGGAATCCATCGAGCGACGATGCCAGTTCGCCGACACCCTCCGCAAGGGGCGTGCCGGCCCGGCGGGCCAGGCGGATGACGGGTTTGTAGTACGCGAGCGTGGGATCCTTGGCGTCGCGATAGATCTCGGCCTCCCCGACCTTGATCGTGTAGTACGGATCCGGACTCTTGACCGGGCCCGGCCGGTCCATTTTCGAGGCGCCGATTTTCGGCGGCAGGGCTTTGTAGGGGATTTTCCGGGTCCTCAGAACGGATTGGCCCGGGCTGCCCGGACCAGAATGGATTGTATCCGGGCCGGCCAGCGAGGGCAGCACGAGGGCCAGGACGAGGAGCGGAATTTTGCGCATGACGACCTCCCTTGGCGGCCCGGCGGATCGAGCCATCAGTCCGCCGGGCGTGGCTTGGACGGATCCGGGCCCGGAAGCACCGCACGGGCGCTCCTACGGCCGCCGGCCTCCCTCGCCCGGGTCGACCGGGACGACGAGTCCGCCGACCTCGGATTTCCAGGGACTGGTGAAGGTCTTGCCCCCGGCGTAGATCAGCGTGTATTGGTACTCGCAGGGCAGGTCGGTCATCGGGTCTTCGTCATAGAAATAGAGACTGGCGTCCGGGGCGCCGGGTTTGAGCTTGACAGACTTGACGATCGCCCCCTTGTCCCCGCCGTTTCTGGTGTACTTGACCTTGACCGTCACGGTCCGCACCGTTTCAGGGTCGAGGCCGTCTCCCGTTACGGTGAACAGGGCTATCTTCGGGGGGATGGTCGCGGTCAGGACGGTCTCGGAGTTGACCGCTTCGGACGAGGTCCAGGACGGAGGGAAGTCGTTGTCCTTGACGCTCGGGCGGAAGTAGACCGTGTATTTCCAGCGGTGGCTGATGCCTTTGACCTGACTGCCGTCGGCGAAACTCGGCCACTTTCCGGCGCGGAGGGCCGACAGCCGGGCCGAGGGGTTCAGGATGTTGAAGGCGCCGCCGATTTCGCCCTGGTAGAGGTTGCCCTGGAGAAGGCCGCTGAACCTCAGGTTCTGAGGCGGCGCCGCGCCGAGCAGGACGCCCGTGTCGCTCAGGTAGTCCTTGGCTTCGAGCAGCAGGCCGGGCACGCTGTAGTTCGAACCGTCCTTGAGCTTGAACTGGTCGGTGAACACGACTTTGGCGAAGGGGCCGCCGGCGAAGTCGAGGTTGGCCGTGTAGGTGATGTCCAGTTTTTCGAAGAACGGGTCGTTGAGGGCCAGCTTCTGGGCGTACTGAGCCGCGTTGGACTGGATCTCCTTGACGATGGAATCGTCGAAGATCGAGGCGCTCGGAGAGAACTGCCAGGCGACCGCGATCTCCTTGTCGAGATCGACGACGAAGGTCGAGGCCTTGGCCTGGTCGAGGGTCTTCTGATCGAAATAGCCGTAATAGGCTTTCCGGCCTTTGTCGCTCCCCTTCTGAAACAACCCGCCGGTGAGAACTCCGGAGATGTAGCCCCAGACGCCGGGCTTGGCGCCGGCCGGGAGGTCGGGCTCCCGGAGCTCGCGCTTCGGGTCGATCAGCTCGTCGAGGGGGATGGGCGCTCCGAACCGGGCCACGGCCTGGTCGCAGGCGTACTTGGCCATGGCCATCAGCGCGTCGTCATATCCCTGGAGGTCGCCCTCGATCTTGATCGAGGTATTCAGGATCTGGGTGAGGTCGATATTGTTGACTTGGCTCTCGGTTGTCGTGCTGGTGGCCGCGGAGCCGCTCGAAAGGGGGATGATCCCGAATAGCGAAACGCCGCGTTTGCCGGGCTTTTCTATCCGGGTGGACGAGCCCTGCTGGGTCTGCATGAAGTTGTAGATTTCGGACGTCCTGACGGTGAGCTTGGCCTTGCACTTGATGTAGCCGCCGAGGTCGCCGGTGAAGTAAACGTTGAAGGGCTCGACGGCCGAGGGATTCATGATGGCCTGGTACAGGGCGATCGACTGGGGGCCGGAGAGGTTGAGGGCGAAGGTCGTCGTGCCGCTGGCGTCTCCGTTGGCGTCGTACCAGTCGGTTTCGGTCTGGTCCGAGGCCGTCACACCCGGGATTCGGGCCTTGGCCTTGAGGTTGTGAATGGGGATCGGGGCCAGCCGGACGTTTTTCGGTTTGGCGGTTGCTCCGAACATCTGGGCGTAAGGATGGAGAGCCGCCGACGCGGGCGTCAGGAACTTGGCCGTCTGGAGGCGGGTGGCCGCGAAGCGCTTGGGCGGGTTGAGGAGTTGCTGCTTGATGGCTTTCTCTTCGTCCGGAGAAGGCGACATGGTCACGTCGAACTGGAGATAGCCGCCGGCGACGTCGGCGCTCCCGACCTGATTCCTGTTTTCGGCCATGGCGTAGCTCAGGAGGCGGAAAACCAGGCGGCCCTGCTGGGTACGCGCCACTCGGGGCTTGGGCACATAGTAGAACAGGTCGGGGCTGGTGAGCGAAGGATAGATCGTGAAGCCCTCGATGATATCATAGGGCTCCGTCAAGTTGACCTTGGTGAAAACCTCCTGCGGCGGCGGCGCCGCTCCGACCTTGAACGGACCGCCCTCCTGGGCGAGGGCCGGCGGGACGGCCGCGATCAAGGGCACGAGGAGACACACGGCGACGAAAGACTTCCCCGGTCGTTTCATGCATGACCTCCATCAAAACGGATTCCATTCGGGAGACGCAGACCGGTACCTGTCTGCTTATCCGGCCGAATTCCCCGGCGATGACCTTGGCGTGTCATCGGTCCATTTTCCCGCCCTATCCTAACACTCTTCGAGGGCTAAAGGCAAGAACTGGGACGGGTGTGAGGGTTGTGGATCGGGGACTAATTGGGGACACAATACTCTATTGTCCAAACCGCGGACCTCTTATCCGGAGATAAAAAGCCGGGGAAACGTTCGTTTACGGGGGAATAAGTATTGTGTCCCAATTTAGATATCATTGCTAATTTTGCGGAAATACTGTAATAAGAGGGCGGGACGATGAGCAGGGAGGACCTGGAAAAGGCGCTGGCCCGCGGGATCGAGATTCTCAACGAGTTTCTGCCGGTCAAGACCTACCTCTATTTCCCGATCCTTTATTCCGCGTGTGTTTGGGCCGTCCGCCGGGTGTTCGACTACCGGGAGCGGATTCTGGCCTGGCAAGTGTGGATCGACCCCGACTACATCAAGACCAAGCCCGACGAGTTCATCCTGCATTTTTTCGCGACGCACGGGGCGCTTTCGGCGGCCTACGAGGACGAAATCGACGGACGCGACATGCAGGTCCTGCGGGCGGCCTTCCCGGCCCTGTATCCGGTCTGCGGCCTGGAGGACGCTTTTTTGAGGGGACTCTTCAAAGCCGAGCTGGATGCCGCCGATTACCGGAGAATCGCGGCCGAGTTCGGCGAGCGCGCGGCCGCGGCCCGGGATGCCGTGACCGCGGCCGAGGCGGACGGGGATTTCTGGAAAGAGTTGGAGGCGTTCGGCATGGAGGCGGCCGCCCTGGGCATTCATCTCCTGAGGGACGCCGAGGTCCAGGACATGATCGTCCGGCTCCTCAAAGAGCGGATGTCCGGAGAACCGCAGGCCAGATGACCGCCAAGACGCGCTTCGCGGCCGCGGTGTCCGCGGCTCTCATCCTCCTCCTGACCGCCTCCTGCGCCTCTCACCTGAGGCAGGCCAAGTCCGCCTACGTGCGCGGACAGGAACTGGCCCGCGCCCACCGAACCGGGGAAGCCCTGTCCGCCTACAAGCGGGCGGCCCAGGAGGCCGGCCTGGAATCCCGGCGGAACCCGTCGGCCCAGGCCTTCATGGTCAAGGGCATGGCCGAGGCCTCGCTCGAGCTGTGGCGGGACGCCGAAGCGAGCTTCCTGGCCGCCTTCGGTCTGGGATTCGAGCCGGGACGGGCCTGGGCCTCGGACGCCTCCCTCCTCGGGCTGGCCGTTTCGTTCGAGGAGCTCGGACTCGGGGACTCGGCGACCGGGGTCTACGAGCGGCTGCTGGCCAAGTCCTCCTACGAGCCCGTGCGCATGGCGGCCGTCCAGCGGTACGTGGACCTGGCGGCGGCGCGGGCGTTGACGCTCGCCCCCGTCGAGAAGAGCCGGGCCCTGGCCCGTATCGTGACCGCGATCGACAAGCTCGAGGCGAACAACTACGCCTGCGGGCTCTATCATTATTACCACGGCCAGGTCGAGAGCCATCGCGGCGACTACCGGCGCAGCTACGAGGAATGCGTCATCGCCCGCGAGCTGGGCCTTCCCTACGAGAAGGTCCTGCGCGACAACGACAACCAGATCGTTTTCTGCTACGACAGGCTGGTTTCGTCGCTGCCGGAAGCGGAGCGCGGCGCGTTCTCGGAGGCTCACGGAGCCTGGGCAGCGAAGTGGGGCTGGAAGGACGCCCGGACCCCGGGCTGGAAGAAGGACTGACCATGCTGCCCACGATCGCCTGGCGCGGACGTTCCGTGGTCATGATCGACCAGAGAAAGCTCCCGGCCCAGGAGGTTTATGTCCGGTGCCGGACCCATATCCAGGTGGCCCAGGCCATAGAGAAGATGGTCATTCGCGGGGCGCCGGCGATCGGGGTGGCGGCGGCCTACGGCCTGGCCCTGGGGCTCATGTCCTTGAAGGATGACGGCGGCAAGTCCCTCGATCACGATTTCGAGAGGATCCACCGGCGGCTGGAGCGGACGCGGCCGACGGCCCGGAACCTGTTCTGGGCGCTGGAGCGTATGCGGGCGGTCTTCGAGAGAGAGAGGGCGAACGGGCTGCGCGAGGTCCGGAAGGCGATGGCGGCCGAGGCGCAGGCCATCGAACGCGAGGACGAGGAGATCAACCGGGCGATCGGAGCTCGCGGGCGGGACCTGCTGGCGGACGGGAGGTCCGTCCTGACGCACTGCAACGCCGGGGCGCTGGCCACCGCCGGATACGGGACGGCCCTCGGAATCATCAGGGCCGCCGTCGAACAAGGCAAACGGGTCCGCGTGTTCGCCGACGAGACGCGGCCGTTCCTGCAGGGAGCGAGGCTCACGGTCTGGGAACTCGAACGGGACGGGATACCGGTCACCCTGATCACGGACGGGATGGCGGGTTGGCTGATGCAGAAGGGAGAGATCGCCGCGGCCGTCGTGGGAGCGGACCGGATCGCGGCCAACGGCGACACGGCCAATAAGGTTGGGACGTACACCGTGGCCGTGCTGGCCAAGGAAAACGGGGTGCCGTTCTATGTCGCCGCCCCGATGAGCACTGTCGACGCGAGCCTCGAGGACGGGGGCGCCGTCCCCATCGAGGAGCGCGACCCGCGGGAGGTTCGGGAGTGCGGGGGGCGGCTCGTTACGGTCGAGGGGGTCGACGTCCGTAATCCGGCCTTCGACGTCACCCCGGCGCGGTATATCACGGCCATCATCACCGAGAGGGGCGTCCATCGTCCGCCCTACCGGTTCTGAGGCGATGTCGAAGCCGCTCCGGATCTCCGAGCGGCCGGCTCCGGAGAAACCAGCAAAGACGGTACCGGGTCTACAAAATGCTGGTTCCGGAAGGACTCGGGGAGGACGTCCTGCCTTTCGGACGCGCCCTCCGAGGCTCCCCCGTCAACGGGGCGCATGTGCGACGACCTCGACACGTGGGTTATCCGGGAAGCGCGGCTGTTGGCGGGATCGGGCCCTGTATCGTATTATGTTCCCAGAATGAGTACCTCGATAATCGGGCCCGTGAATGAACCCGGCCTCGAAAGCCGGATCATCGAGCTTGGCCGCCCGCGCCCGGCCATCTTTTTCCTCGGTGTGTGCCTTCTGCTCCTCTCGAGCTCCTGCAGCAGGAAGCAGGAAGTCGTTCCCCAGGAATTCAAGCCGACGAACGCCCGTGAGGCCTACGCGTACGGCTTGCGCCGGGCGGGTCTGGCCGAGACGGCCCTGGGTCGGGACTGGCTCGCCGCGTCCGACAAGGCTCTGGAGTCGGCCGTGGAAATCCGGCCGCCGTACGAGGAGGAGTTCTACGTGGACCCGGCGGCGGCCTACAGGTTCGAGGCGCGCAAAGGACAGAGGATCGGGATCGGGGTCGGGGTTCAGGGCGGAGGAGAGGGACGGCCGTTCATGGACCTGTTCCGGGTCGACCGGCCCGGGTTCCGGAATTGGACGCTGGTTGCGAGCGCCGGTGAAAACGAGAAGGGGCTGGAGTTCGAGGCCAGGCGGAAGGCGGTCTACGTGCTAAGGCTGCAGCCGGAGCTCCTCCGCGGCGGGCGCTTCAGGGTCACGATAAAGAACACGGCGTCGCTGGGCTTTCCGGAGGCCGGTCGCGACGTCAGGGCGATCGGCGGCGGGTTCGGCGCCCCGCGCGAGGGCGGCAGGCGGGCGCATCACGGGGTCGATATCTTCGCCCCGCGGCACACGCCGGTCGTGGCCCCGATGAAAGGCTTTGTTCGTTTCGCCGGCCGGACGGACGTCGGGGGCCGGAACATCTGGCTCCGGAACTCGGATCGAGGTCTCAGCCTCTATTTCGCGCACCTCGAGACGATCGAGGTCGAGGCCGGGACATACGTCGAGCCCGGACGGGTCATCGGCTCGGTAGGGAACTCGGGCAACGCGAGGACCACCCCGCCGCACCTGCATTTCGGCGTTTACGCGACCGGTGAAGGTCCGGTCGATCCCTTTGATTTCGTCGCCGAGACCGATGGCGAGCCCGAGACGATCACGGCCGGCCTCGGAGCGCTGGGGTCGTGGGTCAGGGTCAAGGATGACGATGCGCCGCTGCGGCCGGCGGCGGACCAATCCGCGACCGGGACGGTTTCGCTGGCCCGTCATTGCGCGATCAGGGTTGTCGCGGCGGCGGCGGACATGTACCGGGTCCTCCTGCCGGACGGGAGGTCGGGGTATATCGCGGCCCGGCGCGTGGAGCCGGCGGAAAGGTGGCTGGCCGAAGAGAGAGTGGGCTCCGCCGGGCTGATCAGAGCCGCTCCGGACGCCCTCGCGGCCGAAATCGAACGTATCGGTCCGGGCCAGGGTATCGAGGTGTTCGGCCGGTTCGGCGGGTTCGAGCTCGTGCGCACGAGGCAAGGGGGGTGGGGCTGGCTGGGGCCGGAGCCGGCCGGGCCTGACTGAAAGCGGTTCCGGGGCTGAGACGAGCGCTCAAGACTGGGGCGCGGGTTTCTCACGAAAAAAGTGATGGCTGCCGTGCCTGTCAACGCGGCCCTCAACGGGATCACGCAGCCTCCGTAAAGCGGGAAGAACCGGCGGTCGCCCTCATGACTCCGCTGTATCGGCCTTTTCTGGTATCATAGGGCGCGGGTAAGATCCGTGCTCGTCCTGGCCATCGAGACTTCATGCGATGAAACGTCGACGGCCGTTCTGCGTCATCCCGAGGGCGAGCCGGCGCCCGGGGTCCTCAGCAATATCATCCTATCGCAGGACGAGGTGCACGCGCCCTACGGGGGCGTCGTCCCGGAGCTTGCCTCGCGACAACACATCAAGACGCTCGACTTCATCCTCGAGGAAAGCCTGGGGCGGGCGGGCGTCAGGCTTGAGGACGTCGGCCTCTATGCGGTGACCCAGGGGCCCGGGCTCATAGGCTCGCTTCTCGTCGGGTTATCCTTCGCCAAGGGCCTGGCCTACTATTTTCGGAAGCCTCTCGTCGGGGTGGACCATCTCGACGGTCATCTCGAGGCGGCGTTTCTGGAGAATCCGGGGATCCCGTTCCCGGCTCTCGGGCTCCTCGTCTCGGGCGGGCACACGTCGCTCTATGCCATGGAAAAGCCGCTGGCCAACAGGGTGCTGGGGAGGACGCGCGATGACGCGGCCGGGGAGGCCTTGGACAAAGTGGCCAAGTTTCTCGGCCTGGGCTACCCGGGAGGGCCGGTCATCGAACGGCTGGCCCGGGGCGGCGACCCGAAAGCCTTCCCGTTCGCCGTGCCTCGGACCAAGGACCGGAGCCTCGATTTCAGCTTCAGCGGGCTCAAGACGGCGGCCCTGAAACATATCCGGGAGAGCGGCCTTTCCAGAGATGACCCGCGGCTGGCCGATTTCCTGGCCAGCTTCGAGGAGGTCGTGGCCCGCTCGCTCTTGGACAACCTTCGGCGGGCGGCCGACCAGGTCATGCCGCGGGCGCTCGTTCTGTGCGGTGGTGTGGCCCGGAACACGCGGTTGCGGACCAGGTTCCAGGAGTTCGCCCGCGCGGCCGGGCTGCCGGCGTTCGTGCCTTCGCCAAAGCTCTGCACGGACAACGCGGCCATGATTGGCGCCGTGGCGCTCAGGAAATTTGCCGCCGACCCGGGCCTGGGGCTCGACCTGGACCTCGACGCCTACGCCCGCTGACGCCCGATTGGGAGCCGCCTAATTTGGGGACACAAAACCAATTAAATTTGGGGACACAATACTAATTCCAATCCGGCAATATCAGCCGGGACACAGCCCATATGATCGAGGCAAAAGAATTAGTATTGTGTCCCCAATTTACGCCCCGTTGCGCGGTGAGGTCGCGTCAGCGCTCGCCGAGCCAGCCGGCCAGGATCGCGGCCTGGAGGGAATCGGGGCGGGCCATCGGCTTGATGGCGAAGCTTCGCTCGGACCTTCGGCCAAGCCCGACGTCGAAATTGCGCATTTCTCCCCGGCGGGAGACCAGGAGCTTGACTTTGTCGCCCGGCTTCCGCGTTTCGAGGAGCGAGGTGATCGAACGGGCCGTGACCCGCTCTCCGTCAATCGCCACGATCTCGTCCTGAACGCTCAGCCCTGCCAGCCAAGCCGGCGAATCCGGCTCGACTCCCGAGATGACGGCGTTCCCGTCCCGCGCCGGCTGGACCGGGCCGCGGGCGAATGTCCCTCCCGATGCCTCTCCGAACGAGGCGCCCAGCCAGCCGCCCGCCTTCTCCAGCGGGGCGAGGTCGATCTCGAGACCCGCGTAACCGAGATACCGCGCGTAGTCGATGTCCGTGGTCGAGGCCACGTAATCGTCGAAAAAGCCGTCGAGCCGCGCTCCGCCGGCCGCCCGCTCGCACTCGGCCCGGAACTCGGCGTCGGTGAAGCCGCGGCCGAGGCTCTTATAGTACTTCCTGTAGAGGGTCCGCATCACGTCGTCGAGCGACGCGCGATTCCGCGTTTCGTGTCGGATCCGGAAATCGAGCAGCATCCCGAGCGCGGCGCCCTTGTCGTAGTAGGAGATCGTCGTGGCGGCGGAGTTCCCGCTGCGGCCGTAGAAATCGAGCCAGGTATCGAAGCTCGAGGCGGCGGCCGACTGGAAGCGATGGCCGGTGCCGTTTTCGAACCCGGCGATGTTTTTCCTCATGTCCTCGAAGACGTCCTCGCGCGTGATGAGCCCGGCCCGGCGCAGGATCAGGCTCTCGTAGTAGGAGGTGAAGCCCTCGGACATCCAGAGCATCGTCGTGTAGTTTTCCCGGTCGTAGTCGAACGGCCCCAAAGCGATCGGCCGGATGCGCTTGACGTTATAGAGATGGAAGAACTCGTGGGCGACGAACTCGAGCCACCGCTTGTAGCCGGCCGGGCCGCTCATCGTCGCGGCCGCGGTGAAGCTGAGGGCCGCCGAGTTGGCGTGCTCGAGGCCGCCGCCGCCCGGTCCGATGGCCAGGAAAGAGTAGTGCGTGTACGGGATCTCGCCGACGAGCGCCGCCGACGCCTCGACGATCTTGGCGAGGTCGCCGACGAACCGCTCCTGGTCGAGCCTGCCGAGGCCGTCGCCGACGAACGCGTGCGGGACTCCGCGCACCTCGAACGGCAGGATATCCTGATTCCCCATGAGGATCGGGCAGTCGTAGAGGACGTCGAAGTCGGGCGCCGTGAACGTGCCGGGCCTTCCCGCGATCGGGTCGAGTCCGGTGGCGATGGTGTGCCAAGCCTCGTACGGTTCGATTATGACGATCACGGGGCGCTTGATGAGGCCGGCCACGTGCATAAAGACGCCCGTGGGAACGATGAAGGCCTTGGCGTCGTCGAGATAGCTGTCGGCCACAAACGGCGTAAACGCGTAGACATCGTAGCCGACTATCGTGACGGCCGAGGGACCCGGGGCGCGACCGGCGGCCTTGGCGCCTCCTGTCTTGACTCGCCATGTATTCTTCGCGGTCTTCTCCCAGGCCAGGGGCTTTCCCCTCCCGTCCGCGGCCGTGAAACCCACCACGTTCTTGGCATAGTCCATGATGCGGTAGTATCCGGGAGACCAGGCCGGAATCTTGAAGTCGAGAGACTCGCCCGTCAGTCCCTCGCAGCGGAGCGCGACATGGAAATAGTGCGCGCTAGGATGTTCCATGGACACGGTGATGGTCATCGTGCCCTGGGGCGTGCGGCCGAAGCCGAGCCCGGCGGCCAGGAGTACCGCGAGAAGCAAGGCGGCGATTCGGGAGTTGCGCATCATTCGGGGTTCACCTCAGGACCGGATTCTATCGGATTTGCGAAGGGACGGCAATTTGGCGTGCCTCAGCGCGCCAACCAGCGACCCCGGTTAGCGGACGTCGTAGCGGATGAAGGCGACGTAGGCCGCGGCGAAGAGCAGGACGCCGTAACCGAGCAGGACCGCGAACGGCGGAAGCACGGCCTTGACCCGGCCGCCGAGCCCTTCCTCCGTGTACCGGAAGCGCGGCGCGTCCGTCATGTCGACGGCCGTGTTCCAGAAATCCCCGGTCGGGTCCTTGGCTCTCATCTCCGCGATCTTCTTGGGCCTGTAATCCTGGTAGAAGACCCGGCCCCAGAGCTCCGCCAGCCGGCTGAAGTGAACCGTGTTCCGCATCCCGGTCGACGACAGGTCGGTGGCCAGATAGCTGAAGTCGGCCAGCGGCGAGATCATCGAGATGGCCCGGGCCAGGCCCGTCTGGGCCGCTTCCCTCTGCCGCAGGTCGTCCTCGAGAGCCCTGATCTTTTCCCCCTGGATTCGATTGGCCTCGTTCCAGGCCCTTTCGGTGGCCGCCCGCCGGGCCTCGTAGGCCTTCCGGTACTCGGGGTCCTCGGCGATCCGCCGCTTGACCTCCTCGTCCGTTAGGCGCTCCTCCAGCACCGGATACTGCTTGACCACCTCGCCTACGTACTGGGCCTGGAGCTTCCGCCCCAGGGCGTCCCTGTCCGTGTCCCCCAGGCGGTCCGTCTCCCGGGCCACTTTGATCCGCGAGGGCGTCGGAGACAGGAAAGACGCCACGTAAGGGCTCAGGTTGGGCACGATGAGCACGAGGAGGACCCAGACGAAGAGCGAGGTCATGATTGAGGAGGAGCTCGCCCTGTGGGCGGACGAGATCAGGATGCCGATGAGGTAGAAAACCGAGATGTAGAGGGCCGCCCCGACGACGATCAGGCCCAGCGCGCCCCAGTCCGCGCCCGTCCAGGAGACGCCGGGGTGGACCAGAATGATGAGCATGCCCGCCCCCAGCGAGACGACGAAGGGGGCCAGGATGGTCAGGGCGCCACCGGCGAACTTGGCCAGGAGGACCTTCGCCCGGGACAGGCCGTTGGCCAACATCAGCTTCAGAGTGCCGTCCTCCTTTTCCCCGGACACGGTGTCGTAGGAGAGGATCAGGGCCACGAGGCTCACCAGGATCGTGACAATGAAGGTCAGGTCGACGAGCGGGAACATGACCGGCAGGGGGTCGTCGTCGAACTGCTGGATGTTGACGTCGGCCGTGAGGCCCCGTACCAGCGTCTGGAAGGGGATCGGCGGTTGCGTTGCCTGAAGGACGTTCCCGATCCGGTTGAAGTGGGCGTAGTTCCTGAGATAGTTCTCGATCTCGGTCTGCCGCTGGGAGTATTCCTGCTGCCGCCGCGTGAAGTCTCCGGTCAGGACGACGGCCGTGACCGTCACGATGACGAAGAGCAGGACGAAGCTCACGATGAAGCGAAACGACAGGATGTTGTTGCGGATTTCCTTGGCGATGATCGTTTTGAACATGGGGTCACCTCACGTCGTAGCGGACGAACGCGACATAGGCCAGGGCGAACGAGAGGATGTTGAAAAAGACGAGCCATGCCGTGTCGAAGAGCGCGCCCCCGGCGAAGATCTCGGCCAGGCGCCTCGGCCGGTAGGTGAAGGCCGGGTATTGGGCGTCGCGCCGTCCCGACCCCTGGTCCTCGATGATCCGGTCGATGATCGAATCCTTGTAGCGGACGACCTCCTGCTTGAGACGAGTTTCCTCACCGATGCCCGTGCCCGCGATTTCGCTCGCGGCGTCGAGAAAGCTGGCGGCCGGCGAGATGCGGTTGATGTTCCGGGACAGCCGGACGAGACGCTCGAACTTGAGCCGGTAGTCCTGTTCCATCTGGTCGTTTTCCGCGTTGATCTTGCGGAAATGCTCGGTCCAGTTCCCGTCCCTGATGCTCAGGAGGACTTCACGGGTCCAGGTCTGCTGCCGTTTTTCGCCCAGGGCCCGGACCGACGGGACGCTCATGAACTGCCGGGCGATGAGAGTTCCCAGGCTGGGGATGACGAAAACGAGCACCGCCCAGATGAACAACAGCGTGACGACCGAAGTCGCCGCCCGCCGGGTCAGCGCCGACACCAGGATGCCCAGGCTCAGGAAGAAGCCCAGGTAGAGAAGAGAGAGGGCCAGGATGAGCCCCAGGCGTCCCAGTTGTCCCGACGAGAAATGGATTTCCGGGTCCAGCATGAGAAAGGCCGAGCCGAGGAGCGAGGCCAGGAGGAAGGGGACGGCCAGGCTCAGGTAGTTGCCGAGCCACTTGCCGGCGATGACCTTGGCCCGCGAGACGGAGCTTCCCAGGACGAGCTTCAGCGTTCCCTGCTCGCGCTCCCGGCTGACCTGGTCGAACCCGAAGAGCAGGGCCACGAGCGACAGCACGACCCGGACGACGTAGAGGAAATCGGGGGCCGGGAAGAACGAGTAGATGACGTTGCCGGAACTCTGGCCGGCCTTGACGTCGGTCCCGATGATGCCGACCTCGAAGGACCGCGTGATGGCGTCGTCGACCCCTTTGGCGAAGATGGCCAGCGGGCTCGGGGCGACGAGCGCGATCGGCTCGCCGGGCTTGGGCCGGATGACCTGGTAGTCGGCCGTGCGCAGCCTGAAGTCCCGGCGCATGATGAACAGGCTGGTGCCCGTGAGCAGGACGATGAGGAGCAGGACGACGAAGAACTTGTAGCTGAGCAGGTTGGAGAGAATTTCCTTCCGGGCGATCATCCAGGTCGTCGGCTTATCCATGATTTACCTCGTCATTAATTGGGGACATTAAATGGGGACACAATACTAATTTCCCGGGCAACATAAATGGGGACACAATACTAATTTCCAGGCAATGCCCCGCCAGCCCGCCCCTGCTCCTCTGGATGCTGGAGTGGACGCCGAAATTAGTATTGTGTCCCCAATATTCGCGTAAACGCACGTTTACCTCACGTCCGTCCTCAGAAACGCGGAAAAAGCCAGGCCCGCCAGCAGGATGTTCCAAACGATCAGTCCGGCGATGTCCCACAATCCGTCGCGAAGGCCGTCCACCAGGGAGGACCGGCTCTCGGAAAACCTGGGGAAGTCCGACCTGTCCCCCGTGTATTCTTCGGGGCTGGGCGATTCGAGGTTGATGTACTTGCCGTCCAATTCCGCCCCGCTCGAGAAGCTCCAGGGCGATGTCCCGACGACCTCGCCGACTTTCTTGAGGATGTAGTCGTCGTAAACCCGCGAATAGTTGCGGACATCCCTGAGAAACCTGGCCTCGGCTTTGGGGCCGGTGTCGGAAGCGGACTCGGCGGCGTACTGAAACAAGGCGGCCGGCGACGCCCGGGAGATGCTCTGGGCGAGGCCGGCCCGCTCCCGCATGACGTTGTCGTAGTCGTCGTAGAGCTTGCGGACGCTGTCCTGGCCTTCCTCGTAGGCGCGGTCGGCTTCGTCGAGGATCGCCTGCTCGGTCTTGATCTCCCCGCTCTTGATCCGGTCCTGGATGGCCGCGATCCGCTTCCAGACCTCGGCCTGGATGGTGGGCCCCAGCTGCTTGGCCATCTCGTACTCGCTCGGCACCGTGGAGAACTTCTCGGCGATGATGCCCGAGGTGTCGGGAATGAAGAAGGCGAAAAGGATCCAGAAGGCCAGAAGGACCAGCAGGGCCAGCGAGGAGCGTGGAATGAGCGAGGAGACAAGGAGGCTCAGGAATGTGAAGAGGGACAGGTAGGCCAGAGCCAGCGCGGCAAGGAAGGCCACGCGCGCCAGGGTGGCCAGGCTCAGGACGGCGGGCAGGAAGATCCCGACCACGATGAGGCTGATGACGAAACCGGCCAGCAGCGGGATGGCCGCGCTCGAGAGTATGGCCAGGGATTTCCCCGCCAGGAGCCTCACGCGGCCGACTGGATTGGACAGCACCAGCCGCAGAGTGCCCCGCTCCTTTTCGCCGGACACGGCCTCGAATCCCAGGAGGATCACGTACAGGCTGAAGACGATCTTGATGATAAAGGCCCAGTCAAGCTCGGGAATCGCCGGCATCTTGAAATTGGCGGGCCGGGCCGGCAGGGACGAGAGGGTCAGCTTCGGGCTAAGCCGGTATCCCTGCGGGCTCGCCTTTTCACCTCCCTCGGCCAGGAACAGGAGCGGGCTCGGCTCCCTGTAGAGCCAGGTCATCGTCGTGCTCGGCCGCCGGTCATTCTCCGCCACGGCCTTGCGGTAGTCGGCGTTGAGCCGGCCGTATTGTTGGACAAAGACAAACCCGTTGGCCGCGAACAGGACCACGGCCGCCGTGAGCAGGACGGCGAACTGGACGCTTCTCAGGTGATCCAGGAGTTCCTTCCGGATGATCGTTTTCATCTCGTCACCTCACGTCCTTTTTCAGGAAAACCGTGGTGCCCAGAGCGAAAAAGGTCAGGCTTAAGAAAGCGAGAAGGAGCCAATCGAGCCAGGTCGCGGCGAGGGCTTCGTCCGTCGACTCGACCGGGACGCGAAACTCGATGGGCGGCGCCTTTTTGTAGGCCTCGCGGTCGGCGTAGATGAGCTTCGATCTTTCGGCATGCTGTTGCCAGTAGCGGTAGACTTCCCTCATGAATCGCTCGTACCCGGCCATCCCCGTGCGCCCGTAGCGCTCGGCGGCATGATCAAACAGGACGGCGGGCGACAGGCTGGAGATGACCCGGGCCAGATCGGCCTGAGCCGTGAGCTTCCGGCCGTATTCCGCATCGACCTGGTAGGCGAGATCGGCCTGCAGGGACCTGAGTTCGACATTGCGCACGCCCAGCTCCCTTGACACGCCGCTGCCGGAGCGGACCGCCCGGCCGAAGTCTTCCTGGATTTTCTTCTGCTCCGCCGCGTAGGGCTGGAATGCGGCCGCCTTCTGCTGCGCGAGCTGTTCCTGGGAGGGGAGCGTGTAGAAGTTCTCGGCGGCGACGACGCCCAGGTTGGGGTAGATGACGATCAGGAAAACCCAGGCCTGGAGCAGGAGCATCAGGGAAGCCGACGGTCTGTTGACGAGGACCGAGACGAACAGGCTGACCGCGTAAAACACCGTGAGGTAGAGGGCGGACAGGCCGAGGAAGACCCCGAGCCGGGTCCACTCCCCGGCCCCGAAGGCGATGAACGAATGGGAGAGGACGAGAATCACGGAAACGATGCCCGAAACGAGGAGCGACCCCATGATGACGAACCATCCGCCAAGGAACTTGCCGAGGAGCAACTGATCCCTCGGCACCCGGTTGGAGAGAATCAGCTTCAAAGTGCCCGAGGATTTCTCCTCGGACACGGCGTTGTAGGCGATGAAGACGACCATCAGGCTCAGCACGACCCGGACGATGAAGGCGAAATCGACGGCCGCGAAGCCCGAAACGAGGCGGTTATGCTGGCTCCGCCCCTCGCCCATGTAGCCCGACGTGCCCGACGGGATCGACAGATACGTGAGGGTGAGGCTGTTCCCGAGCTTGCGGTCCCGGCCCTGGATGAGCGTGCTCAGAACCTCGGGCGGCCGATAGAGGCGGATGTAGAAGCGGTCGCTCTTAAGCTCCTGCGAGGCGGCCTGGTAGTCCCGAAGGCGGGCTCTATAATCCTGCACGTTGATGACGGTGCCGCCGACCGCCAAGGCCAGGGTGACGCCGAGCCCGATCAGGAACTTGGCGGATTTCAGATATTCCAGGATTTCGCGTTTGATGATCGTTTTCAGCACGGGACCACCATCCTTCGTTACCTCACGTCGTATCTGATGAACCGGACATAGGCGTAGGCGAACGGGGCGATGAGCCAGAAGGCCAGCGAGAGGAGGCTCCGGGCGTTGGCCTTGAAGGTTTCCGCGATCGTGGCCCCCGTGATCGAGAACTTCGGCAGCTTGGCCGGGTCCACCGGCATGGCCGAAAACCCCATCGACATCCTTCCGCCCCCGTGAATCATGAGCGTCCTCTTGACTTTGCTGAAGAGATCGTTGTCCAGGGCTTTCTGATGGGCCCGGACCGCCTCGAGGTATTTGGCCCGCTCGAGTTCGCCCGTCCCGCAGACATCGGAGATGAATCGGGCGAATGCGGCGCTCGGCGAAATGAGCGAGAGGTTGACGGCTAGGCTGAGCTGCCGCCGCCTCTCCTGCGCATAGGTCTCGTCGATGACGGCAAGTTGCTGGGCTTTCCGTTCCCGGGCCCGGAGCTGGATGTCGTCCCGAAGCCCTTCCCATTTCTTCCGCTCGGGCGATTTCTCGTCGTCCGCCGTGCCCTCCGGGGCGCCTTCGAAGATGAAATCGTACTGGCGGCCGAGCTCCTTGGCCGCTTCCATGTCCAAGGCGCTGACGAGGAGGGACTTCTGGAGCGAGACCTCGGTTTCGGTCCGTATCGGGTGGACGATGCGGGCCGTCATGTCGGCGAGCTTGGGGATGATCAGCTGGAATCCGGCCCAGATGATGAGGATGGCCACGAGGGAGGTCCGGGCCTTGGCCGCGCTCGTCGAGACCGCGATCCCGATCGTGAAATAGGTCAGCATGAAGAGGGACGTCGCCGCGAGGATGATCAGGACGCGCGCCGTGGCGCCGCCGCCGAGAGAGAAGGCCGACGACATGAGGACGAAGGCCCCCATCAGGAAGGCCAGAAAAAAGGGAATCCACAAAGCCACGAAGCCTCCTCCGGTCTTTCCGGCGAGAAGGGTGTCGCGCGGCAGCCGGTTGGCCAGCATGGCCCGCAGCGTCCCCGACTCTTTTTCACCCGAGATCATGTCCGAGGCGAAGAGCAGGGCGATCAGGCTGATGACCATCTGGACGAGAAACACGAAGTCGACCTTGCCCTGGACCGACAGGATCGACTCGTCGTCGCTCGCGGACTCGCCCGGCCTGAAGCCCTCCTGCGTGAACTCGTAGTACCGGGGGAGCGCGCTCTCGAACCCCTGCGTGAAGACCGACAGAGGCGCCGGCGGCCGGAACCCCTTGATGGCCACGGTCCCCGCCATGATGTCCTGGATCGAGAGGGCCGAGGCCGCCTTGTCCGCCAGCCTCACCTGTTCGCCGTAATCGCGGACCCGCTTGGCATAGTTGGCCTGGTTGACGTACATCCCGAGCGGGATGAGGAGGAGGCAGATGACGGCGAAGAGAGGGAACCGGTAGCTGAAGATCGTCTCCAGGATTTCTTTCTTGACGATGGTTTTGAACATGAGGCTGTCTCCGGGAGCCGGGGGAGAGCCGGCCGCGCGTCGGCCGCGCCCCCGCGGCGCCCTCCTTCGCTCAGGACAGGGTCAGGGGCTCCGACTTCATGTAATCGATGTAGATTTTGACCAGGTCCTCGTACTGGAGCTCCTCGCGCGTCCGTTCCATGACCAGCCGGCCTTCCTTCATGATCCCGACCCGGTCGCCGATCTCTTTCGCCCGGAAGATGTCGTGGGTCGACATCAGAATGGCCTTGCCTTCCTTCTTGAGCTCGTCCAGGATCTCCAGGAACTCCTCGGCCGCCTTGGGGTCGAGACCGGAGGTCGGCTCGTCGAGAAGGATTCCCGGCGCGTCCTTGATCACGGCGATCGAGATGCCGAGCTTCTGCCGCATGCCCTTGGAGAAGTTCTTGACCCGCTGCTCGAAGGCCTTCTCCTGGAGCGAGACCCGGCGCATGACCTGGTAGTAGTCGTCCCTGGTCAGGCTGGCCTTGCCGCCGAGCTTGGCAAAGAAGTCGAGGTTCTGGCGGGCCGTGAAGTTTCCGTAGAGCATGACGTTCTCCGAGACGAAAGCGACGTACTTCTTGGCCTCGAGCGGGTCGCGGGTGACGTCGATGCCGTTGACGAAGCAGGTCCCGGTCGTCGGCGGGATGAAGTTCAGGAAGAGGTTGATCGTGGTCGTCTTCCCCGCGCCGTTGGCGCCGAGCAGGCAGTAGACCTCGCCCGGCCGCACGTTGAGATTCAGGTGGTCCAGGGCCAGGACGCCGTCCTCGTAGCGTTTGGACAGGTCGTCGGCCTTCAGGATGGGTTGCTGTTGTGCCATGTTACCTCCTCGTTATGGTCTGGCATCGTATTTGCGAAGAAATCGGGAAGAAATCGGGGACACGAAGAAATCGGGGACACAATACCAATTTCGGAGCCATAGGCCGCCAGCCGCGACGGTCTTCCGGTCGGTATCCGGCCCGGTTTTCCGGATCGTCTTTTCCAGGGATGAAAGGGAATCGGGAATAAGTATTGTGTCCCCATTTTAGCGCACGTCATATCCTGTAAACGAATAGTAGGCGGCGGCGAAGAAGATCAGGTTGAAGAGGAAGAGGAGAACGATATCGACCGCCGTGGCTTTGAGCGTATCCGCGAAACCCGGGAACGCGTAGCGGAATTCGGGGTAGTCGATCTTCTCCCTCGGCAGCGAGCTTCCGCCCAGTGACCGCCGGGACTTGCCGTCCTCCGATTCGAAGGAGTCCTGGAACTGGTAGCGAAAGACGACCTCCGACAGCCGTCCGTAGTGAGCCTGGAGACTCCGCGAGAAGTTCTCCAGGTCGGCGACGCCGGTGTGACAGAAATTCAGGGCCGCCTGGGTGAAGGCCGACGCGGGCGACAGCCTGGCGATGTTGAGGCTGAGCGAGCGGCGGACGGCCTTCTCTTTCTCGTAATCGGCGTCGAACTTCTGGAGGGCTTGGTCGATACGCTCCTCGTAGTCCTTGGCCACCGGCCCGCGGGCCTTGGTGTAGGCGTCCCAGTCCCACGGGCCCTGTCCCTGCTGGTTGAGATACTTGTTCATGAGCGGGGCCAGGGCCTTTCCCTTCTCCTTCTCGATCTGGTTCCGGACCTGGGTCCGGTTGGCCCTCATCGCCTCCGCGCTCTGGACGGGGTGGATCAGCCCGGCGACCGGCTCGCTCGTCTTGGGAATGACGAACGTCAGGAAGATCCAGACGAAGAAGCTCGCCAGCAGGGCCAGGCTCGTCCTGTGCGTCCTGGTTGATATGAGGAGCCCCAGAGAAAAGAGAGCCGAGATGTAGAGGAGAGACAGCCCGAGAAGAGCCAGGACGCGGGCCGGGTTGCCCCCCGCGAAAAGCGGGAATCCGTCGAGGACGAGCAGCAGCAACCCGAGAAGATAGCTGACGGCGAGCGGAATGGCGAGGACCGCCAGCCCGCCCAGGAACTTGGCGCCGAGGATCGTGCTGCGCGTGGCCGGGTTCGAGAGGATGAGCTTCATCGTTCCCGACTCCTTCTCGCCGCAGACCATCGTTCCCGCGTAGAGGACCGCGAAGAGGCCGAGCAGGAAGCTCGTGACCACGATGAAGTCGATCCGGCCGTTGATGTTGCCCAGGATCTCGTTCTGGGCCTGGCTGCCCCGGGCCTCGGCCTGGTACTTCGAAAAGACGACCGCCTTGGGCAGGACGCTCTCGAGCCCGATGCCGAAGGCGCTGAGCGCGCTCGGCTCTCGGTAGACGGTCGTGGTGTTCCTGGCCTCCCGCCGGCTCGCGTCGTATTCGGAATAGGCGTTCCGGAAGCTCGAATAGTTCAGGAGAAGGCCGGCCGGGACCAGCACGAGGCAGAGCAGCGAGACGATCAGGAACTTGGGGCTCAGGACTTGGTCCTGGAATTCCTTCTTGAGGATGATCCTAAACATGATCTTCCCTAATTCGGGACAGGCGCGGGGACGTTGCCCCACACTCTTCGCAATCGGCGCGTGACAGCGTCATCGCGAGCCCCCTGGGCGCGGGCGATCTCGTACCAATCCGCGAAAAGCGTGGGGCCGCTACGGGCCGGAGCCCTCGGGGCGGCTTTGCCGGATTGCCGCGTCGCTTCCCGCCGCGCTCCAGAGAGCCCGCGGCTCCGCTCCTCGCCATGACCCGCCGAGGGCCCGCCGGCCTGTCCTCGGCAGAAGCGGCCATGCTTGTTCCTTCTCGCCGCATTCATCGCTTTTCGTCTAGCGGCGGGTCAACTTGATGCCGAACACGACGATGCCGACGAGGAGTCCGACGAGAAGCACGATCAGGACCGTGATCCCCAGCACGTTGGTCTTGGAGCTGATGTGGATGCGGACGATCTTGTCCTCGGACTCGACCCGCCGGTTCTCCGCCACCGAGTCCGTCCGGATCTTGGGCTCGTAATCGCCCACCGACACCCCGTCCGGCGGCCGGAAGGTGATGTTGACGACCTCCTCCTTGCTTTGCTCGAGCGTCGAGATGAGGTCGGGCTGGATGTCGGCCCGCCAGTTCAGCGGCAGGTCGCAGAAGACCCGGATGTTGTTGAGGGTCCGCGTCCCGGTGTTCTTGATGGTGACGTTCATGCTGACATTCTCGCCGACCTTGATCTCGTGGTAGAGATTGACGGCCTGGACCTCGACCTTGGGGACGCCGCGCGGAATGAGCTCGAGCTTGACCGCGCCCGCCTTCAGGTTGTCGATGTCCCCGGTGCCGATTCCGTCCGCGCCGTTTTTGGCCTCGATCTCCCGCAGCCGGGCCGTCTGGTCGTTGTCGAGGGCCAGGACGAAGAATTCGAGCGGCTTGTCCAGGACAACCTGGCTGTCGGGGTTCTTGGGCAGGTAGAGCTTGAGCGAGAGCTTCAGGCTCGTGATGCCCTCGCTGAACTTGATCTGGGACAGCCGGGCCTGGGTCGTCGGGTCGGAGAACTCGTAGGTGATCTGGCGCGGCAGGTTGACGACCTCGAGCTTGAAGATGTTGGCCTCGCCCGTAAACTTCTCCAGCGACAGGTCGTAGGTGGCCTGGCTTTCGAGGTCCGCCTCCTGCGAGAACTGGGCCGAATTGACCGTCACCATGTTGGCGCTGACGCCCTTCTGCAGATACACGGCGGTCGTGTCGGTCTTGCCCTGGTAGGACACGCTCACGTCGAGGTTCTCGACGTCCTTGAGGAGCTGGAACGTCACCTCGCGCTCCTCCTCGATGGGCATGGACTTGACGGATTTCTCGTAGGGGTCGGAGACGATCTTTCCCTCGGAGAGGAGTGAGACGTAGACGTCCTTGATCTCTTTCATGAAGTCGAGCGGAAAGAGGTCCTCGGCGCTGATCTTCAAATTTTCGAGTTCCTTGATCTCCTTGGAGGCGTAGCGGAGCCCGACCGTGACGAACTTCTTGCCGCTCCGGTCCTGGAACTTGACGGCCCGGGCCACCGAGATCCGGGCCTCGCTGCCCATGAAATTGATCAGGGCCTGCTGGTAGGTGACCTGGGCTTGGAGATAGGCCGTCTGGGTCTTGGAAAAGTCCGCCTCGGCGATCAGGCCTTCCTCCTTGAGCTTCAGGGCCCTCTCGAAATCGGCCTTGTTCTGCTGGAGCTGAAGTTGGGCGCTCTTCAGCTGGAGAAGCTTCATGCTCTGGGATTCCTGGGCCTGCTGCGCCGGCAGCGGTCCGGCGAGGACAAAAGCCGCGGCCACCAGCGTGATGCCGGCGGCGAAAGCGGCGAAAATCCTTGTTCTGCGGTGATTCATAGTATCGCCTCCATGAGTTTCGGGCTCCCTGAATTGCAAAGTTGGTGCCAACTCGAAAAGGCCCCTGAATCGGCCCGTTTATTGCATTGTAAGGACAAAACGAAGGCCGTGAACAAACTCCCATCCCCGAATGCCGTTACTTTGGTTACCCAATTTCGGGCAAAGCATTACCCATGCGGCCCCCGTTACCCGGTTTTTACATTGAACTTTGTTTCCTGTATCTTAGTAGACTGAAAGCATGCCGTCCATGACAGCCTTGTTTAGCCGCTCGAAAAGCCGGCTTTCGCGCAAGCCGGCGCCGAGGGCCGAGCCGCGCCTCGTTACGCGCGAGTTCGCCGAGTCTCTCAACCTCATCGAGGACTTCGACCAGATCGCCCTGAACATGCTGGGCTCCATCCGGGAGGCCGTGCCGGTCGAGAGGATCGTCTTCTTCATCTACGACGGCGACGTTTCGCAGTTCCGGGTGGGCGCCTCCTCCGGCCTCGACGAGTCCCAGCTCAAAGGGCTGACGATCTCTCCCCAGGACCGGCTGGCCAAGTGGCTGAAAGTCAACAAGACGGTCCTCGAGGTGAGCCGCCGGGCGGGAGTGCTCGACTTCCTCGGCGACAGGGAACAGGGGATCTTCAAGAGTCTCGGTTTCGTCCTCTGCCTGCCCCTCCTTTCCATGAACAGGCTGATCGGGATTCTGTGCGTGGGGAAGCGCGTGCCGTCCGGAGATTTCACCCGGCAGGAAGTGGCCTTCATCGAGTCCCTGACGCCCCAGGCCGGGATCGCCCTGGAAAACGCGCTCCTCTACAAGGAGCAGCGGGAGCGCTTTCGCCGGATGCTCAGGGCCGACCGCCTGGCCACGATCGGCGAGCTGGCGGCCGGGGCCGCCCACGAGATCCGGAACCCCCTGACGTCCATCAAGTCCTCGCTCCAGTATCTGGAAACCCGCTGCCAGGTCGAGACCGAAAAGAAGCTGCTCGGGGTCGCCCTCCAGGAAACCGACCGGATCGACGGTATCCTCTCGGCCCTTCTCTCGTTCTCGCGGCCGTCCGAGATCAAGAAAGAACGCTACGACCTCGTCGCGATCCTGGAGGAAACCCTGTCCCTGCTGGCGTTCCAGGCCCGGGCGGCCGGAGTCGAGCCCGTAACCGGATTCCCGGAAACGGCCGTCATGCTGGAGGGCGACAAGTCCCAGATAAAGCAGCTGTTCCTCAACATCTTCCTCAACGGCATCCAGGCCATGGAGCGCGGCGGAAAGCTTTCGGCCGAAATCCTGCCGCTCGACAACGGGAAGGTGCTGGTCCGAGTCACCGACACGGGCGAAGGGATCGCCGAGGAGAACCTGGACCGGATCTACGACCCGTTTTTCACGACCAAGAAAGGGGGCACGGGCCTGGGCCTGTCCATCTGCTATTCGATTGTCAAGTCGCACCAGGGGAACATCGAAGTCCGCAGCCGCGCCGGCCAGGGGACGACGGTCCTCGTCACCTTCCCCGCGGCCGCGGGAGGCCCGGCATGAAGCCCGGAATCCTCGTCATCGATGACGAAAAGAATATCCGGGACATCTTCTCCCTCCTCCTGGCCGACCACGGCTACCGGGTGGACACCGCGGCGGGAGGGCGCGAGGGAATCGAAAAGGCGCGGGCCGGCGACCACGAGGTCGTCCTTCTCGACATGAACCTGCCCGACGTTCCCGGCATGGAGGTCCTGGCCAGACTGCGCGAATCGAACCCGGAGGCCGGGATCATCATCATCACGGCTTTCGGCACCATCCAAAGCGCGGTCGAGGCGACCAAGCTCGGGGCCTACGCCTATCTCGAAAAGCCCGTGGACAACGAGGAGCTGCTCCTGACCGTGTCGCGGCTGCTCGAAGTCAAGACGCTGCGGCGGGAGGTGGAGTCGCTGCGCTCGGAACTCTCGTCGCGCTACCGGTTCGCCAACATCGTCGGGGCCGGCGGGCGGATGAAGTCGGTCTTCCAGCTGATGGAGAAGTTCAGCCTGGTCGACGGCACCGTCCTCATCACGGGCGAGAGCGGCACCGGCAAGGAATTGGCCGCCCGGGCCATCCACTTCGCCAGCCCCCGCCGGGACGGCCCTTTCGTCGTCGTCAACTGCGGGGCCATCCCCCGGGACCTGATCGAGAGCGAGTTCTTCGGCCACGTCAAGGGTGCCTTCACCGACGCCCGAACCGAGAAGACCGGCAAGTTCGAGATGGCCGAGGGCGGGACGATCTTCCTCGACGAGGTCGGGGAACTGTCCCAGGACGCCCAGGTCAAGCTGCTCCGGGCCCTCGGCGAGAGGGAGATCATCAAGGTCGGCGGGAGCGTGACCATCCCGGTCAATGTGCGGGTCATCGCGGCGACCAACAAGAACCTCGAGGAACAGGTGAAGCGCGGCGCCTTCCGCGAAGACCTGTATTTCCGGCTGGCCGTGCTTTCGCTGCGGCTTCCGCCGCTTCGGGAGCGGACGGAAGACATCCCCGCCCTGTGCGAGCACTTCCTCGGGAAATACGCGCCGGAGCTGAATAAACCGATCCGGGGGGTCACGGCGGCCGCGCTCGAGCGTCTGGCCGCCTACGCCTGGCCGGGCAACGTCCGCGAGCTCGAAAACGTCGTCTACGAGGCCATGGTCATGGCCGAGGGAGAATGGCTGGGCGAGGCCGCCCTCCCCCTCAGGATCAGGTCGGCGGGGCCGGCCCCGGTCCGGCCCGGAGACGCGCCGGCCGTATCGGGACCAGCCGAAGACCGGCCGGTCCTGCCCCTCAAGGAAGCGGTTCAGGGCATCGCCGGGGAGACGGAGAAGGAGATGATCCTGGAGGCCCTGCGCCACGTCGGCGGCAACCGGACCCGGGCCGCGGCGATCCTGGGCATCAGCCGGAAGACCCTCTTCAACAAGATGACCCTCTTCCGGATCAGGTGGCCGGAATGAGCCGTGAAACATTCTGGCCGGAAATGCGTATAAGTAATAAATGCGGATATTTCTGCCCGCCCGCGGCCTGCGCGCAGGCGCTGCGTCCATGAGACGAAACAGGATTGGAGGAAGGATATGAAAAAAAGAACGCTCTGCGCTGTGATGCTCATGCTGGCCCTGGCCGGGCTCCCGGCCCTGGCTCAGGAGCCTAAAGAGATCCCCCTCACGCTCGAGGATTCGATTGTCAGGGCCCTCAAGAGCAACCTCAATGTTGCCGTCCAGGTCTACACTCCCGAAGTGGCTTCGGCCCAACTCTCCCTGGCCAGGGAATACTTCACGCCGACCTTCGGGGTCACGTTCAGCCGGGACCGCACGGAGCAGCCCTCGACCTGGGCCCTCCAGAACGCGGAAACGAGCGTCACCAACTATCTGAATTCCAGGGCCAATCTGACCCAGCAGATCCCGTTCGGCGGGAACCTGAACCTGTCCCTGAGCTACTACTGGAACAGGACCAACCAGCTGTTCCAGAATTTCAACCCGTACTACCAGAGCACCCTGAACATCTCCTTCACCCAGCCCCTGCTCAGGAATTTCGGCTGGAGCGTCAGCCGCAGCCAGATCATCGTCGCCCAGAACAGCCTCGAGGGCTCGCGCAGCCAGCTCAAGTCGACCCTGATCGACACGATCTTCGGCGTCGAGCAGGCCTATTGGAACCTGGTCTACTCGATCGAGAACTTGAAGGTGGCCCAGCAGTCGCTGACCTCCGGGCGGGACCTGCTGGCCAAAACGAAAAAGGAAGTCGAGGTCGGCCAGACCGCCCCCATCGAGGTCCTGAACGCCGAGGCCGAGGTGGCCAGGCGCGAGGCCGGCATCCTGCAGGCCGAGGCCATGGTGCGGCGCTCCCGCGACCAGTTGCGGGCCCTGCTCAACCTGGAGAGCGACGCGGCGGCCCAGGGCAGGCTCATCGTCCCCGCCGACAAGCCGGTCTTTAAACCGGTCGAGGTCTCGCTGGACGAGGCGGTCCAGCAGGCGCTGCTCAAGCGGCCGGACCTCCAGACGGAAAAATCGACCATCGACACCCGGAAGATCAATTTCACCGTGGCCAAGAACCGTATCCTGCCGCAGCTGGACTTCGTGGTCGAAAAGACGAGCCCGGGCATTTCGGGCGACAGGCTGCTCTACGAGAACAACGACCCGTTTTCGGGGGTGGTCATCGGGACCGAGCCCGGAAGCGCCGGGCAGTCGTTCCGGGACGCCTTCAAGTTCCTCTACAACAACTGGTCGGTCGGGCTCACCCTGTCCGTCCCCTTCGGCGACGTTTTCGGCCGGGCGGCCTATGCCCAGGCCAAGCTCGACCTCCAGCAGGAGGAGGCGAGGCTGAAGGCCCTGGAGCAGCAGGTCTACCTCGACGTGAGCGATGCCGTGCTGAGCCTCGAGACGGACGCCAAAAGCGTCGAGGCCACCCGGATCGCCCGCGAGTTCGCCCAGAAGCGGCTTGAGGCGGAGATGAAGAAGCTCAACGTCGGGCTGACCACGAATTATTTTGTCCTGACCTATCAGGACGCCCTGGCCACGGCGCAATCGGCGGAACTGAAGGCCCTCGTGGACTACAATGTCTCCGTGGCCAGGATCGACAGGGTCACGGGGACAACGCTCGAGAAGCGGAACATCTCCCTCGCCGACTATCTCGGCGGCAAGTGAGCCGCCACCCCGGCGGGACTTCCGGCGAATCACCCCCCTGCCGGAGGAGCCGGCCAAGGACCAGCAGATTGGTACCGGGTCTACAAAGTGCTGGTTTTCGGGCGGGCACCGGAAAAACCGAGGGAAGGTCTGCGGAGTGCGGCGTTTTTCCAGCTCCCGCAGACCAGGGCCGATCGCTTTATCGGGTTGTCCTCACACCTTCTTGAGAGCCGCCGGGGCCATGAAATTCCAGCATTTTGTAGACCCGGTACCGTCTTTGCCGGTCGCGGGCGGCCTTGCCATAGTTCTTTTCTCCGTGATAAGATGGCCCGGTGAAAAATCCCGGCCTTCCTCCACAACGCCCTGCTGTCCGGGGTCCCGTCTCCTGTTTCCCGCCGCGGGGAGAACGCGTTGAGCCTCTTTCTGATTGACGCCGGGACGGAGTGGCGGGAGGGCCTGAACCAGGTCCTGTTCCTGGGCCGCGAGCTCCGCGCCAAGGGATATCCCTCTTTCCTTTTGGCCCCCGCCGGGAGCCCTCTCTCAAAGAGGGCCGAGGCGGCGGGCCTTGCAGCCCTTCCTCTCAAGGACGCGGACGGCCCCGGCTTTATGGCCCGCCTGAGGCTGGCGCGTCTCATGCGCAATCGCGGCTGCGTACTCGTCCATTTCCTCGACCTGCGCGCGGCCGGGCTGTTTTCCCGCGTCGCGGACAGGGCCGACGTCCGCGTCCGGGTCCTGTCGGGAAGGCCCGACGTCGCGGGGCGTGCCACAAGCCTGGATCCGCGGTCGATCGACGCCGCGGTCGCCCCTTCCGCCGGTGCCAGGGACGCGCTGGTTCGGGCCGGTTTCGCGGAGGCCGCGGTTCATATCATTCCGCCCGGCATCGATTTCGCGCCTTTTCGCGAGGCCGCGGGGGGGGAGTCTTTCCGACGCGAACTGGGCTTCGAGCCGGACGATTTCGTCGTCGGCGTCAGCGCCAATCTCGAGGACGAGCGGAGCCTCCGCGTGCTTGCCGAAACGGCCGGGATCGTTCGGACCCAAGCCCCGAAAGTCAGGCTGCTCGTCCTCGGCCACGGGACCTTGAGACTCGAACCCCGCGGGCATGAAGCTCCCGCCGAGGACGCCTTCCGGTATTACCTGGGGCACCGCGAGGACGGCCCGCGGGCCCTGGCCTCCCTGGATGTTTTCGTGATGTTCTCCCAGCTCCAGGCTCTCGACGGCCTGCTCATGGAAGCCATGGCCAGCCGGGTGCCGGTGGTGGCGGCGGAGACGGGCGTGGATCAGGGGCTGGTGGCGGACAGGAAGACCGGCCTGCTGGTGCCGCTGTGGGACGCAGCGGCGCTGGCCGAGGCGCTCCTGAAAGTCCATCGCGACAAGGAATTGGCTGCGCGGCTGTCGGAACAAGGATACGAAACGGTGCACCGCGGATACTCGGCCGAAGCCATGGCCGGGAGAATCGTCAAGATCTACGAGCGGCTGGCCTCGCGAAAGGGAGTCAAGCTTGGCTGAACGGGTCCGCATCAAGCCCCTCAAGGCATTCGACGAATTCGAGCAGCTCCTCGAGATCCAGCGGGTCGTCTGGAACCACGGCGAAACGGACCTGACGCCCATCCACCAGTTCGCCGTGTCGAGCCGGATGGGCGGCATCCTCCTGGGGGCTTACTCGGGCGCCCGGCTGGCGGGTTTTGTCTATTCCTTCCCGGCCGTGTTCCGAGGAACCGCCTGCCAGCACTCCCACCTCCTGGCGGTGCTCCCCGAGTATCGGGGGACGGGTTTGGGAAAGGCTCTCAAGCGAGCCCAGCGGGACGAGGCCCTGCGCCGCGGCTACGACTTGATCACCTGGACCTTCGACCCTCTCCAGACCCGCAACGCCAATCTCAACCTCCAAGCCCTGGGGGCGCGGACCAGGACTTACGCCTCCAATTTCTACGGGCTGACCCCGTCGCTCTGCATCGGCCCCGGCATTCCGACAGACCGCCTGCTCATCGAATGGCCCATCCGCTCCCGGCGCGTCAAGGCCCGGGCCGAAGGCACCGGCAAAAAGCCGTGTTTTGACCCGGCTCGGATTGCCGGGGCGCTCGAACGGCGGGCCGGAAGCGAGGGTGTTTTCGCCCCTCCTGGACGCCCCAAGCTTAATCTCAAAAGCAAATCTCTTCTTGTCGAAGTGCCGCGCGATATCAAGGCCCTGGCCTTCCGCTGCGACCTCATCGCCGAATGGCAGAAGAGCCTCAGCCGGGTCATGACCTCCTATTTCCGGCGCGGGTGGTTCTCGGACTACTTCATCTTCGGCGAGCGCTGCTTCTATGTCCTGAGGCGGCCCGACAACCCGGGATGAGTCTGGCCCGCTTGAATCGGACGGCCGCGGCCGCCATGAACCCGATATCAGCGACCAGGAGGAGGACTCCGGCCGCCGTCATCTCAGGGCTCTTTCAGGAATTCCCGGAAGCGGGCCCGGTACGCCTCGAGGGCCGCGGCCCCGGCCTCGGTCAGCTTGACCAGGGTCAGCGGGACGCGGCCTTTGTATGTTTTTTCGATCGCCACATAGCCCGCCTCTTCGAGCTTGCCGAGGTGGAACGAGAGGTTGCCCTTGGTCAGCCCCGTTTCGCGCTGGAGATAGAGAAAATCGGCGCTCTCGACCACCGACAGGATCGTCGCGATGGCCAGGCGAGACGGTTCGTGGATGACCCGGTCGATCCCGGCCAGGCCGCGCGGGTCAGGCCCCATGGCCGTCCTCTTCCGGGAGGCGAGACCGCCTGAGATAGACGATCAGGGCGGTGACCCCGGACACGGTCACGGAAGCGCCGAAGACGGCATAGTAGAGGCTGATCCCCTTGATGTCTCCGAACCCCGCAGCCGCAATGACGAACCCCGTCAGAGACGACAGGGCGGCGAGGACGTAGAACCGGAGCAGCCCGACCCGGTTGGCGAAGAGAAACACCGCGACGCCCAGCAGGAAGCCGTTCACCGCCGGAAGCCAGGCCCGGACATTCGGGGAAACGGCGATCAGCGAAGCCAGCAGGCCGGCGATGATTGCGCCCGTCGCCGCGGCCAGCCTGCGGCGCCGCGGGGCGTCCTTTTTCCGCTTGTAGGAGACGTATCCCGTCCTCGGATAAGTCACGCGACGCTTGAGGAAGCGGATGATCCGGCCGGCAAGAAAAAAGGCGGCCAGGAAGATGATCAGGAAGGAGCTGTCCAGCCAGAACTTGAGGGGGGAGGCCTTGGGCAGCGCGGCCTGTCCGAAAAAGTAGAGGCCGAGAATGAGGAACACCGCCCCCACGGTGATCTCCGTCAGGCCGTCGTTGTAGAAGTATTGGACGGCGCGCTTTTGAACCTTTTGGATTTCGTCGATCATGCCTTTCTCCATTTCGCCTTCAGTGTCGTCGCGGGCGGCACTTCAACGTGGCGGCTTTGATAAGGTCTGTATAACAGACTAGTTTGCATTATATCATTGTTTTTCCGCTTGTCAAGGGAAAATTCCAAGGTTGAAATCCGCGGCCGGGTGGCATATCCTATGCGAAATTCGGAACGAAGGAGGGCCGGCCATGGCCGTGGAAAGAATCGAGCTCGACCTGTTGAGGCTCCCCTATGTTCACTTTTTCGAAACGTCATTTGGCCGCGCCTGCGACCGGACCTTCATCATCGTCAGGGTCTTCGAGGAAGGCCTCTGCGGCTGGGGGGAGTGCGTCGCCGAGGAAGCCCCGCTCTACAGCGGCGAGACCACCGTCACGGCCTGGCATCTCCTCGAGGACTTTCTGATCCCCCTGGTTTTCGCCAAAGGCATCGCCGTGCCCGGGGACTTCGCCCGCGAGGCCGCCGTCTTCCGGGGCAACCGGATGGCCAAGGCTGGGCTGGAGCTGGCCCTCTGGGACCTCGAGGCCAGGAAACGCGGGCTTCCCCTGCACAAGCTCTACGGAGGGGTCCGCCTGGAGATCCCGGCCGGCGTCAGCTGCGGCATCGAGGACTCGATCGATGACCTCGTGGCCCGGGTCGGCGCCTACCTCGGCGAGGGTTACCGGCGCATCAAGCTCAAGGTCAAGCCGGGCTGGGACGCCGCCGCGTGCCAGGCCGTGCGCCGGGCTTATCCGGATATCATGCTCCAGGTCGACGCCAACGGTGGCTACGTCCCCGACCAGGCCGAGAGGCTCAAGGCCCTCGACGCCTTCGGGCTGCTCATGATCGAGCAACCCTTCGCTCCCTACGACCTCTGGGAGCACCACAAACTCCAGCGCGACCTCGCGACGCCGCTCTGCCTCGACGAGAGCATCCTGTCGCTCGCGACGGCCCGGGCCGCAATCGAGATGGGCAGCTGCCGGATCATCAACATCAAGGTCGGCCGGGTCGGGGGAGCCGTCGAAATGCGGAAGATCCATGACTACTGCGAGGCCCACGATATCCCGGTGTGGTGCGGCGGGATGCTCGAAAGCGGCATCGGGCGGGCCCACAACCTCCACATCGCGACCCTTCCCGATTTCAAGTACCCGGCCGACCTGTCCGCCAGCCGCCGGTACTACGAGGAAGACATCATCGAGCCCTTCATCGAGCTCAGCGGCCCGGGCTTGATAAGGGTCCCCGACGGCTTGGGAATCGGCGTCAACCCCGTCGAGGCGCGCATCCGGAAAGCCTCGGTCCGCCACCAGGTCTTCGAGCGCTCCTGAGCCCCGGACGCCCCCCGTCTGTCAGGCTTGGAAAGCCGGAAGGGAACGGGCGGAACGATCATGGCCAATCTCCTTCACAGGAGGCTGGACCGGAAAACCTGGACGATCACGGTCATCGATAAGGACGCCGACCACTACGGCCAGCCGGGCTTCCTCTTCCCCAGGTGGACTCCATCATCAACGTCGGTAAGTTTTACGAGATAGCGGCCGCCGGGCACATCATCTTCACCTGATTTTCAAGCCTGCTCGATTTTCCCGGCGTCCAGGCTCGCCCCGCAGTTGGGGCAGACCTTCCAGTTCTTGTCCACCGGCTTGTGGCAGCTGGGGCAGACGGGTTTCAGCACGGCCCCGCAGTGCGGGCAGAAAACGAAACCCGCTTCGACGTCCTGGCCGCAGGCGGGACACTTCCCGGGGCCTTTGGCGGCCGATGCCGCAGGCTCGGCCGGCGCCGGCGCGGGCGGGGCCGCCGCGGGCGGCTGGGGCCGGAGGGCCGATTCGTTGCGCACGATCAGGTAGATGATCAGGCCGATGACGTTGCCGATCAGGACCAGCAGCGCCCACAGGATCCCGCTCATCCGCCGCTTCTCGGCATCCTGGTAGACCCAGACGATCACGAAAACCCACAAGGCGATCAGGGCCAGGGGGAGGATCAGCATGGGAATGAAGGTCAGGGGCCCGAAGGCCCTTCCGGCGTCGCGAAAGGCGTGCGACATGCCGGGAAAGATCCCGAAGGGCAGGACGAAAAAGATCGAGCGGAAGGCGAACAGGAGCAGGATCACAACCAATATAATAATGGCCGTGTTCTTACCGTTTCCGGACGTCGTCATATCAACCTCCTTGATGGCGTCTTTCGGTCATTGAGCGCTCGCGGCGCCGTTCTTCGGTGTCCTGACGGCCCGAAGAAGCACGGGGGCGGCGAAGAGCATGAGGGCGTTCTGGGCGATGAGCCCGAGCGCCGCCCAGGCCGGCAGGGGAAGGGCCTCGCCCGGAACGAACCGCGAAAGCGTCACGGTCAGCCAGGCTGCCGTCAGCACGATCAGCATGGCCAGGGCGGCCGCGATCGGAGCGGGGAGGCCGGCCCGGGCCGGGGCGCGCCCCGAGGCCGCCCTCCCGCGCAGGATCTCCAGGGCCCTGTCCCGGGTCCCGCTGTCGAGGGGCTCGGGGACCGACGGCGGCATCGCGGCTCGCAGCGCCTCCCGAATCCTGAGGCGACCGGCTTCGAAGCCGCGGCACGCGGGGCAGGCCCGGAGATGGCCCTCGAGCCGCCGCGCGCCTTCCTCGGCGAGCGCGCGGTCGTCCCGCTCCAGGATGAGCTTCTCGAAGTCTTTGCAACTCATGGCTATCCCTCCGCCGGACTGTCCGTGCGGGACTCCGGCCCGAAGGCCGTCAATTCCGCCTGCAGCCGTCTGACCGCCCGGTGAAGAAGAGTTCGGACGGTCGGCACCGGGATGCCGAGCATCCCGGCGATCTCGGCATGCCGGAATCCCTCGATTTCCTTGAGGACGAAGACCAGCCGCTGTCTGGCCGGAAGCCGCGCCATGGCCCGGCCCAGGCAGATTCGGAGGTCCGTGAGGCCCGAGACGTCGACGCCCGCCCGCCGGCCGGAATCCCACCCGGTGTCGGCGTCGGCGCCCTGCCGGGCCATCGACCGGCCCCGCTCGAGAAAGAACAGGCGCCGGACCCGTTTTTTTCTCAGGGTGTCCTTGTGCAAATTCGCGGTGATCGTGAAGAGCCAGGCCTTGGTCTCCCGCGGTCCCGGGCCCTGCCGCGAGCGGGCCACCCGGAACCAAGTGTCCTGGAAAAGGTCCTCGGCGTCCCCCGCGTTTCCGGCGAGCGCGGCCGCGAAGCGGTAAACGGCATCCTTGTGCGCGGCGTACATGGCGTCGAATCCTTCCGACGTCAACGGAATGTCCCGGGGAGGGGCGGCGGCCCGGAGTCTGGTCATCGCGGCGTCCATTCCGTTTTCGGTCTCCGTCCCATAAGACGTGCGGGGCCGGAAATCGTTTCACCTTCCCGGTTGATTTCCGCCGCCGACCGCGGTATGTTCGGGCCGTGAAATACGGGGCCCATTGCTATCTCTTCACGAGGAGCTGGTCCGACGCCGACCTCGGCTTTCTCGACACCGCCGCCGAACTGGGCCTGGCCATGTTCGAACTCTCGGTCGGGGACGACGTCGTCTTCGACCCCCGATTGACCGGGAGGCGCGCCGCCGATATCTGCCTCGACCTCGTCGTCGGGCCGGGCGGCGAATGGCCCTTGGATTGCGACCTCTCTTCCGGCGACCCCGCCGAACGGGCCGGGGGACTCGCGTGGCACAAGCGCCAGGTGGACCTGTCGGCGGAGCTCGGCGCCGTGGCCTACGCCGGCTGCCTCTACGGCCACCCCGGCGTAGTCAAACGCCGCCGCCAGCCCCCCGATGAGCTGGCGCGCGCGGCCGAGGGTCTCCACGCTCTGGCCGAGTACGCTGCCGCGCGCCGGGTGGCCGTCGTTCTCGAGCCGATGAGCCATTTCCGGACCCACGTCGTCAACACTCCGTCCCAGCTCATGCGCCTCATCGACCTGGCCGGGCACCCCAATCTGGGGGCTCTCTTCGATACCTATCATGCCGTCACCGAGGTGCGGGACTACGGGGAGGGACTGCGGAGCCTCGGGTCCCGCCTGTCGATCGTTCATGCCTGCGAAAACGACCGCGGCGTTCCGGGCGGCGGCCTCGTCCCCTGGGAGGACGTCTTCTCGACTCTCGCGGAGATGGATTTCGACGGCTATGTCGGGCTCGAGACCTACAACTCGAGCCTCGGGGATTTCGCCTGGGAACGCGGCATGTTTCACGACGTCTGTCCGGACGGCCGGGATTTCGTCGAACGCGGGCTGCGATTCCTGCGCGGCCTGGAAGCCCGCTTTTCGCCGGGCCCGCGGACCTGAGACGGGGTCAGTTCCCGCCGGGGTCCTTGAGCGACTTGAGATATTCCTCGACCTTGGCTTTGAGGGCCGGGTCCTCGATGGCCGGGATGACCTTTTCGAATACGCTCCGGGCCTTGTCCGGCTCGTTCGAATTGGCGTAGGAGATGCCGAGGTTGATCCGGAGGTTGACGTCCTCGGGGGAGAGGATGAGCCCGGCCTCGAACGAGCCCGCCGCTTCCACGTACCGGCCGAGCTGGTTCAGGACGACCCCCTTGAGGTTGTAGGCCCCGGGGTTGCTGCCGTTCAGCCGGATGGAATTCCCGGCCTCGGCCAGGGCCTCCTCGAGCTTGCCGAGCTTGAGATAAACTTTGGCCAGGCTGAACGACGTGACGGCATCCGGCTTGCCCGCCGCGGCCTTGGTCAACGCGGCCTCGGCCTTCTCGAGCTCGCCCGCCTCGTAGTAGGCCAGCCCCAAATTGGCCCGGGCCTCGGCCAGGTCGGGTTTCAGGGCCGCCGCCTTCTCGAAGGCGCCGATGGCCTCGGCGAATTCGCCTTTCTTGAAATAGGCGTTGCCGAGAAGGCTGTGGCCGCCGTAATGATTCGGGTCGAGCGAAACGGCCAGGTTGCCGTAGCGGATAGCCTCATCCGTCAGGCCGTAGTTCAGGGCCACGACTCCCTTTTCGTACTGGTACTGCGGGTCCTTGTCGCTTCCCTTGGCTTTCTTCTGGCACGCAGCGGACGGAGGGAAGGCGAGGATCGCCGCCAACAGCACGGGGACCGCCGCGGTCCGGAGGCGCGCCAGGCTCGTTTTCGTCATTGAAACCGTTCCGAACAAATATCATGGCATAACTCGGGCCGGGAGACAAGACAGGCGCGGAAGGGCCAATCTAAATGGCTTAATAGAAACAAGTTATGAAATCAATCAGCCCGTTACTTAACCCTGGCCCGCCGCTCTCGGGGGCGAAAACAACGGGTTAAAAAAGGGAGGAGGAGAGAAGGGGGGTTGCCACGCCGAGAGGCTCGCAATGACGCGGGGTGAATAACCCTTGTGTCGGGTTTCGCCCCCGCGCTCAATAAAGGTAGGCGATTCCGGCCCCGTAATAGTGGGAGAGCCGCGTGACCGGGTCCCCCCCTGTGAACGGGTGCTTCTTGATCGTGTAGTGGCGAAACTCCGCGATCATGCCGATCTTCTTCCCAAACCGGACCTTGAGCCCGCCGCCGTAGTTCCGGAGGGTGGAACCCGAGAAGGAGAATCCGGCTCCCGCCGAAACAAACGGGACGATCGTTTTTGTCGGAACGTTCAGGGCGGCGTTGATCGAAATCGGGAGGTCGTCGGTGACATAGTCGAAGCTGAGGCCGAGCGCCAGCACGTGCGGCATGAAGGGATAGAACCAGAAGGACTTGATGATCGCGATGTGGCGGTTCATGTCGTCGACCTGGCCCGCCGGCTGCGTGCCGTCAAACCAGATGACGTCAGGCGGCGGTGGACTGTCCTCATTGTCATAGCCGATATATCCCATAGACAAGTTGGATTCCCACCTGGAGACGGGTTTCCTGGCCTCCTGCCCGAAGGCCGCGACCGTCGAGATGAACGTAGCAATGGTGAGAACAGCGAGGCTTTTCATCCGTCGACTCCCGGCTCAGCCGTTCTTGCGGTAGAGGACCTTGCCGCCGACGATCGTGTAGAGCGCTTCGGCCGAGAGGATCTCGTCCTCCGGGCAGGTCATGATGTCCCGCGACAGGACGGTGATGTCGGCCAGCTTGCCCGGCGTCAAGGAGCCCTTGATCCCCTCTTCGAAGGCGGCCCGGGCGCCGTTGATCGTGTAGGCCCTGAGCGCCTCCTCCCGGGTCATTTTCTGGCCGGGGAAGAAGGCCGTCCCGTCCCTCATTCGGCGGGTCACGGCGGCGTAGAAACCGGGCATGGGGTCGATGGGCTCGACCGGGACGTCGGTACCGTTGCAGATCAGCGCTCCGGTCTCCATCAGCTTCCGCCAGACGTAGGCGCCTTCCTCGGCCCGGGCCTCGCCCAACCGCTTTAAAACCCACGGCCCGTCGGATGTGCAGTGAACGGCCTGCATGGCGGCCACGACGCCGAGCTGCCCGAAGCGCGGGATGTCGGCGGCGCTCAAGTGCTGGGCGTGCTCGATCCGCCACCGCAGGTCGGTCTTGCCGGGGTGGGACTTGAAGGCCTCCTCGTAGATGTCTAGCACCCGGCGGTTGGCCCGGTCGCCGATGGCATGGATGCAGAGCTGGAAGCCGTTTTCGATGGCGAAGGCGGCCGTCTCGGCGATGGCTTCCGGAGTGTCGGTGGCCAATCCCGTCGAATCCGGCAGGTCGGCGTAGGGCTCGAGCAGCCAGGCCCCATGGGAGCCCAGCGCTCCGTCCATGAACCGCTTGATGGAGCGGACCGTCAGGTGATTGTCGGCGACCCCGATCATCCGGTAGGCAGCGCCTTTCTCCGCCAGGGCCTTGTTGCCCGCCCCCAGCATGACATAGAGCCGAACGCCCAGCGCGCCCTCCTCGGCCATCGCCTTGTAGAGGTCGACGGTCGAATACGAAGCCCCGGCGTCGTGAAAGGTCGTCACGCCCTTTTCCAGGCACTCGCGGGCGGCCAGCTCGACCAGCCGACGGCCCCTGGCGACGGCTTCCCCGGGGGGCATCCTCGGCTCGCGCACGCGGACGAGTCCCTGGGCCGTCTCCAGGAAGGCCCCGATGGCCCTTCCCCCGGCGTCGCGGATAATCTGGCCGCCGGAGGGGTCGGGCGTCTCGGCCGTGATGCCGCCGAGCTCCATGGCTTTGGCGTTGGCCAGGCACGAGTGTCCGCTGGCGTGGGTGAGGACGACAGGATTCGCGGGGGCGGCCCGGCTCAGGGCGTCATGGAACGGCAGCCCGTCGACGTTCGGCTGCGGCACCGTGTCCCACTTGTCCTGGTGCCAGCCGCGTCCCTGAATCCATTCGCCCGGCTTGGCGGCCTTGGCCGCCTCTCCCACCATGGCGACGATGTCGTCCCACGACCGGGCTCTGGTCAGGTCGAGGATCGTCTTGGACTCGCCGAGCCCCATGAAGTGGCCGTGGCTGTCGATGAGTCCGGGAATGGCCAGGGCTCCGGCCAGGTCGATGACCTGGGTCGAATCGCCGATCAAGGGGGCGATCTCGCTGTCGGAACCGACCGCGACGATTTTTCCGTCGCGGGCGGCCAGGGCTTCGGCCTGGGGCCGCCCGTCGTCCACGGTGACGATCTTGCCGTTGGTCAGGACGAGGTCCGCGGGCTCGGCCTTCTTCGCGCACCCCGGGGCGGCAAGGCATGCTCCTGCCAGGGCGACGACGACCGCGACGATTGGCAAGAGGCTATGATTCCTTATCATCATTGGTTCCCTCCCTGATGAGCGACTCGCGAATAATCCCGGTATCATGAGAGTGAAAAAATATACTTATTGCCGGGTTAAGTCAACAATTCCCGTTCCTGAGGAATTCCGTTGCCAGCCGGGCGCGTTTGAGTTATATAGGGGCGGTGAAAGAAGACGTTTCGGCCGCCAGCGGTTCGAAGTCCGGGGCCCCTCTCCTTCGGGTCCTGGGGGCGGGGAGCATCACGGCCATCGTCGTCGGGACGATGATCGGCTCGGGCATCTTCATCGTGCCGGCCACGGTGGCCTCGCACGTCGGAGCTCCGCTGCTCATCATCGCCGTCTGGGTGGCCGGCGGCCTGTTCAGCATTTTCGGGGCCCTGTCGCTGGCCGAGCCGGCTTCGGCCTATTCCCAGAGCGGCGGGATCTATGTTTACCTGCGCGAGGCCTACGGCCCTCTGGCTGGATTCCTCTTCGGCTGGACACAGTTCCTGGTCATAGATTCCGGCAGCGTCGCGGCCCTGGCCGTGGCCTTCGGGTCGAAGTACCTGCCCTACTTCCTGCCCATCTCGCCGCTCGGTTCGAAGGCCGCCGCGGCCGCCCTCATCATCCTCCTGGCGACGGTGAATTATCTGGGCGTCAAACGCGGGGCCTTCGTCCAGAACTTCCTGACGACCATCAAGTTCGCCGCCCTCTTCGGGGTCGGAGCGGTCGTCCTTCTGTTCGCCAAAGGCAGCACGGCCAATTTTGTCGCCCCGCCTCCCTCCGGAGGCGGCCTGGTCGGCCGGTTCGGCCTCGGCCTGGTCGCCGCGCTGTGGGCCTACAAGGGCTTCGAGACCGCGACCTTCAACGCCGGAGAAACAAAGAACCCCGCTCGCAACCTCCCGCTGGGCATCCTGGCCGGGAGCGGTGTCGTCATCGTCCTGTATCTGCTCGCCAACGCGGCCTACCTCTACGCCATCCCCGCCGGGCGGATGGCCGGGTCGGACCGCATCGCGGCCGACGCCATGAACGCCGCCGTCGGGCCCGTCGGGGCCTCCATCATCTCCTTCATCATCCTCCTGTCGATCGCGGGAGCGGCCAACGCCCACATCCTGACCGGGCCGCGCGTCTACTTCGCCATGGCCACGGACCGCCTGTTCTTCAAGAAGATGGCCTCCGTCCATCCGAGGTTCCGGACTCCTCACGTGTCGATCCTGGTCGTGGGGGCCTGGGCCCTGTTCCTGAGCCTGAGCGGCAGCTTCGAACAGCTCCTGACCTACGTCGTCTTCGGCCATTGGATCTTCATGGGACTGGCCGTGTCCTCGGTCATCATCCTCCGGGCCAAACGGCCGAACCTCGCCCGGCCCTACCGGGCCCTCGGCTACCCCGTCACCCCCGTCCTGTTCATTCTGGCCGCGGTGTTCGTCACGGTGAACGCCCTCATCAACGCCTTCTGGAACTCCTTCGCCGGCCTGGCCATTATCCTGCTGGGGATTCCGGCCTACCTCTATTGGCGAGGGAAGAGCGGAGGCGGGCTCGAAAAAAAAGGGGCGGCCCTTCCCGAAGAGCCGCCCCTGCGATAGAAACGCCGGACGAGGCCGCTATTTCCCCTTGCGGATGAAGATGTCGCCGGTGAATGTCGCGAACGAGATCTCCTGGCCGCCGCCGTTGACGGTTCCGTAGATCGCCTTGTCGAACGAAATCCGGTACCGCCCAAGGCCGGTCTGCTCGGCTTCCTCGACGTTCTGGGGGGTCTGCTTGAGCTTCACGTTGAAGTCGCTGTAGATGTTGCCCTGCTGGGAGCGCATCTTGAAGTCCGCCTTGGTCGAGGTGGGCAGTGTAACGTCGATGTCGCCGTTCATGGTGGAGAAGGAGAGCGGCTTGTTGCCCGAAATCCGGGTGATCGTCGCCTCGACGTCGCCGTTCATGGAATTGGCGATCACGTTGCCGGAGACGTTCTTCAGGATGATCGAGCCGTTCACGGCCTGGAGCTCGAAGTTGCCGTCGACGTTCTCGATGACGATGTTGCCGTCGTTCATCGACCGGAGGTCGAGCGAGGAAGCCGTCGGGACCTGGATGGTCATGTCGATGGCGTACTTCCAGGAATCGACGCTGATCGTGACGTCGTTGCTCTTCTCCTCGACCGAGAGCCCGGTCAACGGGGCCGAGATGAGCTTCATGCCCTCGTGGCTGCGCTCCTTCTCCTGCTCCTCCTTCTCTCCGGCCGCCCTCGGGGGCCTCGGGAGCGTCGGCGCGACGACGACCCCGGAGGTCCTTCCGGACCTCGCCAAGGCGCGGGCCAGAGCATACTGTCCGGCATACTGTCCGGCCGGGCCCTCGGTCAGCGATTTCTCGCGGACCTTGGCCTCGATGGTAACTTCCTTGCCCGCGTAGCCCTTGACCGTGATGCTGCCCCGGATGAGCGAGGCCTCGACCTTGGCCGGCTTGGACGGGTCGCTGAGCGGAACGACCGCCTTGTCGGCCGTGGCCTGTTCCTGGGCCGCGGCCGGGAAGCCGGCCGCCGCCATCAGGATCGCGGCCGCCATGATCATGAGCCGCTGGTTCGTTTTCATATGATCCTCCGTAATCACTGAGATGATTTTTTCTTGATGAGAATGTCGCCGTTCAGGGTGTCCAACGCGATCTCGAAGCCGCCCTTGCCCACGCGGACGCCGACCGAACGGTCACTCTTGAAGACGAATGTTCCCTTTTTTTCCTCCCGGACCGCGGGTCTCAGCGGAAGGCTGGTCACGGCAAAATCCGAGTAGGCCTCCCCGTGGAACGTCTTGAGCCGGAAATCGGCCGACGTGTCCGGCGGGAGGGTGACAACGACGTCGCCGTTGACCGTCTTGAATCCGCAGGCGCCGGCCGGGGCTCGCCTGAAGCCGACGGCGAGCTCGCCGTTCACCGTCGCGGCTTCACCCGACCCGGCGATTCCGGACAGCCGGACCTTTCCGTTGACGTTGTGGACGTCGAACTCGCCCTCGACGTTCCGGACCTCGACGTCGCCGCCGGTCACGGTCGAAACGGCTAGGTCGGTCCTGAAGGGGACCTTGACCTCGAACGCGTAATGGACCTCGTAGCCGGGCTCGCGCCAGGACCGGAACCTGCGCCGGGACCCCTCGTGGTCCCGGAACGGGCCGTCCACGTAGATGTCGACCGTGCGGCCCTCCTCGGCGATGTCGAGCTTGACCTCGGCCTCGGCCTTGGCGACCGTGTCGGCGTCCTTGGCGCGGATGGTCTTGCGGGCGACGAGGACGACGTCCTTTCCGTCGTAGCCTTCGACCGTGACGGGGCCGAAGAAGTTGTCCACGACGACCTCGCCGGGCTTGGAGACATCGGCGAACTTCAGGGTCTTCCGGATTTCCTCTTCCTTCCGGACCGGATAGTCCCGGTCGCTTCCGGCCCGGGCTGCCGCCGCCGAACCCGACGCCAGAGCCGCCGTGATCAGGATGGCTCCCGCCAGCATCGTCGCGCTGAACGCCGGCCTCTCGTCGCGACGGCCGGCCCAGCTCTGCGTCTTGCGATCGAACTCGGCGTTCATGGTCACGCTCCTCACAGGAACTTCTTCAGCCCGTCCTCGGCGAACTTCTTCACCTCGGGGTTGAGCTCGTTTCTCTCGACCAGCGCCTTGAGGGCGGCCGCGGCCCGCTGGTCGCGGATCTCGACCAAAAGGTCGATGAGCGCCACCTGGACGAGAGGCGACTCCTGGCCCGAGAGCGAACGGACGAGGCTCTCCTTGACCCCGGGCTGGCTTCGGAAGAGGTACAGGGCTTCGACCGCGGCCAGCCGGACGTTGGGACTCGGGTCGTTGTCCAGGGTGTCAATGAGGGCCTGCAGGGTGCCGGCATCGGGCCGGTTGACGGCCGCCGTGTAGCTGATTCCCTGGAGCCTGTCCGAGGCTGAAGGTTGCCTGAGCAGCGTCACCGCGGTGGCCTGACGCATCTCCTGAACTTCTCTCTGGAGGGCTTCCAGCCGGCCCGGCGCGACGCGGCCTCCGCCGAGGAACCAGCCGGCCCCGATGCCGAGCATCAGGAGAAAGACCGAAAACGCGGCGGCGAAGGACGGCCTCCGGAAGGTGAACCAGTCCCTCCAGCCGGCCAGGAACCCGGGCTTCCGGACCACCGCCTCAGACCTCGCCATCTCCTCCTTGGCCTCTTCGAGCATCGCGTAGAAGCGCGTGCGCAGCTCCCCGCTCGGCTGTTCCTCGGGCAGGACCCCGAGCTTGGCCCAGACGGCCGTCAGGTTCTGGAGTTCCTCCCGGCAAGGGGGGCAGGCCGCGATATGGTCCTGGACGGACTGCCGGGCTTCGGCGTCGATGTCCCCGGTCAGGTAGTCGGCGAATCGTTCCTGTATCTTTTCGCAGTTCATAGCGCTTTTCCTCCCTGGAGTTCGAGATAGATGCGGCTGAGGTCCTTGAGGGCCCGGTGGACCTGGGCCTTGACGGTCCCCACCCGGCAGCCGAGCAGGTCGGCGATCTCGCGGAGCTTGAGTCCCTGGTAGCGGAACAGGACCAAGACCTCCCGCTTCTTGACCGGAAGGCGGTCGAGGGCCCGGCGGACGAGATCGGCCTCCTCGTCGGCCTCGAAACGCTCGCCGGGCAGCCGCTCGCGGCTGGGCGTTTCCGAGAACTGCTCCTCGAGCGGCAGGGCGGGCTTCTGCTTCCTTAGGTAGTCGATATGGGCGTTGCGGCCGATCTGGAACATCCAGAGGTTGAAGGGGCTTTCCGAGAGGAAGCCGGTCCGGTATTTCAGGATCCGCATGAAGACGTCCTGGACCAGGTCCTCGCTGGCGGCCCGGTTGCCGGTCAGCCGGAGAAAGAAGTTGTAAAGCATGGTCTGGTGCCTCTCGAAAAGGACGGCCAGCTTCTCGACCCGGCCGTCCCTGACCTGTTCCATCAGTTCGTTGTCCGTCGGCGACATCTCGGCGGTCTTCTCTCGCTCCCAGGTTTCTTTGTTCATGGGTAAATACCGGGATCCGTGTAAAAGGTTACACGAATCGGCGGCTTTTTCGAAGGACAAGATGATCCCGGGCCTGCGGAACGCCACCTTTCTCGAGACTCAAGAAAGCGAAGGCTGGCATTCCGTTACACCCGGCACCATCCATCCAAAGGCATGCCGTTAGAGCCCTCGGCCCGTTTCTTCGGTGCCCGCGTTGACTCGGCGCCGACCCGAGTGCTATAAGGAGGGAGATTCCGGAGGGAGATATCCGCATGGCACGTCTGACATACGCGAAGGCCGGAGTGAGCATCGCCGCGGCCGACCGCTTCATCGGCCTGATCAAGCCTCTCGTCCGGTCGACGGACAGGCCCGAAGTCCTGGGCGGCATCGGCGGCTTCGGGGGCCTTTTCCGGCCCAGGCTGGCTGGGATGAAAAGGCCCGTCCTGGTCTCCTCGACCGACGGAGTGGGAACGAAGCTCCTGATCGCGGAGATGCTCGGGAAGTACGACACCGTGGGCGTCGACCTGGTGGCCATGTGCGTCGACGACGTGGCCGTCCTGGGCGCGGAGCCCCTCTTTTTCCTCGACTACGTCGCCGTCGGCAAGGTCAGGCCGGCCATGCTGGTCGAGATCCTGAAGGGGATCGTCAGGGGCTGCCGGAGGGCCGGATGCGCCCTGGTCGGGGGCGAGACGGCGGAGCTCCCGGGCCTCTATGGGCCCGGCAAGTGGGACCTGGCCGGCTTCTGCGTCGGCGTCGTCGACCAGGGGAGGATCGTCGACGGCCGGACGTGCCGAGCGGGCGACGCGGTCATCGGGCTGGCTTCCTCGGGCCTCCACAGCAACGGTTACTCCCTGGCCCGCAAGGCGTTTACCGAAAAGGAAATCAAGACCGAGGTCGGGCGGGAGCTCCTTCGGCCGACCAGGATCTACAGCCCAGACCTGCTCGAAGTCCTCAAGGCCGTTCGCGTCAAGGCCATGGCCCACATCACGGGAGGCGGGTTCTATGACAACATTCCCCGCGTGATCCCCGCGGGTCTCGGAGTCAGGGTCGAGAAAGGCGCCTGGCCGGTTCCCTCGATTTTTCAAAGGATCTGGAAGAAAACCGGCGCCGGCGAAAAGGAAATGTTCCGGACGTTCAACATGGGCATCGGAATGGTCCTGGTGGTCGGTCCCCGGGACGTGGCCGGGACTCTGGCGCGGTTTTCCAAGCTGAGGCAGAAGGCCTGGGTTATCGGGGAGGTCGCCAAGGGCAGGCGCGAGGTGAGTGTTATCTGATATATCACGGCCCGGCGCTCCGGGCTGACCCGATCGTGCGCCTGCCAAAGGCCCTGGATCTGGGGCCCATGCCCGGTCTCCCGCGCCGAGTTCCGGCTTTGCGCGCCCTTGGGCGTGTGACAATACGTGACATTTGCTGACATCCCTGTCCAAGGTCTTGACATGCGCCTCATTTGCGCTGAGTATTGGGTTGGGAACAAAAAGGCGCGGCCCCAGGGAACCAATTCGGTGCGGAAATGAGCAAAAGGGGGCCTTTTACCTTCTTTCGATCAGTCCGGACGGCGGGAATGCTGAGTCTGGAATAAGGCGGACCGCGGAGAAACAGCGGCTCCGTTTACATTTCTTGGCAGGTCGGACAGGTTGGCCGCGAGCGTGAAATCCCCCGCCGGCCCGCCCCTCGAGACGATGCGATAGACATCGCCGTCGAGGAGACCGAGCACCTGGGCCTTCCCACCCCTGAGGCTGAGGGCCCGCCCGAGGAGGCCGCGCCCTTCATCCGCGACCAGCCCGAGGTTGTCGCTGACGATGAGCATGTTGTCCAGCGCGCCGGCCGCGAGGGCATAGAGCTCCCGCTCCTTTGCGGAGAGATCGATGTCCTCAGACCGGAGAAGCAGGCAGTCCGGGTCGTTCAGCCAGAGCCTGCCGTGCATGAACTGCCGCATCAGGGCGTTCTTCAAGGCGAAGTAGGCGTTCGGGCCCTGGAAAGCCGACGGCCTGGTCTTCCATCTGGGGGCGGTGTCCTCGCCTATTCGCATTCCGTCCACGAGACCGGCTGAGGGCAGAAGCGGGGCCCCGCAGCCCAGGACGAAGCTGCCCCCCACGGCCTCGCGGATGGCCTTGAGCCCGAGGCGGTAGGCCTGGATTGGGGTTGCCCTGTCCCGGCGCCGGCCGGGCATGGCTGAGCCGAACAGGAAATCGATCTTGAAATAATCGAAACCCGCCCTCTTCAGTCCGGAGAACACGGACCCGATCTGTTCGAGCGCCTCGGGATTCGTCAGGTCCAGGGCGTGGATCGTCTTGCCCCAGCTCCGGTGGCAGAACTTCGGCTTGCCGCCCTCGGCGACCATCCAGTCCGGGTGGCGGGCGAAGAGCTCGGAGGTTTCGGAGGCGCTGAACGGAGCGGTCCAGATACCGGCTCTGAAGCCCCGGGCCGTGATCGCGGCGGCCAGTCCCGCGGCGTCTGGGTAGCCGGGCTTGCCGCTCATCCAGTCGCCGATGTCGGTTTCGTAGCCGTCGTCGACCTGGAAGAGCTCGAAAGGGAAGGCCTTCCGGTCTGATTTTGCCGTCTCCAGGTTCTCCAGGACGTCGGACCAGGCGAGCCTTCCGAAATACTGGTACCAGCTGCACCATCCGACGGGGTTCCAGGGGTTGATGCGGATGCGGTTCTCGCGCTTGACCAGGGAGGCATAGCGATCGAGGAGGGCTTCGACGGGTTCGCCACGCAGGATGACCAGCGGCTCGAGCGGCACGGGGTCGGGGAATTCGGCGTCGAAGTATTCGAGATACCCGACGAGCTCCGCGCCTTCGACGATAAAAAACGGATGGCCGATCCTGGAAGCCAGGAAGCCCAGCATGCCGCCGTCCCAGGCGATGAAATAGTCGCTCCAGACCCGCGACTTGAGCTCCCCGAGGAGTGGCGAGAATCCGAACGGGCCCGTCTGGAATAGAGCCTCGAGTTCTGGGAACGTGTCGTCGGGTGAAGCCGGCTGCATGGGTCCCCAGGACTGCCAGTTGTTGATGAGGAATCTCGACGGGACCGGGACCCGGACGATCTCGACCCGGCCCGGACGCCCGGAGACTGCGCCCCGGACGGCCAGGCCGCGCGGGGTCTTCTCGACGGCGGCCTCGAGACGGGCGGCCCGGAAGCGGCGTACGATCCTGCCCGCGCCGAGAAGCCTGCCGAATATCTCCATCAATCGATGTCGTTTTTCCGGCAGAACTCGTCGATCTTGAGGCGGAGCTCCTCGGCTCTCAGGATCGCCTTGTCCTCGCTCAGCGTCCGGCTCAGGAAGGCCAGGTCCTCGCGGAGCCTGCGGATCTGGGCGGCCGACGACTCGACCGCGTCCAGGCCGATGGCGGTCGAACCGGCTCCGGCTCCGATGAGTTTTCCGGACGCCGAGACAAATTGTTCCTCGACGGCCTTGACCTTGAGCTCTTCGGCGGAAGCCGGGTGGTGGACCTCCCGATAGATGAAGAACGCGGCCGCGCCTATGAGGAGGATGACGAGAAACGTCTTGCCCATGTGACCTCCGCCTTCGATTCTATGGCAACGGCCCGCCGGCGGTCAACCGGTGAGGTGGTGAAATGAGGTGCGGGATAGACCTCGGAGGCGGAGCACAGGCATGCCGGCCTTGGCATAAAAAGGCCACATGTCTGGTAAAAAGAGCCTAAAAATGGTATTTTTGACTACCGCGTGGGCGGTTAGCTCAGCTGGGAGAGCGCGGCGTTCGCAACGCTGAGGTCGGGAGTTCGAGTCTCCTACCGTCCACCACTTCCTTCCCGCCGGGGCCGCGGGAGGAAGAGCGGGAGACGGAGAGCCGAAATAGAGATGATCACGAGAGAGATATGGATTCTGGCCGGCACGGCCGCCTCGCTGGGGTTCATCCACACCGTCATCGGCCCCGACCACTACCTTCCCTTCGTGGTCATCAGCCGGGCCCGGCGCTGGTCGCTCCGCAAGACCCTATTCATCTCCTTCCTGGCCGGCCTGGGGCACATCCTGAGCTCGGTCGTCCTGGGTTTCCTCGGGCTCGCCCTCGGCGTCGCCGTGGCCAGGCTCGAGGGAGTCGAGTCGTTGCGGGGCGGGATCGCGGCCTGGCTGCTCATCGGATTCGGGCTGGCTTACCTGGTCTGGGGGCTCCACCGGGCCTGGAAGAAGCGGCCCCACAGACACTTGCACCTCCATCTCCCCGGCCGCGCCCACGAGCACACCCATACTCACGCCGACCCCGAACACGTCCACGTCCACGATGAAGAGGGCAAGGTCAACCTGACGCCGTGGGTCCTGTTCACGATCTTCGTCTTCGGGCCCTGCGAGCCGCTGATCCCTCTGGTCATGTACCCGGCGGCCCGTCACAGCACGGCCGGGGTCGTTCTCGTGGCGACGGCCTTCGGCGTCGTGACCATTGCGACCATGCTGACCATCATCGCGATTTCCTCCTGGGGCGTAAGCTTCGTGCGGCTCGGCAGGCTGGAGCGCTATTCCCACGCCCTGGCCGGGTTCGTGATCTTCGTCTCCGGGCTCGGCATCCGGTTCCTCGGGCTCTGACCGAAGGCGGGCCCTCCCCCCCGAGTCCAAGCCCCGGCGGGATTCACGCGGCGTCTTCTTCCGTGATATCCTGTTGGTGTGTCTCGGAATCTGAAGGAAGGGGCCAAGCCCGTTATAGACCGAGCCGATATGAAATTCATCGCCGACTGCATGCTCGGCCGCCTGGCCAAGTGGCTCAGGATCCTGGGATTCGACACCAGTTACTGCCCAGTGATCGAGGACCGCGACCTGCTCGCCATTTCGAGGCGCGAGGGCCGGACCCTTCTGACCCGCGACACCGGCCTCGTCGGAAAGACGCGTCCGGTCAAGAACCGCCTGTTCATCGCGAGCGACGACTGGACGGACCAGGTCGTCCAAGTCCTCGACGAGTTCGGGCTCTGGGATGCCGTGCACCCCCACACGCGCTGTATCGAGTGCAACCGCCCGCTGAAATCCCTAACAAGGACTCGGGCCCGGAACCTCGTCACCCCTTACGTCCTCGAACATGCCCGGTCCTTCTCGCTCTGCCCCGGGTGCGGCCGCGTCTACTGGCAGGGGACGCACTACGGGGACATGGAGCGCAAGCTCCAGGCCATTCGCGAAAGGCGACACGAGCGAACGGGCAAAACAGCGTCCTGAGACGGAGCCAATTCCCACTCCCGACCCGCGAGGATGCCCACGGATAAATGGCTCATGGTCTTATCCCTCAGGTTTCTCGCGTCGGATATGCCGGTGTTCGGCCGGGAGATCGGCTGGGGCGGTCTTCCCGAGGCCCTTCCCGTGATTGCCGTTGCCGGCCGCCTTCCCGGCGCCGTTCCCCTCCTCCTTGACTTCGCGCTCTTGATTTTATAAAAGAAGCGCGGAGCAATCGATTTCGAGTCGGGAAAGAAGGTCCACATGTCCCAAAAAGCAGTCATCTTGACTCTTGGCGTCGTCACGGCTCTCTCCGCATGGTCGTGCGGAGGCGGAGGGGAGCCCGCAACCGGGCCGGCTTCCCCTGCGGCCTTCGGCCGGGCCGAGCTTCTGCGGCTCGGCCCGCAGCGCGTCTACGAGGGAGAGTTCCTGAACGAGGTGGCCTTCCCGCTGGGCGGGATCGGGACCGGGACGGTTTCCCTGGGCGGACGCGGCAATCTCCGCGACTGGGAGATCTTCAACCGGCCCGGCAAGGGGGTCAACCTGCCGTTCACCTTTTTCGCGCTCTATTTCGAGCAGGACGGACAGAAGAAAGTCCGGGTCCTCGAAGGGCCGCTCCAGCCCCCGTACACGACCGGATTCGGCTTCCGCCGCCCCTTCGTGCCCGGACTGCCGAGGATGGAAAAAGCCCGCTTCAGGGGCGAGTACCCCTTCGCGGAAGTCGATCTTTCCGACAGCCAGATCCCGCTCGAGGTCACCCTCGAGGCCTTTAACCCGTTCATCCCTCTGCGGGCCGAGGACTCCGGGATTCCAGCCGCCGTGCTGCGGTTCAAGGTCCGGAACACGGGCAAGACGCCGGCCAGGATCACGATCGCGGGCTCTCTCCTCAACCCGATCGGTTTCGACGGCGAGGGCCAGATCGGCGGGCTCACGAACGAGAAATTCGGCCGGAACGTCAACGAGCTCAGACAGATTGACGCGCTTCGCGGCCTGGACATGTCCTCGCAGAAAATCAAGCCGGAGGCCCCGGCCTTCGGGACGATGTCCCTGGCCACCTCCTGGTCCGACATCACTTACCTCACGCACTGGACCCGGGGCGACTGGTTCGACGACCTGCAGATTTTCTGGGACGACTTCTCCGACGACGGACGGCTCGCGGACCTGGCCGAGGTTTCCCCATCGCCCGACAAGCAGTCCGACATGGGGACGCTCGGTCTCGCGGCCGAGATCGCCCCCGGCCAGGAGGTCACCCTGCCTTTCATCCTGTCCTGGCATTTCCCCAACGTCCTGAATTATTTCGACATCGTGCCCGAGCAACGCGGCCGGATCTTCCGGAACCACTACGTCGAACGGTTCGGGAACGCCTGGGAGGCCGCAGAGTACCTCCAGGCGAACCTTCCGGCCCTTGAAAAGGACAGCCGGGCCTTCCATGACGCCTTCTTCGCCTCGACCATGCCTCCCTATGCTCTCGACGCGGTCTCCAGCCAGGCCTCGATCATCCGGACGACGACGGGGCTCTGGCTCGAGGGCGGCAAGTACGTGGGGTTCGAGGGCTGCGGCGACCAGTCCGGCTGCTGCCCGCTCAACTGCGCCCACGTCTGGAACTACGAGCAGAGCCTGGCCTTCCTCTTCCCGTCTCTCGAGCGGACCATGCGGGAGACCGATTTCCTGAACAACGTCAAGCCCGACGGGGCCATGGTCTTCCGGACCTCGCTGCCGCTGGGGAGCGGCGTCTACTGGGATTTCCGTTCGGCGGCCGACGGCCAGATGGGACGGATCATCTGCCTTTACCGAGACTGGAAGATCTCCGGCGACGACGACTGGCTGCGAAAGCTCTGGCCCCAGGCCCGGAAGGCCATGGACTACGCCTTCGTCGAATGGGACAAGGACAGGGACGGGCTCATGGAGGGCGAGCAGCACAACACCTACGATATCGAGTTCTACGGTCCCAATAGCATGATGGGGGCCTTCTACCTTGGGGCTCTCAAAGCGGCTTCGGAGATGGCCGCGGTGGCGGGCGACCAGGAAGCCTCGGCGGAATACCGGCGGGTCTTCGACCTGGGCTGCGGGAACTATGACCGGGTCCTGTGGAACGGCGAATACTACATCCAGAAGTTCGACAAGGTCATGGAAACCAAGTACCAGTACGGCGAGGGCTGCCTGTCCGACCAGCTCCTCGGCCAATGGTTGGGCATGGTGTCGGGGCTCGGGCGATACCTTCCCGAGGAGCACATCCGGACGGCCCTCGGCTCGATCTTCGAGCACAATTTCATGCCCGACTTCCGGAACTTCTCGAACGCCCAGAGGACCTACGCCCTGGGCGATGAAAAGGGCCTTCTCCTCTGCTCCTGGCCCAACGGCGGCCGGCCGCCGCTGCCTTTCCCGTACTCGGACGAGGTCTGGACCGGAATCGAGTACCAGGTTGCCTCACACCTGATCTACGAAGGCCGCCTGGAGGAAGGGCTGAGCATCGTCAAGGCGGTCCGGGACAGGTACGACGGACGGAAGCGCAACCCGTGGGACGAGGTCGAGTGCGGCCATCACTACGCCCGGGCCATGTCGTCCTGGGGCGTGCTGCTGGCCCTGGCCGGCTACTCCTATTCGGCGCCGGAGACGGCCATGGGCTTCGACCCCAGGATCTCGGCCGACGATTTCCGAACCGTCTGGACGGCCGGCTCGGGCTGGGGGACTTACTCCCAGAAGCAGGAACGCGGCACGGGCCTGGTCATGACCTTGACCGCGGATGCCGGGCAAGTGAAGCTGCGCGAGTTCTCCTTCACGCCGTCCGGAGACCTCATGGTGAAAGGGCCCGGTTCGGTGAAGGCGACCCTCGGCGGGAACCCGGTCGATGTGTCCATCGTGGAATCGTACCCGGCCGGCGCCGGGGCGGGCCGGACGACCATCCGGTTTGCCGAGCCGGTCACGGTCGAGCCCGGCCGCCCGCTGACACTGAACGTAACGCGCTAGGGCTGCCCGCAGGGTGAGGCCGCCGCCGGAAAAACCAGCAAAGACGGTACCGGGTCCACAAACTGCTGGTTTTCCGAAAATCAAAATGGTACGGGGTCTGCGAGACGCCGCCTTTCTCGCGAATAAAAGAAGCGACGGCCGGCATTCCATTGCACCCGATACCATTCCACCGGGGCGATATCCGGTCTTCCGTTGCACACCTCTTGTCCCGGGCGTCTCAAGAAATGGGGAAAGAAACAGGAAGCAGATAGGGAAAGCAAACAGGGACACAATTCTTATTTCTCCGGGAGGATTTCCTTGGCCCGATTCTGGTAAGATAGGCCCTCATGAACGCCGGATCAAGCCCCTTTCCGGCCTGAAGCCGCCCGAACGGAGGACATGGTGAAGAAAGCCCCCGCCTTTTTCCAACGCAAGGCCGCCTCAACCGTTGCTGCCAAACCGATAACCGTGATCGCCGCAACGGCTTCAACCGCCCTCATCATCCTGATTGCGGCAGCGTCGCTCATCCCGGCCTGCTCGCCCGCCCCTCGGCCCGCTCCCAAGGGCTGGCTCTTCATCATCGGCGGGGGAGAGCGAGACAAACCTCTTATGAAGCGATACATCAGCCTGTCGGCCGGCTTCGGCACGGGCAAGGTCGTCGTCTTTACCATGGCCAGCGGGGTCCCGGACGAGGTCGGGCCCGAGCTCGTCGCGGAGTTCAAAGGCCTCGGTGTCGCCGACGTCGCCTATTACCAGCTCACCCGCGAGGAAGCCATGAAACCGGACAGTCCGAAGATACTGGACGGCACCGGCGGCGTCTACTTCGCGGGCGGCGATCAATCCCGCCTGACGGCCGCCCTCCTCGACACGCCCGTCCACGACCGGATGCGCGAACTCTACCGGACGGGCTGCGTCATCGGCGGGACGAGCGCCGGGGCCGCCGTGATGAGCGACGTCATGGTCACCGGCGACGAGAAGAGCACGACCGACGAGGACGAGCTCTGGCGGGTCATCCGGGCCGACGACGTGGTCACGACCCGCGGCTTCGGCTTCGTCAAGGATGCCGTTATCGATCAGCACTTCATCACCCGCCGCCGCAACAACCGGCTCATCAGCGTGGTCGTCGAGCACCCGGAACTTCTCGGCGTCGGGATCGACGAGTCCACGGCGGTCCTGGTGCGCCCCGACGGCAGGTACGAGATCCTCGGCGAAAACCAGGTCATCATCTATGACGCCCGCAGGGCGGCGACCTTCGTGTCCCCGTCCGGCCGCCTCGGAGTTCACGGCATGGCCATGAACATCCTCCTGCCGGGCGATGTTTACGACCCCGGCCGCGGCCGCGTGGAGCCCAGATGAGCCTCAAGGCCCTCAAGCTGCCCCACACCCTCGTCCTGATCTATATCATGGTCGTATTGACGGTCGTGGCCACCTGGATCATCCCGGGCGGCGAATACCAGCGGGTGGAGAAGGAGGGCCGGACGATTCCGGTCGCGGGCTCCTACCACCGGATCGAGAGCCGCCCGCAGGGGCTCGCGGGCCTCTTCGTCTCGCCGGCCAAGGGGTTCGTCGACGCCTCGGCCATCATCGTCATTGTTTTCATCGTCGGCGGCGCCTTTGCCGTGATCCAGAAAACCGGAGCCATCACCGCGGTCATCCACAACCTGGCCTTCAAGTTCGGCCGGAGCCGGGCCCTCCGGGTCCTCCTCATTCCGGTGACGATGACGATCTTTTCGCTGGGCGGCGCCGTCTGGGGCATGAGCGAGGAGACGATGCCCTTCATCCTGGTCTTCGTCCCCCTATCCCTGTCGCTGGGCTATGATACCATCGTCGGTGTCGCCATCCCGTTCGTCGGCGCGGCCGCCGGGTTCGCCGGGGCCTTCTTCAATCCCTTCACGGTCGGCATAGCCCAGGGCATCGCCGGCCTGCCCCTCTACTCCGGGCTCGGCTACCGGCTGATCGTCTGGGTGGCCGGCACGGTCATCGCCATCGCCATCGTCATGCGGTACGCGGCCCGGATCCTCAGGGACCCCAAGGCCAGCCCGACCTACGAGGAGGACCTCGAGAGGCGCACCAAGTTCGTCGGTGCCGGCCCGGTCGTCGAGCGCCTGGCCGTCACCGCGGCCCAGAAACGGGTTCTGCTGGTCTTCGCGGCGGGGTTCGGGTTCATGATCTACGGCATCCTTCGCTACCAGTGGTACATCTATGAGATCGCCGGGGTCTTCCTGGCCATGGGCATCTTCTCCGGACTCCTGGGGAAACTCAAGAGCGACGAGATCGGCCGGGCTTTCGTCGAAGGGGCCAAGGACATGATCAACGCCGCGCTGATTATCGGCACGGCCCGGGCCATCCTCATCGTGGCCCAGGATGGGAAGATCCTGGACACCATCCTGGCCGGCATGGCCGGGGCGATCTCGCGGTTCCACCCCCTGATTTCCTCGGAGTTCATGTTCCTGTCCCAGTGCGTCATCAACTTCTTCGTCCACTCCGGCACCGCGCAGGCGGCGCTCACCATCCCCGTAATGGCCCCGCTCGGGGACCTGGTGGGCCTCACGCGGCAGACCTCGGTCTTCGCCTTTCAGCTGGCCGAGTATATCAACCCGCTCCTGCCCACCTCGGGCGTGACCATGGGCGTCCTCGGGCTGGCCGGCTTGCGTTGGGAAAAATGGGCCAAATGGCTCATCCCCCTCGTCATCGCCTGGGTCGTCTTTGCGGCCCTGACCCTCATCCCTCCGGTCCTGATGAACTGGGGACCGAACTGATCGCGTCTTTGCGAAAACGCCCCCTGATCGGGAGAGCGTGGTACAGCAGGGGGAAAGGGCCCGTCTTTTCCATTGAACGAACGGAGTCCAGCTGCGGCGGGCGCGATACGGAAGAGTCTGTCCGGTCGCATACCCCGACGGGACGTCCGTTCCGATGTCGAGTCGCAGGAGTTCGTGAAAGCTGATCATGCCGACAGATGGGGCGCAGGAGGTGTCTGACATGCGTTTAGGAAAATCCATGACCCCGGCCGCGGCGGTCTTCAGGCCGGCAGGAAGACGTCTGCGAGAACTCGGTCCTCAGGACAGGCGGATTCATCCCCGGAGCTTCCGAGATTCGAGTCGGGGGGAGCGGCGACCGGGTCCGGATCATTGTCCTGAACCGGGTCGGCCGGTCAGTCCCGTCCTGAAAAAGCGTGGCGCGCCGCCGTTTCTGATCCTATGCCTGCTTCTGGCCGGGCTTGCCGGTTTCGCCTCGCCGGCCGACCGGCTGTCCGTCGAGAAGGTCTATTCCCCGGAGCTCACCGCCGGCCTCGCGGCGCCCCAGACGTTGTGGCTTGCGAACGACTTTGTCCTCCTCTTCGACGTGAGGACCGACCCCTCCCGGCGAATCCTGGAGCTTTTCGACCCCTCGACGAATACGCGCCGGCCGGCCTTCGCCCCCGGGCCGTTTCTCGAAGGCCTCAGGTCCCGTCTGGGGCCCGCCGCCCCTGAGGCGGAATCCTGGCCGCTCGATATCAGCCCTTCGGGTGATCTCCTCCTCTACGAGTTCGGCGGCGACATTTATTGTTGGGAAGCCGAGCGGGAGAACTGGCGCCGGCTGACCGATACGAACGAGGAGGAGACTTCCTCCGCGCTCTCTCCCGACGGGCTCTGGGTCGCCTTTGTTCGCGGCGCCGACCTCTACGCGGTCGAAAGGGCCACCGGAAAGGAGGTCCGCCTGACCCGAGGCGGCTCCGAAACCCTGAGGAACGGACCCCTCTCGTGGGTCTATTGGGAGGAGATATACGAGCATGCCCGGGTCCCCTATGCCTGGTCTCCGGACTCCCGGTCGATCGCCTATCTCCAGACCGACGAGCACGAGGTCTCGGTCTCGACCTTCGTCGATTTCCGGCCGGCGACCCAGGCCGTCGTCCGCCAGCGCTATCCCAAAGCCGGACAGGTCAACCCCAAGGTCCGGCTGGGAGTGGTCGACCTGGCCTCGGCCCGGACCGTGTGGGTCGACTGCGGCTCCGACGAGTACATCGCCCGGTTCATGTGGCGTCCCGGCGGGGGCTCCCTGGCCGTCCAGACCCTCAACCGGCAGCAGAACCGCCTCCGGCTCTTCTTCGCGGACCGGTCGACCGGAGAGAGCCGCCGGATTCTCGAGGAGACACAGCCCGCCTGGATCAACCTGAACAATGCCCTGCATTTCTTCGAGGACGGGCGCCGTTTCCTGTGGATGTCGGAGAGAGACGGCCACCAGCATCTCTACCTGTACGACGTCGAGGGCAAGCTCGTCCGCCAACTCACCAAGGGGAATTTCATGGTCGTCTCGGCCGGGGGGGACACCTGCAACCGCAACAAGGGCTTCGTCGGGGTCGACGAAAAGGGCGGCTGGGTCTATTTCAGCTCGAACAAGGACGCCCTGCCGGAGAGGCACCTCTTCCGGGTCCGGCTGGACGGCTCGGGGATGACCCGGCTGTCGCGGGAGCCGGGCGTCCACACGACCTCGCTCTCCCCCTCCGGGCGTTGGTACCTGGACAGTCACAGCAGCAGCTCCGTCCCGCCGGGGCTCACCCTGCATGCCGTCGCCGGAGAGCTTCAGGCCACGATCGCCAGGCCCGTCGAGGAGGTTTTCACGCGCTACGGGCTCGGAGCCAGGGAATTCCTCACCTACCTGGCCGATGACGGCGCCGAGGCGACCCTCAAGCTGATGAAGCCCGCCGGCTTCGACCCGGCCCGGCGGTATCCGACCTTGGTTTACGTCTACGGAGGCCCCGGCGCCCAGGAGACGATGAACGACTGGCCGCGCGTCCTGTGGGACGACCTCATGGTCCAGGAAGGGTACCTGGCCGTTTCGGTCGAAGTCCGGGCCGGGCTGAACAAGAGCAAGGCCCTCGAGACCTCCGGCTACCGCAGGGCCTACGGTCCCCTGAACGTGGCGGACATTCTGGCCGCCGTCCGTCGGCTCAAAGAATTTCCGTTCGTCGACCCGGACCGGATCGGACTCTGGGGAGGGAGCGGGGGCGGCTGCACGACGCTCTTCACTATGACCCACTGCGACGCCTTCAAGGCGGCCATCGCCCTCTATCCCGTCTCCGATTGGCACTTCTACGACACGATCTATACCGAGCGCTACCTGGACACGCCGCAGACGAATCCCGGGGGCTATGCCGAAACCTCGTCGGTCCTGGCGGCCGGGAATCTCAAGGGGCGGCTGCTCATCGTCCACGGCACCTACGACGACAACGTCCATCCCCAAAACACTGAAGCCTTCATCCACGCCCTCATCGCCGCCGACAAGCCCTACGAGATGATGATCTACCCCTGGCAGAAACACGGCATCCGTGGGGAGGCCGAGGAGATCCACCTCGGGAAGCTCATGATCGAATTTTGGAGGAGAAACCTGTGAGGGTCCGCGTCGCGCGGGCGCTCCAGCCGACCCTTTAGATTAATGCGGGCGCCGACATCCGGTCGCGTCCGAACCGGACATTCCGGCGGGAGGTTCACCATGGCCCGGAAGGATTTGACCTTGTCGAAGAAGGGGCTCGGGGCGACGAAACACCCCCCGGCCGTGACCCGGCGGCTTGCCGCCCGGACTCAAGAGGCCCGGGCGAAGACGCCCCGACGCGCCGCGCTCCCTCGAGTGTTGGCGCTGGGGCTCCTGGCTTTCGGCGGTGCGGTCGGGGCGGCCGCCCAGGACAGCCGCTTTGTTCCGGAAAGGACCGCCCGGGCGCTCCGCGACGAGGTCTCCGGCGACCGGGCCTTCGACATCGTCCGCCGTCTGACCTCGTTTCACCGGATCATGGGCTCCCGGGCGTACCTCGAGGCGGCCGAGATGCTGGCCGGGCTGGCCCGCCGCGCGGGCCTCGAAAACGTCCACGTGGCGCGCCAGAAGTTCGAGGGCGGGATGAGCTGGGACGCGCGTTCGGCGAAGCTGTGGCTCGTCGAGCCCGAGGAGATGAAGCTCTGCGATTTCGAGGAGCTGCCGGTTTCGCTGGCCGTGTTCAGCCGCCGAGCGCACGTCGAGGCCGAGCTCGTTGACATCGGAAGCGGCGCGTCGGCCGAGGATTTTGCCGGTCTGGACGTCGCCGGCAAGGTGGTCCTCACCACCGCGCCCCCGGCCCTGGCCGTGAGGACGGCCGTCTGGGAACGGGGCGCCCTGGGCGTCGTTTCCTCCGCCAGCGTCCATCCCGAAGCCGCGTTCGATACTCCCGACCAGGTCGCCTACATCAAGGTCCCGGCGGTCCGCCCCGAGGGAAAGGCCGAGCCCTGGGCCTTCATGATCTCGGCCCGGCGCTACGGGTACCTGAGCGACCTCGTCCGGAAGGCCCGGGCCCTGAAGTCCCGGGTCAAGGTGAAGGCGGACATCGACACCGAGATCCGCGAACCGGCCGAGCAGGCCTATCTCTGGGCGGAGATCCCGGGCCGCGAAATCCACGACCAGGACATCGTGCTCACCGCCCATCTCGACGAGGAGAGCACCTCGGCCAACGACAACGGCAGCGGCTGCGGTTCGCTCCTGGAGATCGGCCGGGCCCTCGAGGCCCTGTTCGAGGGAGGGAGGCTCGCGCCGCCGCGCCGCGACATCGTCCTCTGGTGGCCGAACGAACACTTCTCCGAATACCAGTTCCTGCGCGAAAACCCCGCGGCGGGCAAAGCCTGGCTGGCGGCCATCAACCAGGACATGGTCGGGGCGCGCCAGAGCATGGGCTCGCGGGTGCAACACATCATCCGAACGCCGTATTCCCTGCCGAGCTACCTGAGCGACGTCATCGAGTCGATCGCCGAATCGGTCATCCTCGGGAACACGGGATTCCTGGCCGCGGAGGAGGCGGGAACGCCGCAGCCCTTCTCGAGGCCGCTCCTCTCGTTCCGCGGCTCGCGCGAGCGTTATGACGCCATGGTCGTTCCTCACAGCGGCGGGTCGGACCAGGAGGTCTTCTGTGACGCCCTCATCCGGGTTCCCGGCGTCGGTCTGATCAACAGCCCGGACGCCTATATCCACTCGAGCGACGACGACCTCCAGAACATCGACGCGACCCAGATCAAGCGAAACGCCTTCATTGTCGCCGCGGCGACGGTTTTCCTGGCCAACGCCGGCGACGAGGACGTGCCGGTCATCGCCGGCGAGGTCTTTTCGCGGGCCCTCCGGAGGCTCGGATCCGACCTGAACACGGCCGTCGGGCACGTCCGCGACGATAAGGCCGGCAATGCGGCGAGGTCCTACTTCGAAGCGCGGAATCTTGTCGAGCAGGCGGCGACCCGGGAGAGGCAGGCCGTCGAGTCGGTTCTGGTCTTCGCCCGGACCGGGGGGGCGAACGGGGCGCTCGTCAAAGCCCTGGCGGCGCGCATCCACGAACTGGGCCTGGGCCTCGGCCGCGAACTCGACGCCTTCTATCTCAGACTCACCGGCGCCGGAAGACTCCCCGCTCTCGAACTGACCGCCGAGGAGCGGGAGATGGCCGCCCGGATTCCCGGGAATGCCGGAACGCTCGACGAGTACTACGGCCGCCGGGGCTGGGCCGTCGGGTTTCCCGGCCTCCACCCCATCATGGCCAAGGAGTGCTACTGCTTCGTTGACGGGAAAAGGTCCTATCTCGACATCTTCAGAGCGGTTCAGGCCGAGGCGATGTCGGCCGGAGAGTTCTACTACGGAACGGTAACCTCTTCCGCCGTTCGCGCCCTGCTCGATGATGCGGTGGCCAAGAGGGCGCTGAGGCTGGCGGCGAGGTAGCAGGGAGGGCCGGGGGGGCGACTCAGGGCTGCGGCTGCGGGATTTTGCCCCAGACTTCGAGAAGATAGCCCTTCTCCTTCTCGAAGGCCTCGGCCGCCTCTTCAACGATCAGCTCGGCCTCGTCCGAGTTCATGTCCCGGGTCTGGATAATGAACGAGGCCGCCCTCGCATAGTACAGCGGCGTCACGAGCTCGATGATCTTGTACCTGTTCCGGGGCCAGGCGTGGAAGGTCGCGGCCAGTTCGTAGAGAATCCGGACCCAGGTTTCGGTCGGCAGGAAGAAGGTTTCGGCGGAACGGCCGGCGGCCTCCTGGATCTCGCCGAAGCAGCCGGGGCTGAAGATGTCCTTCCAGAGGCCCGAAAACTGCTGGAAGCCGACCTTGAACCGGTCCACCATGGCCGGGATGTCCACCGAGATGGGTTCCGGCTCGATCTTCGACGGCCGCCCGAAGAGGGGCACGGGCTCGCTGCCGCGCACGGCCTTCCATTGGGCCTCCAGGTCCTCCATCAGCTTGAAGAGGATCCAGACGACCTGCCGGAACATCGGCCCGAGCTGCGCGGCCGGGTCCTTGGCGTCGTGGATCTTGACGCCGAGGTTCGACTGGCAGACCCGGAAGCCCTGGGTCACGGCCGTCGTCGTCATCCAGACGTCGATCCCGAACCTGGCCACATCCGTCTCCCAGACGTCCTGCTCGGCGTAATACTGGGCCACCCGCCGGGAGAAGGCGAAGTCGCCCCCGATGGGCTGGCGGATGCGCTTGCCGTACAGGGCCCGGGTCATGTGATAGACGATGTTGTTGGTGATCGTGGCGTCGTGCTTGTGGCGGCGGTAGACCGGGGAGACGAACTCGAAATCCTTCTCCAGGATCGGGTCCAGGAGGTCGTGGACCCATTCCGAGGTGATGCTGCGGAGGTCGGCGTCCACGACGGCGCAGGCCTGCACCGACAGCCTCCCGCCCGTTTCGAAGACCGAGCGCAGGGCCGTTCCCTTTCCGGCCGGCCCCCGGTAGATCGAGACGACCTTTTCCTGCCAGGGCTTGATCTCGAAGTCCTTGGCCGCCTCGCGCGTGTCGTCCGTGGAGCCGCCGTCGGCGATAAAGATCACGCTCCGAAGATTCCGGTAGTAGGTGTCCAGCCCGTGGGTCACCATCTGGATGACGTGGGCGATCGTCTTTTCGTTGTTGTAGCAGGGGATGCCGATGAGGATATCGGCGTCGTCGATCTCCTCGATCCGTTTGGCCGTGTAGTGTCGAAGGGCGGTGAAATAAGCCACTTAGGTTCTCTCCTGGCGGGCGCCTCTCCCCCTCCGGCGCCCCGGCCGAAGAATCATTCATATCATGCGGACAGCGGAGAGTCAAACCGGCAAAAAGCTTTTGACAGACGGGGGCCGGCTCCGTATCATGGAGACACTTCGCGATTGCGGCGGAAATCCGAAACGGACAAGGGAGGGACGCGCCGGCCATGACCTCTCGCCTTCTCGTCTTCAGCGACCTCGACGGGACGCTCCTCGACCATGACACTTACTCGTTCGAGACGGCCAGACCCGCCTTGGCGGAGCTCAAGGAACGGGGCATCCCTCTCATCCTCGCCACGAGCAAGACGCGAGCCGAAACCGAGTCCGTCCGCGCGGCCTTGGGGAACCGGCATCCTTTCGTCGTCGAAAACGGCGGCGCGGTCTATATCCCCGAGGGGTACTTCGGCTTCCCCGGCCCCTGGAAGCCGGACGGGGCCGGTCTGGATGTCATCGTCTTCGGGACGGCCTACCCGGAACTCCGGCGCGTCCTGGCCGGCCTGAGGGACGCGTTGGACTCCTCCATCAGGGGATTCGGGGACATGACCGTCGAGGAGGTCTCGGAGCGAAGCGGGCTTCCGCTCGCCGACGCGGCGCTCGCTCTGCGGCGCGAGTTCGACGAGCCGTTCGTCACCGGAGCCGGCCTGCCCCTGGAGGTCGTCCGGCGGGCGGCCGCCGGGTCCGGGCTCCAAGTCGTCGAAGGCACCCGCTTCCACCACCTCCTCGGGGCCAACGACAAGGGCAAGGCCGTTACGGTCCTGAGGGAGCTTTACGTGAAGGCCTGGGGTCCCCTGAAAACCGTCGGGCTGGGGGACAGCGCCAACGACATCCCGCTTCTCGAAAGCGTCGACATCCCCGTCCTGGTCCAGAAGCCCGGCGGACGCTATGACCCCGATATCCGGGTCGAAGGCCTCGTCAAGGCGCCCGGAATCGGTCCGGACGGCTGGCGCGAGGCCGTCCTCGCGATCATCGCCGGCGGAGCCTGAGCGCTCCGGCGGAAGGCCATTCCTTCGAAGGAGGAAAACCATGGCGGACTTTTATCAGACGGGCGTCCTGGCCACGTTTCACCGGCTCGGAGGCTACAACACCGAGCGGATCGAGTCCGAGCTGGTGGAGTTCAACAAGCACAGACCCATGGCCCTGGTCCTGCCGACGACCCCACGCGAGCTGGAATCTCCCGCTCTGGGCACGATCCTGGAGACGGTCAAGGACCTGCCCTATCTGAACGAGGTCGTGGTCACGCTGGGCCAGACCGCCGACCCGGGCCATTTCGCCAGGGCCAGGGAGCTTTTCGGGGTCCTGCCGCAGCGCCATCAGATCGTGTGGGCCTCCGGCCCACGCTTCCAGGACCTCTACCATCTTCTCGAAGAGAACGACCTCTCGGCCGGGGGCGACGGCAAGGGCCGGTCGGCCTGGACCGCCTACGGCTATATCCTGGCCCGCGAGGAGAGCAAGGTCATCGGCCTCCACGACTGCGACATCGTCAACTACTCGCGCGAGATACTCGGCCGGCTGTTCTACCCCGTCGCGGCGCCGCACATCGACTACGCGTTCTGCAAGGGCTATTACGCCCGGGTGACCGACCGCATGCACGGCCGCGTGACGCGGCTTTTCGTCACGCCCCTGGTGCGGAGCCTGATCAAGCTCTTCGGCTCGCTGCCGTTCCTCGTCTACCTCGACAGTTTCCGCTACGCCCTGGCGGGGGAATTCTCGATGATCACCGAGCTGGCCCGGATCAACCGCATCCCCGGCGACTGGGGCCTCGAGGTCGAAACCCTGGCCGAGGTTTACCGCAATTATTCGCTCCGCCGGATCTGCCAGGCCGAGATCTGCGAGACCTACGAGCACAAGCATCAGCCGCTGTCGGCCGAGAATCCCAAGACGGGGCTCATGAAAATGGCCATCGACATCGCCAAATCGGTCTTCCGAAACCTGGCCATCGAGAGCATCATCCTCAGCGAGAGCGGCCTCCGGACCCTGGTCATCAACTACCAGAGGACGGCCAAGGACGCGGTCAAGCGATACTCCGACGACGCCTCCTTCAACGGCCTCGGGTTCGACTATCACCAGGAGACGGTCATGGTCGAGGCTTTCACGCGGGCGGTCCAGATGGCCGGCCAGGAATTCATGGCCGATCCGCTCTATTCGCCACTGATCCCGAGCTGGAACAGGGTCACCTCGGCCATCCCGGACTTCCTGCAGAGGCTCCGGACAATCGTCGAACGGGAAAACTCCTAGAAAATCCGGTCCGGGGCCTGCGGGACGCCGCCTTTCCTGTTGCTCAAAGAAGCGACGGCCGGCATTTCGTCACGCGCGGCGCCATATCTCCAAGCGGCGGATTCCTCCGGGCGGCGACATCGTCCTCCCGGCAACCTTTTCCCCCCTGTCGGCATCTATACGGTTGTGGATGAGATGACAATGCTGACCCTGGCCCTGGCGGTTCCCGGACAAATCATGGATAATAGCTTCCATGCCGAATTCGAGGACTTCCTGACCGCGGCCGTAATGATGGACCGCGAGGGCAAGAAAATCAGCGCCTGGGGCGGCGCCGACAAGGCCCGCCTGGCCGAGCTCATCGACCTGGGCCGCCGCGGAGACCTGGCCGCCAGGGAATCCCTCTACGGTATTTTCAAACGCCCCGTCTACGGATTGGCCTATCGGCACGTCATGAACCAGGCCGTCGCCGAGGACCTGCTCCAGGACGTTTTTCTGAAGGTCTTCTCCCACCTCGGGGACGTGCGGGACGCCGACACCTTCCCGGCCTGGGTTTTCCGGATCGCCCTCAATACCTGCTACAGCCACCTGCGGCGGAAGAAGGCCCAGGGCGACAGGAACGTTTCGTTGACCGAACTCGAGCCGGTCATCGTGGACGAAAACGCCGAGCCCGTGGAGCGCGACCTGAAGGAGCCCCTGAACCGGGCCATCGCCTCGCTGCCCCCCAGGCTGCGCAGCGTCTTCGTCCTTCACGACGTCCAGGGCTACAAGCACGAGGAGATCGCGCGGCTCATGGGTTGCTCCGTGGGCACCTCGAAGTCGCAGCTCTTCAAGGCGCGACTGAAGCTTCGCGGCCTCCTCAAGGCCATGAACGTCGTATAGGAGAACGACCATGAGATGTCGCAAGGCACGAAGAGATATCAGCGAATATGCGGACGGCGTCGTCGACGCGCGCCGCAGGGTCCGCCTCGAGCGGCACCTGGGCGAGTGCGCCGATTGCCGGAAGCTGCTCGACGACTTCAGGGCCCTGAGCAAGGCCGCGAATCGGCTGGACACGCCCGAGCCGGAGGACGCGGTCTGGCTCAAGATCGAGGCCCGATTGCGCGCGGGGGAGACCCGGCCGGCGCAGCTTGCGGCAGGGCGGGCTTTTGGGTGGAGCCCCACTTTCGCGAGGCTGGCCGCCACGGCCGCCCTGGCTCTCTTCCTCGTCGCCTCCGGAGTCTTCGTCGGGACGCGGCTCGGGCGGAAGGGAGCTCCGATGAGTCCGGCTGAGCGGGCCCGCTACACTCTGGCCAAGCTCGACGAGGCCGAACGCTACTACCGGCAAGCCATCGGGGCCCTGAGCGAAGCCTTCGCCGCCCAAAAGGGGGGCATGGTGCCCCAGGTGGCGGACATGTTCGAGAAGAACCTGTCGGTCGTCGACGCCACCATCCAGGCCTGCCGGCAGGCCGTGGCGAGCGAACCGGAAGACCTTCAAGCCAGAAACTATCTTCTGGCGGCTTACATGGATAAAGTGAGCATCCTGGACACGGCTCTCGAGTTTCAGCGTCAGAATCCGGGCGCCGCGAGCCGGGGGCAGAGCTTCTGAGGACTGTCGAAGGAGGATCATCATGAGAACCAAAACCGGGAACAAAAGCTGGACGATCGGCCTGACCCTGGCCGTGGCGCTGGCCCTCGTGGCCACGCTGGCCCTGGCCCGCGAGAAGTACGAGGAGAAGTTCGAGAAGACCGAGGCCCTGGCCAGGGACGGCGTGGTGCAGCTGAGCAACATCTCGGGGGACATCGAAATCACCAGCTGGAACCAGAGCCAGGTCAGGATCGAGGCGGTCAAGGTTTCCGAAGCCTCGTCGCTCGACAAGGCCAAGGCGAACGCGGGCGAAGTGACGATCGAAGTCACCAGGGACGGTGACGCGTTGCGGATCGAGACGAAATACCCGGAACGCCGGGGCTTCTGGAGACAGGAATCGACGAACGTTTCCGTTAATTACAAGCTCCGGGTGCCCGACCGGGCGTCGGTCGAGGTGAGGTCCATCAGCGGCGACGTCACTCTGGCCTCGATCGGCGGGTCCGCGAAGGTCCACACGATCAGCGGTGACGTCGATATCAACGGTTCGTCCGGCGTCGACGTCAACCTGACCAGCGGCGACCTCACGGTCGAGAACATCACAGGGGACACTTATCTCAAGACGATCTCGGGCGACATCACCGCCTCGAAGATTGCGGGCTCCCTCGAGCTGTCCTCGGTCAGCGGCGACATCGACCTCAAGGAAGTCTCCGAGGCCCGGACGGTGACGGGGAAGACCATCAGCGGCAACATCACCTACGTCGGGACGATCCTGGCCGGCGGCAACTACGAGCTCAAGTCCCACAGCGGGAACATCGAGATGTCCATCCCCGCCAGCGCCGGGTTCGATTTCGAGGCCAACACCTTCAGCGGCGTCATCGACACCGATTTCCCGATCGAAGTTTCCGGGAAGATTTCGCCGAAACAGATTCACGGGACCGTCAATAAGGGCGGCGCCCGGATCAGGGTCGCGACCTTCAGCGGCAACGTCGACCTCAAGAAAAGATAGACCCCTTTCGCGCAGACAACCGACCGGGGCGGCCTCGCGGCCGCCCCCTTCTTTTAGGCGCCGGATTTTCGCCATTCCGGTTTCTTCCGGCCTTGCGCAGGCCCGGTCCCGTCTTGGCTTTTGCTGTATAATTGAACGTCACCCGGCGGGAGGCGGGGAAACGTGGCCGAAGCAGAAATGTGGACGGGACGGCTGCACCTCGTCAACTTCATCCGGAAGTTCACCGTGACCGCCGCCTTCTTCCTGGGCCCTCTCTATTTTCTGAAACTGGGATTCAGCGGCCTCCAGATCGGGGCCGTCGTGTCGTGCTTCGCCTTCGCCCCCATCCTGGTCTCCTTTCCCGCCGGCTGGACGAACGACCGCCTGTCGATAAAGAAGATGGCCGCGGCCGGGTTGTCCGCCGAGGCCCTGAGCCTTGTTCTGATCGGCCTGGTCCGGTCGCCGGCCGCGATGGCCCTCGTCTTTCTTCTGGCCGGGGCGGCCAACAATGTCCTCGACGTTTCGACGAACAGCCTGTATTACAAGGCGGAGTCCGCGGCCGACCCCAACCGACGGTTCGGAACCTACGCTTTTTGGCTGTCGCTCGGCGCGGCTTCCGGGCTTCTGGCGGGCGGGGCGTTAAGCTACTTCTCGGGCTATCGGGTTTTGGTCATGGTTTTCGCGGGAGTCACGGCCCTGGCCGCGGTCCCGGTCCGCGGGTTCGGCGGGGAGACGTTTACCTTCGTCGGAGTCCGCGAGTACGGGGCCAACCTCCTCCGGAAAAAGGCCCTGGCCTTCGCGGTCCTGCTTTTCTTCCTGTCGCTTCACTGGGGCGTGGAGGGCACGGTCTACGCGCCCTTCCTGAGGAAACGCTTCGGCCTCGACGATTTCCATCTCGCGCTCTACATGTCCCTGTCTTATTTCGCCCTGGTGGCGGCGTCCTGGATGGTGAGCCGCCTGCCTTTCGACGCCGCCCGCAACCGGATCCTCTTCTTGGCCGGGATGGGCTTGTCCGGCCTCGGGCTCATGCTCATGGTCCAGGCCGACGTCCGGGTTTCGTTCCTCTTCCGGGTCGTCCACGAAGCCGGCGACGGTCTCATGGGGGCGCTGACCGTCCTTTACATCTCCGGGCTCTTTGAAAAACGGTCGATCGGCGGAAGCGCGGGCCTGCTGACGGCCCTCCAGACGTCGGGGCAGATGGCCGGGGCGCTGGTCTTTTCGGCGATCGGCTTCCGGGCCGGCCTCCAGTACCCGTTCATCCTGGCCGGCCTGGTGCTCCTGGCCGACGCGGCCTTCGGGCTCTACGCCGTTCCCGAGAGGGGCCGGCCCGAGCGGGCCGCCGAGCCCGCCTGAGCCCCGTGCTACAATAATCCCTATGATTGCGACCAGCGGCTCCGGATTCGACATTATCCTCGTGAGCGGGGAGCCCTACGCCGACCATCCGCTGTCGCCGGCCGGAGTCATCGCCCGCGTCCTGGACGCCGAAGGCTGGAAGGTCGGTGTCGTCGCCTGCCCCGACTGGACGCGGAAGGACGATTTCCTGAGGCTGGGGCGGCCGCGGCTCTTTTTCGGAGTCACCTCGGGCTCGATCGACAGCATGCTCGTCAACTACTCGCCTCTCAAGCGCGAGCGGGCCCGCGACCGGCAGGCCCGGCACGTGCCGCGACTCCCGGACCGGGCGGTCATCGTCTACGCCAACCGGATCAGGGAATGCCATAAGGGGGCGGTCATCGTTCTCGGCGGGATCGAGGCCTCGTTGCGGAGGTTCGCCCACTATGACTACTGGGACGATGCCGTCCGGCGGAGCATCCTCCTCGACGCGCGGGCCGACATTCTCGTCCACGGGCCCGGAGAACTCCAGGCGGCCGAAATCGCGAGGCGGCTGGAAGCCGGGGAACCACTCGCAGGGATCCGCGGGACATGCTTCGTCCAGGAGCGGCCGCCCGATGGAGCGGAAATCCTCCCCGCGTTCGAGGCCGTGAGCGTGGATAAGGGCGCCTTTTGCCGGGCCCAGAGACGGTTTGGGACGGGAAGGCTCCTGGCCCAGGGGCATGCCAGCCGGTCCGTCGTCCAGTACCCGGCCCCGGACTTGACGGTGGAGGCGCTCGATCGAGTTTACGGCTTGCCGTTCAGCCGCCGCATTCCGGAGGAGTTCGCCGAGTTCGGGATGGCCAAGTTCTCGGTCGTCACGCATCGGGGCTGTCTCGGCCGCTGCTCGTTCTGCGCCCTGTCCCTGCACCAGGGCGACCGGGTCGTTTCGCGGAGCGAGGCCTCCATCCTGGACGAAATCCGGCGGCTGGCCGGGCACCCGGACTTCAAGGGTTTCGTCGACGACCTCGGCGGGCCGACGGCGAACATGTACGGCATGGATTGCCTGGCGCCCTGCGAGGACGGGACGTGCCTGGCCTGCCCGCGCCTCGACAGGAGCCACGGAAGGCTCATCTCGCTCATGCGGAAGGCCCGGGAGGTCGCGGGCGTCAAGAAGGTCTTTGTCAGGAGCGGAGTCCGCTACGACCTGGCCCTGGCGAGCGGCGAGTATATCCGCGAACTAGCCCGCCACCACGTGTCGGGGCTGCTCAAAGTCGCCCCGGAGCACGTCTCGGAGAAGGTCCTGCGCCTCATGGGAAAGCCCGGCGGCCCCGGGCGGCTCGAAGAGTTTCGGCGGGCCTTCGCCGAAGCGGGCGGGCGGTCCGGGCGCCGGCAGCACCTCAAGTGCTATTTCATGGTCGGCCACCCGGGGACCTCGGAGAAAGAGGCCCGGGAGCTTCGGGCCTACGTGCGGAGGCTCGAGAGCGAAGGAGAGAGGCCCGTTGAAGGGGTCCAGGTCTTCACGCCCACGCCGATGACGCGATCGACCTGCATGTACTATACGGGGACCGACCCTGTCACGGGCGAAAAAGTCTATGTGCCGCGCCCCTATTCCGAGAAGAAGGCCCAGAGACGGATGCTGGCCCCGGGGGAGGCCAAACGGGTCCGGACCGTCAGAGCCGGGCGATCTTGAGGATCTCCTGGCCGAGAATGAGGGTTCCGCCCCCGGCCAGGATGTCCTTTTCCACCGTGTCCATGGCGTCCTCGCTGATCGGCCGCGTGGCGTCCCGGATCAGGACGACCCCGAAGCCCGCCGCCAGGGCGTCCTTGGCGCTGTAGTAGACGCAATAGTCGGCGGCCAGGCCGCACAGGAAGATCCGGTCGACGTCCTTTTCCTTGAGGTATCCTTCGAGGCCGGTCGACTTGAGGTGGGCGTTGTCGAAGAAGGCGCTGTAGCTGTCGATCTCGGGATTGGTGCCCTTGCGGAAGATCGCCTCGACGCGGTTCATCGAGAGGGTCGGGACGAACGCGGCGCCGGTGCCGCCCTGGACGCAGTGATCGGGCCACAGCACCTGTTCGACGCCCCTGACGGTGACTTTGTCTAGCGGCTTTTTCCCCGGATGGCTGGAGGCGAAACTGGCGTGGCCGGGCGGGTGCCAGTCCTGGGTGGCCACGACCAGCTCGAAGTGCCTTTGGAGCTGGTTCACGAGCGGGACGATCCTGTGGCCGCCCGGGACGGGGAGCGCTCCTCCGGGCAGGAAATCGATTTGCATGTCGGTGACGATCAAGGCGTCCATGTCATTCCTCCTTCCGGAACTTCACGACCAGGTCGTCGCGGAGATCGGCCAGCCGCCGGCTGAGGCCGACCTTGTAGACGTGAGGAAACTCGAACCGTTTGTGCTCGGCGGGCAGGGCCTCCAGGCGCCGTCGGGCGTAGGCGGCGATGTCGGCCGCCGCGGCCCCGCCGGCGCGGCGCTTCCCGTTCTCCATGGCCGGGGCCAGGACCTCCTCCTTGCGGAACCCGGACAGGGTCATGGACCGGCCGGGTTCGTTGGGATGAACCATAAGAGGGACGTCCTTTTCCTCGTCAAGGACGATAGCGTCGGCCCGGAACTTGCCGTCGCCGTCGACGTGCCGGAGGATGCGTTTCGGCCCGGGCAGGGTGGTCTTGGCGATCGAATCGGACATCTTGAGGCGGGGCCGGCCCCCGACCTCGGCCAGCTTGTAGACGCCGTCGAGGTACCCGTCCGGGGCGCCGACGGCCAGGTGCGTCCCGACGCCGAAGAAGTCGATGGGGGCGTCCTGGTCGAGAAGGCTCTTGATGATGTGCTCGTCGAGGAGATTGGAGGCCACGATCTTGACGTAAGGAAGGCCCGCGGCGTCCAGCATCCGCCGGGCCTCCTTGGCCAGGTAGGCCAGGTCGCCGCTATCGAGACGAACGGCGAAGAGACGGCGGTCCCGGCCCTCCATTTCGCGGGCGACCTGAATGGCGTTGGGCAGGCCGCAACGCAGCGTGTCGTAGGTGTCGACGAGAAGGACGCAACCCTCGGGATGGGCAGCCGCGAAGGTCCGGAAGGCCTCCAGTTCGCCGTCGTGGCTCTCGACGTAGGAGTGGGCCATCGTGCCCGACGCGCTCAGGCCGTACCGCCAGGCGGCATAGACATTGGAGGTGCTCCAGCAGCCGCCGATGACCGCCGCCCGGCTGGCCATTATGCCTCCCGGTCCGTGGGCCCGGCGGAAGCCGAACTCGCTGACGGCCCTGGGCCCTGCGACCAGGCAGATGCGGGCCGCCTTGGTGGCGATGAGGCTCTCGAAATTGAGGATGTTGAGGAGGGCGGTCTCGACGATCTGGGCCTCGAGGAGGCCCCCCGCGACCCGGACGATCGGCTCCAACGGGAAGACGAGGTCTCCTTCGCGCGGGGCCAGGACTGTCCCCCGGAACCGGAAGCGGCCAAGGTAATCGAGGAACCGGGGACCGAAGCCCTGGGCCTTCAGGTAGTCGATGTCCTCGGGATCGAAGCGAAGGCCTTCCAGATAGTCGAGAAAGTCGGCCAGGCCCGCGAACACGACAAAGCCCCCGCCGAAAGGAAGGGTGCGGAAGGAGTAGTCGAAGACGGCCGGGTTCTCGCTCGTCCCGTCCAGGAAATAGGCCTGGGCCATGGTCAATTCGTAGAGGTCGGTGTAAAGCCCGGCATGAGCCTCGAACATCTGAGCACCCCGAGCCATTATACCTAATTGGGGACACAATACTAATTCCGGCCGCCGACGCGGGCAGGCCAGCCGGGGGTGCATTGGGGCCAGTTTAATTGGGCGGTTTGCCTGGGGACAGAATACTAATCTCTCCGGGGCCGCCGAGGATTCTCCTGGGGACGCGGTGAAGGCGGATGTCGGAGGATGTCGGCTCGAGGAAAGGCTTGGCAAGGGAGCGGGAAATTGGTAATGTGTCCCCGAATTAAAGGTCGACGATGGGTGCCATCGAGATCGCGGCGGCCGTGCTCGCTCCGGCGGTGTTCTGGGTCGGTTATTATTATTACAAAGACAAGCGCCGGCCGGAACCGCTGGCCAACCTGCTGGCCGCCTATGCCATGGGGTTTGTTTCCGGCTTCCTGTGCTTCCAGTTTTACGGCCTGCTGTCCCGGGCCGGGCTCACGCCGGATTTCCGGGCCGTCCTGGTCCGGACGAGCCCGATGGAGTTTTTCTCCTACCTGGTCGTCTTCAACGGGCTCATCGAGGAGGCTTTCAAGTTCCTCCCGTTCGTCCTGGTCGTCCTGCGCTTCAGGGCGTTCGACGAGAAGATCGACGGGATCGTCTATGCCGCGTCGCTGGCCGTCGGGTTCGCCAGCTTCGAAAACCTCGGCTACCTGCCGCATCTCAGGGGCCTGGCTTTCCTCGGCCGGGCCGTCGCTTCGCCCCTGACGCATACGGTTTTCGCCTCGATCTGGGGCTACGCCGTCGGCCGGGCTTTTCTGACCCGCCGATCCATCGTGCCGGCTGCGGTCATCGGTCTCGGCTTGGCCGGAATCGCCCACGGCCTGTACAATTTCCTGACCTTCTCCCACACCATGAGGTTTCTTTCGGCCGTTCTAATCCTGGGGATCTGGATGTGGGTTATCCGGACTCTGGAAAAGAGGGGAGGACAGGTCATGGCCGCCGGCCCGCCGACCGGGGGGTGATAGCCCGTGGTCTCGGGACGGGCTCGGCCCGCCTGCGCCCGGAGGGAAACCAACAAGTTCGGTATTCGGCCGGGGGCGCGCCTCAAAACACGAGATTGAACAGGAAGCCCACGATCATGATGCCGGACGCGACCACTCCGATGAAAATGAGGATGAGGGGCATCTTCAGGACTTTCTTCAGGATGACCGTTTCCGGGAGCGACAGCCCGATGACGGACATCATGAAAGCCAGGGCCGTTCCGAGCGAAGCGCCCTTTTCGAGCAGGGCCTGGACGATGGGGATGATGCCCGCGGCGTTGGAATACAACGGGACGCCGATCAGGACCGAAAGCGGCACGGACCACCAGGCCGACCGGCCCATGATCGCGGCCATGAAGTTCTCGGGCACGTAGCCGTGGACGGCGGAGCCGACGGCGATTCCGCCGACGACATACGGCCAGACTTTTCCCACGATCTCCCGCACGGCGGCCGTCCCCGCCCCGACCCGATCCCGGAACGGGATCTTTCCGTCCGCCCCGGCCGCCGGCCGGGTCTTGATGTCGTAGACCCAGGGCTCGACGAAGCGCTCGAGCCTGAGACGTCCGATGGTCCAACCCGCGCCGATGGCGATGACGAGACCCGTCGAAACGTACAGGAGGGCGGTCTTCCACCCGAACAGGCCGAGGAGCAAAACCACGGCGACTTCATTGATCATCGGCGCCGCGACCAGGAATGAAAACGTCACGCCGAGGGGGATTCCCGCCTCGACGAAGCCGAGGAAGAGGGGGATGGCCGAGCAGGAGCAAAACGGCGTCACGATGCCCAGGCCGGCGGCCATGACGTTTCCGGCAAACAGGGATTTCCCTTCTAGGATGGAGCGGGTCCTCTCCGGGGAAAAGAAGGTTCGCACGATCCCCACGCCAAAGACGATCAGGACCAGAAGCATCAGGACCTTGGGGACTTCGAAGAGGAAGAACCGAACCGTCTCCGTGAGATGGGTCGCGGGGGGAAGCCTCAACAGGCCGAAGACCACGGCGTCGGCCGCCCACCTCAGGTTCAGATAAACCGCCGCCCAGGCCGGCAGGAGGAGCGGAAGCCACCATTTCCAGCCGTGTCTCGGCGGCTGCTTGGCCGGCCCGCAGGCACATTCCATGATAATCTCCTTCTTTTTAAAAAGTATTATATGAACATATCATCATATAATAATTGGTGCTCCGGGTCAAGGTTCCGCCTCCGCCTCTTGACTTTCGGTGGCGGAACCGGGTTCTAAAGCCGGGCGCACAAAGGCGCTCACTTCGGCCGAAGAGCGGCGATGCCGCCTGCCCGCTTGTGACGGGGGCTTGACAAAAACAAACCTAAATATGAAAATATATTCATACTAGGCAACGGTTATGAAAGAGATCATACGGGCTTTCAAGGCGCTTTCCGACCCGACCCGGCTGAGGATCTTCATGCTTCTCCTGCGGCGTGAGCTCTGCGTTTGCGAGCTGATGTTCATCCTCGACATGTCCCAGTCGCGCGTTTCGCACCAGCTCAGGCTCCTCCGGGATGCGGACCTCGTCGAAGACAAAAGAGACGGCCGCTGGATCATCTACGCCGTCCCGGGCAGCGTCAGGGACAGCCTCGAGCCCCTCATCCGCCGCTTCGCGGGGCCCGAGCTGGCCGATTCGGAATACGTCCTCAAGGACATGGAACGCCTTGACCTGTGCGTCCGCGAGAACGTCAGGAAGGGCCGCGAATCGGAAGCGGACCGGACCGAGCCATGATTAAACGAGGAGTGAAACATGGATATTAAAATTCTGGGAGCGGGCTGCCCGCGCTGTGAAGAGCTCAAGAAGCGAACCCTCAACGTGCTGGCCGAGCTGGGCATCGCCGCGAAAGTCGAGAAAGTCACCGACATCAAGGAAATCGCGGCCTTCGGCGTCATGGCGACCCCCGCTCTCGTCGTCGACGGCAAGGTCATGAGCGTCGGCCGCATCCCTCGGGTCGAGGAAATCAAGGGCTGGGTGCTTGAGGCCCGGGCATGACAAGGACCGCGGTTGGAGCCCTGAGCCTGATCCTCGCCCTTTGCGCCTCGGGAGCTTGCGACGGCAAGCCGCAGGCGGCAGGCCCGGCGGCGGCCGTCAAAGCCCAGAAAGGTCAAGTCTTGGCCACAAACAGCCTGGCCGTCGATTTTGCGGCCTACAAGGTCACTTTCATCGAACTCGGCGCCGACCGCTGCATCCCTTGCAAGGAGATGCAGCCGATCATGAAGGCGATCGCCGCCGAATTCCCCGAAGACGTCCAGGTCGTTTTCTACGACGTCTGGAAGGACGCCGCCCCGGCCCGGAAATATGGGATTCAACTCATCCCGACCCAGGTGTTCATCGGCAGGGACGGGAAGGAGATATTCCGCCATGTCGGGCTGTACCCCGAAGACGAGATCCTGGGCATGCTCAAAGAGAAGGGCATCCTCTGAGGCGCGCCCGCCATGCACGGGATTTTCGGCGACCTGGCCCAGATCCTGCAGCATAACCCCTGGCTGGCCGTGGTCGCGGTGTTCGCCGGGGGGGTGATGACGGCCTCCAACCCCTGCGTTCTGGCCATGATCCCGCTCATGATGGGCGTCGTGGCGGGCCGGAGCGAAACCGGCGGTTTCGGGAGGACCTTGGGATTTTCCGTTTTCTTCGTCTTTGGCCTGTCGGTCACGTTCACCGCCCTCGGCCTCGTTTCGGCCCTGGCGGGGCGAATGTTCGGCGACGTGGGAGGCTTCTGGAAGTACCTCGTCGCCGGCGTCTGCCTGATCATGGGGGGACAGCTCCTCGGCCTTTTCAAGATCGGGCTGAACCTGCCGCCGGCCTTCAACGTCAGGAAGGGGGGGCGGCCGGGAGCGTTTCTCCTGGGGCTGCTGTTCGGAGTCGTATCCACGCCCTGCGCGGTGCCCGTGCTGGCCGTGCTCCTGGCCTTCGTCGCCCAGAAAGGCAACGTCCTTTTCGGCGGGCTCCTGCTTCTTGTCTACGCTCTGGGCCACTCCGCGCTGGTCCTGGCCGCCGGCACTTCGATGGGAGCGGCCAAGACGATGATCGAATCCCGCGGCCTGAAGAGGGCCAACGCCGCCCTGCAGAAGATCGCCGGGGCGGTCATCATCCTCGTCGGCGTCTATTTTGTGTTCGGGTTGAATTGAAAGGAGACCCGTGATGCCGGAAGCCGGACCGAAAAAGCTGTCCTTCCTCGACCGATACCTCACGGTCTGGATCTTCATGGCCATGGCCTTCGGAGTCGGGCTCGGCTACTTCATCCCGAGCGTCGTCGGGTTCATCAATCTGTTCCAGTCGGGCACGACCAACATCCCCATCGCCATCGGCCTCATCCTGATGATGTACCCGCCGCTGGCCAAAGTGAAATACGAGGAGCTCGGCGACGTCTTCCGGAACGGCCGGGTCCTGGGCCTGTCCCTCGTCCAGAACTGGGTCATCGGGCCGCTCCTGATGTTCGCGCTGGCCGTCATCTTCCTCCGCGGCCATCCCCACTACATGTACGGTCTGATCCTGATCGGCCTGGCCCGCTGCATCGCCATGGTTATCGTCTGGAACGCCCTGGCCAAGGGTGACACGGAGTACGCGGCGGGGCTCGTCGCCTTCAACTCGATCTTCCAGGTGCTGTTCTTTTCGGTCTACGCATACATGTTCATCACCGTCTTCCCGACCTGGCTGGGCCTCGAGGGGACCGCCGTCCACGTCACGATCGGTCAGATCGCCGAGAGCGTCGCGATCTACCTCGGAATCCCGTTCGTCGCGGGCCTGATCACGCGCTTCACCATGCTCAGGATCAAGGGCAGGGACTGGTATGAGCGGAAGTTCATCCCCCGCATCAGCCCCGTCACCTTGATCGCCCTGCTCTTCACGATCGTCGTCATGTTCTCGCTCAAGGGCGAGTACATCGTCAAGATCCCCCTCGACGTCCTGCGCATCGCCGTGCCGCTCTTCATCTATTTCGTGGTCATGTTCCTCGTCTCGTTCTTTCTCAGCCGGCGGGCCGGCGCCGACTACGCCAAGGGGGCGACCCTGTCCTTCACGGCCGCCAGCAACAACTTCGAGCTGGCCATCGCCGTGGCCGTGGCCGTTTTCGGGATCAATTCCGGCGAGGCCTTCGCGGCGGTTATCGGCCCCTTGATCGAGGTGCCGGTCATGATCGGGCTGGTCAACGTGGCCCTGTACTTCAGGCGGAAGTACTTCGCGGGCGAAATCGCGGCCGCGGCGGCCGGAAGGGGGGCCTGATGGGCGAAGGCGGCCGGATCTCGGTGAGTCGCGTGCCCTTCTGCAGCGCCGAGACGGAAAGAGAGACGCTAGGCAACTGCGGCGGCCCCACCCTGCTCGAGAAAAACGCCTACGACTGCCGCGGGAACACTTCCCCTTGCTGTGTGGGCTGCCTTTGGGTCCAGGGGATCATCCAATGCCCATAAAGGAGCCGTTCGGAGAAATGGGAAAAAGGCGAATCCTCTTTATTTGCGTGCACAACTCGGCCCGGTCGCAGATGGCCGAAGGGCTGGTCAACGCCCGATATGCGGGCCGGTTCCAGGCTTTCTCGGGGGGAACCGTGGCCACGAGAGTCCACCCGGCGGCCATCCAGGCCATGGCCGAGATCGGCATCGACATCTCCTCCCATCGCTCGAAGAGCATCGACGAGTTCCTGGACCAGCCGTTCGATTACGTCGTCATGGTCTGCGACGATTCCCAGGCGGATTGCCCGTTCTTCCCCGGAGGAAAAGAGTACATCCACCACGCCTTCGACGACCCGGCGGCCTGCCAGGGCGCCGAGGACGAAGTCCTGGCCTGCTTCCGCCGCAGCCGTGACGAGATCGGGGCCTGGATCCAGAACACCTTCGGCGGCGGGACGCCGGCCTAGAGCCACCTTGCCTCAAACGACCGTTGGGTAAACGACCGGGGCTCCGGCTCTGACCGACCGGCTCCGCAAACAGGAGCCAATCGGGGGGCGAGTCCTCCAAAGCCCCCCTCTTCACAGCGCCGGATGGCCCGGCCCTTCCCTTCCCCGGGCAGTCGGTATATCATAGGCCGACGAAAACGGGCCCGTCATGGAAACCAAACTCAACGCCGAGGTTCCTGCGAGCAGCCGCGGGGAAGACATCTCGCGCGGCGTCAGGTCCTTCACCATCGGCACGGCCTTCAGCCGGGTCATGGGACTGGTCCGGGAATCGGTCTTCGCCCATCTCTTCGGCGTGGGCGCGGCCACTGACGCTTTCAATGTCGCCTTCCGCATCCCGAACATGCTCCGGGACCTGTTCGCCGAGACCGCCCTCTCGGCCGCGTTCGTCCCCGTCCTGACGGGCGAGAAGGCCAAAAGCAAGGCCGCCGAAAACCGCCTGGCCTCCAACATCTTCAATGTGCTGTTCCTGGCCACGGGCGCCGTTTCCGTGGCCGGCCTGTTCCTGGCTCCCCATTTGGCCAGGGCGATCGCATTCGGCTTCGGCAAGGTGCCCGGCAAGATCGAGCTCACGGCCCAACTGACGGCCGTCCTCTTCCCCTTCCTGCTCTTCGTCAGCCTGGCCGCCTGGGCCATGAGCTATCTCAACACCGAGAAATCGTTCTTTCTTCCGTCCGTGGCCCCGTCCCTTTTCAATCTGTTCTCGATCCTCTTTCCGGTGCTGACCTACGGCTGGTACGTGGCCCACGGAGGACAGCCCATCTTCGGCATGGCGGTCGGCGTCCTCATCGGCGGCGCGATGCAATTCCTCGTCCAGGTGCCCCTGGCCCGCAGGAAAGGCTTCCGCTACAGCTTCTACCTCAATTTCCGGGACCCGCAATTCCGCCGCGTCATGGTCCTCTTCATCCCGGTCGCGATCGGCCTGGCCGGAACGCGGATCAATGTCCTGGTCAACACGATCCTGGTGACGCCGCTCCAGCAGGGCAGCGTCAGCTGGCTGAACTATGCCTATCGCATCATGCATCTGCCGCTGGGGCTCTTCGGGATCGCCGTGGGAACCGTGGCCCTGCCCTCTTTTTCCAGGTTCGTCGTCGACGGCAACCTGACCGCGATCCGCTCGACGCTGACGGACTCGTTGAAAATGGTCCTGTTCCTGACCGTCCCGACATCCGTCCTGATCGCCTTCTTGTCGCGGCCCATCACCCGGGTTGTTTACCAGCGGGGGCATTTCAAGCCGGAAGACACGGCCGCCGTGGCCGGGGCCCTGGTACTCTACACCCTCGGTATCCCGTTCATGGCCGCGTTGAGGAACGTGGCCGCCGTCTACTACGCCTACAAGGACGCCAAGGCGCCGATGGCGGCCAGCCTGGCCTCGATCGGCCTCAACATCGGCCTCAACCTGTCGCTCATGTGGGTCCTGGGTTTTCTGGCCTTCCCGCTGTCCACGAGCGTTGCCGCGGTCCTCAACATCGCCATCCTGATTCTGCTCCTGCCCAGGAAGGTCGGACGGATCGACCTGGCTCCGCTGGGGCGCTATTTCCTGGCCCTCGCGGCGGCCTCGGCGGCGGGGGGTGGCGCGGGATGGTTCGTCAACGGGCTTTTCCTGCAACGGTTCGGGACTTCGTTCTGGGCTTCGGCGGCCAGCGTGGCCGTGTGCGGCCTGCTCGGACTGACCGTCTTTTACGCAGGCTCCCGCTTATTGGGCATAAGGGAAACCCGCGATTATCTCCGCCGCTTCTTCCGCCGCTGAACCGGCCGGCCGTCCGGCCCCAGCCGCCCCGCGGGGCCTCCGATGACCGTGCCGGCTCTATCCCATGCCGGTTTTTCCGGCGTCGGGCAAACCCGTACTTATCTTGTCCTGTCGGGATTGTCCACCGGACCGCTCTTGACCAGCCGGCTGCCGGAGGAAAGCCGAATCTTGCGGGCCCGGCAAGGTCCTGCCGGATCCCGCCGCTGGCGCCGCCGCTCCGTTCCGGGGTACAATGGACGGCCTGCGGGCGGCCGGTCCGCGCGGGTTGATTCGGCCCGCAACCGTTTCCCGCTCGCCTCCGTCTTAAGAGGAGAGCCTCAGGCATGCGCAATTCGGACGATTTCCTCGGCCGCCTCGGGGTGGACACCGCTCTCCATTCGAAGATCGTCGAGTCCATCGAGCAGAACTTTCGGGCGGCGATCCTGAGCCAGACGAACCGTCCGCGCCGCATGGCTTATTTCGACGGAGTCCTCCTCCGGGCCCACCGCGAGAGGGTCGAGGAGATTGCCGGCCTCCGGGCGGCGGGGTCCAAGTTCATCGGCACGTTCTGTATTTACGTCCCCGAGGAAATCGTCCTGGCCCTGGGCGCCGTTCCGCAGGCGCTCTGTGGAGGGACGGCCCTCCCGATCCCCTACGCCGAGCGGACCTTCCCCCGGGACATCTGTCCGCTCGTCAAATCGACCCTCGGCCTGGCCTTCTCCGGAAGCTGTCCCTACTCTCCGATCGAGGACCTGGCGGTCGGGGAAACCACCTGCGACGCGAAAAAGAAATCCTGGGACGTGCTCGGTGAAGAAGGCGGCCTGCACGTGCTCGAGCTTCCTCAGAAGAAAGGGGAGGGGAACCTGGAGCTCTGGCGCCGGGAGGTCGAGGCCTTCAAGACAAGGCTCGAAGAACTGACCGGAGGCGTCCTGACCCGGGAAAGGCTGTCCGCCGCGGTCCGCCTCATGAACCGCAAGAGGAAAGCCCTGGCCGTCCTCCACGACTTCCGCCGCCTCGAGAACCCGCCGGTCAGCGGCCGCGACGTCCTGGTCGTCACGCAAGGTGCGCTGCTGGACGACCCGGAGCGGTTCACCGCCAACCTGGAGGCCCTCAACGACGAGCTCCGCGACCGGGCCGCCGCGGGCGTCGGCCCGGGCCGGGACGGAGCGACGCGGCTCATGGTCTCCGGCTGTCCGTCGGTCATGGGGAACTGGAAGCTCCACCACGTCATCGAGACCTCGGGCGGGCTCGTCGTCTGCGATGAAACCTGCACCGGGACGCGTTATTTCACGAATGCGGTGGAGGAGAGGGACGGCGACCTCGCCGCCCAGCTCGCGGCCATCGCCGACCGCTACTTCAAAATCGACTGTTCCTGCTTCACGCCGAACGACGAACGCCTGGCGTCGGTGGTCGACCTCGCCCGCCGTTACCGGGCCGCCGGCGTCATCCATTACGTCCTCCAGTACTGCCACACCTACCATATCGAGGCCATCCGGGCGGCCGCCGCCCTGAAGTCGGCCGGGATTCCCAGCCTCAAGATCGAAACCGACTACTCGGAGGAGGACGTCGGGCAGCTGCGGACCCGGGTCGAAGCCTTCCTCGAAGGGATCCGGGCCTGACATGGGTGGGCCCGACGTCGCCCTGGGCATCGACCTCGGCTCCAGGACCACGAAGCTCGTCGAACTGCGCGGCGGCGAGGTTGCCAGGTTCGAAATCTTCGGCACGACCCACGAGTCGCTCGAGAGGGTCCGGGCCTTCCTCGCCTCGGGAAACGGCGCCTCCTCCGCCGCCACCGGATACGGCCGGCACCTCGTCAACTCCCGTCTTTCGTGCCGGGTTGTGACCGAGATCAAGGCCTGCGCTCTGGGGGCGCGCCACTTCCGGCCGGGCTGCGGGCTGGTGATCGATATCGGGGGTCAGGACACGAAGGCCGTCGCTCTCGACGCCTCCGGCGGCTTCCGCCGCTTCGAGATGAACGACCGGTGCGCCGCGGGCACGGGGCGCTTCCTCGAAGTGATGGCCGACATCCTGGGCTACTCGCTGGAGGAGTTCGGCCGACAGGCCTTGGCCTCCCGGTCGGCCGCGACCATCAGCAGCATGTGCACGGTCTTCGCCGAGTCGGAGGTCATCTCGCTCCTCACATCGGGCCAGGACCGCCGGGCCATCGCCCGGGGCCTCCATCTTTCCGTCGTGGACAGGGTTTTGCCCCTCGCGGCCAGGCTGGACGCCGAGGGAGAGGTCCTGATATCCGGCGGAGTCGCGCTGAATCCCTGCGTCGTCGACCTGCTGGCCCGGGCCCTCGGCCGGCCCGTCGTCGTCCCCGAAAACCCGCAGCTCGTCACGGCCGTCGGCGCTGCGCTGACCGTTCGCTGAGGGCGGCCTCGGGAAAGAAACCAGCATTTTGTAGACCCGGTACCGTCTTTGCCGGGGCCCTACGTCCCACGCCCCGGGCATGCTACCGGCCGGACGGGCCCCGCTGACCTGTCCGGAAACCCGGGCTGTTTCCCGGCCGGGGTTTTCCGATATAATGGGCCTCTTTCGAGAAGCCCGAGTGAACCAGCCGAAGTTCGAATCCGCGCCGCGACGCCTGCAGACCACGGCCCTCGTCGTGGCCAACCTTTCATCCTTCCTCACGCCGTTCATGTCCTCGGCCATCAACGTGGCCATGCCCTCGATCGCCCGGGAGTTCTCGCTGAGCGCGGTGAGGCTGACCTGGGTGGCCACGGCCTACATGCTGACGGCGGCCATGTTCCTGGTCCCGTTCGGCCGCATCGGCGACATCGTGGGCCGGAAAAAGATCTTCGCTTTGGGCCTGGTCGTCAACACGGCGGGCACGGTCCTCGCCGCCCTGTCCGGTTCGGGCCTTCTTCTCATCGTCTGCCGCGGCCTCCAGGGACTTGGCGGAGCCATGATCTTCGGCACCGGCGTGGCCATTCTGACATCCGTCTTTCCGCCCGGGGAGAGGGGCCGGGCCCTCGGCATCAACACGGCCGCCACCTATCTCGGGCTGTCCCTCGGGCCGGTGCTGGGCGGGGTGCTCGTCCAGAGCCTGGGATGGCGGAGCATCTTCTGGGTCACGGTTCCGGTCGGCCTGGCGGCCCTGGCTCTCGTCGGCTGGAAACTCGAGGGCGAGTGGGCCGAGGCCCGCGGCGAGGGCTTCGATTGGCCGGGGGCGGCCGTCTTCGGGCTCGGGCTCATCTCGCTCACGTACGGGTTTTCCCGCCTGCCTTCGACGCCGGGCCTGATCATGACCCTGGCTGGCCTGGCCGCTCTCGTGGGCTTCGCCGGATTGGAAAGCCGGGCCCAAGCTCCGGTGCTGGACACGAGGCTCTTCCGGCACAACCGGATTTTCGCTTTCTCCAATCTGGCCGCCCTGATCAGCTACAGCGCCACTTCGGCCGTGACGCTTCTGCTCAGCCTCTACCTGCAGTACATCAAGGCCCTCACGCCCCGCGAAGCCGGATTCGTCCTCCTGGCCCAACCGATCCTGATGGCCCTCTGCTCGCCCCTGGCCGGAAGGCTCTCGGACCGGGCCGAGCCCCGGACCATCGCCTCGATCGGCATGGCGGCCTGCAGCGTGGGGCTGGCCTTGTTCGCCTTCCTGAGGCCCCAAACGACGATCCTCTTCGTCATAGGCGGCCTAGTCTGCCTCGGGATCGGCTTCGGACTCTTTTCGTCGCCCAACACCAACGCCATCATGGGTTCGGTCGAGAGGCGCCTGTTCGGGACCGCGTCGGCCACTCTCGGCACCATGCGGCTCACCGGCCAGATGATGAGCGCGGGGATCACGATGATGATCTTCGCCCTGATCATGGGCCGGACCGAGATCGGGCCGGAGGTCTTTCCGCAGTTTCTCCGAAGCGTGAGGATCGCCTTCTCCCTCTATGCCGTTCTCTGCTTCGCCGGGGTGTTCGCCTCCCTGGCCCGCGGACGCCGCGGCCGCCGGGCTTGAAAACCGGACCCGCACCCGGCTAGAATGAGGGCTCCAGGATGACGAAGGGAGTCGCCATGAGCCTGTCGCGCAAACAGTTCCTGCGGATGATCGGATTCGGAGCCCTGGCGGCCGGAGCCCCGCTCCCCCGAGCGGCCGCGAAAAGCATCGAGCCGGCCCGGCAGGGCTCCGGCTCCTTCAAGATCACCGGCGTCGAAATCTACCTCTTCGACCTGCCCCTCGCCGCCCCGTTCAGGATCGCCATCGGCGAAATGACGGCGGCCAACGACCTCCTGGTCAGGGTTCATACCGACCAGGGGATCACCGGCCTCGGCGAAGCCTGCCCCTTCCCTCCGATCACCGGGGAGACCCAGGCGGCCAACGCCGCCGCCGCGGTCGCCATCAGGGACATGGTCGTCGGCCGGGACGCCCTGGCCGCCGACAGCCTGCTGCGCCGGGTCGGCCCCATCGTCCATTCCAACCCGAGCGCGGTGGCCGCCTACGATATGGCTTTTCTTGATATCCTCGGCCAGGCGGCCGGCCTGCCGCTGTACAGGCTGTTCGGCGGAGACCGGCGGACATTCGAGACCGACATCACCGTGGGGCTCGACGCGCCCGAGGCCATGGCCCGCGAGGCCGGCCGCTTCCTCGACCTGGGCTACCGGACGATCAAGGCCAAGGTCGGCCTCGACCCGGACGAAGACGCGGCCCGGGTCAGGGCCGTCAGGGAGGCCGTCGGCCCCGATGTCAGGCTCAGGATCGACGCCAACCAGGGCTGGACGGTGCCGCAAGCGATCGACGCGCTGCGCAAAATGGAGAAGTTCCGGATCCAGTTCGTCGAGCAGCCCGTCGCGGCCTCGGACACGCCGGGCCTCAGGGCCGTCCGGAACCAGAGCCCGATCCCCGTCATGGCCGACGAAGCCTGTTTCCTTCCGCCCGACGCCGTCAGGCTGATCAGGGCCGAGGCCTGCGACTATTTCAACATCAAGCTGATGAAAGCCGGCGGGATCCTGAACGCCGTCCGGATTGCCCACGTGGCCGACGCCGCCGACATGAAATGCATGGTGGGTTGCATGCTCGAGTCCAAGGTCGCCCTGACGGCGGCCGCCCATGTCGTCGCCTCCCAGGCCAACATCGTCTACGCCGACCTCGACGGCAACGCCGAGCACACCGCGGACCCGGTCGCCGGGGGCTTCACGATCAAGGGCGGCATGCTGACGCTGACGGATAAGCCGGGGCTCGGCTGCGACGTCGACCCGGCCTTTCTCAGAGCTCTGCGCAAGGTTTAGAAACCCAGGGAGGATAACGTGTTCCGAAAGATCCCCATCGTCCTCTGCGCCATCGTTATCGCCGTCGGCCCGGCCCTGTCCCCGGCAGCGATTTCCGGGCCCGACGAGGCTTCCGCGGCTCCGAACCGGGCCCGGCAGAAGGAGCGGCAGGAGGAGCGGCAACAGAAGCAGGAGCAGGAGCAGGAG